>Ga0326728_10009356_pt1 | contig 23661 bp, 21 predicted proteins | sample MB3enrmetagenome_FD_207602 | JGI IMG/M metagenome (GOLD analysis project Ga0326728, IMG submission 207602) | Lab enriched peat soil microbial communities from McLean, Ithaca, NY, United States - MB31MN | ecosystem: Environmental > Terrestrial > Soil > Wetlands > Peat | place: USA: New York... | reverse complement strand
GCGCACCAATTGACCAAGGAGGACAACGTTTTTGCCGCGATGAAGAAAATCCACAAGCTGGGGCCGAAATACGTCATCATCAAAAAAGGTTCGCACGGCTCGATTTTGTCCGGCCCGCGCGGCTATTTCATCTGCCCGGCGTATCCGCTGCACAAAGTAGTGGACCCGACCGGCGCGGGCGACTCGTTCGTGGGCGGTATGATGGGCTGGCTCGCGACCGCGCGCGGTTCGATTGACGATAATTTCCGGCGCGCGATGATTTACGGCAGCGTCGTGGCGTCGTTCTGCTGCGAAGGCTTTGGCCTGACAGCAACCACGAAAACCAAACGCGTCCACATTGACCGGCGCGTGAAGGAGTTGGAAAAGCTGACGAAGTTTTAATTGGTGAACGCTCTGAAGAATCCGCGCTTCACCGTGGCGGTGGTTCGATAGAACGCCGCGAATTTCAAAAACCGATGCCACGCGATGCGCCCACTCTCCTCCTGATAACTGCTTCGTCGCCGGAGATCCAAAACGTGCGGCGTGCCCGGGTCCTGAACTTCCAGCAAATCACGATGCCCTATCTGGCCGCATTCGCACCACCCCATTGGATAGTGCAGCACGTGGATGAGGCCGTGGAGCCGGTTGATTTTCAAGCACCGGCAAATTTGGTGGCGATTACGTTTCACACGCCCAGTGCGCCCCACGCCTACGCTATGGCCGACCGGTTCCGGCAGCGCGGAACCACGGTGGCATTAGGTGGACCGCATGTCACCTTGATGCCCGATGAAGCCCAGGCGCACGCGGACGTCATCTTTGTCGGCGAAGCTGAGGTCCACTGGCCGCAATTTCTCGCCGATTTCGAGACCGGCCAACATCGTCGGCGCTACGATTGCATCGAACCTCCGAACCTCGATGATGCACCGATGGCCAGGAAAGATTTATTCCACCGGCCCGATCACACGGCGGGGGTTTTGTTCGCCACGCGCGGTTGCGCGTTCCGATGCGATTTCTGCACGGTCGCGGTGATGTATCAGAGCCGTCTGCGCAAACGACCGGTGGCATCTGTTGCACGGGAATACGCGTCGTTCCGAGGCAAGGTGATTATTCTGTGGGATGACAACATTGCCGGTGATCTCGGATACGCTAAGGAGTTGTTCCGGGTGCTGGCGCCGCATCGGAAATGGTGGAGCTGCCAGGCGAGCATTCACGCCGCCGCGGACGACGAATTTCTGGTACTGGCCGCGCGCAGCGGGTGCAAACAGTTGTTCATCGGGCTGGAATCAGTTTCCCAAGCCAGCCTGAACGGGGTGTCGAAAAAGTTTAATCGTGTGGACGAATATGCGCAGGCCATTGACCGGATTCATGCCCACGGCATCGCCGTGCAGGCGGGAATTATTTTTGGGTTCGATCACGACACCGAATCGGTTTTCGGTGAAACGCTGGATTTTCTGGAGGTAACCGGGGTGCAGAATGCCACGTTCAACATCCTGACGCCGTTTCCGGGAATGCGGCTGTACGAACGATTGGAAGATGAAGGCCGGATTCTGACGCGTGACTGGAGCAAATACAACGGGCGGGCGGACGTTGTTTTTCAACCACGGCACATGAGTCCGGAGGCATTGCTGGCCGGTTACCAATACGCGAACCGGCGATTCTACTCGTGCCGCAGCATCGGCAAACGCCTGTCGCGCTCGCCCGTTCAGTTGCCTTGGACGCTGCCGTTGAACCTTGCCTATGCGTTCGCCCTTTGCTGTCGCCGGGACGGCGAAGTTCGAGCTTGAGCTTGTGCTGGCGGTGACACGCTGAAGCTTGAACTCCAACTCAAGCACCAAGCTTTCGTCCCACCAATAATCCTTGATGAAAATCCGCCAATCTGCTCTTAATCGCGAGACACACAATTCCATAATTCAGCCTATGAAACCAAGAAACGAAATCGCCGTGGAGAAATTCCTTTCCGGATACAACTGCGCCCAGGCGGTGCTCTACTCGTTCTGCGATGATCTCCGGTTCGACCAGGACACGGCCCTCAAACTGGCCTGTGGATTCGGCGCCGGCATGGCGCGCCGACAGGAGGTTTGCGGGGCCATCTCTGGCGGCATCATCGCCATCGGACTCAAACACGGACGCGGCGAAGGACAGGAGCGGGCGTCCACGGAGGAAACCTACCGGAACGTGCGGGAACTCATGTGGCAATTTGAATCAAAACTCGGCACCTGCTCCTGCCGCACATTGCTGATGGGTTGCAACCTGAACACGCCGGAAGGCCAGCGATCTTTTAAAGAAAACGACCTCATGAACAAAATCTGCAAACGTTGCGTGCAGACGGTCGTGGAAACATTGGAGCATATCCTTTGAAATGGTCGCAACCAATCGGTTCGTGGGACCTGCTTGTAGCCGCCGCCGGGTTGTGATGGAGAAAGTCCCGAAGGGACATTGGAAATTAGCCCGGCACATCGTGCCGGGTGGTCATCCGAAAACAAAATCCGTCCTGAAGGGACGGTGGGAAATGCAACGGTGGATTCCGGCGTCCCTTCGGGATGTAAATGATTTTGTGTGATGAATCCAGCCACTTCGTGGCTGACTAATTTCCAAGATCGCTCCGCGACGGTAGCTGGCGCAGAGCGATTGACGATAATTTCCGGCGCGCGGTGATTTACGGCAGCGTCACGGCGTCTTTCTATTGTGAAGGCTTTGGCCTGACTCAGACCACGAAAACCAAACGCGCTCACATTGACCGCCGCGTGAAGGAACTGGAAAAGCTGACACGGTTTTAGGTGGCGTGGGATATTGATAGTCAAAAATATGAAACCAGTTTGAATGCATTAGAAAACAACAAATCTGCTACACTGGGCACTTTTCGCATCACTGGAAGCTTAAATCGTTTTCTTAGGAACATGAGAAATATACCCCAATAATTAAAACCAACTCCTTTTAAGATTTCGTCGCGCGCAGATTTGGCCACGGCTTGACGAGTCCCATCCGGAACATCAACATTAAAGGTGTAAAGCGCGAAATGAGTATCATCGTCTGAATCGTATAATGAATTAATTTCTCCTCCGCGAGGTCCAATATCCGCAACTTCACCGTCACCCAGATAAATTGCGACGTGAGAAAATTGAGACCGATCATACTTCCGAATAGCAGCAGAAATAGCATCACGCCGATGGGACGAGAAAACGGAATCTCCCTTTTGAGCAAGCTCTACCATCTTGTCAATTGCCACCTTTCTGTCTTTGCCCGTTAATTTGGGAAGGAAGAGCGGAGGAAACTGTGTCGCTGTTGTAACGTCCGCTCCGTGATGGATCAGATTCATAATGTTTTGGATCCCATATGGATTGTCTTGATTTTCCAAAAAATATTTCTCAAGAAAGTCCTTATTGACAGATTTCTTGCATTTACCAATGCGGACGGCCTCTGAGAATCCCAGGTTACCCGACCGAACCCGAAAGGACATTTTTGTCTTGTAGTCCAAGATTAGAGCTTCCTTTCCTAGGACTACGCCCATTCTTGGCCATCTACGGTGTGGAAAAATGATAACGTCCATTTGCTGCCCATCGAGTTCTAACAACCTTAAATCGGCTCGACGCGCTTTTTCCACAATTGAATTCAGCAACTGCATAGTTATCATAACTGCCGTCTACCGATCCCGCTTTAACAGAAACTCCGCCAAAGCTTCGAGGGCGACAGCGCGGCCTTTGAATGGTTTTAGTGCGGCGAACGCCTTGGCGGTCAGTTGCTCGGCAATCTTCCGCGATTTTTTCAGGCCGACAATCGCCGGGTAAGTTGCCTTGTGCGCTTTGTTGTCCTTGCCCGCCGTTTTACCGAGTTGCTCGCTGGTCTGGGTCACGTCGAGGATGTCGTCAATTACCTGGAACGCCAGGCCGACGTGATAACCGAAATCCGTGAGCGCGCGGAGTTGCGCGGCCGTGCAGTTGGCGCTCATGCCGCCCAACCGCACGGAACAGCATAGTAACGCCGAAGTCTTGCGCTCGTGGATGTAACGGAGTTCGCTGGCGGAGATTTTCTTGCCTTCGCCTTCCAAATCCGCCACCTGCCCGGCAACGAGTTGCAATGAGCCGGACGCTTTCGCGATTTCCAGAATCAAATCGCGGTGCGAATAGCGCGGCCAGCCTTTGGCTTGCGCGGCGATTTCAAATGCCTGCGTCAGCAGCGCGTCGCCCGCGAGCACGGCGATGCCGTCGCCGAACACTTTGTGGTTGGTCGGCTTGCCGCGGCGGAAATCGTCGTTGTCCATCGCCGGCAAATCGTCGTGGATGAGCGAATAGGTGTGGATGCATTCGACGGCGCACGCGAGCGGCAGGGCGTCGGCGTCATTGCCACCGCACGCTTCGGCAGCGGCGAGGCAGAGCGCGGGGCGCATCCGTTTGCCGCCGGCGAAGAGCGAGTAACGCATCGCCTTGTGGATGGTCGCGGGCTTGGTCTTTTCGGACGGCAGAAATTTGTCGAGCGCGCGATTGACGGCCTGGGTGCGCGTGGCCAGAAAATCCTGTAAATCAAAGCCGTTTGCGGCGGTAGAAAACCGTTCTTTTGCTTCCGACATGCCGGAATTTTAAGAAAAAATCCGGCCGGGGCAAGCAACGGGTTTTCGGCGTGGCGGGCCATTGGGAGTGGTAGGGACGACCTGCTGGTCGTCCGAGGCCGCGCAGCAGCGCGGCCCTACCATTCAAATTGCTTCCTCAAAAATTTTGAATGCGGCTTTCTGCCGGAAAGCCGCTACCCCTTTCACCGGCCCACCAGATGCATCATGTGTTCGGGATAACGCGGGCCGGCGGCAACGCCGATGGGCGCGACTTCAGCGATTTGCTTCAAATCGTCAGCAGTTAGTTCAATGTCCACCGTCGCGACGTTTTCCTCGAGATATTTCCGACGCTTGGTGCCGGGGATGGGAACAATGTCGTCGCCCTGGGCCAACACCCACGCCAGCGCGAGTTGCGACGGCGTGCAATGCTTTTTGGCTGCGAGTTGTTCAATGCGTTTCACCAGTTCGAGGTTGCGCTGGAAATTTTCACCCTGAAACCGCGGGGAAAACCGGCGGAAATCGTCGGCCGGCAGGTCGTCAAATTTTTTGAACCGGCCGGTCAGAAAGCCGCGGCCCAGCGGGCTATAAGCCACCAAACCGATGCCCAGTTCGCGGCAGGTAGACAAAACCACGCCTTCGGGATCACGCGTCCAGAGGGAATACTCGTTTTGCAGTGCGGTGATGGGATGGACGGCGTGGGCGCGGCGGATGGTTTGCGGGCCGGCTTCGGACAAGCCGAGATAGCGCACCTTGCCTTCCTTCACCAGTTGCGCCATGGCGCCGACGGTTTCCTCGATAGGTGTGTCCGGGTCCACGCGGTGCTGGTAATACAAATCAATCACATCCACCTTCAATCGGCGCAGGCTGCCTTCGCAGGAAGAGCGGACGTAATCCGGTTTTCCGTTGACACCGCGGACGTTGGGATTTTTCGGGTCACGCACAATGCCGAATTTGGTGGCGATAACCAGTTTCTCGCGACGACCTTTGATGGCGCGACCGACGAGTTCCTCGTTCAAGTACGGCCCGTACACGTCCGCGGTGTCGAGGAACGTCACGCCCAAATCCAGTGCGCGATGGATGGTGGCGATGGATTCCCGGTCGTCGCGCCCGCTGTAAAATTCCGACATGCCCATGCAGCCCAGACCCAAGGTGGAAACCACCAGGCCTTGTTTTCCTAATTTGCGTGTTTTCATCATTGGCTCCCTTTCATTCAACCGCCCGCAAAATAGCAGCGAATTCATTTTTGCAAAACTGCCAAATTTCTCATTGCACAAATTGGCGGAGCAACTATAATTTCCGGCTCTTTTTCAACCTGAAATTGTGAACGCTGAACTTTGCAAGAAGGCCGCCGAAAAGGTCGGCAACCCAAACGTGCTGGTCAACCTCATTTCACGCCGTGTCCGCCAGCTTAATTCCGGTGGCGGCGGCTTGAGCCGTCCGCTTGTGGCCAACACGACCAACCTCGGCGCGGCGGACATTGCGTTGCGCGAAATCCTGGAGGACAAAATCGGCTGGGAACTGCCCGAACCGGTCGAACTGGCCCGGCCGCAGGCCAAGAAACGCCGGAAACGGTAATCCATTTACGATTTACGATTGATGATTTACGATTTGAAAAATGGCGCGCGCGGCTAGGTTTCAAGCGGCGGCCGCAAATCTTAAATCGTAAATCATAAATCCCAAATGGTTATGGCCGACATCGTGACCAACCACAAGGCGCGGCGCGATTACCATATCCTTGAAACGCTCGAGGCGGGTATTGTGTTGCGCGGCACGGAGGTCAAGTCGCTGCGCGCCGGCAAGGGGCAAATCGCCGACGCTTTTGCGCGCGTGGAGAAGGACGAGGTCTGGCTTTACAACGCGCACATAGACGAATACTCGCACGGCAATCTGCAAAATCATCAGCCGAAAGCGCCACGCAAGTTGCTGCTGCACAAATCGGAAATCAGAAAATTATTCGGGCTGGCCGCGGTGAAAGGCAATGCGCTCGTGCCCCTAGCGTTTTACTGGAAGAATGGAAAGGTGAAGGTCGCGCTGGCCGTCGGCAAGGGCAAACAGCAATTTGACAAGCGCGAGGATTTGAAACGGCGCGAGTCCGTCCGCGAACTCAAACGCGCTCGGATGCACCGGCTCAAAGGGAAATAAAAAAGCGAGGCTGAACGGCCTCGCTTCTGTTTGAAATTCAATCAACTCAGGCCTTGGCCGCTTCGGGCTTCTTCCAATTCCGTTTGGGCGCTTTGAGGACGAGGCCTTTCTTGATGGCGCTGGCGGCAACGCGGATGTAGCGCACTTCGCCATTGGGCAATTGCGCCTTCACGCGCTGCAAATTCGGCAGGAACCGGCGTTTGGTGATGGCGGTGATGTGCGTGCCGATGCCGCCCTGCTTCTTCGGTTTGCCACTGCGCCAGATGATGCTGCCCTTGCGCGGGCCTTTGCCGGTCAATTCACAAATGCGTGCCATAAATTTTATTGAATAAAGGGACCCAAAGCATAGTCACAAAAGGCCGGATGGCAAGCACTATTTCTGAAGGAACTACTCATTCCCTCTGGGCGCAATGCCTGAAAATGGGCTTGGCTTTCGATGACAATTGCCTTTGTCTTTGGCCGCATGAACCTGAACTCCCTCTGTCGCCGCCCGGTTGCCGCCCGGCTGCTGATTCTCAATTTTGTCATTCTGCTCGCCGCCTTCTCTGCCGCCGCGGCAGATGTCAATGCCGCCCCGGCCGGCACATCCGCCACCACTCCAACGGCGTCCGATGGAGCCGGGACCGACGCAGTGGCGAACTCGGTTGTGAAGGTGTTTGCCACCGTGCGTTATCCAGACCCTTATCGTCCTTGGACAAAGCAACCGCCGAATGAGCAAACCGGCAGTGGAGCCGTCATCGAAGGCAAACGGATTCTCACCTGTGCGCATGTCGTGCTTTACGCCAGTCAAATACAGGTGCAGGCCTACCAGGCGGGAGACAAAATTTCCGCGACGGTTGAGGCGATTGCGCCGGGCATTGATCTTGCCGTGCTGAAACTGGATGACGAATCGTTTTTCGACGCGCACCCGCCGTTGCCGCGTGCGAGCATCTTACCCGAGATCAAAGACACGGTCATGGCTTATGGTTATCCAGTGGGCGGTACGAGTCTTTCCATCACCAAGGGCATCGTTTCGCGCATCGAGTTTGCCGATTACAATTTTAACGTATCCGGCCTGCGGATTCAGATTGATGCCGCCATCAACCCGGGCAACAGCGGCGGCCCGGCCGTTGCCGGCGATAAAATGATCGGACTTGCCTTCAGCCATCTCGGCGGGTCGGAAAATATCAGCTACATCATTCCGTGCGAAGAGATCGAATTGTTTCTCAGAGACATGGCCGATGGCCATTACGATGGGAAGCCTGCCATGTTTGATGAACTCCAAACGCTTGAGAACCCGGCACTGCGCTCATTTCTCAAGCTCGACAAATCGGTTGCAGGAATTGTTGTACACAAACCGTTCAGCGCTGACGCGGCCTATCCACTAAAAGAGTGGGATGTCATCACCAAAATCGGCGATACGTCTGTGGATGACCAGGGCATGATCAAACTCGGAGCCAATCTGCGTGTCCGTTTTCAATATCTGGTGCAGAAAACCGCGAAAAACGGGAAAGTTCCGCTGACCATCGTCCGCGCTTCCAGGGAACTTCACGTTGAACTCCCGGTATCGCCGAAATATCCATTGCTCATTCCTGATTTGGAAGGCGCTTATCCATCCTATTTCATCTATGGACCGATCGTGTTTTCGGCTGCCACGAAACAGCTCACAGGCAGCATGACCGACGGTGATCGCGCGGCTGATTATATGAAATGGCTTGTTTCCCAGGGAAGTCCACTGATGTCGCGGCTGAGTGACAAATATGCGTTTGAAGGAGAAAACCTCGTTGTGGTGACCATGCCCTTTTTCCCGCACAAACTGTCGAAAGGTTATTCAGAGCCATACGGCCGGGTTGTCAAAACCGTCAACGGCATCCGCATTAAGAACCTTGCCCACCTCGTCAAAGTCCTGCGCGATTGCAAAGACGAATTCATCACGATTGAGTTTGATCTCCACGGCGGTGAAACGTTGGTCTTTCCGCGTACTGAAATGCTGACGGCCACCGACGACATTCTTTCAGACAACGGTATTCGCAGCCAGGGTTCGCCGGACACGATGGCCATTTGGAACGCAAAATCTTCCAAATAAGGCTGCACAACTGGCAACACGTTTAGCAGGCCGCGGGGGTAACAGCGGAACGTGACATTTGACGTCTGAGTCTGTCCATACAGGCGTGTCAGTCACCATTGCCGGCCAAATCAAAGGAAACCGAATGAAAACGAGTGGAACCGGAACACGAGCGTTGGATTTGGATTTCTTCAAGAGATTGCTTGAGCATCGTTATCTTGCCGCGCTCCTGATTGATATGGCGATTCGAGGCCGCCATTCTCGAAACAAATAGTGATGAAGACCCTGGAACGAGCGAACCAGGCCAGCGTATTCACGATGCCATTGGGCGCGGTTCGCCTCAAGGATTTGCCCCGCGTGGGCGGCAAGGCGGCGCAGCTTGGAGAGTTGATGGTCGCCGGGCTCCCGGTCCCGTCTGGATTCGTGGTTACCACGGATGCCTGCCAGCGGTTCATGCAGTCCAATCCCGGGATTGGGGATTGGTTGAAAAGCTTGGAGAGGTGCGATGTTCGAGATCCGGCAGCCCTGCGCGCTGCCGCGGAAGAAGTGAGAGAGAAATTAGGCGCACTGCCAATTCCGGGCGATGTGGTGGACGCCATCGCGGCTGCCCTGGTGCCCGAACCTGGCAGCACATGGGCAGTGCGGTCCAGCGCGACGGTGGAAGACCTGCCGGAGGCATCGTTCGCCGGCCAGCACGATTCGTTTCTCAACGTGCGTGGAGGTGACGCGGTGGTAACGGCAGTGAAACGTTGCTGGCTTTCGTTGTTCTCCGAGCGCGCCATTTCGTACCGAATGCGGAAAGGAATTGGGGCCGACCGCGCGCAAATGGCCGTGATCGTCCAACAACTGATTCCCGCCGATGCCGCCGGTGTGATGTTCACAAAAAATCCGGCGGGCGGCGATGCCGACTCCATTCTCATCGAAGCCGCGTTCGGACTGGGCGAAGCGGTGGTTCAGGGCAAAGTGACGCCCGATCGCATCGAAGTGTCGCGTTCGCGGCTGCAGGTAGTCCGGCGTGATACGAGCTTGAAGCGGGTTCAAATCGTCCCGGCGAATGGCGGCGTTTGCGAACAACCGCTGGCGACGGAAAAGGCGAACGCTCCAGTGTTGGAAGATGAAACGGCGGCGCGGTTGGCGGAACTCGGACTCAAAGTGGAGCGGCTTCTAGGCGGTCCGTTGGACATCGAGTGGAGCGTGCGCGGCGCGGAGATCTGGCTCTTGCAGGCGCGGTCGGTGACAACATTGGATCGTGGGCGGAGCTCCAGCTTCGAGGACCGCCAAGTGTGGACCAACGCCGCTGCGGGCGAGGTGTTGCCGGACGTGGCGACCCCGATGACTTGGTCGCTGCTGCAGACGCTTGTCCAAGATCTGCTCGACGACTTGCTCCCCGTCTTTGGCATCCGGATCAAGGACGCACCGTTGATTGGACTGGTTGCGGGCCGGGTGTATTTCAACTCCAATACAGCTCGAGCGCTGGGGCGCGCCTTGGCGCCGAGATTGGAAGAGCGAAACATGGAAAACCTGTGGGGCGGCCAGCAAGACACGTTGCTGGCGCTGAAACGGATCAAGATAACGGAAGCCGATCTGCCCAGGGTTGAGATTCGGCGCTGGAAGGCGGCAATGGGACTGGCGGTTGTTGGGTTGCGAATTCTTTTCTACTCGCCCAAGCGCGGTCAAGCAACGGTGGAGAAGTTCTGGCGGCTCAACGAAGACTTGGCCCGCATCAATCCCGGCTCGCTCTCCGATGGCGCGTTACTGGCCACGATACACAAGTCGCTCCCTCCCGCGGCCTTGACCGAGCTGAATGTGGCCGGCGAAGGGATCAGTATAGCCAGTCTCTTTCTCGTTTACAGCTCTCTTCTAATCAACTTGTGCGAGCGTTGGTTCAGCCCTGAAGGCCGCAGCATGGCGAACCGGCTGCTGACGGGCATGGGTGACATGCATGACGCAGCGGCCGGTCACGAATTGTGGCGGCTGGCGGAGCAGGCGGCCCAGGACCCGGACATCAAGAGCATTCTGCTCAGCGAACACTCATTTCCCGTCTTTGCCTCGCGGCTGGAGAGTTGCCGGGGCGGCGTGGCTTTCCGCGCGCGGTGGGACTCCTTCATGCGCCAACATGGCCACCATGCGCGCGGCGAAGTTGAATTGTTCAACGCACGATGGGTGGAATGCCCCGATTATGTCCTGGACATGGTGCACGGCTACGTCGAAGCCATCAACGCCGGGTACCCGAACCCCGTTATCCGCCGGGACGTATTGGCAGGTGAGCGCGTCGCCCTTGAAAACAAGTGCCTCGGCAGGCTGAGGAATCCTTTGAAACGGGCATTATTCCGGTTTGTCCTGCACCGCGCGCAAAAGGGCGGCCAGTTCCGGGAGAATCTCAAGAGCGAACTGGTCCGGTTTTTTACGGGTCTGCGCCGGTTCCTGCTGGAGTTGGGCCGGCGCCTGGCGGCGCGTGGACGGCTGGCGGATGCGAACGATGTCTTCTTCCTGGAGTTTCCGGAGTTGCAGGACAATGGCCTCTGGGACCCGGGCACAGATCTGCGCGCGCTCATCGCCGGGCGGCGGGTGGAGTATGAGCGAAATTTGAAAATAACCCCACCCACTGTGATTGTTGGCCGCTTTGATCCGGATAATTTTCAACCTGAAGCGGTGGATCGTGGAACGAAGGTGTTTCATGGCCTCGGCGTGAGCGCGGGTACCGCGACCGGGCGCGCGCGGGTGATCCTGCGGTCGGACGGAGACGAACGCGTGCTGCCGGGGGAAATTCTGGTTGCGCCCTTCACCGATCCAGGCTGGACGCCTTATTTTGTCGCGGCGGCCGGCATCGTGATGGACATGGGCGGTATGTTGAGCCATGGCAGCATCGTTGCCCGCGAATACGGCATCCCGGCGGTGGTCAACGTGGGGCCGGCGACGCAAATCATCCGGACCGGACAATGGCTCGAGGTGGACGCGGATCGGGGTTTAGTGAAGGTGCTCGACGCGGCGCCGAATGGACAATGAACGCGGCTGACCAAATCAAATGAAAACTCCAAAAACTAACGGTATAGGAATCCGGACCTTGGACTTACTAAAGAGATTGCTTGAACATCGTTATCTTCCCGCGATCCTTGCGATTGGGGCGATACTGGTCATGTTGCCCGCACTGAAGGTGGGCTTGGTGATGGATGATCTGCCTCAGCGCGCGGTCGAGCTTAGGCCTGACCAATTGCCACCGCGAATGCACGAGACGGGCAACCCCGCAGATTCCGGCAGTTTCTCGACTGTCCTTTTCAACCTTTTCGGCTTTGACAGGAATCCACATTGCGTGTCTTTGATGAAGAACTATGGCGCGTTGCCGTGGTGGACGCCGGATGGTTTAAGACTGAGTCTTTGTCGGCCGGTCACCGCGTTTACTCACTGGCTCGATTACCGGCTCTTTCCAGACACACCTTGGTTGATGCACGCCGAGAACATCGCGTGGTTTGCGGCCGTCGTGTTTCTCATCACGGTTGTTTACCGAAAGCTGATGGGAACGGGGTGGGCCGCCGGGCTGGCGGCGCTGCTGTTCCTGCTCGATGGCAACTCCTACTTCCCGGTGGCGTTCGTCGCCAACCGCGGCTTTTTTCTGGCGCTTTTCTTTGGTCTGTTGTGCCTTTACGAGCATCATCAATGGCGTTCCACAAAATCCCGTTCCGCACTCGTATTATCCATCCTGTTCCTCGCGCTTTCCCTTTTCGCGGAAGAAAGCGGAGCTTCCACGTTTGCCTTCATTCTCGCGTATGCCCTGATGCTTGAGCCGGGTTCTTTTCGCAATCGGGCGCTGACGCTTTTGCCTTCAGTCCTGGTTATCATCGTGTGGCGGATCATCTATACATTCTCGGGCTACGGCCTGTCCCATGTGGGCATTTACATTGATCCCGCCCAAGAGCCGCTTCATTTCGCGCGGGAGCTGATCCCCAGAGCCGCGGTTCTGCTGGGAGGCCAGCTTACCAGTGTGCCGCCGGATTTTTTGTTCGCGGTTAAACCTTCGTTGCAGCCGACGATCATTGCGCTTTATGGCGTGTTTGTGGTTGCGGCATTGGTGGTTTTCATCCCATGGGTGCGCCGGGACAAAACAGCGGCGTTCTGGTTCGCGGTCATGATATTGGCCGCCATCCCCGAGGCAACGCTGGTGCCATTGTCCAAAAACTTCGGCTTTGTGGCCGTCGGCGCTTATGGATTGATCGCCAGTTTCGTTGCCGGCCTGTTTACCCGGCCAATTCGGTTGCCGGAATGGCTGCCCTGCCGGATCCTGGCGTGGACTGCCTGTGTGCTGTTGATGCTGGTGCATGGTCCGGGGGCAGTCGCCGGGAGAGTCGCAGTGGTTAAAGCTGACTCTTTCCTTTTCGCTTGGGCGAGCCGCGTTCCTCCTGATTGGCCAAACATCGAGAACGAAAATGTGATCGTTGTCAACGCCCCCTGCCCGCTTGAGTCGGCTTATGTACCTTCTTACAGAGCGTATCATCACCAGTTACTGCCCAGAACCTTGCGGGTGCTGGTGCCGAGTTGCACGAGCTTTGACGTCCAACGAACCGATGACGAAACGCTGGTGATTCAATCCCAAGGTTCGAACATATTCTCCTGCGACAACGTCGGCCCCATCCATATCGCCTACGCCTTAAGCGCTTTCACCCTCGTCGGGGCCGAACCCAAATGCAAAAAAGGCGACCGCTACAATCTCGGCGGCCTCACGGTGGAAGTTCTGGAAACGGACGCATCGGATCTGCCTTCCCGCGTTGCGTTCCGGTTCAACACTTCGCTGGACTCGCCCGACTTCCGGTGGTTCTGGTTCGACTGGCGGACATCTTCCGCCAAGCCGTTTAAAGTTCCGGCCATCGGACAGAGTGTCACGCTGCCCGGACCGTCCCAACGACGTTTGCGAAATTCCTCAAGACAAGCCTTCGGCCTGTCCAGCCGGAAAAAATAACCCCGTTTTCTGGATTTAATTTCAACGTGCTTTGGACGCCGAACCGCCGTATCTTCGCACCGTTTCTATGGCTGTGGTAAGACCCTTTGCCGCGTTGCGGCCCAAACCGGAGCTGGCTTCGCAAATCTGCGAATTGCCCTATGATGTGCTGTCATCGGACGAAGCGCGCGAACTTGCCGCCGGCAATCCGCTCAGTTTTTTCCACGTCAGCAAACCGGAAATTGATCTGCCGCCCGGCACGGATGTTCATCCGCCAGAGGTGTACGCCAAGGGTTTGGAGAATTTTCAGAAACTCATCCACGACGGCGCACTCAAACCGGACGCGCAGCCGTGCTTTTATCTGTACCGGCAAATCATGGGCGCGCACACGCAGACTGGTCTCGTCGCGATCGCCAGTTGCATGGAATATCAGCGCGGCATCATCCGCAAACATGAGCAAACCCGCGTTGACAAGGAGAACGACCGCATGCGGCACATCGAAACCTTGAATGCGCAAACCAGCCCGGTGTTTTTGATCTATCCCGCCGTTCGTACTTTGGACCAATTCATCGCCCAGCGAGCCTCCGGCAGGCCAGAGATTGATTTCACCGCCAAGGACGGTGTGCGGCACACGGCTTGGACGATTCAGGGCCCGCATGACATCAAATTCATTGAAACGCAGTTTGCGCGGATTCCGTTCCTGTACATCGCCGACGGCCACCATCGCAGTGCGGCGGCGGTGCGGGTTTATCAATCACGCTCGGGCGAGGGGGGGAGCGGACTATTTCTGGCTGTGATTTTTCCGCACAATCAAATGCAGGTTTTGCCCTATCACCGCGTGTTGAAGGATTTAAACGGCTGGACACCGGAACAACTACTGGAAATTCTCGGCACGGTCCTGGCCATTGACGCCAACGGTACGCCCATGCCCGGCCGCGAACACGAACTCAGCCTTTACCTCGCCGGCAAATGGCATACCCTGGCGTTCCGGCAGCAGGTGCTGATGAAGGCGCGCGACGCTCGCGAATTGCTCGACGTAACCCTGTTGCAAAAATACGTGCTGGAGCCGGCTTTCGGCATTGACGATCCCCGCACCAGCCAACGCATCCACTTTGTCGGCGGCATCCGCGGGCCGGCGGAACTGGAAAAGCTGGTGAACAGCGGTGAATTTGCCTGCGCGTTCTCGATGTTTCCCCTGAGCATCGAGACATTGATGGCCATCAGCAACGCCAGCGGCGTCCTGCCGCCGAAAAGCACATGGTTCGAGCCGAAACTTCGCGACGGGATGTTTTGCCACCTCCTTTAATTTATAATTTGCGATTTTTGATTTTGAAAGCGCAAATGCTGAATTCATAAATCGAAAATAGATTGTGCCGCCGAACCGTCTCCAACGCAGTCTGCGCGCCACCTTCATCGGAATGGCGGCCAACGCCGTTTTGTCGGCGGTCAAACTGGCCGCGGGCATCATCGGCCATTCGCACGCGCTGGTGGCCGATGCCGTCGAATCCTTCGCCGACGTTTTCAGCTCACTCATCGTCTGGCGTGGCGTGGTCGTGGCGGCGGAACCGGCGGACGAAGATCACCCCTACGGCCACGGCAAAGCCGAGCCGATCGCGGCGGCGATTGTTTCTGCCATGCTGTTGTTTGCGGCGGGTTGGATTGTGCTCAAGGCGTTTGGCGAAGTGGCCCAGCCGCATCCATCGCCCGCGCCGTTCACGCTGGCGGTTTTGGTCGGGGTGGTCATCGTGAAGGAAATATTGTTCCGTTTCGTCCGACGCGAAGGGCGGGCGGTGGACAATCTGGCCGTGCGCGCCGACGCCCGGCATCATCGCAGCGACGCCATCACGTCGTTTGCCGCGGGCGTCGGCATCAGCGTGTCGCTCCTCGGCGGGCCGGGTTACGAGGCGGCGGACGATTGGGCGGCCATGGCGGCGGCGTGCGTCATCGCGTGGAACGGCTGGCAACTGCTGCGTCCGGCGCTGAATGAGTTGATGGATACCGCGCCTGATCGTGAAACCCGCGACGAAATCCGGCGGCTGGCGGAGACCATTCCGGGCGTGGCGCGCGTCGAAAAATGTTTTGTCCGCAAAATGGGCTATCAATTTTACGTGGACATGCACGTGCAGGTGGATCCGCAAATGACCGTGTTGCGCTCGCACGAAATCGCCCATGCCGTGAAAGACAAAATCCGCGACACTCTGCCCATGGTCAACGACGTGCTCGTGCACATCGAGCCGCTTGGCATTGCGGCCCACCGGAAGGAAAAGTAGCCGTTCATTTCCCCTTTGCGTTCTTCGCGTCTTGGCGGTTTAATATCTCTGCATGAAAATCGTTCTGGCATATTCAGGCGGCCTCGATACCTCGGTGCTGCTGGCGTGGCTCAAGGAAACCTATGACGCCGAGCTGATCGCCTTCTGTGCGAACATCGGGCAGGCGGAGGAACTGCGCGGCCTCAAAGCCAAGGCGAAGAAAACCGGCGCGTCCAAAGTTTACATCGCGGATTTGCAGGAGGAATTCGCGCGCGACTTCATCTACCCGATGATGCAGGCTGGCGCGGTTTACGAAGGCCAGTATTACCTCGGCACCAGCATCGCCCGGCCGCTTATCGCCAAGGGCATGATTGACGTGGCCAAAAAGGAAAAGGCCGACGCCATCGCGCACGGCGCCACCGGCAAGGGCAACGACCAGGTGCGGTTTGAACTCACCGCCGCCACGCTCGCGCCGGATTTGCAGGTCATCGCGCCGTGGCGGGACGTGCGGTGTCGCAACGAATTTCCCGGGCGGCAGGAAATGATTGATTACTGTGTCCGGCACAAAATCCCCGTCAAGGCCAGCGCGAAGAAACCGTTCTCATCCGACCGGAACCTCCTGCACATCTCTTACGAGGCGGGCATCCTCGAAGACCCGTGGCTGGACGCGAGCGACAAAAAGTATCGCGGCGCGTTCACCACGCTCTCCGTGTTCCCCGAAGACGCGCCGAACAAACCGGAATTTGTCACGCTCGATTTCGTGAAAGGCAATTGCGTCGCCGTGAACGGCAAAAAGCTTTCCCCGCTCGGCGTGATGAAAACGCTGAACAAGATTGGCGGCAAACACGGCGTCGGGCGCGTGGACATGGTGGAAAATCGCTACGTGGGCATGAAATCGCGGGGCGTGTATGAAACGCCCGGCGGCGCGATTCTGCATTTTGCCCACCGGCAGATGGAAAGCCTGACCATGGACCGGGAGGTCATGCACTTGCGGGACTCGCTGATTCCGCGCTACGCGGAGTTGGTGTATTACGGCTACTGGTTTTCGCCGGAACGGCTGGCGTTGCAGGCACTGGTGACCGAGAGCCAGAAAAACGTGACCGGTACCGTGCGGGTAAAATTGTACAAGGGCAACATCTTGGTTGCCGGCCGCAAATCCCCGGTGAGCCTCTACAATCCGCACATTGCCACGATGGAAGCCGACCCGACAAAGGCGTACAACCAGGACGACGCCACCGGCTTTATCCGGTTGAATGCTTTGCGGTTGAAGGTCGCGGCGAAGGTGCAGAGGAAAAAGTGAATGCAAACTTGAGGTTCCAATTTAGAACCTCAAGTTGAACGGCAAAAATCTTTAAAGTCACAATTTGTGATCTTAAAGAAATGAAAATGGTCGTTTGAAGTCGCATTTTGCGACTTCAAGATGGAACTCATCGCAAAATGCGATGGGTTCGGACAAACTTGAAATCCAAAATTGGGACTTCAAGTTTCATGGCAACCGGTCGCAAATTGCGACCGCATCAGAATGGTATGAATGAAAAAGCTCTATCTGCCGTGGAAAATATTGGTCCGTTGATTCAAACGATTCGCGGAGAAAAAATTCTTCTCGATTCCGACTTGGCGAAAATCTACGGCGTATCAACCAGAATCCTGAACCGCGCAGTTCTTCGTAATCGAAACCGTTTTCCTGCCGATTTCATGTTTTAACTCACACAGGGGGAATTTGAAAACTTGAAATCCCAAATTGGGATTTCAAGTTCACATGGCGGACGGCGCAAGCTGCCCTACGCCTTTACTGAAAACGGCGCGATCATGGCAGCGAACGTTCTCAACAGCCCCGAAGCCGTACGGATGAGCGTGTTCGTGGTGCGGGCGTTTGTGCGGATGCGCGACCTGCTGGGCGGCACGAAGGAACTGGCGAAGCAACTGGCTGTGTTGGAAAAGAAATTGACCGCGCGGCTCGATGGACATGAAGTTGCCATTGTGAATGTGTTGCGGCGTGTGATGGACATTCTCGACCCGTCTGTTCAACGAAATTTCGTCTTTCAGCCCAGGGTTGGAGCGAAGCGACTACCCTGGGTCATTATCCCAAAATCATCAACCGAGCCCCTGCGCGCAGGAGCTGGGTTGCATCACGCCGTGCAATTTGATTGACTCGCTCGCGCCCGCTCGCTCGGCCCTGCCGGGCCTTTGGCTTCGCCAAATTCCTTTCGCCGCTTCCCAAGCGGCTCAAGTCAACTCCTTCAGAGTTGATTTCAATTTGTGATTCATCACCCGGCGTAGCCGGATTTCATCCGTCAACGCCGGGCTGATTGATGAAATCCCGTTGGGATTTTTATTTGCGCTTTTCATCTGTGTTTCATCTGTGTTCAATCTGTGGCTGAAAATATTCATGCCCACCGACCTCATCCATCTCATCGGCATCGCCGCTCCGGCGGAAACGATTTATGAGGCCATCACCACCGAGGAAGGCATCCGCGCGTGGTGGACGACCGCCGTGAAGATGGACGCCAGCGCCGGCGGCATGGCGGTCTTCAGTTTCTTTGACCTTTCGACCGTTTTTCAGATGCGCATCGAACAATTGACGCCGCCCTCGCTCGTGCGCTGGAAATGCACTGGCGGCACCTCGCCGGACTGGGTTGGCACGACGCAGGAATTCATCCTCGCACCGCAGCCCGATGGCGAAGTGCTGCTGAAATTCTGTCACGGTGGCTGGGAACGCGGCGGCGACCATTGTTATTTCTGCAACACCACCTGGGGGCATCTGCTCGTCAATTTGAAGAACTACGCCGAGTACGGCGTGAAAAATCCTTACTTCACCTGAGTTTCCGGCGCCTTCGGCGCGGAATCTTTGTCGCCGCCCGAAAAGCGCCAGAGGACTGGCGCATTCCATGACGCTTCGCGCAATTCGCACGCCGCCACTCTGCCAAGGAATCCCAACGGGATGGACTTGCTCACTCCCGCTCGCTCGGCCCTGGCGGGCCTTTGGCTTCGCCAAATTCCTTTCGCCATTTCCCAAATGGCTCAAGTCCATCCTTCAGCCCAAGGTTGGTGCGTCCGCCGTCGCTGCGCTTTGTCGCGGCGAGGCAGCGACTACCGTGGGTCACCCGCCGCCGTTATGCTATGGCGGGGCAGGTCGTCCAAAAAATCATCAACCCAGCCTCTGCGCGCAGAGTTGGGTTGTATCACCGTTTTCGCCGTGATTTGATTCAACCCATTCAGGGTTGATTTCAATTTGTGATTCGCTACCCGGCGTAGCCCGATTTCTTCGGGCAACGCCGGGCTGGCAGATTAAATCCCTTCGGAATATTTCCCAGCGCCAGCGGCGCGACATCTTTGTAGAAACCCGTCGAAGAGATTTTCAAGCTCCGTCAGGAGCGACATCTTCTGAATATGCCGCCCCTGACGGGGCTTAATTATTTTGTGGGTGATGTTCTACAAATATGCCGCACCTACGGTTCTAGCAGGTGCGAGCGAGTCAACGTTGGGATGAAAGCAGGCGTTCAAACCATTCTTCTGTGAGATTTTGTCTGCACCATGAGGACTGGGATTTTGTCAGCATATTGGCCTTGTTTTGGACTGACCTTTGTTTGAGGATTGGCTCAGCCCATGAAAACTTCCAAATTTCTCCCTTGTTTTCCAAACTGGTTGGTCTGTCAACAGACCTGCCTGTTTCTTTTCCTGCTATTGCCGCAGTCGTACGGGGCCGCGCCCGTCATGGGAACGAATGAAGATTTTTCGGCGGTAAGTCAGGCGGTGGTTAAGTTGCTGCAAAGCCATGACACGGGCCGTTTCGCCCGTGAGCTGGCGCCCTCCATCGAGGATTTCCGCGCCATCCTCTCCACCAATCTGCCGGCGAAGGGCGAGGACCCGTTAAAAGGTTTTCAAGGCACGGCGAAATACGAGCGTCAACAGGTCGAGTTGAGTGCTAGGGCGCTGTTGGCCTGGGCCGGATCGTTGCAGCTGGATTTTTCCAATGTCACCTTTCAGGCACAGGTCGTTCCGCCAAAATATCTGGGAACGACTCGTTTCACCGACCTGCAAGCCGAGAATGAAACGATTCCCATGGTGGGAAAAATCGAAGTGGTTCTGGTTCCGGATTCAGGCACCAACGGGGCGCCCAAGGGAGAGTACAAGGTAGCGGTGCGCGAATTGATGAAGTTTCCCGGAGGTTGGCGTTCTTATGGTGGCGTGCAATGGACGGCTTTCCCGCCAAATGTGGCGGACGAAAAGACGCTGCGCGAGCTGGCCATTTTGGACAAAGCCACGAATTATCAGGGAATCACGAATCAGGATGACCCGGCACTCCTTCAGTTGGGGCAGGCGTTGGTTGATTTCGTCCGTGAACGAGACGTCAATGTTTACCAGCAGAAAGATTTGGCCACCTCCGACCAGATGTGGGCGCAAACGCAAAAGCAAGTGTCATCCGACAAAGGACCGGCCCGTCAGAGATTTGATAAAATGTGGAACGAACACCAGAAGGAACTCCTGGCGGCCGCACGCGCCGCCATCGGATTAATAGACAAGGAAGGCATTGACTTCAAAAATGCGACAATCAAGGTGGAGGAAGCATCCGTGAAACAGCTTTATCCGCGCATGGGGCTGGGTTCCTTGGATGGCTTGGAAGGGAATCAGTTTCAAGTCAAATTCACTGTACAGTCGGACGCCAAGTCCAAGACCGGCCAATCGTTGTCGGGCGATTACATCCTGGCCGTGAGCCAGATCACCCGGTTCAGCGATGATTGGAAGGTCACGGGCAAGGTGCGCTGGGAGCAATTGCCGGCGGGTGTGGCGGATGCAAAAACGGCGGCGAGCTTGGAATTTGAAAACTATGTTGCGGAGCATCGTGCCCTGCCGCCCGGAACCATGGCGCCGGAGATTAAATTCATACGCCTGGATAACGGACACAAGATGAAGCTGTCCAACCTTCGGGGCAAAGTGGTGGTGCTGGACTTCTGGGCAACCTGGTGCGGGCCGTGTCAGGAACCGATGGCCAGATTGCAAACTCTCCGGCAGGAACATCCGGATTGGAAGAACCGGGTGGCCATCGTTCCGTTGAGTATTGACGACACGCTGCCCGTTCTTCGTAATCACCTCGAGAAACATGGTTGGACCAACACGTTCAACGTCTGGGCGGGCGATGGCGGCTGGCAGTCGGCGCCGGCAAAAACCTTTCAGGTGACCGCGGTGCCGACTACCTACATCATTGATACCCGTGGCAAAATCATCAAAGAAGGTCACCCGGCCACGATGAAAATCGGCAACGAAGTGGACGCCCTGCTGGCGCAGGCAAAATAATAAACTCCATCCAGCTCGATGCGTTGCGGGCCACGAGCAGGATTGGGGCCAAGGTGAATCATTTTGAAAGCACGTATAACCATCAGGCCACCGACCCTTCGTGACTGGCCGGTGTTTCAGGCGGCAGTCCGGCGGAGCCGCGCTCTTCATCGCCCGTGGGTCGTGCCGCCGAACACGCGCAAAAAGTTTGAGGCTCACGTAAAACGCATGGCTTCCGATTCGCACCGGGGATTTCTGGTTGTCCTCCGTCAGTCAGGCGACATTGTCGGGGCCATCCTCTTGAACAACATTATCCGTGGATCACTACAGGGCGCGTTTCTGGGCTATTACGCTTTTGTTTCCCATGCCGGAAAAGGTTTGATGCGCGAGGGGATGCGGCTCGTTTTGAAACATGCTTTTCAAAAACTCAAACTTCATCGTCTAGAAGCCAACATTCAGCCGAAAAATCACGCTTCCATTGAGCTGATGCGGAGCTGCGGGTTTGTGCGGGAAGGATTCTCGCGCCGTTATTTGAAGGTCAATGGGCGTTGGAAAGACCATGAACGCTGGGCCATCCTCGCGGAAGATATGCGGCGCATCTCTGCTTAATTCCTTAAATTCGCTTTACTTTGATTTTTTCTGCCGCAACGCTGCGCCTCGGTCACCCCATTGGGATCGCATGAAATTTTGGCGCACAACTGTCTTTTCCGTCGCCGTGATGATAACGGTCGTTCCCACAGCCAAGGCTGCGCCGGAAACGTTTCCGGCCGTAAATGATTTGCCCGTGCGCAAGGAAATGCCGGATACGATGACGATGGACGACGGCACAAAGGTGGCGACGCTCGCGCAATGGCGCGCGCGGCGTGAGGAAATGAAGGCGATTCTGGAGCATTACGAACTCGGCCACGCACCGCCGCCACCTGGCAACGTGACCGGACGGGACATCAAATCCGCCATTCTGCTTGATGGAGCGGTGAAATACCGACTGGTGCATTTGAAGTTCGGGCCGGAAGAAAAATTGGGATTCGACATCGCGATTTTCACGCCAGCGAAAAGCGCCGGTCCATTTCCAACCATTATCAATCCCTCGTTTTTCAATACGCCGGGCGTTGCGGTCACGAACAGATTGCCCACTCCATCCACAGCGGCGACGAATTTACAGGCGCGCCTGCGATTGATTTTCAATTCGCCCGTTGCTCCGGAACGGGCGGCCGCCGGTTTTTCAAACGAGCTTGGTCGCGGTTATGCGGTGGTGACGTATCACTACACCGAGTGCGGCGCGGACGACGCCAATTTTCGCACCTCATCCTATTATCCGGCCTATCCAAGTTACGACTGGGGCGTGCTGCTCGGCTGGGCATGGGGACTGTCGCGTGTGGTGGACTATCTGGAAACGCAACCGTTTGTGGACACAAACAAAGTCATCGCGTTGGGCCATTCGCGACTCGGAAAACTGGTGATGGTGGCGACCGCGTTCGATGAACGCATCTCGCTCGGCGCGCCCGCCGGGTCGAGCGGCGCGGGCACGGGCGCCTATCGTTTTTGCGGGCCGGGCCGCGGCGGCAAGGAAGGCATAGAAACCATGACACGGAAATTTCCGTATTACTTCGTGCCGCGATTGAAGGAATTCACCGGGCAGATGTATAAACTGCCGTTTGAAGCGTATTGGTACATCGCCTTGGCGGCGCCGCGCCCTTGGATTTCGGTGGAAGGCATGGATGACCAGAATTGCGTCCCCAATGCAGTCAAGCAATCCGTTCTCGCGGCGCGACCCGTCTATGCGTTTTTAGGGGTAAGCACGAATCGGGTGGGCGTGAGCTATCAACCGCACCGGCACATGCTGACGGCGGGCGATGTGAACGCGGTGCTTGATTTTGCCGACCAGCAACTGCGCGGGATTGATCATCATCGGCGCTTTGACCAGTTCCCGCCGGATTCGGCTTCGGCAACGCCGGAGAAAATTTCGGCAACAACAAATATAATGGTTGAGCCATGAAACCAGTCCGGCTCGTTGCGGTTTCCCTCATCCTGATCTGGCACACCGGGTACGCCAGCGTACAACGCGCGCCGTCCGATGTCCGTGCCTTCGGCGCCACTGGCAACGGCGCGACGAAGGACACCGCCGCATTCCAAAAAGCACTCGATACCTGTGCTGCCGATGGCGGCGGAGAGGTCATCGTGCCCGCCGGGAATTATCTCATCGGCAGCATCGAGCTAAAATCGGGCACCACGTTGCGTCTCAAAAACGGCGCGAATCTGCTCGGCAGTCCCGATTTAGGGGATTATCCGATTGTGAAAGTTCGCTGGGAGGGGAAATGGACTGACGGCCATCGCGCGCTCATTTCCGCGCGCGACGCGAACCACATTGCCATCGTCGGACCGGGAAAAATTTCCGGCAATCTTGCACTGGGCGGACGGCAGATGCCGCGCCGTCCGGTCCTCATCGAGCCGATCAATTGCACGAATGTCCGGTTGGAAGATTTTTCCACCGAACACCGGA
>Ga0326728_10009355_pt1 | contig 23661 bp, 16 predicted proteins | sample MB3enrmetagenome_FD_207602 | JGI IMG/M metagenome (GOLD analysis project Ga0326728, IMG submission 207602) | Lab enriched peat soil microbial communities from McLean, Ithaca, NY, United States - MB31MN | ecosystem: Environmental > Terrestrial > Soil > Wetlands > Peat | place: USA: New York... | reverse complement strand
CTCCGGCGGCAACGGTCGCACCGACTGCGTAGGCGCGCGGCTGGCTCTCGCCCGAGCTCCAGTCGAGGGAAAAGGCGGCCGAGCTCCCCTTGAGCGCAGCGTCGACGACGACGATTTCCCCTGGAGCCACGACGAGTTCGTCTCCCTCTCGCAGCTCTCCACAGCGTACGATCTCAGCCCGACCTTCGCGGACGCGCCGAGCAAGCAGCGCCTCGGGTCCCTCGGCCGCCAGGAGCCAGGCGCGGCTTCGTTCGATGACTCTCTCTTGAAGCCATCGACCGAGCAGCATGAGAGTGATGAAGACGTCCAGCGTGTCGAAATAGGATGTTCTCGACTGAGTTGCAAAATAGGAATAGGCGGACCCCGCGAACGCAAGCACGATGCCGGCAGCGATGGGCAGATCCAGGTGAAGCACGCGCGATTCGAGCGCCCGGAATGCGGATCGAAGGAACACGGTGCCGCCCACGGCCACCGCAAGCGCTCCGAGACCGAAGTTCAGCGTAGTAAAGAGACGAAAGAGCGGCCCGCGGTCCAATCCCGCGTAAATCGAAATGCCGAAGATCATCGAGTTCATCGCGATGGCCGAGCAGACGCCGAGACGCCACACGAGTGCACTCGAGGGCTGAACGGGGCGGGGCGTCGGCGGTCCGAACGTGACTCCGAACCTTTCGACGCTCGCGACGAACGAGCGGAGATCGAACTTGCCGTCGACGAGCAGGTCGACGCGACCTCGGGCCGGATTGATGAGGATGCGTCCGTGAGCCTTCGTTCGCTCGAACAAGCGCTCCACGAGCCAGACGCACGCCACGCAGTGCAAGCCCTGGATGTCGAGCACGATACGGACGAGTCCGTTCGACTCCCTCAGACGTGCATCGATGGGCTCAAGCCACTGAACGTCCCGCGGGCGGGCGCCGTGGTCCAGGACAGGAAGGCCGCATGCGCCGCGGAGCGCGTAGAACGTTTCCAGCTTCTCCGCATGAAGGAGCCCAAACACCGCCTTACAGCCGAAACAGCAAAAATCGTCTGTCGAGTTCGCTCCGATCGGGAGGCCGCAGTGCAAACACGTGCCTTCACTGCCAGGAGATGACTCCGCTAACGCGACCACCATCGACCACGCCCAGCAACGTGCGTGCCTCGCACTCGATCAAGAGCAACCGACAAAGACGTCTCGAGAATTGTCTTTCGGTGCGCGTTCAACACGCAAATGGTGCGTTATCGCGCATTCCGGACCTTCGTGCTCTCTCTCTTCCTCTCCACGCGCAGCCGCCTGCGGATCACCGTCTCAGGGCCGTCACGACTCTCCGCGTGTGCCGCACTACCATGCGCTCTTCGTCGGTAGCCACCACCAGCACCCTACACGGGCTTGCGTCGGTACTGATGACTCTGTCAGACTGGGCATTTCGCTCCTCGTCGAGGATGACGCCCAAGTGCCTCAAGCCCGCGGCAATCTCCGAACGGAGAACCGCCGCGTGTTGGCCAATCCCTCCAGTGAAGACGAGCGTGCGTATGCCCCCGACCGACGCGGTCATTGCGCCGATCCATTTTCGAGCATTCCAGACGAACAGGTCGAGTGCCAGCGCAGCTCTCGGATCGCTGGTCCGATTGGCGAGGAGCGTGCGAACGTCGGCCGTGGTGCCACTCACGCCAATGAGACCCGATCGACGTGTGACGAGCTCTCGAAGCGACTCGGTATCATATCCGTGATCGAGCAAGTAGAGCAGCAGGCCAGGATCGGAATCGCCGATGCGCGAGCCCATGACGAGACCAGCCGTAGGTGTGAAGCCCATCGTCGTGTCGACGCATCGTCCGTCGCGCACGGCGGCCAGACTCGACCCGGCACCAAGATGCGCAATCACCGCGGATCCAAGCTCGTCCGCACCCACCGTGGAGACGATGAATTCGTATGACAGCCCGTGGAACCCATACCGACGAATGATCCCGTCCTTGCACAAGTCGTCCGGGATTGCGTATCGCTGGGCGACCTCCGACATCGTTCGATGGAACGCGGTGTCGAAGCAGGCGACTTGCGGCAGTTTTGGCCACCGCTTGGCGACCGCGCGAATGCCGAGGATCTGCTGGGGCTCGTGGAGCGGCCCGAGCGGCACGAGTTCTTCGAGCGTATCGAGAAGCGCGTCGTCCACCAAGGCCGGAGCCGAAAAGCGCGCCCCGCCGTGCAGGACCCGGTGACCGACCGCCGCGGGCGCCGGAAATCCCTTCTCGGCCAACGCGTCGAGCGCCGTGTTCACGGCGACGCCGTGGTCCGGCACGACCTCGCCGATTCGGTCGATTCCACCGCGGACGACCTGCCGCTCCGTGCCTTCTTCCGATTCGAACAGGGCGTACTTCAGCGACGACGAGCCGCTATTGATCGCGAGGATGTGCGTTGTCATTGTTTCGTTACCATTCCAGGGACGGGGGTCGGAGAGGTCTTCGATTGGTTCGCGGACGCGCCGCCGGCGTAGCATGGCCGCACGGGCGGATGGCCGCGCCGTCAAGCACGGTGCGTACCGGGATCGGAGGCTCTCACTCGGGAGATGCGTCGGCCGCGACCGGAGGGCTCTCCAGCACCGCGATGAGCGCTCGCAACGCATCGACCGTCGTGAAAATGCCCACGACATGCGTCTCATCGACAATCACGGCGCAGTCGTACTTGTGCTCCGCCATCGAGTGGGCCACGCCCGTCAGCGGCGTGTCCGGGTGAACCACGTACACGTCTGCGGACATCGCCACTTCCACGAGCACGGTCGCAGCATCCACGTCACGTAGACTCTCCACGAATGACGCAGCGCGCTGCTCAAGGATCCCGACCAGCTTGCCCTTCTCGAGAACGGGCAAATGACGGGCACCGAGCGCACGCATGCGCTCTTGAGCATACGCAAGGGTTTGATCGCGAGTCACGGAGTGGGGCGAAGGCGTCATGAATTGACGAATCGGGAACCGCAGCTCACGCTGCGCCTTAGCCCCGGACCTCTTCGTCATCGTAGCGCTGTCGCCAGAGCAAGGACGTGGCCAACGGGCAGCGCTCCTTGGCAGCGAATCGCCGACTCGACCCCACGCCTGACGCGGCCTGCGAGGCTGGAGGCCCAACGCGACGCCCTCAGCGTGCCTGCGCCGAACCACTATTCGTGGAAACAGGCCCCGTGATAGGCAGAGAATCGAGACTCATTACGCGACGGTCGAAATGCTGGCGCGCAATCGTCAGGAACGTCGAAATCGATGCACTCTTTGCAGACCAACGAAAACCGTGCGCCGCTCCCACTTCACGAAAGACAGGGCACGTTGCGTGCTCACGCCCTGATGACCGGAGTACGGTCTTCGCGCGCCGGTTCGAAGTCTCGCGCCGAGGAGGCCGACGATGCGACCTAGTGCCCTGCTTTGGGAGGAAATGAGCAGCTACGTCGGCTTTGGCGACTCGGACATTCGGCGGCTCGCTGCGCTGCTTCCGCTGGCCAGGCCATATTTCGCCGCGATCGCCTCGGAGTTCTACGCGGTGGTTCGAATGCACCAAGGGGCGTTCGAGATTCTCAAAGACGAGTCCCAGGCCGAACGCCTCCATCGATCGCTTCAGGTGTGGCTCGCAGAGGTCCTCGGCGGGCCCTTCGGTCCGGACTTCGTGGAACGACACTTCCTCATCGGCAAGGCACACGTCCAGGTCGGTCTCGAGATCCGATACATGGTAACGGCCATGAGCCGGGTGCGCGCTGCGCTCGTTCGCGTGGCCATGGAGGTATTGTCCGACGATCCGGCGGACCTTCGGGAACTGTGGTTGTCGATCAATCGTGTATGCGACCTCGATCTCGCCATCATGCTCGAAAGCTATCGCGAGAACTTCGTCGCCCGCGTCGAGCGTGCCCAGGCGCGAGTGCTGGGCGCCCCAACTCACGTCGCCGACAATCGAGAAAAACTGTTCTGCGACGCCATCGAAGCAGTAGACGTCGCTGTGTTCGTGCTGGCCGTGGACGGACGCGTCGTGGTGGCCAATCGCAAGGCCGAGGCTCTCACGGGCTACGCCCACGATGAGCTTGTGGACTCGGACCTCTTCTCCCTTCTATTTGGCGACCGAGCCGGTGAGGTCAACATCGCTTGGAATGCCGCTTCGGACACCAACACAGTCGAGACCGACCTGGAGACACGCACTCGCACGGGCAAGATGCGTGCGGTCCGCTGGCACGTGACGACGCTCCAGCGTTCCGGTGCCGAACCTCCGGTCCTGGTCGCCGCTGGCGTTGACGCAACCCATGAGCGCGAACTCGAGCGGCAAGCGCGGCAGAACGAACGTCTCGCGGCCGCAGGAGGCTTGGCCGCTGGGCTTGCGCACGAAATCCGCAATCCACTCAATGGCGCCACGCTCCATCTGTCCGTTCTCGAACGCGCCATCGCGCGCAGCACCAGCATGCCTCCGTCGGCTCGGGAAGCCACCGACGTCTTGCGCGCGGAGCTGAAACGCTTGAGCGCGCTCGTCACGGATTACCTCGAAGTGGCACGCCCCAAGCCCCTGGCCCGCGTCGCATACGACGTCAACACTCTGGCGTGCTCCGTCGAAGCGCTTCTCCAGCCCGAAGCCGAAAGCCGAAGGGTGTCACTCACAGTGGACCCCTTCCCGTTTCCTGCGATCGCATTCCTGGACGTCGAGCGGACCAAGCAAGTGCTCATCAATCTCATGCGAAATGCGCTCGAGGCCGTCGAGGAAGGTGGGCATGTGGTCGTCAGAGTGAGGAGACTCCCCCAGAACGTCGAAATCGACGTCGCCGACGACGGAGCGGGCATCGGAGACCCGAAGGCCCCCATCTTTGACGCGTTTTACACCACGAAGAAACGGGGGACCGGCCTGGGCCTATCGGTGGTCCATCGCATCGTCAACGATCACGGCGGCTCGATCCGCTTCGAAAGCCATCCGGGCTCGACGGTTTTCACCGTGCGCCTCCCGATCCAGTGAGGCGGTGACAGCAATTTGTTGCGCCTGGCCTATGCCCTTCCTGCTCTGGACGCGCTAGGTTGTGCGACCGCTGCGCGGCGACGCAGATTGTGCGGACGAGGAACGACGTGACCGAAGATTCGAAGAAGTCGAAACCACGCGCTCGCGTGCTCGTGGCCGATGATGAATCGAGCGCTCGAGGTGGACTTGCAACGTTGCTGCGCGACGAAGGATTCGACGTGTGGCTTGCCGAAGACGGCTTCAAGGCCCTCACGCGCATCCAGGAAGAAGCGCCCGACGTCCTCATCACCGATCTGCGCATGCCCGGGCTCGACGGAATCGAGCTCTTGAGGCGGGCGCGCGAAGCCGATCCGAAGATCATCGTGGTGCTCGTGACCGCGTACGCCGACGTCGAGACGGCCGTGCGCGCGATGCAGGAGGGCGCCGAACACTACCTGACAAAACCGATTCAGATTGACGAGCTCGTCCTCGTCATGAACCGGGCTCTCGAGCGACGCGAGCTACGCGAAGAGACCACCCAACTCCGCGCGCGCCTCAAGGATCACCTCAGTCTCGACAACATCGTCGGGGCGAGCCCGGCGATGCAAGCTGTCTTCAACGTGATCGAGCAAGTCGCGCCGACCAAGGTCAGTGTGCTCATCACGGGTGAGAGCGGCACCGGCAAAGAACTTGTCGCCCAGGCCATTCACGAGAACAGCCCTCGATCAAGCGGTCCCTTCGTCAAGCTTCACTGCGCGGCCTTGGCCGAGACGATTCTCGAGAGTGAGCTCTTCGGCCACGAAAAGGGAGCCTTCACGGGCTCGATTGCACGACGCGAAGGGCGATTCAAACAGGCCGATGGGGGGACTCTCTTCCTCGACGAGATCGGAGACATCTCCGCGTCGATCCAGGTCAAGCTTCTCCGGTTCCTTCAAGAACGCACGTTCGAACGCGTCGGCGGCAACGAAACTCTGAAGGTCGACGTTCGCATCATCGCGGCCACGAACAGAGATCTCACCGCAGAGGTCGCCGCGGGTCGCTTCCGCGAGGACCTCTACTATCGACTCAATGTGGTACCGATCGAGATGCCGCCGCTTCGCGCGCGCCCGAGTGATCTTCTTCCCTTGGCGACGCACTTTCTCCAGCGCGTGTCGAAGGACAACGGCAAGCACATCGAAGGCTTTGCGGACGACGCAATCGAACGCATCACGGCCTACCGATGGCCCGGCAACGTTCGTGAACTGGAGAATGTCATCGAGCGCGCCGTGGTGCTTTGTGACGGCCCCAAGCTTACGGCCAAGCACTTGCCCGCGGGCGTGGGCGCGGTGTCGCGCGGGACGATACGGATCCCGGGGTCGACGATGGGCGAGATCGAACGTCACGCGATCCTGACAACATTGGAGGCGTGCGGTGGGCGCACGGCCCAGGCCGCCCAGATGCTCGACATCAGCGTGCGGAAGATCCAATACAAGCTTCACGAGTACGGCATCTCGATGCAGCGAACGACGACGCTGAAGCCCCCCGAATCACGGTAGCGCGCCGGTGGCGCGCGGCTTGCGTCGCAACGCGACCTCTTGGTGGTTGACGTGAGCGAAGTCGAGCGACGCATACGGGTTTTCGAGGTCATAGACGCCGACTCAGCTCGGACGCGAAGGCTGCGTGTGTTCTGCATTCGGACCGCCCGCATGATCGACGTCGAGGAGTGTCGGGCCTGTCCGAGCAACGTTGACGTCGCCTCGGATCACATTAAGTGCAGTGTGCCCGAGGAACCGGATCGCTTGGGACCGAACGCACCCGCTGCACTGGTGTCGGTTGCTCACGTCACGTGCGCTCGCGCCGACGCGAGGGCCGCCGCGCTGATGTCCGTCATTCAACCCCCGTGGCTTGTTCCCCTCGTAGACGAGACCGATCGTTTTGTTGGGTTCGTCTCGTCTTCGTCGCTGGCGACGTCGACATGGCCATCGCGCGTCGCCATCCTTATGCGCCTGCGCGACCTTGCGTTCGGATCGTCCCTCATGATTCACGAGAGCGCCACGGTGCGCGAGGCGCTCCACATGATGGCGTATCGGCGAACGCGATGGATCGCCGTCGTCGACAGCGATGGAAAGCTCCAGGGCATGCTATCCGACATCGACGCGCTCTCGGCTCTCGGGGCCATCGATCGTACCTGAGACCCCTCGTTGGACCGAGCGTCGAGACTCGGACGAGAGCCACTGCGTCGCGGCGCTGGCATCCCGGGCGGGCGGGCCTTAGTATGTCTGGAATTATCGCAGGCAACGCGTCAACACACACATCGACGAGGGGGGGTGCTTCGCGGCCCGCCTCGAGCTCCCCCATCGGCGAGGGGGCGCTTCGCGGCCCGCCTCGAGCTCCCCCGAGGTAGCCCGAGCGCGCGGCGCCAAAGGAGTGGTGAATGGAATCTACGAGTCGGCCGCTACGTGTTTGCTTGCTCACGGGAGGCGGCGACGCCCCGGGGAGCAACGCGGCAATTCGAGCGTTCGTTCACGCGGCGACGCATCGGTCGATCCTGGTGGTGGCGAGCCGATTCGGATTCGAAGGATTGCTCGGACGCGAGCAGGTCATTCCGCTGCGGATCGAAGACGTGCGGGGCATCCTGGCGCGGGGCGGCTGCATCCTGGGCTCGAGCCGAGTCGATCCGTTCTCGCTGCCCGCGGGCACGGTCGCGCTCGATGCGACGGCAAAGCTCCAGGTCCGATTGAGCGACCTCGGAATCGATGCACTCGTATTCTTCGGGGGCGATGGGACGGTGCACATCGCCGAACATCTGAACAAACTCGGCGTGCGGTGCGTGGCGATTCCAAAGACGATCGACGGCGATGTCGGCGGCACCGAACAGACGTGCGGCCTCGATACGGCCGTTCAAACGGCTATGAGTGCGATCGACGCGCTCCACGCCACCGCCGAGGCCCACCAACGGGTGATGATCGTCGAGGTCATGGGGCGCCACTCGGGTTGGATTGCCCTGCGCGCGGGAATCGCCAGCGGCGCCGATGCCGTACTCATTCCCGAGATTCCCTACGACCCGGGCCGCGTCCTCGCGAAAATTCGCGAGCGTGAGTCACTCGGACTTCGGTTTTCCATTGTCGTTGTCGGAGAAGGGGCCAGACCACTCGGAGGAGTGCCGAGCGAGGTAGAGCCCGCAGGGCCTGGACGCACGGCACGGCTTGGAGGGGCTGGCGAGCGCGTCAGCCAAGAGCTGGCCGCCCGCCGCGTGGGACATGAGGTTCGCGTCACGGTCCTCGGACACCTCCAGCGCGGTGGAATTCCAACGGCGAGCGACAGGCTCCTCGCGACGCGGTTCGGGGCTCATGCGGCAGAGCTGTGCGCACAGCGTCGATTCGGTCGCATGGTCATGCTGCGAAATGGATTCATCGACTCGATCCCAATCGAAGAATCGGCGCGGATCCCCGCGCGAATCGACACGGCTGGAGAGCTGGTGCGATGTGCTCGGGCCATGGGGATCGAGCTCGGCTCGTCGTAGGGGTCGAGGGCGACTCTTGCATAAACCCTCGGGAGCGGGGAGCCCAGCCCCAAGGACTGGGTCCCCGACTCCCTTGTTGTTGCCAATTGGTAGCGATCCCGAAAATGCGTAGCGTTTCGATCTCGCGATCTTTGGCGGAATAGCGAACCGTTTCATGAACTTGACGAAGTGATCGGCAGGATCAAAATGCTGCCCTTTTGCGAGGTCGCTTCCACCCAAGCCGACCGCGCGTCCTGGGGCAACGTCGGGAAACGCTTCCGAACGCGACTGGATCGCTGCGCCCCCGACCCTGTTAGGCTATGCGCATGACTCGTTCGGGGAGGTTTCTGCTGTTCGTCGCCGTGTCTGCGTGTTCGAGCGCTAGCGCCGCGTGCGGTGCTCGGAGCGCGATGGACCCCACCTTGGGGCAGGACGCCGCGGCGATCGGCGATGCGTCTGCGCCAACTTCGGACAGAGACGCGGCGGCCGCCGATGCATGGGAGCCGACCCCGGTCAGTGACGGGGCGGTTGACAGCCAAGGAATCGCTGACATCTCTGAGCCAAAGGAAACCCCGCCGAGCTGCCAGGCTGGTGGCGACGGCCTGACCAACTGCGGAGCCAGCAGCGAGAGCTGCTGCACGAGCCAGGAGGTGCCCGGAGGGACGTACTACCGGACGTATGTGAATGACGGCGGCGGTCCGACGGGAGAAGCCGATCCGACTACGGTGAGCAGCTTTCGGCTGGACAAATACCTGGTGACGGTAGGCCGGTTTCGACAGTACGTGGACTATCTGACGGGGAGCACGGGCGCGCCGCCTGCGGACGGCAGCGGCAAGCACACGCACTTGAACGGGGGCTTGGGACTGGCCAATAGCGGGAGCGCCGGGACGTACGAGACAGGCTGGGATGCGACGGATTGGAACACGTACATCGCGACGGGGCCGAGCGCGGTGAACACGTGGAACGTGAATCTCCTATTTTCTTGGGCGAATGGCGACCCGTCGTGGACGAGCACGGCAGGGAGTCAAGAGAACTTGCCACTCAATTCCGTGAACTGGTACGCCGCATACGCGTTTTGCATTTGGGACGGAGGTTTTCTGCCGAGCGAGGCGGAGTGGGAGTATGCGGCGGCCGGCGGTAGCCAACAACGGGAGTACCCGTGGGGTTCGACGGATCCAGGGACGGGCACCCAGTATGCGATATACGGTCGCTACGAGGACGATTGCATATTTCCAAACAACCGTTTGCCAGGTTGCGCAATCTTTGGCACTGTCCTGCCGGTGGGTACGGCGACCTTGGGAGCTGGGTACTGGGGCCAGCTCGATATGGCCGGCGAAGTGCTGGAATGGAACGCGGATTTCTGGATCGATCCCTACGTTGAACCATGCGCGGATTGTGCGTATCTTGTAGCGACGTCCTGCTGTCGGATAACCCGGGGCGGCGAGTCTGGCTTCCCCCCGTCGTCCTTGTCCCCCCCATTCCGCTCATCCTGGTGGCCGAATCAGGGAGCACTGTGGATCGGATTCCGCTGCGCCAGGACACCGTGATGGCAAGAGAGATGACCGCGAGTGCTGGCGTTGCACCCGAAATGACCCCCAGCCAAAGGCGGCAAGCCTGCAACCGGAACAAAGGCAGGCCAATTCGATCGAGGCCGCCTGCGTGAGGCGCATGCCCACCGATCTGGCACAGTGGAAGGCGCTCGTCACCAAGATTGCCACCCGCTGGGCTCTTGACCGACGTCGCAAGGCCAACGCGCGCGCCAAAGTCGACGCGGGACTTTGCGACGACCCGGACGCCTACGAGCACCCGACGCTCCATTGGGAGCGTCAAGACCCGTGGACACCAAGAGGTACCTCGCATGCTGCCGAACCGGTGCCGTCGGTTCGCTGCATGCCCGGGTCGGATGCGGGTGCACCCTCAGGTTCAGAAAAATCGACATCTTCCGTCAGAGAAAATCGCGCCCTTTGCGATTAAGGAGATTGAGGGGAATGCGGTGACCGACGCTTCCCTCCCCGGCCCTCTGCTCTTCGTCGAGGCAGGGGCACACTTTCAACCGATGGAGATGCTTCGCCAACTGGGAGAGACGCTTCGCCGATTAGAAGAGACGCTTCGCCGATTGAAAGAGCCGCTCTGACGATTGAAAAAGACGCTTCGCCGATTGAAAGAGTCGTTCTGACGATTGAAAAAGACGCTTCGCCGATTGGAAGAGACGCTCTGACGATTGGAAGAGTCGCTCTGACGATTGGAAGAGACGCTTCGCCGATTGGAAGAGTCGCTCCGACGATTGAAAAAGACGCTCCGACGATGGAAGAAGACGCTCCGACGATTGAAAACGTCGCTCTGACGATGGAAGAAGACGCTCCGACGATTGAAAACGTCGCTCTGACGATGGAAGAAGACGCTCCGACGATTGGAAGAGTCGCTCCGACGATTGAAAGAGACGCTCCGACGATTGAAAGAGTCGCTCTGACGATTGAAAGAGTCGCTCTGCCAATTGGAAGAAACAGTTTTCATGTGATCTCTGCGCCTTTCTCGCAACTGTCTTCGCCTCTTCCCGGCAAACAGTTCGTCATTCCGCGAAAGATTGCCAAATCAGAACGCTGCGGTTCGTCGCGATCGATACCACTTGGTGGACTCGCGGTCGTGATCACCCGCTTGTCCCTTTGGGGTGCCTGCGACGATGCAATCGCTGGGTTATACCGCGCGTGGGAGCGACTCAAAGTACCTGGGAGTCCAACGGAGGAGTTTGGAGCGAAGCGATGACTTCGGCGTTGGCGTCGTCGAGGGCTGGTGACGCCAACACGGGCTCGGCGGAGCGGAAGGTGACCGGCGGGATCTCCACTGGATCAGACAATCCGTGACATCGCTTCTTCGATGAGCGAGCATTCGACGCATGCGCACTTGCTGGGCGTCCATCGTTCTTCTTCTCGTTGCATGCGGAGACACGCAAGGAAGCTCCGCGATCGGGGACGCCGCCAGCGACCGTGTTCTGGACTCCAGCTCGTCGGTGTCAGACTCGTCAACGGCGTCCGCTGCGGATTCGGCGTCCGCGACGCCGTGCGTCCTCACGGCGGGCGTCTGGAACTGCGGAGCTCAGAGCGGAACCTATCCAGACTGCGTCGCGTCCGGTGGTTGTGGGCTCGACGCCGCCGCGGCCTGCCTTCAATGCCCGAACGGGACCGCGACCATTTGTGGGTGCTTCTGCAGTGCCGCCGCGGCCTCGTGCACGCAGAGCTGCGCTCCTTCATCCGTTCCGTGCCACCAGTAGCGCAGCCACTTCGAGGTCCGACCCATGCACGCTCAACCGAAGCCGCTACTCATGTTCCTGCTCGCCGGCGTGCTTTTCGGCTGCTCGGCGCCCGCATCGACGACTTCATCGTCGGACAGCGGCCTCGCCGACGGAGCTATCGGGGGAGGCGGAGCGGATGCGGGACCGCCGGACGCTGCTGCGGCGGCGGACGCCTCCAGTACGTGCGCTATGGCTGGAGGGACCTGCGCCACCATAAGCGATTGCGGCTACGGCGTTGGTCACATCGCAAATAGCCAGTACGAGTGCAGCGGGAATTCGGTCGTATGCTGTTTGCCACAAAGCGCGTGCGGCGAGGAGTCGTTCGCGTGCTGTTCAGGGACCAATACGTTCCGGCCCTTGTGTGGCGGTGGATCGCTGGCGTGTGGACTCAGCGAGCTATCGTGCGGCGCCAACACATTGGCGCCGTCGACACCGGATGGCGGGTTGGCATCCCTATGTGCGGCGACGGGCGGAGCGATCGGGAGCGCCTATTGCTGCTCCACCGTGAACGATTTTGCCGGCACCTGTTTGTCGGGGGCGTGCCAATGCCCCACGGGGACCACCCACGTCGTGAGCGTTTGCGTCTGTCCGGAATGGTATTGTTTTGATCCGAACGCCGGCTGCTACTTCATGCAGTGACGCAGGCGATTCGTGAGGGATGGCCCACCTTGGTCAGGGCGGGTGCGCCTTTCCACGGGTGGAGCTGTCCTCCCTTCGGGGCATCCAAGCCAAGCGCAAGCCATCGCGCGAATCGTCGCGATGTCGACCACGTTGTGGAGGTGACCATCGCCATTGCCGTCAAGGTCGACGTCAGACGTCAACGTCAACCTCAACGTGCCCCTTGAGCATGCGACCCACTCGTTCTGGACGCCTTCTTGCTCTCCGCTGCACTATGCCGGCCCCCCGGCGAAGTGCGCCGATTCTCCGTCCCCGACGCCCCGGCCAGTTGCACCGCCTGAACACTTGCCTAGCATAGGGGGGTGATGGTCTCCGCCCACGACGAGGCTCCCCTGAACGAAGCGCAGGCCGCCGCGTGTGCGCATGGCGACGGGCCGCTGCTCATCATCGCCGGAGCGGGCTCGGGCAAGACGCAGACCCTTGCGCATCGGGTTGCCGCGCTCATGGACCGAGGCGTGGATCCCCGGCGCATTCTCTTGCTGACATTCACCCGGCGGGCCGCCGTCGAGATGATCAGGCGGGCCGGACGCGTCACGGGCCGCCGGCGTGACCTGGACGGGACCCTTCCGTGGGCTGGGACATTCCACTCCGTGGCCAATCGGATACTCCGCCAGCACGCGCGCGTGGTCGGCCTCGACCCCAATTTTACCTTGCTCGACCGCGAAGACTCTGCCGATCTTCTCGATTCGGTGCGCGCCGAGGCTGGCCTGGCCGAGCAGCGGCAGCGGCGCTTTCCGCGCAAGGGGACGGCCTTGGCGATCTACTCGCGGGTCGTGAACACGCAGTCCTCCCTGCGTGCGTGCCTCGATACTGCCTTTCCTTGGTGCGTCGAGTGGGAAGACGCGCTGCGCGCACTCTTCGCAGCCTTCGTGGAGGCAAAGCTAAGCCGCCACGTCCTCGACTACGACGATCTCCTCCTCTACTGGGTTCACTTGCTCGGCGACGAGGACGCAGCGCGGACAATCTCGAACCAGTTCGACCATATCTTGGTCGACGAGTACCAGGACACCAACGTGGTCCAAGCGGAGATTCTGCGTCGCCTGCGCTCGGACGGACGTGGCCTCTGCGTTGTGGGCGACGATGCGCAGTCGATCTACGCCTTCCGGGCAGCCACCGTCCGCAACATTCTCGATTTTCCGCAGCGCTTCGATCCCCCCGCCACGGTAGTGACGCTCGCGCAAAACTACCGTTCGACGCAGCCCATTCTCGCCGCGACCAACGCGGTCATCGGTCTCGCCGCCGAGCGCTTCACCAAGGACCTTTTCACCACGCGTGCAGGGGGGACTCGGCCTCGTCTCGTCACCGTCAACGACGAGGACGCCCAGGCAAGCTTCGTCGCGGACTCCGTGTTGGAACAGCGCGAAGCCGGCATCCTACTCAGGCAGCAAGCCGTGCTCTTTCGCGCCGCCCACCATAGTGATGCGCTCGAGGTCGAGCTCGGTCGCCGAAACATTCCATTCGTGAAGTTCGGAGGATTGCGATTTCTCGAGGCCGCGCATGTCAAAGACACGCTGGCTTGTCTGCGTTGGGCGGAGAACCCGCGCGACGCCTTGGCGTCGGCGCGAGTGTTGCGGCTCCTGCCGGGTATCGGGCCGGTCCTGGCTGGGCGAGTTCAGCGGGCCGTCTTGTCAGGGCCGGATGGCCTCGGCCGATCTATCGCGCAATTCGTGCCGCCGGCTGCGGCTGCCCAGGACTGGCCAGCCTTGGTGGGGCTCGTGAACGCCCTCACGGACCCTGCCACGCCTTGGCCCGGACAGTTGGGCCGCGTGCGCCGATTCTACGAACCACATCTTGAGCGCCTCTACGACAACGCCCGGACGCGGTTGGCGGATCTCGATCAGATTGAACGCCTTGCCGATGCGGCTCCGTCGCGCGAGCGATTTCTCTCGGACCTCACCCTCGACCCGCCCGAGAGTAGCGGGGCGCTCGCCGGTCCACCCCATCTCGACGAGGACTATTTGATCCTCTCGACGATTCATTCGGCCAAGGGACAGGAATGGGACACCGTCTACGTGCTGAGCGTCGCTGACGGGTGCATTCCCTCCGACCTGGCGACGGGCCACGCCGACGAAATCGAGGAAGAGCGACGTCTCCTCTACGTGGCGATGACCCGCGCCAAGAACACCTTGTGTCTCATCCATCCCCTGCGCTTTTTCGTCCGCCAGCAGAGCCGGCACGGGGATCGCTACGTGATGACCCCGCGAAGCCGTTTCTTGCCCGCGAGCGTGCTACGTCATCTCGAACCGTTTTCGCCCAAACAGCCCTCGGACGAAACCCCGCTGCACTCGGTCACGAGCCGGATCGACATGGCCGCCCACCTCCGCGCCCAATGGAAGTAGCCTCTGGACCGGACCTGAGCGCAGGGTAGGCTGCGGACATGCGCGTCGCTGCGTGCTGGGCAATCGTTCTTTTGTGTGCCTGTGCGCCGTTTGGCGTGAGGCCTCCTCCGAGCAACGCCACCAAGCTTGGTCAGGCGCTCGCGTTCGCGGCCGTAGCTGGGGTCACTCAAGTGGTGCTTGCCGCGGCCGAGCAGCACGCGAAGAACAACGCACCGGTAACGCATTCGACCACCGGAGCGATGTCGCCAGGGTGCGACAACAATGGACAGTATGCGTGCCTGAGCGTTGCCCCGTCATCGTCCGCCCAGATCCCGTCCGAGCCAGAGATGAGTGAAGACGACGCACGCGACTACGTCCTTGCGTACATCAACGGTGTGCGCAAACTCAACGGCGTCGGTGCTCTCGACATCGACGCGTCACTGGATGCATTCGCGCGCAAGGGGAGCGACGAACTCGCGCAGGACCATTTGCCGAATCGGCACCTTGTCGACCACGCCCGAGATCTCCAGGTCCGATGCGCCGAGGTGCAGGGCTCCCCGGAAGGAGCGAGTCCCGGGCCGATACAGCAACGAATCGCCGACTATCTCCTGCGATGGATGGCCGAAGGACCGGGCGGAATGCACCACGATACGATGCTCTTGCCCGAATGGCGCAAGCTCGGAGTCGGCATCGTCACCCGGGACGCTCGCATGTACCTGACCGTGGATTTCTCGAACTAGGCTGGGGCGCACGCACAGACGCACACGCGGGCCGCCATCCACAAGGGATTCATCGGATTGGGCCGTCTGCGTCGACATGCAATCCCGTCCACGTGGGTGGTACTGACCGCCGGAGGTGCTTGACCGGCTGTTGTTGCTGCTGGCTACGAAACCAGCCTATCCTACACGCCTCGGTCATGCTCGGGGCTGACTCACCAAGAGGTGGCACCGCGCACCAAGGGGCGATCACGATGCCAGAACGGTTCACGACTCTGTTCGAGCATATGCAGGAAGGGGTCGCCCTGCACGAGCTGGTATTCGATACCAATGGCCGTCCCATCGACTATCGGATTCTGGACGTCAATCCCCAGTATGAGAAGCACACGGGCCTGCGGCGCGACGCCGTGGCGGGACAGCTGGGGTCCTCCGTGTACGGCACGGGCTCCGCGCCATTCTTGGACGAATTCAGCTCCGTCGCACTCGGGGCTCCTCCCAAGCGAATCGAGGTGTTCTTCCCGCCCTTGGCGCGCCACTTCATGATTTCGGTGGCGCCCCTGGAACACGGCGCGTTCGCCACGATCTTCTTCGACGTTACCCTGGCGAAGCAACAAGCCGAGGCGCTCGAGCGGAATAGGCTTTGGCAACGTGCCCTCCTCGACAATCAACCGCATTTGACGTGGCTCAAAGACCATCGGGGGCGGTTCCTCGCCGTCAACAAGTCGTTCGCGGAGGCGTGCGGTCAGTTGTCACCAGAACACGTCGTCGACAAGACGGACTTCGACGTCTGGCCGAAAGAGCTTGCCGAAGCGTATGTCGCCGACGACGCCGTAGTCATGACCACGGGCGCCCAGAAGATCGTGCAAGAGCGCATCGAGAGCAAGGCGGGGACACGATGGGTCGAGACCTACAAATCCCCCCTGTTTGCGCCCGACGGGAGCATTGTCGGCACGACTGGAGTCGCACGAGACATCACGGAGCAGAAACTTGCCGAAGAAGCGGCGGGGGCGGCGCGGCAAGAGCTCTCGAAGTACTTCAACCTATCGCTCGATCTGTTGTGCATCTCAAGCCCGGATGGCCGCTTTCTCCGCGTGAATCCGTCGTGGGAACGATTGCTTGGATACCCCAGCTCGCAGCTCGAAGGCGCGAAGTTTCTCGACTTCGTTCACCCGGACGATGTGGAAGCCACCCTGGGCGCCATGAGCCGCCTCGCAACCGGCCAGACGGTGGTCGACTTCCAGAATCGGTACCGCAACGCGGACGGATCGTGGCGCTGGCTCGAATGGTGCTCGACGCCCGATGAGCAAGGTCTCGTCCACGCCGTCGCCCGCGACATTACGCGTCGTCAACACGACGAGACGGCCTTGCGCGCCGCCGAGCGTGCGGCCGCTCGCAGCCGCGAGCAACTGCTCAGCGTCGCCGAGCTCGCTCATATTGGCCATTTCACCCTCGACCCGGAGACCCAAACGATCGCGTGGACGCCGGAGTTGTTCCGCATTCTCGGCTTCGATCCCGACACCTTCAGCCCGACACTGGACGCGTGGCGCAAGAGCGTGCACGCGGAAGACGCCTCGGCCGTCGAGGCGGCGGTCGAAGCGGCCGCCCGCCATCAGACGGCCTCGCGCACCCATTGTCGCATTCGCCGACCGAGCGGCGAGGTCCGCTATTGCCTGGCCATCATCGAGGGCGACGTCGACCCATCGGGCAAATCCCACGTCATCGGGTTGGTCCAGGATCTGACCGACTCCAGGCGAGCCGAGGAGGAACAGCGCAAGCTCGAACAACAGGTGATGCAGTCCCAGAAGCTCGAGAGTCTCGGCGTGCTCGCCGGAGGGATCGCCCACGATTTCAACAATCTACTGACAAGTATTCTCGGCAATTCCGATTTGGCGCGCAGTGAACTGTCACCGGCCAGTTCAGCGTGTGTCTACCTGGAGGATATCGAGAAAGTCACCCGTCGCGCCGCCGATCTTTGCCGCCAGATGCTGGCGTATTCGGGCAAGGGTCGATTCGTGGTGCGACCGCTCTCGCTCAACGACGTCGTACGCGAAATGGCGTATCTCCTCAGCGTATCGATCAGCAAGAAAGTCGTCATCAAGTACAACTTCTACGCAGACCTACCGAGCGTGATGGCGGACGGGACGCAGATGAGTCAAGTCGTGATGAATCTCATCACGAACGCGTCCGAGGCCATCGCCGAAATGAGCGGCGTCGTCACGTTGACGACTGGCGTCATGGACTGCGATGACGCCTATCTTCAAGGTGCAGTGGGGGATGGCGGCACTCACGCCGCGGGACAGTACGTATATCTTGAGGTGTCGGACACGGGTTGCGGCATGGATCAGGAAACCATGAGTCGCATCTTCGACCCGTTCTTCACGACGAAGTTCACCGGCCGCGGGCTGGGCCTTGCCGCAGTCATGGGCATCGTGCGTGGCCACAAGGGCGCATTGCGAGTCTACTCAGAGAAGGGTCAGGGAACGACTTTCAAGGTCCTCTTGCCCGCCCATCATCAGCCCGCCAAGGCCGTCGGGAGCAGTGGGGGACCGCCCAAGGAATGGTCGGGGCACGGGCTCGTGCTCCTCGTGGATGACGAGGAAAGCATACGCAGCATGGGGCGCCGAATCCTCGAGCGAGCTGGCTTCGAAGTGGTAACGGCGGCGGACGGATTCCAGGCCGTCGAGGTGTTCTTGCGGCACCGGGAGAAGGTGCGCATGGTGGTCCTAGACATGACGATGCCACACCTCGACGGGGAGGCCTGCTTCCGCGAACTTCGGCGCGTCGATCCCAACGTCAAGGTCGTCATGACGAGCGGCTACAACGAGCAGGACGTCATCAATCGCTTCGTCGGCAAGGGACTCGCAGGCTTCGTTCAAAAGCCCTACAGCGCGTCGGATTTGTTGTCCAAGGTCGAAGAAGTCCTTCGCGAGAGGTAGCCGCGCTGCCGCCTTTCCCCGGGCGGCACCAGTTCCGGGCGGATAGCGTTACTTGATGCGAATCACTGGCGGTGGGGCCGCCTGCCCGGCGGGAACCAGACAGGACGACAGGTCGAACAGCATGAACTCGAGCGCGTCCTCCTGAGCAGTGAGCGGGTGCATCGCGCATCCGTCCGGGACGATGCCACCCTGCTTGCCACCACCGCCGCCCGGTCCGCCGCCGCCGCCAGCGTCCGCGTAGTCGGCGGCAACACCGGGCTCGTTCGTGCCCGGGCCTCCACTGACGTGCAAGTCACTGAACACTATCCGTCCGCAAACCGCCGAGGGCCCGGCACCGATCGGAGTATCCACCGCAAAGTACTGAGATGCACTGGGTGCCTGCGTGACGCTCGGGTCCAGGTGAATCCACTCGGTCGACGGCGGTTGAACAAGCGCGGTGACGTTGTGACGCGCGAACCAGATGGGAAGCTGATTGTTGGTCAATGCACCAACAACGCCTAACCATTGGAGGAGCGCAGCGCCCTCCGGGAAAGCAGCACCGCTTGCAAGAGTCGTGTCGATGTCGGACGGAAAGGACACGGAGTCATCGATCTGTTGACCACCGGTCTTCCACGTCGCCAGCTTGCTCGCGCCCGTATTGTATACACCGCTGCTGAACCAGGCGTAGTGGAAGTGCGACGCGAACGCGCGACCACCCGCATTGACGTAGTTCTCCAAAAACGTTTGATACTGTGCGGTCATGGTAACGCCCGGGTTCCCACCGGTCGTTTCATGACCCTCGCACGACAGGAGAACCACGTCATTCGCATTGAGGTCCGCTTGCGAGTCCCATAGCGTCTCGTACGATTGGACGTTGCCCTGCTCCGTGGTCGCCCCTCCGTAGCCCGTGTAGATGTGGATGTGCCCGCCGGTCGCCGGTCCCATCACGTACTCGGAGGGATCCACTCCAATGCGCAAGGGCAGGCATTCGAGCGAGTCCGCCCCACCCGTTGAAATCGCGATGTGCGGCAGCGACCCTTCCGTGGAAATGCCAGGAAGGTGCATATCTGGGACTTGATTCACGATGCCCGGCTGGATCACGATATTGGGATATTCCATCCGCCACTTGCCGGCCTGCACGACGAGAGTAACCGTCCCGCTCGGCGCGCATCCGATCTGGAAGGTGCCAGTGGCGTCGGTCGGCTGCTGGCTCGTCGCCAACACCGAAGCCGGGTACAGCGTGCTGCACCCGCAGGTCAGCCCGGCGCTCTCGAGGTCGGGAAGCGGCGAAGCAGGGTCTTCAACGAAGACCGTGACGTTGTACAGCGGGTTCGTCATGGCCGGGTCGAGGACCCGCCCGGTAATCGTGGTCGTTCCACCGTCCACGCAGGTGCACAATCCGCCGTCCTCGCACACGGCGGGCGGCGCTGACGTCTGCGTCGAGGCGTCGCTGACCGGGGGGGTGCCCGCACCGGAGCTACCGCTAACGATGGAACCGCTCGTGCTACCCCCACCACCCCCGAGGTAGCCGCTGGAACTACCTCCCCCTGAACCGGTGCCCTTGCTCTTCGCGGAACTGCCACAGCCCGCTCCGACAGAAACGGCGACGCCGGCGACAAGGACCAGCACGGACCGCATCATCAGGCGGTCGTAGGAAACGGCCGACCGCTGACTGCATTCACAGTTCGACATGGAATTATTCATTGTCATCGACATCCGCTTGGTTCGGTCGACAGATTCCACACACATACACGTTAGAGGTGCCAGCGCCACTGGATATGCAGGCAAGGTTCGCATCGAATACGCTCGCACCCGACAATTCGGTCTCGGCCGCACGATTGGACGGCGTCATCCTCGGCGACCATGAACATCCTAGCGCCTTGTCTCGCTCATGGCCGCCGAGACTTCAATCCATCGGGCCCGCTGACGTATCCGAAATGGACCCTTTCTGGTCGCGCGCTCGGTCGCCCGATGAGCGCGCTGCATTCAGTTCGACCCAAGGCTTAAGCGCTGCAGAGCGCGCCAAAGGCAACAACCTCGCTGAAATCGAAACGCCAAACCGGACGAAGCGTCCGCCGAGAGGCCACGACTATCGATGTCGCAACAAGTTCCGCCCGGTTATGCGCCCCGGCCCCCGGGTCCCGCCGCATACTACGCCGCCGCGCCACTTCCGCCACAGGGCGCGCCGCCAAGACGCAGCAACGCCGGTTCCATCGTTGCGTTGATCGTTGTGGTCGGGTTCGTCCTGACGGGTCTCACCGTGGGCGGATTTCTCGCCTACGAACGCTTCTTCGGCGGTCTGCGCAAGACGTTGCTCGCGGCTCAGGACCTTGTCCCCGACGACGTCAAGGAACAAACGCTCGACTATCAAGGCAAGGTCAAGGTCACGGTGCCAAGAGGGCTGCTGGCGCGGAAAACTCACCTCGAGCTCTCGGCGATTTCGGGGGCGCCGAAGGCCGACGACATGGCATCCGTCCACGATGTTTACGACGTCGTTCTCGGCGACCTCCACCAATTCGACGACTACGTCCAGCTCGAGCTCCCCATCGATCCGGCCACGCTCTCGCCCCGCTCGTCGGGCAAGACACGTCACGTTCTGATGGCCTTCAATGCGGCGGCGGGCACGTGGTCCCCCATCGTATACCGCCGAACGCCGGGTCGAACGTCGCTCACGGTATTCACGGACCACCTCTCAGCCTTCGGGGGGGTTGATGGCATCGTCCCCGAGCTCTCCCCCACGATGAAGCTGCCCTACGGGGCGTCAACGGGGTCGATGGAGCCCTCGGCGAACCTGTCCAGAGCTGTCCAACTGCTTGGAAAGGGCGAACCGCTTGGAGAGACCGCCTTCGATCTCGGCTTCGAATCCTTCAACGAAAACTTCGCGCTCGCGACGGCCGGGCTCACCTTCGGCGAGGAAGCACTCGAAATGACGGGGCTGCATGAGATCAACGAGGACCTGACCAAGTTCGGTTATGGCCTCGCGGTGGCGCAGCTGTTCATGGACCTGATGTCCGAGAAGACGACCGACGACCGCGCCAAGACCGTGCTGAACGGCATCAAGAATGTGGGAATGATCGCGATCGGTGAGGGCTGGTCGGCCCTCAAGATAGCGGGGTGTGCGGTCACGGTCCTCGACGTGAGCCTGAGCCGTTTTGCCAATGCCGCCTTCCGCGGACGGCGCGAAGAATGGAACAGGGCCTATCACGACTGCTACCAGAATGAGGGGGAGCTCCGGCGCTCGGAGGGACAGTGGTACCAAATCTTGAAAGGGATAGTGGCCAAGAACACCACGCCTGAAACACTGCGTGCCGCGCTGGACAAGGAGATCGGGGACTACACGCGGGAAGCTTGGAAAGACGAACTGCGCCTGGCATTCTGTTTCCCGGGGACCATGACGGGCGGTGGCGGGCTGAACGACGCGCTGGAGACCGACATCTCCAACGGTTATCGTAACGAGCTCATGGAAGGGCCGGTCGGCCGCGCCCTTGGAACCATTCAGCGTCGCATGATCATTACCCTCATCGCCAACAACGACGCCGCCCAGAACAAGCTTGCCGCCAAATACAACATGCTTCGAACGCTCAACGTGAGCGTGAACACGCCCGACCCGAAGCAGTCGGTAGCCGGCTACGACGTCGAGATCGGTGTCACCAAGGACCAGAAGCTCTGGAGGGGAACTACCGACAAGGCCGGGCACTTTACGATGCAGTTTACAGCGCTCGGATATCTCGAATACGGCGGAACGGGAAAGGCGAAACTCACGATCCCTGGCGCAGCCGGCACGGAACCCAAGACACTCGAGGCGCCGGTGCGAATCTCCGGCCAGGTCGTCAACGTCGTCTTCACGCTCGGGGCCGTGACCGGGCAGTTTGTGGGCCGCGTCAGCGGAACGACTCAGCCCCCGGGGTACGATAAGCCGGCCACGTTCGATGGCCCCGTGACGGTAAGAATCGATGACAAGGGCGCCGTCAGTCTGGAGTTTTCCGCGAGTTCCAAGACCTCGGCGGGAAAGGGAGCCGCGGCGATGGCGTTCTCCGTAACAGGCAAGCTGGCGGGCAAGATCGACGGGCAAAGCCTGAAGGCGCAGGGCCCGGGCAACGCTCGATGGGATCTCAACCTCAAGCTGCCGCCCGGCTACCCGAAGGTTCCCGTGCCTACCACAGGTTCCTCTGCCGCGACGATCGTCGCTGACGGGACGATCGACGACAAGGGTCAGAACATCAAAGGGAAGCTCAAGTCAGCGGACGGCAAGGGTCTCACCCTCGACTTCGTGGCGCACGGAGCGAATTAATCCGCCGTCTTCGGCGGCGGGCCCAGCTGCACGCGCTCGCCGATGTACGAGCCTGTCAGCGTCAACAGAATCCCGATGCAGGCGAAGATGACATAGAGAAACAGAGGCATCGTTCGAACCGTTTGACTCTGCACGAGCAAGTACGTCGTTGGAATCGCGACGAGGAGGCTCGCGACCACCGGTTCGATGAACGTGCGGCCCGGCGAGATCAACCCCACGAGCAAGCCGCCGACGAACCACACCGGAATGCAGACGAGCATGCCGTTTTGCCCCTCGAAATCGAGCACGGGCAGCGCGAGCGGCAAGCCGAATATGAGCGCTGCGGTGAGCACGGCCTGAACGAAGAACGCGATGAGCAGCCACGGAACGTTGACACCCTCTTGCTGGTATCGCCTCGCCAGCTCCTCTTCGCGCGTTCGTTTGACACGTCCGAGCTCCTCGAGTTTCGCACCGCATGACGCGCAGCGAGCAGAACCGGGAGGATTCTTTCGGAATCCACAGGAAGGACACGACACGGGCTTTCCGCCAGCCATGACCCGAGGGTACAGCCCCGCAGCCCGCAGCGCTACGACGAATCCAGGGGCACCCGCCTCGTGAGCGTGCAGCGACGCTTCCCACTGGTCTGCAAAGAGCGCAGCACCCACACCGGAGGGGGCTGCTGCCAACGGGCTCCGATCGACCCTAAGCAACCTTCGTGAGAGTTGCGATCGTCGGCGCCGGAATCATGGGCTGTGCGACTGCACAAGCGCTCGCGCAGCGCGGGGCGGATGTTGTCGTCCTCGAACGCGCGGTACCTGGAGCCGAGGCATCGAGCGCCGCGGCGGGAATCCTTGGCGGTCAAGCCGAACTTCACGGCCGCGAGCAGGACCTGGCGCGTTTCATTCGAGCCCGCAGCGCCTGGCCGCGATGGGTTGCGGAACTGCGCGAAGCCACGGGCATCGATGTAGGATATCGGAAGTCGGGCGTGCTTCGAGTCGCACTGAGCGAGGTCGAGCGATTCGCACTCGCGCGAGAGGTCGACTGGCAGGCGTCCCGTGGACTCGTCGCTGCGATGCTCG
>Ga0326728_10009353_pt1 | contig 23666 bp, 18 predicted proteins | sample MB3enrmetagenome_FD_207602 | JGI IMG/M metagenome (GOLD analysis project Ga0326728, IMG submission 207602) | Lab enriched peat soil microbial communities from McLean, Ithaca, NY, United States - MB31MN | ecosystem: Environmental > Terrestrial > Soil > Wetlands > Peat | place: USA: New York... | reverse complement strand
AGTTGGTATGCCTGGCCTATAACCTCAAACGGTTGCATCGGATGGGCGCGGGCTTGAAAATGGCCGCTCAAGGGTAAGAAGCGGCGAACAGACCCTGCGGACCGGAAAAACCAAGCGCCCGTTTCACCGGTTTGCGCTGGGAGCGCTGGCGTGGGCAGGCAAGATCCGCAGATTCCGATTTCGCCGGGCGGTTGTATAGCCTCGTATCCCGCATCCCATCCGGCCTCGCCAAAACTCAATTCGTTAAGTCCGACAGGCTGCTAGTCCACCTTGGTCTCAAGAGAGAGAACCACCAGCACCAGGTTAAGTGCTTCAACCGCAGATACTTACGAAGAAATACCCTACACAAGTGCCTTAAACACAGAGGATTATGCAATCCACCTCGGGTACGCATGGGGGCTACACCGTGGCGCTGCCGGCAAGACACCGTCGGCGCGGGCACAACGCAGGCGAGTCAGCGGCGGATGGAGCGAGCTGGATAAGTGCGGCTGATCGAAAACTGGGGATTGAGGGAATGCTATGGTACCAGGACATGTCCAGGGTATGTCCAGGGTGCCCCCAGACCAGCCCGAGGGAGGCGCGGCAGGGAAGTTGTATTCGTGGTGCTTATGGTGAAGGGATGAGGGATGAAACCTGAAAGCTGAAAACTGAAAGCTGAAAGGCTAGGCAAAAGCCACGCAAAGCCACGCTCAAGCGAGGCACAGGCCATGTTCACGTTAGGCACAAGCCTAGTGCAGGCCAGGGGATAGCGGGAAGATAGCGTATTGCTCTCTTGTGTTCCTCGTGTGTTGCTCTTGTGCTCCTCTTGTGCTTCCAGGGCCTTTCCGCCGGCTTAGCAACCCCTTCGGCCCGCCGCCCCGCGTCAACTGGCCGGGATAACGGCGCTGCTCGCGAACATGTACCGCTTGTTTTCCCAACCATTCACCTGCTGCACGGCGCGGATAAAGACGCGCGAGCCGGCCAGGGCCACGCGGCGGTAACGCTTCAGCTTCTTCAGCTCTTTCAGCTTCTTCAGGTATAGACGTGTGATGTGGCTGAAGCATTCATCCGGAGCGGGTAAAAGGCCAATGAAGCTGAAGTTGCTGCAGTACGATCTGCCGGCGTTGCACGGTGGCGAGGCGAACACCATGATGTCCTCGGCGGGAGCTTCGCTCAGGCTGAGCATGAGGGCAATCCCGCCGGGGCCATTGGTGGCCGTAAGCGCGACCACCGGGTTCGGGCCGAACTCTGGGCGGGGCGGCGGGTCCAAGAGCGGCTCCCGGCCACACGTCGCCAGGACGGTGTTGATCTTGTTAAAGAACTTCTGCCCGTCCAGCGGGCGGGGTTTCCCCAGCCTGGGCCGGCTGAGGACTTCGCAGGCAGCCGCGCACCAGGCGGCCCGTTGCGGCTCCGTGAGCTTGTTCCAGAGGCGCGAGAAGGTGCGCATATTGTCGCGCGCGCGGCGTTGCGCGGCGGTGCGGGGGTTCTTGGGCGAGACCCGCTTGCGCAGGAACTGGCCGGAACGGTTGCGGCTGGCGACGATGTCGCCCTGCGCGCCGCTCTGTGGGCCTGCGAGTGTTTTCATAGAGTCATCTTATATTTGGGTTACTTGTTCTGACGGGCGGCTCATTCAATCGGTTCCCGGACCAGTGGCCTTGCATTCCCCTGTTTCATGCATCCGGTTGGCAAACTACATGTTTGAGATACCAGAATCGCGCCACAGGGCAAGCCCTGCTGCCGCCCAATGTCACCGAGGCGCAGTTCATCAAGGTGGTTTGCCCGGGACTACGAGCGCCGTTAGCCGGCCATCGGCGTCTCCGACAACCAGGCGTGGGCCGGCCCAAGCCGCAGCCGTGACATCCTGAGGGCCGCGGCGCGAGGCAATGAGCTTGCCAGTCTGATCGAAGAGTTGGAGCAGCCCGCCCCAATTCACGACGGCCTTTTGGGTCCCGTTATCGGCGACGAGCTTCGGCAGGTGGCCGGCGGGCGCGCGTTTTCGGGCCTGATCAAGCACATCCGCGTTGCGCGGCTTGAACTGCTCCGCCAGTTCGGCGTAGTTTGCCGGGCTGGTAGCAGGAGCCAGCGCAACACCTTCGGAGCTGACCTCGGTCAGAGTGTGGGCTGCGGTTAGCACGGTGAGCTTGCCCTCCGCGGCACGCAGGCCAGTAATGCGGTCCTCCAGGAACAATTCCCAGGCAACCGTCAGTTCGGGGACCGGGTTCGGCTGGGTGGCAGGCTGCACCACGCTGCCCTGGGCCAGGGCCAGCGGTGTGAGCGGTTCAAGGCCGGCCAACATTTCGTAGAGGGTGCCCACGGCTTCGTCCATTCCCAGCGCATCGTACGCGATAAGACTAATGGATTCCTGGTTGACGCCGATCGCCTCACGCTGCCACGCCACGTAACCGCGCCCGGTGCCGGGCATACACTCGGCGTCCGGCTGGTATGGCAGGAAGCCTTGGTCGGACACAAACTTAATCAGCGGATTGTCGGCGGGCGTGCCCAGGAGGATGGCGGGCTTCTGCACGGCAAACCCAGACTGCGCGGGCGGGTTCGATGCGTCCGGCTTAATCTGGTCGTGCCCGGCAAAGTCCAGCCCCACCCAGGTTCGTGCCTCGTCCGGAGTGAGCGAACGGGACTTGTTTGCCTCGTTTGCTGTCATAATGGTACAGCGGATGTTCCAGGGTTGAAGTATTCGCTCCAGGCGCTCGGCGGCGCCGTGGTCATAATCGTTCGAACCGGTCACAAGGGTGACTTGGTCGTGTGTGCGGAAGAACCGGAAGACACGCTCGCGATCCGCAGGCCAATGCACGGCCCGGCGCACCTTCCCTGCGGCTGCGGAACAGGTTGTCGTGCCCGGCAGTACAAACCGTCTTTCGCCAGTCGTCCCGCTCAACTGCTCGGTGACCGAGAGCTTCCACTCGCCTGGCGGATCGTTAAGCGCCAGCGGCAGGGTCAGGTTCAATGTGCCGCGCTCGGTCGCGCGGTATAGGTCGTAGCGGACCGCCCCGAGAGCATCCAGAACAACAACGCGCAGCGGGATGGAACCGCTGAGCACGCCGCCTTCTTTGGTGACTACGGATGCCGCAAATTCAAGGCTGAGGGGCGACCGGGAGAGCGTGTAGTCGCGGCGCACGTCTGGCGTGCCGGGGCTCACGCCCTGGATGGCTCCCCTCGTCCGGGCAAACACGCGCATTTGGCCAGGACCGAACGTGTAGCTCCCGCCAGCAGCCGGGCCGGGGTGTCCGCGTATGGCGTCATAGACCGCCCGGCCATCAGCCGGGAACTTAAGTACTGTGGTTACAGGCTTAAGCCCCAGCATCGGACTGCCTTCCGGATCGTGCGTCGCGTTCACGGCGAAAAGGTATTCCACATCCCCGGACGAATGCCGCGTCACGACGATGCCTGGCTCGGTGCTCGTCAGGGGCGGCTCGATGCCCGCAGCCTGCAGGCGCGGACGGATGGCGTCCGCAAGCCGCTTTGCACCCAACAGGGCCTGCCGCAGCCGCATCAGCTCATTTGCCTCATTGGCTTTGCCTGCTTTCTTCAGCTCGGCGATCTTCTCCGCATCCGGCCAAGCCGGCGCCACGTCCAGCTTGACCGCCCCCTTGATGCTTACGGTCGAGTCCGCGGTCAGCAGCACAAGCCCGCCCCCCGCGGCGAACTGTTCCAGGGCGCGAATTACATCGGGATCGAGGTAGTCAATCGAGGTGAGAATGACCGCGCGATGCTGTGCGACTAGCGTTCCATCCAAGACGTCCTCGTCGAGCACCGGCATGAACTGCTGCTGTAACAACTTGCCGGCGAGGTAAGTGAATACCACGTTTCGCCCGTGCTCGGTTTCGTGCGCATAACTCACCTTGCGGTCCAGCGTCTGCGCGTGAATGAATTGTGAAAGCGAATAGAGCAGTGCAACGGGCGGGCGAGTCGCCGGCATGGTGTTGAAGATGGGACCCAGCCGTTGGAGCAAGTGGTTCGACTCCACTACGCCTTGCGCCGCGGGCGACCGTTCCGGCGCGCCACCCGGATCAATGTCCGGCGGCGAGATCATGCCGTGCAGCCCGCATTGGAAACAAAGATACTGCTCCAGCCGGAATTCGTCCGCCGTCGTGTTGCCATACCAGGTCGGCAGGTACCAATTCGGTTTGGCGAGGTCGCGGGCGCGAGCGAACTCCAAGAACATGACAGGGTTGAAATATCCCGGCCCGAAATCGTGGTAGCCGCCGTGCCCACTGGTGATCGGGAGGCTGCGCACCACGTTGAAGTAGTAGCCATCGGAAAAGGCGCTGTAGCCATATTGGCTCTGTGTGACACTCGCCAAGGCGGGCTCAACAGCGCTGACACCGAACTGTGCGTCCTTCCAGGCGGCATCCATGAGTTCGAGCTTCCATCGCGCCCACTGGGCCCAGCGGGCAGCCTGCTCGGGATTGGCCGGGTCCACCGCCTTCCAGTCCAGTGGCGGCTGGCCAAAGGCGGCTTCGTAAGCGCGCAGTTGCCAGGGCACGACGTGCGGCGACATTTCTCCAGTGCCCGGGTCTTTGGCCCAGGTGAGCCCCGGCTCGTCGTAGAAATGCACGCCGAGGACATTGGGCCGCGTACGGTCCATGAAGGCGCGCCGGGCCACACGCCGGGTGCCGCCGTGGATGACATAAGGGTCTGACCAGTCGCATTCCTGCCGCAGGTCCATTTGGTGGCCGCCACTCATCGTGCAGCACGACATGAAGTCCACGCCTGCCCGGATCAGGTTCGCGTCCTTATCGTCCTCGCCCTGGCCATAGACCAGGTTGAATCCGAGCCCCTCCTCCCCCTGCGCAAGTCGGTCTTTTCCCTTGGCCTGCTCCCAGTTGATTAACCTGAAATCGCTGCGGCGAATGTGGGAATGCAGGGCAATATTTGTTCGCGCCATCGCCCCATCACAGGACACATCGACCTCGTACGATCCGGGGCGCAGCAACCAGCCGTTCACTTGCAAATGGGCCACGGAGCGGGACTCGGCTTTGGTGGTCGGGAAGGTGAACGTGAGGGAACTGCCATCCGTCCCTGTCAGCTTCAGCCCTATCTCGCCGCCATTCTGAGCCTGAGCGCCGGACCGTAGGACGGCAAAGGGAATGTTCTCGTTGCATTGGTAAGCCGTGCGCGCGAGCGGGAGCTGGAGGGCCACGTCAGCCTTGCATAGAGTTTCCGCGCAAAAACCGAACCCAAGCAGCAGAAGCATACGCGCTTTCATTTCGTGGCGAGTAACTCACATTCCACGGCAGCGGGCAATGAGCTTATGTGGGCTGGGGGGGCTGGGGATGCGGAGCTTGAGGGTAATCGTGCCGCACAGGTGGGTGGCGGTCATGGACGTGCGCCTTGGGCCACGGGAGAGATTTGTCGGCTGCGTGCTTGATGCCCCTGCCCTGGGACTTGAGAAAGACAGCATTCGACTGGAAAAGGTTACAGCTCAGAGAGTAATATTCTGCGTAATTCAGCGAATGGGGCAACCCGTGGCCCGTCCAAGTTACAGAGATTGGCGATCTATCACGACTATGAACACAAAGCGATTGAAGCGTAGCTTCATAATTATTGGGAGTGCGGTGCTGGCCACCTGGGCCGCGCCCGGCCAGCCCCAAACCAACATTGCCCCGGAAGCCGACCGCGTCTTGTCCGCGGCCTGCCAATACCTGGCGCAGGCCCCTTATTTCAGTCTCAATGCCGAGGTCTGGCGGGAGCACGTGACAGCCTCGGGTCAGAAGCTCCAATTCTCCCGCAGGGTGAGCATGGAAGTGAAGCGGCCCAACCGTCTGCACATGGAAATCGCCTCACCCCATTCGCAGCGCGGCTTTTGGTACGATGGCAAATCGCTGACTATCTTGGACCGCGAGCCCGGCCTCTTCAGCATGGCCGCTATGCCCAACGTTCTCGATGCGGCATTGGACAAGGCGCACGATCAATTTGGCATAGATCTCCCACTCGCCGACCTCGCGGTCAGCGATCCCTACAAGAATGCGACCGCCAAGGTGTTGAAGGGGGCCTACTACGGCCTGTCCCCCGTGCTGGGGATCAATTGCCATCATCTGGCCTTCACGCAGGAGAACGTGGATTGGCAGATCTGGATTGAGGACGGTCCGCATCCGCTCATCCGCAAGTTGGTCATCACCCATAAGAATGAGCAAGCGATGCCCGAGTTCACCGCCCTAATCACCGACTGGGATTTGACGGACCGTATTGCGGAATCCGACTTCGCGTTCGAGGCGCCCCGGGGGGCGAGCAAGATCGAAATGCTCCCGGACCAGGCCATGGGCGGCGAGAGCAGCCAGGTCCATTTACCATTGACCAACCCCAAGAATAAGTAGGAGACATCTATGAAAGCAGCACTCCAGGAACATACCTGGCTTTTACTGCCAGCGATGCTGGCGGCCCTCTGTACGCTCGTGCCGGCTGCCCGAGCGGGCTGGGGCAGCGTCCGAGCAAGCAACCGCTCGGAGTACCGTCCCGAGCCGGTCCACCGCGAGGCTGAACGCGTTGCGGACCGCAGGCGGCTGGACATTGAGGCCGAGCGCCGCCATGCGTTTTACTGGGCGGGCTTCCAACCCGGATTGGCGGTGGGCGTCTTGCCACAGGGTTACGTCCAGGCTTCTGTCGGCGCCACGGGCTATTACTATTACAACGGCGTCTATTTCCAGCCGACCACAACAGGCGCGTACGCCGTCGTCGCGCCGCCTGTCGGCGTCATCGTTCCGCAACTGCCGGATGGCGCAGATCCAGTCGTGGTGGGACCCGCGACTTACTATTACGCGGGTGGAGCCTTCTACGTCCAGCAACCGACTGGTTTTGCTGTTACACCAGCTCCTTTGGGGGTAACCGTGACCGGGCTCCCGCCCGGCGCTGCACCGGTCACCATCAACGGGGTAGTTTACTTTGTAGCCGGCTCAACGTATTTTCTCCCAGTGATGCAGGGGGGAGTAACAGTCTATGTCACGGCCCATCCCTGAGAGCGGTTAGGTCACCATTGAACGGCCAGCGTTAGCATCCGGTTCAGCATCTCCTCACTGCCGCCTGCCACTACTTGCTTGCGAGCGGTGTGCCTGGGGTGCGGGATTTCTCCGGCTTTTGAGTCAGGCTGGCCAGGTAGTCTCCGAGGGCGTCCATTTCATCAGGGCGACCGACGAGCGGGGGCATATACTTGCGGTAGGGAGAGTCTTTGTCGTAATCGTGGAGCATCTTGAGGACGCTGCCAATGCCCTCGCGGTTGCGCTCGCCGAGGAGGCGTTTCATGGAACGGTAAACGTCCCGGGTGTGGCAGGCGGCACATTGGCCGCGGAACATGGCTTCGCCTTTGGCCAGTCTCTGCACGGCGGCGGTTGCGCTGGCCGGGAGGGGACGGGTCCACAGCGAGGCGCCCAAGTAACCGTTGGTGTTCAAGACGCTCATCGCTTTGGGGCGGACCCCGTTGGAGAACATATATTGGCCGATGACGTAGGGCTTGCGCAGCATCTCACGGCCATATTCGGCTGAGGCGGTGGCAAAGAGGGCCAGCAGGACGACGCTGGCGGCATGGCGCATCTTCACTTCCACGGGCGAACGCCAGATGAAGAGATAGACGACCCCCACCACACTGGCCGAACTGAGCGGGATGATGAGAATGGTACGCGTGAGCTGGCTGAAGGCGCCGACGCCGACGGTCGAGACGCCCAGTTGCATCAGCGCCCGCTGGGCATCGGGGACATTCCACAGATACCAGGCGAAACAAATGGGCAGCAGCGCGAAGGAGGGAATCACCCACCGGGAACTCCACCGTAGCAGTGCGGTTTTCAGCTCGGGGAATTTCACACCATCAATCCGCGCACAGGTCACCAGCGCCCACACCCCCGCCAGCGAGGCACACGCCAACATGCGCAAGAACAGATTGGGCCAGAACAGCGGGTTAAAGAACGCTTGGACGAAACGGCTGGATTCCATTCCCGTGCCGGCCACCGCCAGCCAGGCCTGCCCCGGCGTCAGCATAAACGTGAGGATGCCGTTAATGATGAACAGCGTGCAGAAGGAGGCGATGGCATAAACCCAGCCCACTTTGATGTGCAAGCGATCCGGGATCCGGTCCCACGTGTAGTAATACACGGCGGCGGTGGTAAGCTCCACCATGAAGAAGACCCACTCGATCGCCCACCCAAAGACAAAGTTATGGATCAGAGCACTGGTCGCTTCCGGATGGGCCAGGCCGATGGCGAACCAGATGCCTACACCGGTAACAGCTCCGAAAACGCCCGTCAGGATGAGGAAGAACTTCGAGTGCCGTTGTAAAACCTGGAGCCAGTCCTGCCGGCTCTCGCGCCGCGCCTTGGATTCGGCCAGCACAAGGTAAAAGCCGCCGCCGACGGCGAAGTGCGAAATCATGACATGGAAGATGGCGATCAGCCCGATCACCCAACCGCTGCCCAGGTGCGGCACATCCCAGAATGGATAGTTCATATATGAGAGTGGGAGCTTCTTAGATGGCCAGATACCCCCAGAGAGTGGTCGCGATGCTTGCAATCAGGAGCAGCAGGCCAAAGTAAGTGGCGTTCCGGGCCCGCCGCCCGGCCTGGCTGTTGGCGTCGTAAAGGGGAACCAGCATCCAGCCGATGATCGCGACCGTAAAGAGGCCCAGGCCGACGAATTCGCCGGCCTTGCCTGGAATCCAGTCACCCAAGACCTTTAGCACTTGGAATGCGCTCATGAAATACCACTCGGGGTGGATGCCCACGGGGGCAGGTTGGATCGGGTCAGCTTGGGCACCCAAATCCCAGGGATAGAGGGACGCAAGGACAGCGAGGACGTTGATGGCAATGAGCCACATGGCCAGGTCTTTCATCAGGAAGTTGGGGAAGAAGGGGATGGACTTGCGCTGCGCAGCGGGCTTGCGCTCCTCCGAGGGAGGCAGCGCATTGCCATGTTTTTGCACCAGCCACAGATGCAAACCCAGGAGGGGTACGAAGAGGAGCGGCAGGATCACGGCGTGAAGGGCGAAGAAGCGTTGCACCGTGTATTCGTTGACTTCCAGGCTGCCGCGAACCAGGGCGGCCAGTTTGGGACCAAGAACGGGCAGTTGGCTGGGGATGTCCAGGCCCACTTTCGTCGCGAAGAAGGCCAGTTGGTCCATGGGCAGGAGATAGCCGCTGAAGCCGAAAACCATGGCCAGCCCCAGCAGCCCCAAGCCGGTCCACCAGCCAAACTCGCGCGGCTTGCGGTAAGCCTTCATGAAATAGACTGAGAACATGTGGATGCTTACCGTCGCAATCATCAGATTGGCGGCCCAGGAGTGGGCGGAGCGAATGAGCCAGCCAAAACTGGTGTTGAAGGTGATTTGCCGGACCGATTCGTAGGCGTCGGGACCCGGGCGATAATAGACCAGGAGCAGCACACCCGTGAAAATCTGGACCAGGAAAAAGAGCAACGAAAGGCCACCCCAATAATACCAAAATGAATGCGCGTGCTGGGGCACGGTCTTGTGTTTGACAAATGCCTCCAACCCTCCCAGGTCAAGGCGTTCGTCAGTCCACCAATATGCGGAGTGGATGAGGTTCTTCATGGCTCAGGCGGGTTGGGACGGGCGGGAAACGACCACCGCGGCTTCGCTGAGTTTGACGTCCAGGCGGTCCAGCGGTTTGGGAGGCGGGCCGCTGATGTTGGCGCCGGTGTAGGAGTTGTAAACCCCGCCGTGGCAGGCGCAGTAGATGCGGTCTTTTTCCGCCTGGTATTGGACCGTGCAACCGAGGTGTTTGCAGACGGCGATCAGCGCCACCCATTGGTCGTTGGCGTGATGAATCAGCATGGCTGGCCGTGAGCCAAACTTGAACATCAGGGCCGTGCCGGGGCCCAATTTGCGCGCTTCCGGCAGGGTAACTTCGTTCACGATGACGAGGCCCTCGGCCTTTTCAATCGGCGACTCCAGATAACGGTAAACGGGGTAACCCAGGGCGGCCGCATAGCACAGACCGATGCCGCCCGCAGCGACGCGGACAAAGGTCCTGCGGTTGGCGAAGCCCTGACCTGGGGGTTGATTTTGAGGGTTCGGAGCGTTCATCATAGTGGCCTTTCGACGACGGGTTTGGCGCGTAGCGACACGGAAATGAGCCAGGCCATGCAAACCAACCCTGCGACAAAGCAGATCAAGAAGAAGCTGATCACCGGCCAGTTGGCGGCCACGGCACGATCCCAGACGTTGTATCCGTGGGAGAGCAAGGTGACATCGCGGAGAACGTCGCGGCAGCTCGCCATACCCAGCATGGCGACGAGGCCCAGGGCCAAGGCCATCCATCCCGGCAGCCGGGAGGTTGGCCGGGTCGCGGCACACCAGGCAGCCAGCAAGCTCAGGAGGCCAGCGCCGGCAAGCCAAACCAAAGCCGCGGAGCGAAAATAGACATCGCTCACCAGACCCTGCCGGATCAAGCCGGGTTGGGCGCTGATAACCTGGAAAGCGAAGAGGATCTGCAACGGGAGTGCCACGACCGCCATCCGCCCGCCAACCGCGGAGAGATACCCCCGAACCTCCAGCTCAATAGCCCTTTGCCCAGCAAGCCAGATCATCCACAGACCGCCGACAGCCAGGCCGCCTGTGAGCATAAAGAGCCAACGCGGCATGAGCGCGGGATCTACCGCGGGCAGTTGGGCACCGATGGCCGAAGCGGCATAGAGCCTCTGCCAGGCTTCCGGGTGCAGCATAAGAGTCATATTGGTGGAATAAATGCGCGAGATCAGAACGGCCAAGGCCAGCGAGATCAAAGCCATCGGCCATGCCCGGCGACCTTCCTGCGTCTTGGCCGCGAAACGATAGATGTGCCAGTAGCAGCCAATCAGGAGGAAGATCACGGCGATCCACCAGAGCCCGATCAGGATGCTGCTGGTGTAGAGGGCGCGTCCGTAAAGGACTTGCGCGAACAACAGCGGTGGCACACCCAGGTTGATGACATAGGTCATCACAACCGGCAGGCGGCGGGCCAGAGCCGCGGAAGCATTGAGGCGCAGGGCGGCGTCAGGACCGCGGCCGCGGCTGGCCACGTTGAGGACCAAAGCGGCAGCCAGCCCGCCCAGCAACATTTCGACCGAGATAAAGTGCACCGCGAGTGTCAAGGCATGAAGGATCTTGAAAAGCCAGACCGGCGCTGGCAACGGGATGGGATCAACAGCGGGAAAGGTGGTCATCGGTTCAGGTCAAGTTAGGCGCTTGCACGCGGCGCGTGGCGCACAGCCTGGCTTCGGTAGCACACGCGCAGGCAAAGCTCGTGCATGATTGTGCTTGTGGACTCGGTGGCATTTCTAGCTTGTTCTTCATTTAGCACAACCCTCGCCTCCCAGCAAGCCAATGCGAGACTGTCACCGAGGAAACCGCCCCGTCGCTCGGATGTTGCGGTACCGTTGACACAATTGGTATGATCTGGCCGTGGTCAGACAGCAATTGCAGTCCCTGTTTTGCCAGCGGTTCCGTTGTCCGCCCTCGGAGTATGAAAAAAGGGCGTTCTGGAAGTGTCTATATTGGCAGGGAAAACTGCTGGCCCCAGTGTTGCGGAGGTTGCACCCGGACCTTTTCGCGGAGGACCTCAAGTTCATTCGTTATTTGGGCGAATCCACAGGCTTGCGGGAAGTGGGGGTGGACTTGCTCAGTTTCCGGGATGCGAACGTGGGGAAGCCGAGTTTCTGGCGGACCACACTGAAAATCCGGGTCTCGGGTCGAAAAGCAGGCAAACTGGCACGCAGCCTGTTTGGCGGGCAGGGTAGCAAGCTGGATCCCAAATCAATTGACGAGGTGGCCGGTTGAGACTTTTGGCGCACACTTCTGAGTATATGCCTAGCGTGACAATACGGCCCCGGCGGAGAGGGTTCACCCTGATCGAATTGTTGGTGGTCATTGCCATCATCGCGATCCTGGCGGCCCTCTTGCTGCCGGCCTTGTCCAGAGCCAAAGAGAAGGCGGTTACGACGCGCTGCGTGAACAACAGCCGCCAGATTGGGCTGGCGTTTCTTCTTTATGCCGGCGACAACAACGAACATCTTCCAGATCTCTATAGTAAGGCCTGGTTGGGCACCGACGTAGAACCAGGCGGAGACTGGTGGTTTCAGGCACTGTCAAAAGGCAAGTACATCACGACCTATGCCATTTCGAATAATGTCTGGCGCTGCCCGGCAGTCAAAGATATTGAGATCCAGACCATTTTTGGAGCCCGGTGGGAGGGCTACGGGCCGGTGGAAGGGACGATCATCCGCTATGCTTTCCTGAATGCGGGGGGCGTCAATTCCCTGGGGAGCCGGCGGCTGACGTCCCTGACGCGCCCGACTCTGCTTTGGCTCATGGGAGACACTGGCATTCCGAAAGATTCCAGCAACGTCCCCGCGGGCGGCTACCTGACCGAGATCGTCACCTTTGCTCCGGACCCTCAGGAAGGCTGGCTGCTGTTCCGGCCGCAAAAACAGCCCGCCTGCCGTCACAATCAGAGGGCGGGTATTACTTTCGCGGACGGCCACATCGAGATGTGGAAGTATTTGGACCTTCGGAACAACAGGAATGATGTTTTTGGGCTAAACTCGCTCTAGCCGTCCACAGGATGAATTCGTGAGCAGGTGGCGGCGCCAGTGGCTCCGGCCTTCGATTGCGACTCCGCCCAGGGCGCTTGAGCTTGGGCCTATTCCGGACTGGGCCGATCCCGCTCAAGATCCAACGCCGACGCCTTCATGAGCGTCCTGCCCAAGCTCTCTCCGTTCGATTCTTTTTGACTCTACGGGGTTGACGGGAGCCCCTCGATAGTGCACTATCGAGGAGCCTCATGAACAGGTTGCCCGCAGGAAAAGACGGAGCCCGGCGGCTTGGGTTCACACTGATCGAACTGTTGGTGGTCATAGCGATCATCGCGATTCTGGCTGCGATGTTGTTGCCGGCCCTCGCCCGTGCCAAAGCAAAAGGACAGCGCACGGCTTGTCTGAACAACCTTCGGCAGATCGGCCTGTTTATGCAGTTCTACACCGACGACAACAACGATGCTTTCCCCGCGCACCGGAATCAGAATGTCAACACGACCGACGACAACGTGTCGCTGACCAACTGGTGGGGCACGACGATTGTGACCTACGGCGGTGGCCGGAGCAACCTGTTCCACGACCCGGCCATCAATGGAAAACGCCTGGATAACGGCACCACCTGGCAATGGAGTTTCGATTGCAACCTGGTGGGCTACGGTTACAACGGGTTCTTTCTGGGACACCACCCTTATGATCCTGAGACGCCGGTGGTCGGCGGGATTCAGTTCCCCGTGGGCGTCTCTTTCAAGCGGGCGGGGGTCATTCGGCCCTCGGATAACCTGGTCGTTGCGGACAAAGAGCCTTACGGCAACCCGCCGATGTGGAGTAGCAGTCTGTGGTGGGTATCCTCCTGCATGGACCCCGCGGTTGTCGCAACCAGTTCCTTCCCGACCTACGAGGGCGTCGAACCCAAACGCCACCTAGGTATGGCCGTCGTCTCGTTCAACGACGGGCACTCGGAAGGATGCAAGAGTCAAACGATCAACCCGCCTGCGAACCCGGCGGATGGAAGCGCCAAGGCCCTGATCAACTCCAAACACTGGGATCCGCTCCAGCGCGGCGGCCAAATCTGAAGCCGCGCCGCCGGCAACGTGCGCGCGGGCGGGCGTCCGCCTTTATTCACCGACCCGGTCAACGACCATCACGGGTGCCGCCATCTTCGAGTCGCCTCTCAGTCCCAGAGTGAGCCGATGGCCGGGTGCGCTCGCAACCGAGCTAGCGCCGTCAACGCGCACGAGCCTCACCCGATCTCGCCGGACAGGCACCTCCACCTCCGTATCGCCTGTGCCTGCTATGGCCCAGATGATCCACACCTGGCCGGCCTCAGGCTGCTCGCCATCCGGATGCCGGAACGCTGCCGCGCATCCGTGCAGGACTCTTACCTCAACGACGGCGTCGTTCATGGGGAACGGCCAGGGCAGCACCCGCACGTACGCGCGCACAGCCGCTTGTTCGCGCTCCGACGCGTCCATCACGCAGACCTTGCGCAGGCCCGCCGCAAATGCGCGGGTGAAGAACTGCATCCGCCACGCGGCGCGGCGCTGGGCCGAAAGGGCCCCGACGAAGTCAAAGTTGCCTTCAGTGTGCCAGTAATCCTTCTTGCGCGAATACGTAAAGCCCGGCGTGCGCCGCTCCCATTTCTCAAAAACCGCCCGCACATCGTCGAGCACCTCGCTGACGGTGCGTGGCTCACCGGAGAAAGCGGAGTCGAGTCCTTCGTAGTTGTGAAAACTCACGACGTCCAGGACCCGTCCGATGGCGTAGGGCCTGCCCTGGGCTCGGAACATCGGCGAACCCGCCAGCGCGCCCGGATCGAGGGTGCCATCGAGCCAGCGAAGCCCTCCTTTCCCGGCGGCAAGAGCGGGTGCGACGATCCACGCTTTAGGGTCGGCAGTCCTGATTTGCGTAGCAGCGAGCGTAAGGAATTCCGCATAGTCCCCAGCCTGTCCTTCCCAGTGTGTCCGGTACATCTCCGGCTCGTTGTCGAGTTCCCAAGCCCGCACACCATAGCGGGATCCCCAGCCCTGTTCCCTGGCCAGCGTTCCCCCCGGGCAATACCGCCCCGCGAGCTTGCCCGCGAACGCCGCGAGCGCGGTCATATCGAGCGGAGCCGACTTCCCTCTCTCCCGTCGCCCGGCCCAGGCCGGCGGTCCGCCGGCGTTGCCCCCCACAACCGGCGCCTGCATTAGCACGTTGAGCCGCCGCCTCTGAGCCTCGATCACGAAGGCATCCAGGGCCCGCCACGCCGGCGGAGCTTCCCTCTTGAGATCAGTGGGCCTTTCCGGTTCCATCGCGCTCCAGTTCACAGGCATGAACGTCCAGCGCAGGCCCATACCAGCCTCTTTCTCCAAGTCGGGCACCTTCGAACCACCCCAAATGTTTCCACCCTTGCCATCCCAACTCCCGGTGTGACCGAGGTACGGCGACTCGAATCCATCCAACTCGGAGGCCGCATAATCCGACGGCGTCGGCGGCGCAAGCGGATTCGCAGGCTGCGAGTAGGCCTGTGGAACCCGGCTGACATAGACGAACAGGAGCCCGGCAAACGCTACCAATAGCAGAACCGCCCCGCCACAGCCCCAGGCAGTAGCCTTCAGCAACCGGCGGCGGAACGTCCGCGGCCGCTCGGTTCTCGGAGCGCCAGTCGTGGCCGGGGTCGTGTCCGCTTTACTCACGCGGCCAGATGGTAACCTCCCAGCCGGCTCGCGGCGCCGTAGCCTTTCTGTTTCCCTGAGACTCAAGGGTCCTCACACACTGGGCACCGGATCTTGGGCGGCGCGATCTGCTGGAGGTTCATTTGGTGCAGGCGTTGGCGGCGTTGCTTGAAACAAGCGGCGCAGGTGGAGAACTGCTCCAACTCCCAGGTATCGGCGAAGACTCTGCCTCGGCGCCATGCCAGGATGGATTCCAACGCTCTCTCGAGCGATGAAAGTCGCGGCGGCGCAAACTCACCGGCCTCCCGCAACCGGTCCAAAGCACCGTTGCCGGCACGGGTGGGGATCAGGGAAACCACCTCCGCACCTGAGGCGTAAGCAAAATCAGCCGATTTAACCGCCCACTCCAGACCCTCGGCTTCATTCAAGAAGGGGGGCCTCAACAGGACGAACGCCCGCACGGTGACCCCGTGGTTGCGCAGAAAGGCGGCCGCTTTCGCGAAGGCGTTCAAGGTGAGATTCTTGTTCAAACGGGGCAGGACGTCCGGATGGGCCGTTTCAAGGCCCATCGCCACTTCCAGCGACGAGCCTAGCAGGTCCCTGAGCTTGAGGGCGCTTTCGCCGACCAGCCGCGGATGTGATTCCACCACCAGATGGGTCGCGCAGGAGACCTTTTCGGCAACCGCAGCGTAGTCGGCCAAGGGAATGGCGGTGGGGTCGAAGAAGCTCCCGTTGTTGTAGAGTTTCACCTGTTCCGGGCGGGCAGGCAAGCGGGCGAGAGCGTAACCGATCTGCCGCGGGATGGCACCGGGGGGAACTGGGCGGGTCAGGGTGTGTTTCCACAGATCGCACATCAGGCAGCGCCAAGGGCATTCTCTGTTCGTGAGCAGAATGACGGCGGAACCCACGAGCCGATGATAAGCTGAGAGTTCTTCTTCGAAGAAGAACCCGTGGGGCGTGAAGGGATCTGCCGACGCACGGGGGGGACGTTGGGCGACGATCCAGGCCGAGCGGTCTTGCTCAGGGTAGATGGAATTCATGAAGCCGGAGACGGCGCGAATCAGCCTAAATCCTGCCAGGGCGCCCAGCTCGTCCGTTTCGGGCGATCAAGCCGAAAGGGCTCCGCTGTAGCTGGCCAGGAAGTGCTGGCGGTATTCAGGCTCCTGCCGAGACAGGCGCCGCGCCAGCCGATCAACGGAAATTGCACCGTGCTGGAAGCGGCGCTTAGGGAACACGGGCATTTCAAGGCCGGTGAGGGCCTTGACACCTAGGCTGACGATTTCGCCCTTGAGGCTGTAGAGCTTCTCTACGTCATAATCCGTGAGCGCGATGAACGGGATCCCCTCGGCCTGCTCAATGACGCCGGGCCGAGTGAAGGGGCTAAACCCTTCGAACTTCAAGTGATGCGCAGGAGCGTAGGTACGGGTGCAGGACCGGCTGAACCCTCCGGAATAGGTCAGGGAATGCTTGATGGTGCCCAACCCCCAGCCCTCCTGGTAGAGCATGCGATTATTGACGACGCTGCGAATGGTCAACTCGGGGTTCTCCTCGATCGGGTAGTCTTTCAGGTTTTCGTCGCCGCCGTCCCCATCCAGGAGGAACTTCCAGTGCGGGTAGCGCTGACGGATTCCGCGGCAGAGCGCCAAGGCCATGGTGGCCGACTCGACATCGAGCGATTTGTAATCCTCGGTGATACGAATGGTCTCCAGTGGGTCGAGCGAGGCCGGATCGGCCTCGATGACTTCGAGGAATAGGCCCAAGCCGAGCCGGTCCAAAAAGGTTCTGGCCTGGTCGAGGTCGGGTCCGTTTTCGACGGAGAGAGTGAAGGCTTTGAGCCGGGCGGGGCTCATCCCGAGCTTGAGGAGGCTGTGGTAGGCAACGAGGAAGACAGCGCCGCTATCCACACCGCCCGAGAAACAAACCCCAATGGGTTCACTGGCCGGCAGACTGCCGAGCCACCGCCGGATCTCGTGGCCCAGGGCACCGATGTAGTTTTCGCCCAATTGCTGGAGGTCAGTGGGAAAGACGTTACGCTGCGGTGCAAAGAAGCGCTCGTAAATCGGGTCCGGATCGGGGCACCCAACCAGATGAATCTGCACGACGTGATGAGCGGGAACCATGCGGGTATAACTGGGATGAAACTGCGCCCCAAATCCCTCCTGTTTCAACCAATCCCAGATCGTGTCAATACGGGGGGCCACAACGAGGGCGGGGCCCTCATGGCGTTTGGCCAGAAAATATCGCATCGGACGATCGAGTGAGCGGGCCAGGCGGACAACCTTTCCTTCTCTGGCCACCAGGGCAAAGGAACCCTCGATCTGCCGGACAGCCTCAGCCGGGCCGCGCAGGATGCGCTCCCGCGCCTCCTCGACGCTCACGTTGAGGATGCGGTTGGCGGCGGGATCGGTGAGATCTACTACTCGCTCGACATACTGATTGGAGATGGACTGGTTCATGCAGACGATTTTGTATTTGTTGGTCAAACGGTTTCACCGGCGCAACCTGCGCCGGCGGGAATGTGGTGAAGCTTGCGCATCGCTGTGGTTGGAGCAAGGCTTTTTCAGGACCATATCGTTGCTTCGAGGCAAAGCCTGCTGACTCAGTTTCGTTTCTGGCTCAACACTAACGGCCCCACCCAGCGAGTGTCGTACTTCGCTCGCCACGCGTCGTCCAGATTCGACGGCCTGGACTGCCGGCCATAAGCCTGGTCGTCCATGCCACGAAAGGGCAAGGGCTCCACCCGCCAGCCCTGGCCGACATGGAAGTCGGCGTCTTTGTCCCAGCCCACGACGTGCAGGAAGAAATCGCGCTCAAACCCTTCAGGTCTAGTCGGCAACTGGTCCGCGGCGAACCCCAGCGCCAACTCGTCCCCGCCATTGAGAAGCACCAGCGCGTTGTCCTCTTCAGCGACCAGATCATCCACGGTGCCATAACGCGTACACCAGCCATAAGGCGTGCGCCGCCAGGGTGGCGCAGTCCTGAGTCGTTCATATTCCGGTGTCAGCGGTAGCCAGTCGGGGAGCGGTGCAAACTCGCTGAACCCGCGCCAATGCAAGTCGGATCGGTTCGGGCGCAGGTTCGTCACATGGTTCTCCTGTGCGGAGGCCTTGACGCAGAGCAAGACAGAATCCCAATAGAGTTCAAAGGCCGTGGTCAACCGCAGACGCCGGGCGCCGGATGGCAACTTGCCTTCGAGGTCCACCAGGATCGTCTTGGTTTTGCCCGCTGGGACACCTACGTCCACGGCCACTCGTTTCCAGGAGCCGTCCGGCAACTCCGCTTCGAGGATCGGGAAGGGGAAAGGCAGGGTCGGGTCGAGCGAACCGGCGATGTTCGCCATGCCTCCACCGAAGCGGAGCCAGCCGTTGAGGACCAGGACCAGTGGTTCCGAAACCGGGAGTTCGCCAAAGTCGAGGGTGATGCCGAAGGGTTCAGCCAAACCGCGCAATTGCGGTTCGCGAAGGTGCTCTGGCCCGACCAGGCGCGCATCATTTGCAGTCAAGAGTTCAGTCGCATCCAGGCCATCGCTACGTGTGGCTCGCTTGAGGGCGGACCGCGGGCGGAGCGTCCACAGCTCATGCGGGGGGAATGGCCGGCCGGCGAGCATCTTGCTCGTGGGGACCACGATCGTGCCGGCCGGATGGTCCACGATCACCAGCCTTGCCTGGTCCAGGTAGAGCACCTCCCGCAGCTCTTCGGTGATGCGCAGCTCGTATTCGTGGTTACGGGGCGGGAATTGCCGCTCGTTTCCAAGGGAAAGATACTCTTCCGGATCCGCCTCTACGTACCGCGATTCGCTGACGGGCAGACCGAGTGGTGAGGCGCCGAGAATATCGGTAACAAACTTGAACCGCTCGCCGTTCCAGGCGTAGAGGTAGGGGCACGAACCCGACGGCAGCACAAGCTCGACCAACTCGAAGGGCTGCGGTTGCACGGGAACATCCAGGATTGCAGTCGTTAGATCCGACCACCGCATCTGAAGCAGGTCCAATTTGGCCTGCTGGCCAACGCCAATCTCGAAGGGGAGCTGTTTCAAAGTCCGGATCGTTCGCCAATGATCCGAGACGATCTCGACGCGGCAGCCCAGGCCCGAGGAGTTCGAGCGGTTCCCCGCCAACCGCAGCTTCAGTTGCTTGTTGGCGTTGCCCCCGTCGTTGCGCCAGTACCGCAGTCCGGCCCCGGAGGCCATCACCAGGTCGGTATCTCCGTCCTGGTCAAAATCCGCCGCTACCACATCGTCAACCGGTCCGGTCCTATCCAACCCCAGCGCCGCGGTGACATCTTCAAAGCCCCGTTTGCCCAGATTGCGCCAGACCCGCACCCCGTTGCCAAATGCCAGCAGGTCGAGCCAGCCGTCGTTGTCATAATCCAGTAACAGCAGCCCCGTCGGGCGCAGGTTGCCGAGCGGAATGGTGACCTGGTCGCCGCTGCCTCCATACAGAATCGTGAGTTCCTTATCGCCGGCCAACACGAGGTCCGATAACATATCGTTATTCAGGTCGCCCAGGGCCACGAGTTTGGCGGCCGGCAAGTTGGCCGCGAGATTCGTCCGCACAAAAGCGCCGGCCCGCTGTTTGCAGTAAATCACCGGCGCTTCGCCTGACCGGGTGAGATATGCCGCCGGCACATCCTCATTCTTCCAGTCGTCAACGGTGAGGTGCTCCGCCCCGCCCAGCACGGCCGGCAGCCCCGAATTCGTAGTGTTGTCCTGGAAGTAGAAACTCCCCAGGTTTCGATAGAGCCGCAAACCCTGCCCGCCCGGCTGGATGGTGAGCAAGTCCAGTTTGCCCGTGAAGTCCAAGTCTGCCAGCACGCCGTCTCTGGCTTTCAGGTTCTTGAGCCCCGCCGCGGCTGTCACCTCGCGGAATTGGCCATTAGTGGCAAAACGGAAGACGTGTGAGGCCTGCTCCCCCAGGACCACTACATCCTCGAACCTGTCATTGTTCAGATCGCCCACCAGGCAACGCCGATACGTCGCGTTGGTTGTTCCCGGAACCCACGGGCCGAGGGGGACAAACTTGCCTTTCGAATTCTCCAGCAGGCGGAATCCGTTCCCCTGCCTTACCCACAGACTGTTCCGGCCATCATGATTGTAGTCTATCACTCCCACAGGTCCGTGATAGCTCGAGGCTTCAGCCCCGAAGGACTCGACTGTCGTCTCGACGAACCTCACCGGCACACCCCGGGCGTCGGGCTGCGCTAGCGAAAAGGCGACCCGCGGCTCGGTGTATTTGCAGCGTTCGAGGGCAGTGGGGCTCAGGGACGCGCCGGGGTGCTTGACCTGAAGCGCCTGGTGTTTCGCCAACTCTGCCGCCGCGTCGGCCGCCCGGTCCGTTTGCTGGTACAGACGGCTCAGTTGGTAATGAGCGGACGGATGATCCGGCTTGAACTGGAGCAGCGTTTCAAACTGCTGAATAGCGTCCGCTAAATGGCCCGCACGTACCTGGGCGAGCCCAAGCTGGAAGCTCAGGGCGTCCACAGTGGGGTCAATCTTCTGGGATTGTTGGAAGGCCTGGATCGCCTTCTCCGCCTGGTTTTGGCGCAGGTAAGCGCAACCCATTACGTAGTAGGGTGCTGGATCGTTTGGGTCCAGATCAATCGCGCGCTGGCATTCTTCGACCGCGCTCTCGTTTCGGCCGGTAAGCAGCCATGCGTTGGCCAGGTTTAGATGCGCATCCAGGCTCTCCGGCGCGAGCTTGACTGCGTGTTGGTAGTACCGGAGCGCGTTGGTGAAATCTCCTTTTTCAAAGCTGCCTCGGCCTGAGGCCATGAGGCGCTCGAAGTTCTCGGCATGGCTCCGAGGCCGAAGAACGAATGGCAGAACGACCGCGGCCAGTACGACGGGCAAAATCCAGAACAGGTGTCTTTTCATGTCGAGGCTGCGCGTAGGACTTTGATACCCTTTGGGAGTATTGGAATCAATGCTATTCCTGGAGGGTTTTGATTCTTCACATGCAGAGAGCGGACAGGCGTTCCGGAAGAACACCTGCCCGTGTGTTAGCCGGGGCTGGGCAGTTGCGTCCCGCACCAGGGTCACCGGGCGGGATGCCCGGTTAACTCGCAGGCGAGACGCCTGCGCCACTACCGCGGCAGGTTAAGCCGCAGCCCGGACGATGGCCCAGAAGGTCCTGCCCAGGCTTTCCCAGCCATCTACGAACTGGTTGACGCGGACGTACACCTTTTCCCCAACCGGCGGCACGCCATAGCGGGCCGTGTAGAGGCTCGTGATGTCCACTGAGCCGAGCCTCCCACCCGCCGGAAGCACGCGTATCGCCGACGCGGCTACGGTGCCCGGACCAGAAGAATCCGGGTTAGATTATCGGCGACCTAAATTCGCTGGCCTTTCTAAGAACCATTGGTGATCGCCAGCGCACCGTCGAACGGAAAGGTGCTGAGAAGAAACTAGCTTGTCGGGCGTGGGTCTTTTCCGTCTGAGACTTCCAGGGGCCATTGAGCGTCGAAATGCTCTCAGGCCGGGGTTTGCCGCCGGGCGCCGGCTCACCCTGCCCTCCCCCCGCGAGCGGAGGCGTTGCCAGGCTGCTCGGCAGGGCAGCCGTCCCAGCCGGCGACGGCAAGCATAGAAGCCACCGCCTGTATTAGCCACACTTTCTGTGCCAAGTATATAGAATTCGGGTTGCTTTTGGACCAGGTCGAGACGGAGCCCAAGGATGTGCAATGCCCCGGACTGCCGTGTGGCCTTCGTCGCAAGCCGCGAGTTGGCTCATGGCGCCGCTGAACCTGAAAAAGGGAGTTGCGGCGACGCAAAGGCGCAACGGTGCCGCAGCGGACTCTCTTAACCAGATTGAATGGTCATGCTGGGACCCCCATCTGGCGGCAGCTCTGGAAAACCGATAACGGCTACATTCAAATCCCACACATCGGCAAACGGCTCATTGATTACAACATGATGAAGCAGCCGGGCCGAAAAGCAGTATTCCCTTCACTTCCAGGAGGTGGTCCGGTCCACGATCCAGGGCAAATCCTGGTTGGTCGGTGAGAGATCCCAGTGCGGGATATACTGTTCCCCGCTGACCAGCCCTTTACCGGTCCGAGCGTCCAACCATTTGTGAGATTCGACGTGGCTGTCAGCGAAAGAGACCACTCCGAGGCCCCCGTGCAAACTGGAAGGGTAATGCACGAAGGTCCCCAGGCTCAGGTCCACTCCGAAGGCGGGCGTGCAAATACTGGCGGGGTTGACATCCATAAACACAAAGCGATTGACGGGCGAATCGCTCGCCAGGTCCGTGGATTTCATATAGACACGGCCGTTCGCATTAAGGTAGTCCGGTGACACGACATTGGCTGGTGGGGTTCCCACGTAGCAGTTCATTGCGTAGCTGCGGAGTTCGTTCACCATGCCCCCCTCGATGGGCCAAAGCGAGCGATCCGCCGGGCACTTGTAAGGCTGGACCGAGGCGAGAAACGGGGCAAAGAGCGCGTAATTGGCGCCGACCAGGTATTGCAAATTGGTGAGCGTCTCCGGGTCTCCGTGGTTGCCGCCGAAGACCCAGAGGTGGGCCTGGGAGGAGGTCGGTGCCAGGTCCCCTCCATTCAGAGCCAGCCTCTCCCCGTTTTCGTTGGAGTACATGGCCCAGGTGAGAATGAGTTGCCGCTGGTTGTTCAGGCACTGAGTGCGGAGGGCCCCTGCCTTGGCCTTCGCGAGCGCAGGCAGGAGCAAGGCGGCGAGGATTGCGATGATCGCGATGACCACCAGCAGTTCGATCAACGTAAAGGCGAGACCTGGGGTAAAGCTCTTGCTGCTCCTGGGGAAGCAGGGGAATTCGTGCCCCCGGGAAGCCGGCGGATCCCGCGAGTCGTGAAAAAAGGAAGTTCTCACGAAGCCGCTCGCGCTGATTCGGCTCAGGGCGGACACAAGCGGATCGGCCTTGGTTCCTCTACCACTTCGCTTCATAGATTTTGCCTCCATTAAGTCATTCTGAACTCGCCGCGTTCACCTGTCCCGACAACTGCGCGTCCCACATCTCTCAACTTCCCGCCTCTCAATGGCACACTGGGATGTGCGAACTAAGCCGTAGCGAGCATCCTGTTAGGCCTACAGCATTGCTTATGCCACAGACAAGCGGGTCTGATTGGAACGAGGAGCGCTTCCCGTGCCGTGGGCAGGATTCCGGCATCGGTGCGGAGCTGAAAGTGCTCGCCGAGAGCATTTCCCCGGGGTTTTTGGAGGCTCATGCGGATGGAGAAGATGCGGCAGAGGCGCTCCCACACGAACCGTCCGTTTCGTTAGACCGTCGTGGTACCCTGCTCGGATGTGTCGCTTTTTAACCAGCCTGGACAACAGCGTTCTTCGCTGAAGTCGCGAGGTTGTGGAGCTGCATTTGGGCCCGCAGCGCTGATTGGAGCCAGGCAAACGGGAGTTAGCCCGAATCCCTCATAAACCGGTTGAACAAATGGGCGGCAGAGGCGTCAGAGAGCTTGAAAACACTGAGCTTTATGACGATCCATTCTACCGCCCAGAAGCCGACAGACTGTACTGATCAACTG
>Ga0326728_10009352_pt1 | contig 23669 bp, 21 predicted proteins | sample MB3enrmetagenome_FD_207602 | JGI IMG/M metagenome (GOLD analysis project Ga0326728, IMG submission 207602) | Lab enriched peat soil microbial communities from McLean, Ithaca, NY, United States - MB31MN | ecosystem: Environmental > Terrestrial > Soil > Wetlands > Peat | place: USA: New York... | reverse complement strand
ACTACGAAGCCAGGTATCGCGAGCAGCAGATCCGATCGCTCGCCAAACGAGCACAAAAGCTTGGCCTTCAACTGGTTATTTCCAAGACTGCGTGAATCAGTGATGCAAGGTTTCTGGAAAGTCAAGCGGATACCCACCTGACGCGAAATGTTCGCAGTTTTGATTAAAAAGAGTATATGACTTGCCCAAGTTTGCTTGGGCGGTTTTGAGGATTAATCGCTGGTGTTCTTCCGACAGCGGTTGGGCGACAATCTCAATCAGCCTTCCTTCGCAGAAGCCTTCCAAGGTCGTCGCGACCACACCAGCGTTTGGAATGGCGTGCGTCACAACGATCTGCCAAACGTTCGTGGCTGGGTTTAGCCAAACCCCCGTCACAATTCCATGGTGCCACACCATGCCGTTCCAACTTCTGATCCATTGACCGGGAGTGGCCTGTCTCAACGGCCTCTCGAAGTAAATCGCAGGATGCATTTGAATCAGCACGACGCTTCTTTCTACTACTCTCTATGTAAGTATATATTATCCACGTGACCAGCCAACATTGCATGTGCCTAGAAGGTCGCCAGGTCCATCTTAATCGCTATTTCATTGCCCGAGCTCGCCTCGTCGTCTCCATGATTTGGGCGAACGCCTCAATCGTCCTTTCACCACAGTCTCGCTGAAAGATCAGCCGCGGTGCCGACCTGGCGCAGCACATCTCACGTACGATCGCGGGAAATTCGTGCCCGATCAATACCATGAAGTCGATCCCTAGCGTGAGCATGCCGATAGCAGTGCTCGGAGCCCGCGGTACCGTCGAGGGAACATAGAACGCTCGGCTGGAAGCCGGGTCGGTGCAAGCAGTCGCAATGACTACAACGTCAGTCGGGAATGTCGTCTGTCGGTGCAAATACTGACGGACTGGTTCGCCGACCGAGCCGAGGTCTAAGATCTTGGTCTTGCCGCCGAATGGTGTCTGCCACTCGTGGACCGACGCGCGCCATAGCACGCTCAGAGCAAAGTACGCGAACTTTTCGGTGTCGACACCGATCGCGGTACCCGAAAACGCCAGGAAGTTGCTGAATGTGTAATGCTGATGCGCCACGGCCAGACGTTCGCCGAGCGGAAAGCGTTTTCCGTTCCAAACCCATCTCAGTACTTCGCTCTCGCCGTGTTTGTTGAACAGATCTTCGCATTCTGCGCAGAGTACGTAATCGGTAATTTGCTTGGAGGTTGTCGCAGTCACGTCCCGGCCTACGACCACGGGGTTCGGGTCCCTGCTTGACGAATCTCGGAGGTACCGGTACATGGCCTTCGGGATGAAATGGCTTTTCTGCAGGTCCTTAGTTTTCAGGCAAAGTTTGCAAACGCCTTCCGGCATAAGGTCTCAACCCCTCACTCCCACCCGGTCAGATCGGGCCGAGCGTGCTCGGCCCCTACAGTTATTAGAGCACCGTAGGCTGAATCGGAATTTGAATCCCTGCCCCGTTTCCGATGGAAAAGTATCGTATCACATCGTGTTACGCTGTATTACATGCCCAAAGAAACCATGACTGTCCGCATTGAGCCCGAGACGCGCGAGGCGCTGGATGCGATCGCGGAAGTCCTGGATCGGGACCGGAGTCATGTGGTGAATGAGGCGCTGGCGGCTTATGTCGAGACGCATCGGTGGCAGGTCGAGCATATCCGGCAGGGGTTGCGTGAGGCTGAGGCCGGCAAGTTCGTTGCGGAATCGACGGTGAAAAAGACGCTCGCCAGGCTGCGCCGGAAATGATCGTCCGCTGGACTCCCACGGCGCTGCGCGATCTGAAGTCTCTGCACGGTTATGCGGCCGCTACGGTGGAGCTGAGCTTATCGGGAATTGACGCGCTCGCGCGGCATCCGGAGATGGGCCGTCGAGGCAGGGTCGCGGGTACGAGGGAACTGATTGTTGCTCCGTATGTCGTTGCGTACCGGATCACGAAGGGCGCGATCGAGATCGTTGCGATTATCCATGCGGCTCGACGGTGGCCGGACTCATTTTAGGTGACAAAAGTGGAGTGAATCCGCTCCGCGAAGAACTTGGCCCGCAGTTCCCATTGTGAGCGCTTCGTAACCGAATCGTAATCGTTTGTTGACCAACATGTAACCAAATTGAGAAAATAACCTCTTCTTATGCGACTACTGCCACGCGAAGAGAAGTTCTACGCCCTGTTTCTCAACCAGGTGGATATCATCTTGGAGGCATCGCGGCTACTGCTACAGGGCGTCAAGGCCGGCAATACAAGGCTGGCCGAAGTCGCTAAAGACATCAAGCGACTGGAGCACCAGGGCGACGACATCATTCACGACATCTTTACCCGCCTGAATTCTACGTTCATCACACCGCTCGATCCGGAAGACATCCATGCCGTTTCCTCGGGTCTGGATGATGTTCTCGACGGCATTGAGGACGCGGTGCACCGCATGGTGGCCTATCGCGTCAGCCCGATTCCGCAGGGCATGGTTTCACTTTGCGAGATGATCTACACCTCCAGCCGGGCGTTGAAGAAGGCCTTTGAGGCACTCGACAAGAAGCAAGAAGTGACAGAGCACTGCATCGAAATCAATCGTATCGAGAATGAAGCGGATCATCTGGTGCGCGGCCTGGTCACTGAGCTATTCGAGAAGGAAAAGGACTGCATCACCCTAATCAAGGTCAAAGAGGTGTACGAGTTCCTGGAAGACACGACGGACCGGTACGAAGACGTAGCCGACGTACTGCAAAACGTCGTCGTCAAGAATAGCTAACCAGGCAATGTCCACACTCAGCCTGGTCATCCTGATCATTGGCATAGCCCTGGTCTTCGATTTCATCAATGGTTTTCACGACTCAGCCAATTCCATCGCAACGGTTGTCGCGACGAGGGTTTTGAGCCCGCTGCAAGCGGTGATGTGGGCCGCGTTTTTCAATTTCGTTGCGGCCTTCACCTTTGGCACGGCAGTGGCGGATACAGTGGGCAAAGGTTTCGTGGACCTGCGCATTGTGACGCCCTATGTGGTTTTAGCGGGTGTGATCGGCGCTATCGTCTGGGACCTGATCACGTGGTGGCTGGGCCTGCCGACCAGCTCTTCGCACGCGCTCATCGGCGGATATGCCGGGGCGACGATGGCGCGCGCGGCTTTTCTATACGGCTTCGGTGGCAGCGTGCGCGGGCTGATTTTGGGAAGCTGGCCGCGAACGCTGGCTTTCATCGTGCTCTCGCCAATGATCGGGCTGTGGCTGGCCTACACACTCATGATCATGGTCTATTGGGTCTTCCGGAAAGCCACGCCGGCCAAGATGGACAAGTACTTTCGAAAGTTCCAGCTGGTCTCGGCGGCGGCTTTCAGCTTCGCACACGGTTCCAATGACGCGCAGAAGACGATGGGCATCATTGCGGCGGTGCTGTTCTCGGCGAAATACCTGCCCACGCTGCACGTTCCTGTGTGGGTGATCTTTTCAGCGCACGCGGCGATCGGTCTGGGTACGCTGAGCGGCGGATGGCGCATCGTGCGCACCATGGGCGGCCGCATCACGCGTCTCAAACCGCGCGGGGGCTTCTGCGCAGAAACCGCGGCGGCGCTCTCGATCTTCTTTCCGACCTTTCTAGGGCTCCCGGTCTCCACGACGCACGCCATTGCGGGCTCGATTGCCGGCGTTGGGGCATTCAACCGCGTCAAGGCGGTGCGCTGGGGGATTGCTAGGAACATAGCGTGGGCCTGGGTGCTGACCATCCCGGCCGCGGCGGTGATTGCTTGGCTGGTGTTTGTAGTAATCCGTGCTTTCGTGCCCGGGGCTTGACATGCGCGACGCTTCGCGCGGGAGACCAAAACACATGGCCGTTTTTCAAAGCCCACTTTTCCGTAAGTTGCTCATCAGCGCATTCGTTCTGATTGCCGGCACTCTGCTGGTACTGGACTTCTTTCTTGAAAGCTACGTGGCCGGGCGGGAGACGCAAAATGTGCAGCACCGGCTCACGGTGGGGGCACGCATTCTCGAAGGCGAGGTTCCGGGCGTTGATCCATCCGGTCTGGGGAACTGGGCCAAAGAGGCGTCAGCGCGGTCGCAAAGCCGCGTCACGATCGTGGATCCTCAAGGGGCCGTGCTCGCCGACTCCGAACACGATCCTGAAACCATGGAGAACCATGCCGACCGTCCGGAGATTCTTCAGGCACACCGTGGCCAAACCGGCGTCTCTATCCGCCACAGCGCCACTTTAGACCGCGATTTCTGCTACGTCGCCTTGAGCTTCCCGTACCGGGGCGCCACGGGTTTCATCTTGCGGCTGGCGGTTCCGCTACAGGAACTGGACGCCGCACGCGCGGCGGTGCGCGAGCAGCTATTGGGAACCTCCCTGATTGCTCTGGGGCTGGCGATGTTCATCGCCTACGTTTTTTCGGCGCGGTTCGCTCACCGTATTCGCCATTTGCAGTCGTTTGCAGAGAGTCTCGTGGAAACCCGGGCTTCGCTGGATTTGCGATCCGAAGCAGACGATGAACTAGGCTTGCTGGCGCGGTCCTTGAACCGCATGGCAGCGGAGTTGCGCGCCTCGATCGAGAGGCTGCGTATGGAGTCGGCGCTGCGCGAGGCGATCCTCTCCAGTATGGCGGAGGGCGTACTGGCCGTCGATCAGCAAATGCACGTCACGTTTTGCAACGAGTCTTTCGCGCGGGTGACCGGCATCCAGTTGCCGATCCCACCGCGCGCGCCATTGCTCGAGGTAGTGCGCGACGCCGGACTCCTCGACATGCTGTCGCAAGCCGTGACCTTCGAAAAGCCCCTGAAGCGCCGATTGGAATTGCCCGCGGCGGATGGACGTTCGTTTGAAGCACAGGCGGCGCCGCTCGACGCTCCATCCAAACGGGGCGCAATCGCCGTGCTACACGACATAACCGATCTCGAGCGGCTGGAAAGAGTCCGCAAAGATTTCGTCGCCAATGTCTCCCACGAGCTGCGCACGCCACTGGCCTCGATTCGCGGGTACGCGGAGACGCTGATCGAGGGGGCCTTGGAAGACTCGGAGAACAACCGGAAATTTCTGGAAATCATCAACGCGCAGGCAGCCCGGCTCAATAGTATCGCCTCGGACCTGCTGGTGCTGTCGGAACTGGAGTCGGACAGGGCCGAGGCTGCCGAGCCAGAGCGGTTCTTCGTGCACAGCGTCCTCGAGAACGCGCTTCGCACCGTGGAATCCGAGGCGCGGGTGCGGGACGTGCGCCTAGTCCGCGGCGAGGTGGAGGAAGTGTCCGTCTCAGGCTCCAAGATCCGTCTGGAACAGGCACTGGTCAATCTGCTGGACAACGCCATCAAGTTCAACCGCCCGTTCGGCGAGGTCCGGATCGATGTCACCACCGTGAAGGACCGGCAGGTACGCATCGTGGTGGCCGACACGGGGATTGGAATTCCCTCGGGAGTTCTGTCGCGCATCTTCGAGAGGTTTTACCGGGTAGACAAGGCACGATCTCGTGCAGTGGGGGGCACCGGGCTGGGGCTTTCTATCGTCAAGCACGTAGTGGAGCGGATGAACGGAAGAATCACCGTGGAAAGTGAGCTCGGCAAAGGCTCGGTCTTCACCGTGACCCTACCTTCCGCGGCGGAACCGTAACGCCCTGATGCGCCCCAGGATGGGGGCGACGTAGAGGTCGTGTATCATAATCGCTGATGGTGCGCAGTGTGCTGGCGCTGGTCCTGGGATATGCCGTGATGCTGGCTTTGCAATTGGGGGGAGACACGGCTTTGACGGCGCTGGCTCCAGAAATCATGCCCCTGCCAGGGGAGCCGCCGGACCCGGCGTACTTCGCATACCGGCTGGGTATGGGTTTCTTTTTTATCGCCCTGGGCGGGTACGTCACGGCGCTGCTGGCGGGACACGCGGAGATGAAACACGCGCTGGGGCTCGCGGCGCTTTCAATTACGGCGAGCATTCTCGAAGTGCAGTACTATCCGACGACGCAGCCGCTTTGGTATTCGGTCGCGCTGATGTTTCTATCGATCCCGTCAGCGCTCGCGGGCGGCTATTACAGGGTGCGGCAGTTGGAAGAACACAAGACGGACGCGGAGGCGCCAGAATAGGGCTGGCCGCACCACCGGCCAAACACGCTACTCTGTCCTTAATGGCTTCGCTTTCCTCACCGCCGGATGGCATTCGGCCGCGGTTAACCGGTTTGCGTAACGAGCTGCTCGGGCTCCACAAGACGCTGCTCGATTCGGAGACGGCGCTGTACGATCGCGACATTCGGAGAATCCGGTCGCGCGGGCAGTTGCTCGAGCTGGTATTGCACGATCCGTGGTTTGCGTGGCTGCACGAGCTTTCAGAACTGGTGGTGCTGATCGATGAGGCGCTGGATGCGAAGGAGCCAGCGGTGACGGGAGCGGATGCAGATCGCTTTCTGGCGAAGGCGCGGGAACTGGTGGCGCCGGCGGAGGGAGGCGGCGAGTTCCGGCGGCATTACCTGGAAGCGATGCAGCGCGATCCGAACGTCGTGATGGCACATGCGCAGGCGATGAAGGTGCTGGCGAGCCTGGGGTTGAATCGGGAAGGGAGCGGAGAGAAATGATTTATCGCAAGTTGGGCGCTACGGGCGAGAAAGTTTCAGCAATCGGCCTCGGTGGGTATCACATCGGAATGCCGAAAGACGCGGCGGAGGGCGTGCGGATCGTACGGAGCGCGCTTGACCGCGGCATGAACTTTTTGGATAACTGCTGGGACTACTACGATGGCGAGAGCGAAATCCGCATGGGCAAGGCGCTACGCGATGGATACCGGCAGAAGGCGTTCCTCATGACCAAATTTGACGGACGCACGAAGCCGGCCACGGCGAAGCAGATCGACGAATCGCTAAAGCGCTTACAGACGGATCACATCGACCTGATTCAGTATCACGAGAACATTCGGCTGGAAGATCCGGACCGGTTCTTCGCGCCGGATGGTGCGCTCGCAGCCGTGCTGGCGGCCAAGAAGGCGGGGAAGGTGCGGTACATCGGGTTCACGGGGCACAAAGATCCGCTGGTGCACCTGCGCATGCTGGAAGTGGCCGAGCAGCACAAGTTTCATTTCGACGCCTGCCAGATGCCGCTTAACGTGATGGACGCGCACTTCCGCAGCTTTGAGCATCAGGTGGTGCCGCGGCTGGCGAAGGCGGGCATCGCGGTGCTGGGGATGAAGCCGGTGGGCGACGGCAACGTGCTGAAGAGCGGCGTGGTGACTCCGATGGAGTGCCTGCACTATGCGCTGAGCCTGCCGACGTCGGTGGTGATCAACGGTTGCGAGTCGATGGAGCGGCTGGACCAGGCGTTCGAGGCGGCGGAAACATTCAAGCCGATGAATGAAGCGGCGATGGCAAAGCTGTTGGCGAAGACGGCGCAGGCCGCGGCGACCGGCCTGTATGAGCCGTTTAAGACCACCGCTCAGTTTGATGGCACGGCGGAACACCCGGAATGGATGGGGTGAACGCGTGACTCTGGTTTGCGGGGTTAGGAGCTAGAGGCCCCCGAGAGTGCACCCCCCCTCGCCCGAGCGTCCCACAATTCCGCATTCCCGCGCAATAGCCGCGCATCAGCGCGCGCCCGCGCGGTCGCGGCAATGGTTCCGCGCGCCGGAAAATGGCCTGGTCCGCCGTGCGCGATGGCGACGCGGGCCTGAATTTGCGAGCCGCGCCAGGGGCGGCGCCAGTTTGAATAGCCTCTTGGACTCTATTTTTAAGAACCAGGGTTTCTTCACCGAGGCTCGCGGACGCTCATCGCGTCGGCGAGTGGGGCACTGACATTGCTCGGCAACTCACGAATTTCTTCTCAAACGGTCAGCGCACCTCCAGACTGTCAGGGGCGAATCGTCAACACCTCTTGCTGGCACTATCGTCGTAGCACACGGCGGATACAACGTCACGAACAACTACTTCGCGGTTGTCGAGTTTGATTTCCGCCATGAAGTTGTCTTAAGGCCGATAGGAAGCGAAATTGTTCGCGGCGACGAACAGGTGGGCGGCGAGACGCCAAAAGAGGGTGCAGCGGTGACTTGGACACAAGAGGCCGGATTCGTGGCGTTCAAGTCTGAGGCCCACGCTACAGGTGGACAGACTCTTTCTGGGGCGAGCGCTAAACTGTTTTCGGCATGGGACGGAATGCCGCAATACTTCAATGACGTGGACTAAGAAGACGGGGTCCGAGTGCCAAGCTGTACGGCCTACTACGGCTTCCGAGTCGTGCTGAACGATTACCATGGCATCGTCGGCCAGCGGCTTGGCGCGGTTGTGATTTGCGATTACTGATGCCTTTAACGACCTGTTTGCGGAGGTTCGAATGCCCACTCCATCCTCTTGGCAATCTTCTCCTCACAATCCTTGCACTTGCTGCCCGGTCCGGCAACTAGTTGTTGACACTGCCCCTCGTGCCCATGGCCCTTGTCTGTGCATTCGCACCACTTCATTTAGAACCCGATTATAACACTAGCCCCTGCACGCACTTGCGCTAGTTAGCGCTTCCGAATCGCGCGCCTCCCAGCTCCCCCAGTGCCGCCCGCGTGCGAACGCGCACGCGAGACTCTTAGCAGGGTCGCGGGCCGGTGGGCACGAGCGCCAAATTCTGACTGCGTGCGCGACCTACGCCGGTTGCGAGTTGGTGAAAATCCTCGATTCGAGATCGGAAGCCATAAGCAACCGGTCCACTCCGTTTCGCGCCACACGTTTCCTGCTCTGGCAACATCTGACGCGCGGTCTTGTCCGGGAAGGTCGAGATGTGGTCCAATTCCCGTAGCAAGAACCCATGGATCAGGATAGACAGATCCGCTTCGTTATACCCCCATTCTTCTTTTTGGCTTCCCTTTTGTGGGGCACACATCTCGGCCACCGAGATCTCTCGGCGATTCTCCCACCGGAAATGGCGAGAAATGTACTCGGACTGTTCGCTGCAGCTGCGGTCGTGATCGTGCCCATGGGGTTCTTGATAAGCACGCTGTCCGTGTTGCTCCTCAGGCTGCTGGCCGTGATTTTCAGGCAGCCCACCTACGAAGCTGTTCTGAGTGACTCCACACTTGGGCGTATCTGGGACCAGCTTCAGAGCACACGACAAAGAGACAAGCAGCTGGCCCTTTACGCCGCGGCTACCTTCGACCACGAACTCTTGGCAGCGGGCATTCACACGTGGCTTTTACGTCGGTGGAACTCGTTCAACCTGGCCACCCACTCGATCGTGGCCCTCTTTCTCGCACACGGCGTGGCGCTGATCTTTTCAATTCCGCAGGTCTGTTGGTGGTGGGTATCGACCCTCGCCGTATTCGTTCCTCTCCTCATTACGGCGTGCCACGCCTGGCGCGAGACGATGAAGATGATTGAGTTCCAGTCGTACAGGCAACACAAAGCAACGCAAAAAAAAGGTGGAGGGACCTGACCCCTGATGCGAAAACATTCGTGGTAAGGGTAGTACGCGAAGGACTACGTACCGTGCGCGCATTGCGCCTTCAATTTCAGGCGTGGCGGAGAAAAAGAGAGGACTACGAATTCCCTGGATGAAGAGTGGGTGAATCCGCAATCGGTGTAAAATTGGTAAGACATCTAGCTCACTCTCATGGGAGCAGCTCGGGAAGTTGGCTGAGCGAAAGGAAGCAGTATGTGGCCAGCCTGTTCAAAAGCCTTCTTTAGTGCTTGCCTGTTCGTCCTATTCATTCACCGTGCAACCCCGCAATCTGGCCACTTAGTATTTCAACGGGCGTCAAAATCGGTCGTACTTCTAACCATGTCGGACACAAACCGCCAACCCATCTCACTGGGAAGTGGGTTCTTCGTCGCTGACGATGTTATTGCGACTAACATGCACGTCATTTCTGGCGCGGCTAGTGGGCGGGCAAAGCTTATCGGTCACTCAGAAACGTACGACATTGTTGGGTCAGTCGGAATGGACGAAGAGCACGACCTTGTCGCCCTGAAGGTCGCTGGCGTGAGGACGCCTGGCCTTCCTCTCGGCAATGGCGGCGAAGCAGTATCCGTGGGCGATGAGGTCTACGCCGTCGGCAACCCCCAAGGTCTGGAGGGTACGCTGTCAAATGGGATCGTCAGCGCGATTCGCGAAGTTGAAGGACAGAAACTCTTACAGATAACTGCACCGATCTCCCCTGGAAGTAGTGGGGGGCCTGTATTCGACCAACATGGACAGGTGATAGGAATTGCAGTTGCAACTTTCAAGGGCGGCCAGAATTTGAACTTTGCGGTGCCCGCTTCTTACCTAGCCAAGCTCTTGTTGCACATCGGATCAGTCTCTCCCTTGTCTTCCAACTTCAGGCCATCCGCTTCGCTTATCGACGCACTTGGCGGAAGGCTTACGGACGGTATTCAGATTACGCACCGCAAAATTCTGTGTACTCTCGATGCGCATTTGGAATTCTCTATTCGGAACACACTTTCACAGGCGGTCGATGATGTCACACTCCTCTTCATTTTCAAAGACGGGGCTGGAGAACCCGTGGATTCGATGGTCACAACATATTCCTCTCGGATATTGCCGGGCCTAGCGACAAGGCCGGGGCAGTACTGGCCGGATATTCCCACGGGTTTGCTAGAGGAACGCTTCACAAAGACCGACTACAACGAATGCATGTGGATGATCGCGGACCAAAAACGCGGGTCAGGGTTGGGGTCTTCATTCAGCCGTGAGCCTGACCCCAACTTCATCGAGATCAGAGTGCTGGGATTTCGTGTGTTGGACGAACATCCGTAAGCAGACGCCAAAGCCCAATCAGAACCAGAAAAGAGAAGAAAGGTCGATTCGACGGCCTTGCGATCCTGCCTCGTGGCGGATTCACTGGCCAGCGAGTCGCGTTCGTGCCCCGTCCAAAATGCGGAGAACGTCCGCCAATAATCTCTGGTTTTTCGGATATGGTCTGCGGCCAGCCCGCGCCTTTGTGATCATCCTGCGCGATAGGCCAGTCATTTTCATAAGGACTGCGAGCGGTGCTTTTTTCAACGCCGGGAGTATTTTGGTTTGCCATTCGTCGCGTCGCGGGTCCTGGTATTCTGTGTAGACATTCTCCGCCGAATGGATCAGGCCGGATTCCACATCCTCCAGGCTGTTGGATTCCTTACCAATGTACTTGATTAGCTCAATTTCAATATGTCGGCGTTGAAGCAAGCCGCTAGATTGCTTGGCGCAAGCCTCTCCGCCCGCGTCGGCACACTTTGATTCCGCGTGAAATTGGTATTCACGCAAAACCTCGCCGTACGTCTTCACGCGCGCAGTGTGTCGGGTTCCATGATGACCCGCCGTCGTGACGCGATAACGGTTCCCAGAATACTGGTCAATCCAATGGATACTCAGCCACCGGCGCGCATCTGATTCGTATGGCGCGATGAGATGAAAACGTGTGGGGTCTGCGACCGTGGGATGCCCAAGCTGTTTCACGTGACAGGTCAGAAGGAAATTGAATGGTTTAACTTGTTCACTGTACCGCTTCCCGCTGTTGAGATTTGCGAGCGGCCTCATCACGGCAGGACTGCTAACCGTCACTCGGCCAACAGCCGGTAAATTTTCGAAGGACAGTATCTGTGTTGGCAAATCCAGGGCACGCCGAATAATATTGAGCCACACCTGCGAAATCCAATCGCGGTTCTCGCTCTCGGGATCGGTGGGATTCAATAGATGACCTAAACCATGCAAGGACCAGCGGTCGCTCTTATTGTTCAGGCCCTTTCGCAGGAGTACGGGAACCCCGTTCTCATTCCGCAAGAAAAGTGCATAGCGTTTGGCTGAGATCGCCACACAGTACAATTGGCGCTGCGCATGGGTTTTGGGATCGTAATTGTCATTCTCAATTTTCAGGATCGAGACCGATATCGCGCGGCGGTCGTATGGGCTGAGCGAAGAAAACCGCTGAGATATGTTTTCGACCTGTTTCCAAGACAACGCTTTAATTGCCTCGTAACCACCGTTCCTGCGATACAGACCTCCAGGGCATGGAATTAATCCGCCCTGCTTGGTGGCGATGATCGCCATGGAATCGGTATCTTCCATTGCGTACGTGCCTCCAAGCTCGCTCACGGAATGTTCCAGTAGCGCTAGCATCAGTCGCGCCGCCCCTGTAATCAGGGATGCCAGCGGTGGAAAGCAATATTCGCCGGGCACATCGGGATGCGCAACGCAGCACGTGAATGGTTTTGCGTCGATACCATGACACGTCACATTAACGTTGGCGTCGGCTTCCTGGCGGTTCATTTCGGCATATATGCCGTAGCTCGCGGCATTCGCGAGAACCTTCAGCGTCTTATCGAGACGTTCTTTCTCTACGTCCGAAATACCCGGACGCGAAGATAAACTCTTACGCTCCTCGATTACGACTTTGAAGAAATCCTGTTGTGTGGGATCTATATTAATTGCGCCACGCAGTTGAGTAGGCTGGAGACCCGTAAGAGTGCCGCGCGGCTCGATGCGAAATGCATTGACGATTTTCGGAATTCGTCGAGTTAGAAGCACTGACACAACGATATCGGGCAGGGAAAACCATAATGCCGAATTCTTCGGATTATCGTCATCGGCATAAATATGGTTTACACCTACCTGCCAGTCGTTGCTCTCCACGCTGTATTTGCCTCGCGACGGCAAAATGTCGCCTCCGGGAATTATTTGAACAAATGCCGTCAAGTATTTCCAAGTCGCGGGATTAAACAATTCGTCAGCGGTCAGTTGCCGAAGGAAAGCTTCGATTCCTGCCTGGCAGTGCTCGACAATCTTAATTTCCTGCGCGGTCACGAATCGCCAGAGATTCATGAGGGCATTGACCGTGGGGTACATCGAAAGAAAATCGGTAGATACGATTGGAACTGGAGCTTTCCGAATGTGCGCGCTCGTCCGCCCCCCGAAAAATGCGGATTGTGCATACCCAAGATATTGCTTTGGGAAATCCGGCTGTCGTTCAAGAACCGGTTTGATTCCCATTGCTCGTAGGTAGGCCTTCCCAATTGAGGCAGGTGAATATGCTCTCGTGACCTGGAGTGCAATTGGGTGCCTATTGTATTCTTCGAGCAGCTTTACGGCTAATTCGGAGGTTGCCAGAACATCACGCCGATTGTAGTCAATGTATTCTTCCGTGACAGCGCCATGCCGGGCCGCGCACGATTTGCCATGCTCCACCCCGAAAGCTTCGCAGGCGGTTTGCAAGGAAAACCCTCTGTCGGTTAGCGCAAATGCGAGTGTTCGCAGGTCGAGAAAATGACCGCGAAACTTATATCCTGGCTCCGGCTCTCCGGTCGGCGAGCCTTCCGGTATCAGATCTGTCCGGTCTGGATTATGACATCCGGTAAAGCCTTTCAAGGCTCGCTTGCTATCGATGTGCTTGATGCAAACTCTAGGCCGGTGCGGATTTGGTTGTTCGCGACCTGCCTTGTCAAGATATGACCACAGCTCTAATGCAAACCCTCCTGCAAAGCGGCCCCGCGCGGTTGTGAAATCACACGCAACGCGAGATAGATCGAATGGGAGATTGAACCCGACGAGAAGCGCGTGCCCTTTGTAAGTGGCGCGAAAGAGCTTATCGACGAATTCCCGCAGTGTGAGCAATTGCAGCCGTCGAACGCCCTCGCGAACCGAATCCGCTTTGTGCGTCGCGACGTATTCCTGGAGGACTCGCCTATCTTTGGCGGGCAGGTCATCAGCGTGAAAGATGCCCTCTTCCAAACAGCGCCCAGCCCGAACAAATCGGTAGCTTCCAAACGTCAGTGCTTGCGTTGCATCAATTCTCGTTTCTGTATCAAAGACAAACATTTTGTCTGGACATCGCCATGGCTTCTGGGACCGGACGTTTTGTTCCGTATTCCTCGTGCTTGGGTAGACACGAACGGCTATTGGTAGTGACGCGACATTACTTTTTCCCATGTGATTTACTCCTTGGGCTGAAATTGTTTTAGATCCGCCTTCTCCCACCATTTCGGCCCCAGCTTTTTCTCCAGATATGCGTCAGCCGCTTCCAGCATGTCTGCAATCCAAAGCAACAGCTTGTCTATCAGGTAGAGAATGAAGTCCTTAAATCCTCGTATGCACCCGGCACCTGCGAGCAATGGGCTTCCGTCGGAATTCTGTCTGGTTTCTTTCGGCCAATCGTACTGATCGACACTCAGCACCCGGTGGTCGTTCGCGGGCACCAGAATCGTTGTGGGGTTGTTTGCCTTGCCAGCGACGTGATGTTTATCCATTGTTGTTTTGCCACTCCTCTTTCGTTTGCATTCCTCGCACGTAATTGGTTTGATCCTCGTATTCAGCGCATCAAGCCGCGATTCCCCGCAGGGGCACTGCTTGTTTTCGCCCGCCCTCCGTGCAATGGCGTCTTCTCGCTGACAGATACCTATCGGGTTGCGCTGGGGCAATTTCTTGGACATTTATGCCCCCCTCGCATAAAGCGATTCAAATGAAAGCACACCGGCAGCACCCAAGCGGTTCAGCTCCGCGAGATCCGTAGTCAGCAAAATCTTCGCGCCGTTTGCATCGGTGATGTGCTTACCGTGGAATTTTTTGAGCCTAGACGCCTCACCAGTTTCGAAAAACCGGTGGACGGCATTCCAATACTCCGCGAGCAGCGTGGCCTGGCGCGAATCCGGGACTACGATCTCGGCTGTCCCAGCCGGAGTCGGAATCATAAGCACGCGCAAAAGCCGGTCACTCGCCTTCGCCATGTATCGCCCATTGGTTTGCTTTCGCAGGGCGTGGCTGCCACGGCGGATCACCGTCCGAGGGCTTACTCCAACCTCACGTGAAGCTTGTTGGAGCGAGGCTCGATCGCTTCTCATCTTCGAGATGACTGCAACAACCCGATCCCAAAGGCCACGAAATCCCTCCGATTTGGCAAAGTATTGATCAGCCGTTCGCGGCGCAACGAGTTTATTGCGGGTGCGTCTAGTTGACGGACCTTTTCTTCGAACTTTGGTGGGTTTCCCCTGCTTTTGGCGCTTCATGTGTCCTTCTCCATTCAATGGATGTTCGAACAAGAGCCAAAAGCGGATTTCCGCCCCAGGCCTAATGAAATATAACACAACTATTTTTATATACTTACAAGAACATGCTGTGGACAAATACTGATTATATGGCAATACTTGTTGTCTGTTATGGAATTAGATGGCAATGATAATGTGAATGATGATAATAACATGGCGGAAGAAATTCCTGGTGCTGGCACGGACTTTGGGGGCGATGGAGAAAAAGGCAAACGCCGGGGCCGTCCGCAAGGCATATCCGACGAATGTCTATTGAGCACTCGGAATTTTCTCGCATGGCTGTTTGGAAACACCTGGGGCGAAGTTGGTTGGAACCTGCGCCGGATCAAGACGGCTGAGGACGTGCGTTCTGCGTTGGGAGGATGGGAGCAATATCGAGACGGTCAGCCCGTTATTTATTCGTTGTTGAGACCGTCTGGGAGGTCCACAAAGGCAGCGAAGCTAAGTGACATGACCCGACGAAGAAATCAGTTGAGCGAAATGCTCGCAGAAGCAAGACAGGACCAACGGCGCCGTCAAGATTCTTTGGACACTGCAAGTCGGATACTGACAGCAAATCTGCCTCCAGATCAGCAAGACCTTGTTACAGAACAACGCTTAGTCCGCGCTATGGCATTGGAGGATGCGAAGGCAAAATACCTGTCGCTGCAAGAGGAATCCAACGATCTCGTTGAGGACATCAAAGATTGCCATGCTTACTTTGCTCGTGCTGAGTTATTAGATTTCTGCAAACACGGTCGTTATGCACTGAACCCCGTAAACCTAGCAAATGCTTTGGCGGGATTGCCGTATATCGGCTATAGGCATTCCATCAACAGATGCAGGCAGTGGAACTGTGATGAACCAGGCGGGCCATATCAGGTTTTTAAGGTTCTGTGTAAGGTCATTGCTTCTCGACGGCGGGGTATCGATCTAATCCGACATGCGAAACAGTGGTTACGGGTGGCGCTGGTGCGGCGTAAAGGTCACTCAGATTCAAACGCAATAAACGAGCTTTGTCGAAATTGGTACTATTTGCAGCGCTCAATCACGCCGGTTGTGAGTGCTAAGCCCCACCCCCGGGCACTGCCGTACAGACTCACCAGTGAATACTTTAAGAGGTTAGGAAATCGCTCATCGGTAGACTTGCTGTTCGAAGAGGATGAACAGATAGTGCCGTGATACTCTATTATTAGACGCAGAAAGCGGGCTCGCCGCCTGTTAGTAGCAAGCGACAAGCCCTAACCACCAATGGAGGTAGGGCTCCGATGGCAGCTACGCCAACCGTATCTCAACGTCCGCAATTTCGCAAATCTGGCGAAACAACTGAAGCGCCACAACCGGCTCTTGCGGAATCACCAATCCGTCGCGCCCCAAGGCACGGCGTCGTGACACTCTTCGGCTTCGGCATCAAAATCAGCGTTGATCGCGGTCACCTGATTCTTGAAGACGGGATCGGGACTGAACGGCACAGGTGGCGGTTTTCCCGAGTCGGGCATGGTCTTCGGCGGCTCGTCGTGATCGGTGCTGACGGATTTATTTCGCTCGCTGCCCTCCGCTGGGTTGCCGACCAGGACGCCGCGTTTGTGATGTTGGAGCGCGATGGCACCGTGTTAGCCTCGACAGGACCTGCTTATGGTCTCGATGATGCCCGGCTACGGCGGGCTCAAGCCGCCGCGCTTCATTCTGGGGCGGGCCTGCTAATCGCACGTGAATTGATCAGCAAAAAGCTCGCTGGGCAGGAGCAGGTTGCGCGCGACAAGTTGCATAGTTCCGAAGCGGCAAACGCAATTGCGCATTTTCGAAACGCGGTAGGCTCGGCTAGAACGATTGATGCCATTCGGCTGCTCGAATCACAAGCCGCCACAGAATATTGGTCTGGATGGCAGAGTCTTTCGATCACATTTCCAAAATCCGATGTTCGGCTCATACCGGAACATTGGCGCACTTTCGCGGCCCGGAGATCACCACTCTCAGGCTCTTCGCGCTTGGCCGTTACGCCAGTGAACGCAATCGTCAACTATTTGTATTCGCTGCTTGAGGCAGAGGCGTGCCTGGCAGCGGCTGCGATGGGACTCGATCCGGGTTTGGGCATATTGCACCTCGATACGAAGGCCCGCGCCAGCCTCGCTTGTGATCTCATGGAGCCTGTAAGACCCGACGTTGACGCTTTCGTGCTGGATTGGATCAACAGGGCTTTGCTGAAACGGGAATGGTTCTTCGAGAAGCGTGATGGCAATTGCCGCCTCATGGCTCCGTTTGCCGCACAACTTTCCGAGACCGCCCCGGTCTGGCGTCGTGCCGTCGCGCCATTTGCGGAGTGGGTAGCCCGTACACTCTGGTCCACAATACGGAAATCCGATCGCGAGCCCGCTCCGGCAACGCGCTTGACCCAGCGTCACAAGCGGGAAGTGACAGGAGCCAAATTATTGCTGCCGCCAGCCGTACGCGCACCCCGACCGCAAAACATCTGTCACGGCTGCGGAGCGCCTATCACCCCCGGATGTACGCATTGCGCCAAATGCAAGGTTCCAATTGTCACTGGGCACCTCATAAGCGCAGCGATCTCCGGACGCGTGGCTTCGAAGAGCGCGAAGTCCCGAGCGCGTTTAGCGGACACGCAGAGCCGACACAACGCTGAGCGCCGGAACTGGGAACCGTCCAGCCAACCGGCTTGGCTCGATGAGGAAACCTATCGTCATCAGATTCAACCCCGGCTCGAAAGCGTTACCCGATCAGCCATAGCACGGGCGCTTGGCGTGTCCGGGGTTTATGCTGGTGACATTCGGCGCGGCGAGCGGCTTCCGCATCCACGGCATTGGCAGGCGCTGGCGAAACTGGCAGGCTTGTTGCCGGGCGGGTGAGCTTTGGGTTGCAGCGTCCGACCCAAGTGATAGACTCATGCCCGATTCTTATTATTATTTCCGTTTTTTCGCCACGCGAGTTCTCGTTCCAGCCGACCGATTCTCAGTTGAAGCAAATTCTCGTAGCCGCTGGATGCTTCGCTCCAACGTTGCGATCTCTCTAAGCAAACCATCGAAATCTGCCTCGCGAAGACGGCTGGCTTTCGTCGATCTAAACGGCTTTTCGCTTTCCAGTCCAGCGAATAACTCTTGCAGCGTGACACCGAGTGCCTCGGCTATGCGGATTATCGTCGTGAGTCGAAAATCTTTTCGCCCTGTTTCGAGGTGTCCGACAAAGGTTCGGTGCAGTTTGCAATAGTCTGCGAATTCTTCCTGGGATTTGAAGCCTCGCTGAATCCGGATTTCCCGGATACGTCTTCCGAGCTGGCGCAGGGTGTCTTCCACTCTCCAGAGTGTTTGGGATCGACTACTGAATCAGCTACAGATCTATCGGTAGCCTATTGACAAACGGCAGCAGCAAGCGTTTAACTGAAGTCAATCTTGAGGCTGGAGACAAACAGCTTGAGAATTATATTAGGTTACTCAAGGCGTTTCTTAACGGCCAAACATCCAAAGCGCGCCTATGATTTCAAGAATTCGAGACAGCGGCTCGTTGATAGCCGCATTTTTCATGCTACTGTGTGTTGCACAGGGGCAGGAGAATCGCATCCAAGGTCTGATCGACTCGGGACAGACCACACTTCTGGCTGGGAATGTAAATTCTCGATCCCAGGCGAAATACGATCAGGGTCCGGCTGATCCGTCGCTGGTTATGCGCTCGATCACGCTCGTGCTCAAACCATCCCCCGCGCAGCAATCAGCCCTGGAACAGTTGCTCGCTGACCAGCAAAACCACTCGTCTCCGAGCTATCACAAGTGGCTTACTCCCGAAGAATATGGTGATAAGTTTAGCCTCACTCCTGCCGATATTGCGAAGATTCTCTCATGGTTAAAATCCGAGGGCTTCACAATTGTTCGAGTGGCGCGCGCTCGCAATTGGATTACATTCAGCGGCACGGCAGCACAAGTCAGTAAGACATTTCGTACGGAGATTCACCGTTACAGTGTTGGCGGCGACATGCACTTCGCCAATGCGACCGATCCATTCATTCCGGCTGCTCTGAAATCTGTAGTGCTGGGTTTGACTGGTTTCGATGATTTTTTTCCGAAGCCACCTCATCAAGTCAGAACTCTGGCCAAACCATCGTACGGGCCGTTTATCAGCCCTGACTATGCAATCGGCAACGTAGCCCCCGCGCTTGGCCCACGAGACCTGGCTACGATCTACGACATTAACCCAATTTACAAAGTGGGCATCGATGGCGCAGGGCAGAGCGTTGTCGTTGTGGGAGCGACCCCCATCGACCTGACTGACATTCAGACTTTTCGTAGCTTTTTCGGTCTAGCTTCCATCAGCCCGCCGTTAGTTGTGCATGCCCTTGACCCTGGACTGCTGGGTTCGGATTACTTAACTGAGGCGGATCTCGACATAGAGTGGGTGGGAGCTGTTGCACCGGGCGCTGTCATCATATACGTCTATGCTGCCAACGCATTTTTTGACGCTGTGCCATATGCAATTGACCAAAATCTCGCGCCGATAATCAGCACTAGCTTCGATGTATGCGAACCCGAACTAGCCCCCGTGAATTTTCCGCTTGGGCGGAGTTACGCACAGCAAGCAAGTGCCCAGGGTATTACCTGGCTGGCTGCGTCAGGCGATTCAGGAGCCGCCGGATGCGATAAACAGGACGCAGGTCAACAGGCCACCCAAGGCTTTGCAGTGATGCATCCTGCCGATATTCCAGAAGTGACCGCAGTAGGCGGCACGGAGTTCGACGAGGGGTCAGGCGTTTATTGGAGTTCTGCCAGCGGACCAGCGCTGTCTTACATCCCCGAGATAGCGTGGAATGATTCACTTCTGGGCGGCGGACTGGCGGCAAGCGGTGGCGGATTTAGTATTTATTACCCTAGACCTCCCTGGCAGGCGGCTCTGGCAATCGGGGGCAGCACTCGCGTTGTGCCGGATGTCGCACTGGCAGCGTCCTGGGACCATGATCCCTATTTGATTTATTCCAATGGACAGTGGCAGGCGGTGGGCGGAACATCGGCAGCCACGCCGTCCTTCGCAGGTATTGTAGCGTTGCTGAATGAGTATGAGGGTACCAACGGGCAGGGCAACATTAATCCCAATCTTTATCGCCTTGCACAGAGCACGACGAAGGTATTCCACGACATAACAACAGGAAACAACATCGTTCCGTGCTTGGTAGGAAGCCCGGACTGCTCGACCGGTGCTTTCGGTTATAGCGCAGGACCGGGATACGATCTCGTGACCGGCTTGGGTTCGGTTGATGCTGCATATCTTCTTTTGCTGTGGGGCGAGTCAGTTAACACCACTACGACCGTAACCGCGAACCCCAGTAACTTCACCCTGAGTGGAAGCGTGCAACTGACCGCGACGGTAAGCGCCGTAGGTTCGGCAGTTCCAAGTGGTACTGTATCGTTCGTCACTGGGAGCGTATCGCTGGGGTCGGCTAGTCTAGTCGCAAGCGGTGCCACGGCCACTGCGACAGTCACAGTTTCCGGCAGCCTCTTCCCAGTTGGAAACGACACGGTGACGGCCATCTACGGCGGTATCACTGGCTTAAACAGTTCGAGCGGCTCAACGGTTGTAACCGTGACGCAGCCAGCAGCGGTTACGGTTGTGACCGCACTTATCTCGAACGCGACCGGCATTGTTAACAACGCGTGCAGCACGCCGCCACAGGTTACAGAGTTCACTACTTCGTCCCCACAAGTTTGGGTTTACTTCTTAGTGAATGGTGCGCAGATTGGGGACTCCGCCGAGATCAATTTCTATCGTCCTGACGGCGTGCTTTACACGAGCGATAGCGCGACCGTTTCTGCTGCGGGTGCCACATGTTTTTCGTTTTCCATTGATGTCAACGGAACGGCAGCCGCATCCTATCCCGGAACCTGGACGGTATCGGCATACTGGGACCAATCAAGCACAGCTCTCTTTACTTTAAACTTCACGCTCTCGGTACCAAACCAGGGGATCGGTTTTGCTGGATCGATGGCGCAAATAGCCTCCGGGGGCGGTTGGGACACGACCCTGACGCTCGTCAACACAGGCGCGACTCCAGGTGAGGCGCTTTTGAACTTTTTCGGCAACTATGGTAGCCCCCTGCAACTTCCGTTCACATTTCCACAACAGTCATCACCGAGCGGCCTGCAGACAGCCTCGACGCTCGACCAGACCCTCAATGCAAACTCCTTGCTGGTGATCGACAGCCAGCAACCCGGCAACCCCAACGCACAGGTAGGCTCGGCACAGTTGCTCACTAACGGCACCATCAGCGGTTTCGCAATTTTCAAATACGCCCCGACCGGGCAGGAAGCCGTGGTACCTCTCGAAACGCGCGACGCACCTTCCTACGTGCTTGCGTTCGACAACACCGGCGTACTGGGGACAGGCGTAGCGATCGCCAATGTTGCGACGCAGCCCGCTAACATTCCGGTCGTCATCCGCGACGACACCGGGGTACAGATCGGCACGGAAACCATCAATCTGGCAGCGCAGGGCCACACGTCATTCATGCTGACAAGCAACTACGCAATCACCACGGGCAGGCGCGGCACCATCGAATTTGACACGCCACCCTCCGGTCAAATCACCGCGCTCGGCTTGCGTGCTAACGGCAGTGCACTTACCACGCTTCCTGTTCTTGCGAATGTAACGGCGGGCGGTGGTTCGATGGCCCATGTTGCTTCTGGCGGCGGCTGGCAAACCACGTTCACGCTAGTCAACACGGGAACCTCGTCGGCCCAGGTGCAGTTAAACTTTTTCGACAACAACGGCGTTGCTCTGTCCTTGCCACTAACCTTCGTGCAATCCGGTGCGACGACGAATGGCTCCATAGTCAGTAAAATTATCGCCGGGGGAGCCACGCTGGTGATCCTAACCCAAGGGAGCAACGCAGGAGCGTCCGTGGTGGGATCGGCGCAACTGACAACTACTGGAAGTGTGAGCGGCTTCGCCATCTTCCGCTACAACCCAACGGGGCAGGAAGCCGTCGTACCGCTGGAAACGCGAGACGCTAGCGCGTACTTGCTGGCCTACGACAACACGAACGGCCTCGCCACAGGACTGGCGCTGGCGAATGTCTCGAATCAGCTCGCCAACGTACCAGTTGTTCTGCGTGACGACACCGGGACCAACCTCGGCACGGCCACGATCAACCTTCCGGCGAATGGCCACATGTCATTCATGCTGACTGGCACCTATGCATCAGTGGCAAATAAGCGCGGGACGGTGGAGTTCGATGCTCCAGCGGGAACGCAGATCAGCGTACTCGGCCTTCGCGCCACACCGACGGGTTCCGTCACGACCATTCCTGTGTTTGCCAAGTAGACTTTCGCGTTGTCTCAACATAGTAATAAGGGGCAGGGCAAGCGGGAGGGTCCGCGCCGGAGTGGAAGCGCCCGGACCATAAACAGGGATAAAATAGCACCCAATTATGGCTAAAGGAATTCTGAGCAAACGCGCCCTCGACATGTTGAACCGAGCCAGCGAAGTCAAGAACGAAATCGATTTCTGTGGGGAAGAAGGCGGCCTAGCCAAAGAGATGCGGCACTTCATGGAATGGCTGGGCGACCACCTCCGCTCTGAGCTGCAACGGGAGGCTTGGACGGAGCCCGAATTGGTGATGGAAGAGGACGACGTAACTCTCTACCTATATTCGCCGACATGGCAGGTGCCCGATGAGGACCATGTAGCGTTCTCCTTTTCGTGGCCCAACTTGTTTTACGACCCGCCGTGCGTACAACTCTACCTTCCGGCTGAGGAGGTGTTCGAGCAGCGCAATGAGCTACTCGACCGGCTTCGGCCAAAGCTTAAACGAAGCGGGTTTACAGACTACTACGAACGAGGCGATCCAGATCCTTCGTGTCCCATTTGGAAGTACATCCGCCTGGAAGAGTTCCACGGGGAATCGGGCTTTGATCTGGATTCATTTGTTGCGGCGATTGTCGATGGCTTCAGGGGGTTGATAGGGATCGAACCGCTGGTTGAGGGTGTCTTTCGGTCGCTGCCGGAAAAGCCGCCACCGGTTGCATCAGAACGCCACCTGAGAACAATCGCATTCCTCGACACAGAGTGTGAGGGATCGGGGACTGAACGCCGGATGACCGAACTTGCCATCGTAAATGTTGCTTACGACGCAGAGGAAGATGAGGTCGTGGGCATTCTAGAAGAATACTGCATGGACCCCGGTGAGACACTGGATGAGACAAATGCCCGTAGCGTATTGGAAAGGGCCGACTTCATCGTAGCCCACAACGCCTTTATCGCGGACAGACCACTCCTAGCCAGGCATCTGCCCGAAACCGAGAAAATGCAGTGGCTTTGCTCTTTACACGGAGTAGAGTGGAAACAACTGCTGGGAGTCCAGAGCGAGAGTCTTGAAACCCTCATGGGTAAAGCTGGTCTTCGATACGAGCAAGACCACAACGCCCGCGCGGATGCCCGTGACCTGAAACGCTTGCTCGCCCTCAAGCACAAGGGCCGCACCTACCTGGGACGCTTGCTTGATAGCACCGAAGCGGAAAGCTGACTTAATTCGAGACGGCTTCACAATCTTCTGAAGTAGCGCGGACATCATGACGCTACGATCATCCGATACTTCGGCACCGTGTTGCAGCTTTGGAGCAATTGATTTGGGTGCGGCTACTTTAGAACGACGGCCAAGTGCTTGCAGGTCAGCGTATTAGGATGAACTTGCCTATCCTTGAGGGTGACTTGGGTCGGGGATATGGAGATAACCCCGGCGCAAGTGATCA
>Ga0326728_10009351_pt1 | contig 23670 bp, 20 predicted proteins | sample MB3enrmetagenome_FD_207602 | JGI IMG/M metagenome (GOLD analysis project Ga0326728, IMG submission 207602) | Lab enriched peat soil microbial communities from McLean, Ithaca, NY, United States - MB31MN | ecosystem: Environmental > Terrestrial > Soil > Wetlands > Peat | place: USA: New York... | reverse complement strand
GGTGGTTTGGTCTTGATACACTCGAATTCGCCCTTTTTGAACGACCCAGAGCTTTCGCACCGGGTCCTCGCGCGTGAGGGCGTTTATCAGCGTTCCAACTGTTTCCAGAAGGTCGTCACGGGAAGGCTTCCGAGGCAGACGCAGCACTGCAATGCCCGCAAATTGGTTAGGTTCAAATAGCACCGGGTTTCCGAAATCGAGGTCCAGCGATACCAAGCATCGTTCCTCCGCGCGACAAGCCTGAATCAGGTTCTCATCCGTAGCTGCGCACAACTGCTCTTCTGGAACAGTTCGCACGTCGTGGCCATGGATCCGGAAGAGTTCCGCAACCTGCCTACCGAGGTTTTCGTCTAGCTTGAGCTTCATCGCCGGGTTTCCACAGGTATCTCAACGAAGCGTTCGCGCGACATCTCGGCGCCGTATGCAATACAGGCGAGAATATCAGCCTCCTCGAGACCTGGGTATTCCGCCAAGAGTTCGCTCTGGCTCACCCCGCTGGCAAGGTGGTCCAGGATCAGCGACACCCAGATGCGATGACCGCGGATACAGGGCTTCCCAAAACAAATGTTGGGATTAATCGAGATGCGGGAAAGCAGTTCCTCTCGCGTCATATCCGCCACTTCTCCTTCGTTACATTATACAGCCAGGGACACGCCTTCTCATGATGATTTGTCTTCAAAACCAGGTGCTGGCTTTGTAGCGGCGGTAGTCGTCGCCAAACGCCTCCTCCAGGACCTTGCCCTCTTTTTTTGCCCGCAGGATTTGAAACTGGTAGATAAGCAGAAAGCACATTAACGGAATCAGTTTGCCCCAAGCGATGAACAGACCGAGGAAGGCGATCCCGCGGAAGAGATAGATGGGATGCCGGAATTTGGAGTAGAGGCCTGTAGTCACCAGCTTCGTGGCCCGCGCCCGAATACTGAAGGAACGCCCGAGCTGAACTCGCGCAACGATTGACAGGGCGAAACCCGCGATCGCTATCCCCAGCCCAATCAGGTAATGGGTGCTCAAAGGTTCGTGAATTGCCACGAACGCACCGAAAGCAACAAAGAAGAAGATGTCAGTCCAATACAGTATCTTCATGAGTCGCTCCGAAAGCTCTGCCAGTTCACGGCAGTGGTACAGCGCGGCGGAGCTGCAAGTCGAAATTCAAGATTCCAGATTCAAGAGAAAATCTTTTCAGTGCAAGCCGATTCGACAAACTAGTGCTACGTTTGATGTAGAGGCGGCTTTACGCCGCCATTTGGCGAGCTAAACTCGCCGCTACAACATCAAACTCTACCACTACCCAATTCACAATTTACTATTCACTCTTCACCATTCATAATGGTTTTTGAGCTTCTCGCCAAAGTCCAGGGGGCCAATCGTGCGCGACATCCGCAAAGTGGGAGTGCTGGGGGCCGGCACGATGGGGGCTCGTATCGCCGCCCATCTTGCCAATGCTTCCGTTCCGTCGGTTCTTCTCGACATCGTTCCAGGCGAGCTTACGCCGCAGGAGCAAGCTCAAGGTCTGACGCTCAGCCACGCCAAAATCCGCAATCGCTTGGCGCAGGCCGGGCTCGATGCAGCGCTGAAGTCTCGTCCGGCGGCGTTCTTTGTTCCAGAAGCCGCGAGGATGATCACGCTCGGCAACTTCGAGGACAACTTAGCCTTGCTCAAGGAGTGCGACTGGATCATCGAGGCGGTGACGGAAGACCTGGGCGTCAAGCGCGCCCTGCTGGAACGGGTGCTGGCAGTCCGCGCGCCTGGTACGGTGGTCAGTTCGAACACCTCGGGCATCAGCATCGGCAGTGTCGTCGAAGGCTTCGGCGAGGGAGTGCGACAACATTTTCTGGGCACCCACTTCTTCAATCCTCCGCGCTACCTGAAGCTGCTGGAGATTATTCCCACCCACGAGACTCTGCCGGAGGTTGTGCAGGCGATCGCGCGCTTCGGCGACATGGTGCTGGGCAAAGGGATCGTGATCGCAAAAGACACGCCCAATTTCATTGCCAACCGAATCGGGACGTTCACAACCCTCAAAGTTCTCCAAATCATGCAGGAGGGCGGCTACACGATCGAAGAAATCGACACCCTCACCGGCCCCGCCATGGGCCTGCCCAAGTCCGCTACTTTCCGGACCCTGGATATCGTGGGCCTCGACGTCATGGGGCACGTTGTCAACAACCTCAGGGAGGCCTTGCCACAGGATGAACGGCGCGACCTCTTCCAGCTTCCCGGTTTTGCGCAACAGATGATGGAGCGCCGCCTGCTGGGCGACAAGACCGGGCAAGGCTTTTATAAGAAGCTGAAGGGGAAGGACAGCGGGGAAGAGAGCGAGATTCTCACGCTTGATTTCAACACCTTCAATTATCGGGCGCGCCAGAAAGCCAGTTTCGCTTCGCTCGACATGGTGCGTAACACCGAGGGCGCCCGCGAACGGGTGGGGATGCTCTGCCAGTCACCCGACCGCGCGGGACAGTTCTACCAGAAACTCCTTTTCGACACATTCCACTACGCAGCGATGCGCGTGCCGGAGATTTCGGACGACATCGTCTCCATTGATAATGCGATGAAGTGGGGGTTCAACTGGGAGTGCGGCGTCTTTGAGCTCTGCGATGCGGTGGGGATCGAGAAGGCCGTTGAGGCCTGGAAAAAGGCCGGCCTGCCAACGCCGCTGCTGGTCGAAAAACTCCTCGCCTCCGGGAAGAAGAGCTTTTATGCCTCACGCGACGGCGCCCAGAGCTATTTCGATTTTGGGAGCGCCGCGTATCGCGAGATTCCGCAGAGGCCCGGAGTCCTTCTGCTGCCCTCGCTCAAAGCCCGCAGGAGAGAAATCAAGCGAAATGCCGGCGCCAGCCTGATCGACCTCGGCGACGGTGTGATCTGCCTGGAATTCCATTCCAAAATGAACACCATCGGCGCGGACGCCGTGCAGATGGTTCATGCCGGGCTAAAGAGTTTGAACGAAGGCTTTGAGGCTATGGTGATCGGGAACCAGGCGGCGAACTTCTGCGTGGGCGCAAACTTGATGCTGGTCCTGACGACTGTTCAGGAAGGCGAATGGGACGACCTTTCGAGCGCCGTGCGCGCCTTTCAGAACGCCAACATGGCCGTCAAGTACGCCCCCAAGCCGGTGGTGGCCGCTCCTTTCGGCCTGACTCTGGGAGGCGGGACGGAGATGATTCTGCACGCTGCGCGCGTGCGTGCGGCGGCGGAGACTTACATGGGCTTGGTGGAAGCGGGTGTGGGCCTGATCCCGGCGGGAGGCGGGACGAAAGAGATGCTGGTGCGCGCCATGGAGAAGGTGCCCGCGGACCCTGATGCCGACCCGTTCGCATTCGTCAAGGAAGTCTTCATGAATGTCGCCATGGCTAAAGTTTCGACCAGCGCTGAAGAAGCTCGCAAGCTGGGTTACCTCTCCCCGAAGGACTCGATCAGCATGAACCGCGACCGGCAGATTGCAGATGCCAAAGAGTTGGCGCTGGATCTCGCGCGTTTGGGGTATCGACCGGGAAAGCCTCGCGAGGACGTTCGAGTCCTTGGGCGGGCGGCTTTCGTGAAGATGAAACTGGGATTGCACTTGATGCGCCGCGCGGAATACATCTCCGATTATGACGTGGTGGTCGCGACACATTTGGCCAAGGTCTTGTGCGGTGGCGGCGAGTTCACCTCCGCGCAACTCGTCTCCGAGCAGTACCTGCTGGATTTGGAGCGCGAGGCCTTTTTAAGTCTCTGCGGCCAGAAGCAGACCGTGGAGCGCATCCAGTATATGTTGAAGAGGGGAAAGCCGCTGAGAAATTGATTTCTGATTTGCGATTGGTGATTTGTGAACGAGAGTAACCCGCAGGCGATTACCAGTCCGGACGATTTGAGGCGCAGAACTAAGGAGTTCGCGTTAAGAGTGATCAAGTTGTTCCGTGCGCTGCCAAAGACGGAAGAAGCTCGCATTCTAGGGCGGCAGGTCCTCCGCTCGGGAACAGCGGTGGCGGCCAACTACCGTAGTGCGTGTCGGGGCAGGTCGCGAGCTGACTTCATCTCGAAAATAGGGATCACGCTTGAAGAGGCCGACGAAACAGCTTTCTGGCTGGAACTGATCGTTGAAGCAGGCATCATTGAATCGGCCAAGCTGGAAAGCCTAACGACAGAGGCGAACGAATTAGTACGAATTTTTCAAGCAACACGATCGACCGCGAGGTCACGATGAGCCAATCAGAAATCACCAATCGCAAATCACAAATGAAGGAAGCAGTGATCGTCTCGATCGCCCGGACGGCGGTGGGCAAGGCGCCGCGCGGCACGCTTCGCAACACACGGCCGGATGAGATGGCCGCGGCGGCCATTCGTGAGGTGCTGCGGCGAGCCCAAGGTCTCGACCCCAACGAAGTCGAGGACGTTATCCTCGGCTGCGCGATGCCGGAGGCTGAACAAGGGAACAACGTGGCGCGTGTTGCGTCGCTGCGCGCTGGCTTGCCGGTGAGCTGTTCGGCGATGACGGTCAACCGCTTCTGCTCTTCAGGCCTTCAGGCCATCGCCATCGCTTCCGAGCGAATCATGGCAGGCTTCGCCCAGGTCGTGGTAGCCGGCGGCACGGAAACCATGAGCATGATTCCCATGGGCGGATATCATTTTGCGCCCAACCCCTACCTGATCGAGCATTATCCTGATTCCTACTTGACCATGGGCTTGACGGCTGAAAACCTGGCGCGGAAATACCACATCACGCGCCAGCGCCAGGATGAATTCGCCCTGCGGAGTCATCAGCGGGCCACGGCAGCAACTGCGGAAGGCCGATTTAAAGATGAGATTGTTCCGCTCGAAGTGGTCGAGGTCAGCCCCAACGGCAAGGACAAACCGCAGACGCGTCAGATCCGTTTCGAAACCGACGAGGGACCGCGCGGCGACACCTCCATGGATGCCCTGGCCAAGCTGAAACCTGCGTTCCGTGCCCACGGGACGGTCACGGCGGGAAACGCGTCGCAGATGAGCGACGGCGCCGCTTCGGCCGTGGTGATGTCGGCGGAGAAAGCGAAGACGCTGGGACTAAAACCGCTCGCGCGGTTCGTGAGCTTTGCGACAGCGGGATGCCTGCCGGAGGAAATGGGCATCGGCCCGGTTTATGCGATCCCGAAGGCGCTGAAGTTCGCGGGCCTGAAGCTCGCGGACATCGCCCTAATTGAATTGAATGAAGCCTTCGCGGCCCAGGCTCTCTCAGTGATCGACCTGGCGCAACTGGACCCGGAGCGAGTGAACGTCAACGGCGGAGCCATCGCTCTGGGCCATCCTCTGGGCTGCACGGGCGCGAAGCTCACCGCTACCCTGCTTGGGGAACTGAAACGGCGCGACGCCAGGTACGGCATGGTCACGATGTGCGTGGGCGGCGGAATGGGTGCGGCGGGAATCTTCGAAAATCTGAAATCAGAAATTAGAAATCAGAAAATCTAAAAATCCAAAATCAAGAATGCATTCGTCTAAAGCGAGATCGTACTGGGGCAGGCGAGTCGAATGTCAATCCAAAATCCAAAATCTGAAATCCAAAATCTAAAGGTTGCACCCAAAGGCGGCAGTTTTTTGATCGAAGCACGGTCGCCGGGCGATGTGTTTACGCCGGAAGATATGACCGACCAGCACAAGTTGATCGCCCAAACCGCCCAGGAGTTTGTCTCTCAGGAGATTGTGCCGCGCGCGCAAGAGATGGAAGACAAGAAGCCGGGATTGCTGCGGGAGCTTTTGAAAAAAGCTGCTGACGTCGGCCTCTCCGCGACGGACATCCCCCAGAAGTTTGGCGGTTTGGAACTGGACAGAATTTCTTCCGTGATCGTGGCCGAGAAGATGGCGCGCAACGGATCGTGGGCTGCGACCGTGGGAGCGCAAGCAGGGATTGGAATTCTGCCCATCGCCTTCTTCGGCACCGATGCGCAGAAAGCCAAGTACCTTCCCAAACTCGCCAGCGCCGAATGGGTGGGCGCCTATTCCTTGAGCGAAGCAAGCTCGGGCTCGGACGCCATGAACATCAAGGCCAAGGCGGTTCTCAGTCCCGATGGGCAACACTACATCTTGAACGGCACCAAGATGTGGGTGACCAACGGCGGCATCGCGGATGTGTACGTGGTTTTTGCGAAGGTGGACGGGGAAAAGTTCACGGCGTTCATCGTGGAACGGGGATTCCCGGGCGTATCGGCGGGCGCGGAAGAGCACAAGATGGGTATTCGCGGCTCTTCCACCACGCCGCTGAATCTCGAAAGCGTCCCCGTGCCCGTGGAGAACGTTTTGGGCGAGATCGGGAAGGGACACCTGATCGCCTTCAACATCCTGAACGTGGGAAGGTTGAAACTCGGCGCGGGTTGCGTGGGAGGCTCGAAATACCTTGTCTCCGACGCGCTCAAGTGGGCCAAGGAACGCGAGGCTTTTGGCCGCAGAATCGCAGACTTCGGCCTCATCAAGGAAAAGTTGGGCGAAATGGTGGCGCGCACCTATGCCGCCGAAAGCGTTTCCTATCGCACCACGGGACTGGTCGATGCGCGGCTGGAAGGAATTGACCAGGGGGATCGCACTGAGCCCAAGCACATCATGGAGGCGTTGCAGGAGTACGCGGTCGAATGCTCTATCCTGAAAGTGATGGGGACGGAGACGTTGGACTATGTCACCGATGAGACAGTGCAGATCTTCGGCGGCTACGGCTTTTCCAGCGACTATGAAGTGGAGCGTACCTACCGCGACCAACGTGTGAACCGCATCTTCGAAGGCACCAATGAAATCAACCGGCTGTTGATCACCGACATGCTCATGAAGCGGTCAATGAAGGGCCAGCCTGGGTTGATTCCCGCGGCCCAGAAGCTCCTCGATGAGATCCTAGGAATGGGGTCCGGGGAAGAACCGGCGGAGGAGCGCCCGCTCGGCGAGGAAACGAACCTGGTCGAAGGCGCCAAGAAAGTGGCGCTGCTGGTGGCAGGAAGCGCCGTACAGCGCTTCATGATGGGGCTCGAAAAAGAGCAGGAGGTAATTGGCGTACTCAGTAACCTGGTGATGGAAGTTTACGCCATGGAGAGCGCGCTGCTTCGCACCTTGAAGAAGCTCTCCGCCGGTCGGTCCGAGACTTGCGCGGCAGCAATCGCGGCCACTCGAGTATTCGCCTACGATGCCTGCGATCGCATGGAGGTCGGGGCACGCCGCGCACTGGCACGCATCGCCGAAGGTGACACACTTCGCGCCCAACTCGCCGTGCTGAGGCGTTTCCTGCGGCGCACGCCGCCGGACACCATAGCGTTGCGCCGGCAAGTTGCCGACCGCGCGCTGGAGCTGAATCGCTACCCGTTCGCGTAAGGTTATAACCCTTTCAGGGCCTTTGCGGCGCCTGCGAGATCGGAGACGGCGAGTACGATATCCGCCTTCTTGCCGTTTTCGGCGACGCTACCGTAGCCATAATCCACATTGATGTTCGCGGCGCCGAGCCGTGCTCCGACCTCCCCTAAAGTTCCGGCCTCGTTGGCAAGCGTCACGCACAGAACCTCCTCCTCTGTGCAGCGAATGCCGAGGTTTGCCAAGACCTTTTTCGCCTTAGCCGGACTGCTGACCAACAAGCGAATGGGACTGTCACCGGAAATGGTCCAGGCGGAGAATGCGGTGATGTTGACCTTAGCTTTTCCGAGAGCTTCAGTGACTCGACCGAGTTCTCCAGGCTTGCTTTCCAACCAAGCAGTAATTTGTTTTGCTTTGGGCATGATAAAATCGCCTCCCTGAAGTGTGAATGAGTGATGATAAAATACTTCTTCCTGCTCAGCTTGTAAAGGAGAGTCCGGGTAGTGTCCGAATTTGAGCGTAGTGCGGTCGTTTAGGTCCGCAACTGTCCCGATGAGTCGGGGCGGGTGCTTGTCAGGATAAGACGCTACCGGGGCGTGGGGTGGCTTGCGGTCATCGGAAGGAGCGCCCGAAGGGGGTTTTATGACGCGTCGCGTGGAAGATCTACAGGTTGTGGTTGTGGGCAGCACGAATTTCGACATGGTGGTCAGGTCGGAGCGTCTGCCTAAAGAAGGCGAGTCCTTGCTGGTGTCAAATCTCAGGTTTTTCCCGGGCGGCAAGGGCGCGAACCAGGCGGTGGCCGTGGCGCGAATGGGCGCCCGCACGTCGATGGTGGGCGCTGTGGGCACCGACATCATCGGAGATTTCCTGCTTCAGGGATTGGTGAAGGAGAAGATTGACACGACCTGGGTGCGACGAGACTCCACCCGCGCCACGGGAAGCGCCTTCATAATGCTTTTCCCCAACGGGAACAACTGCATTGCGGTTGACCCTGCTGCGAATTTCAGCTTGACCCCTGCCGACATCGAGCGGGCCAAGGACCTAATCGAGCGGGCGGATGCGCTGTTGACCGTGCTCGAAATCCCCCTCGAGGCCGTGGAAGCAGCCTTGCGTCTGGCTCGCAAAGCCGGAAAACTGACGGTGCTTGATGCCGGCCCGCCTCGTTACTGCCCCGTGGAAATTTTGACCCTTGCGGATGTTGTCTCGCCCAATGAAACAGAACTCGCGCAACTGACCGGGGAGGAAGTTCAGGGACGAGTTTCGGCGCGCGAGGCGGCCGAGAAACTCCTTGCCATGGGTGTAAAGACGGTAGTTCTGAAGCTGGGCAGCGACGGCTCAATGCTGGTGACCGCAAAGAAGGCAAAACACTTTCCTGCCTGCAAGGTTGCCGCGATTGATCCTACGGCTGCGGGCGATGCATTTACCGCCGCCCTGGCCGTTGAGTTGGCCGCGGGCTATGACCTAGAATACGCCATCCGCTTCGCCAATTGCGCCGGCGCCCTGGCAGCCAGCAAATTGGGCGCCCAACCTTCCCTGCCCACGCGAGCGGAGGTCGAGGCGCTGGTGGCACAAGGGAAAAAGGCATGAAATTCGTTCCCATGCTGCAATTGTTGCAGCGGGCGGTGTCGGAAGGATACGGCGTTCCATCGTTTTGTGTCTGGAATGCCGAAAGCATCGAAGTGGTGCTGCGCGTGGCAGTGGAGTTGAAAGCTCCAGTGATTCTGATGAACGGCCCCGGAGAGTTCGGGCTGCTCTCCCCGCGCGACTTGGGCGCGGTGGCGCACGCTTTGGCGGAACGGTTTGGTGTGCCCGCGGCGCTGCACCTGGATCACGGCAATTCCATCGCCTTGGTCGAAGACTGCCTGGCCGCAAAGTACACTTCGGTGATGCTGGATTATTCCACCCGGCCGTGGCAGGAGAATGTCGATGCTCTGCGCCGCGTCGTGGCGCTCGCCCATCCGCGAGGCGTGACGGTGGAGGGTGAGTTGGGGGTGGTCGGCCAGGCCGATGAAGTCAGCGTGGAAGGCGGGGAACAATCCGCCCTCACTGACCCGGAGATGGCCGCTGACTTTGTGCACAAGACCGGGATTGACGCCTTGGCGGTGTCGATCGGCAATGCCCACGGTCTTTACACGAAGCTGCCGCAACTCGACTTCGAGCGCTTGGCAAAGCTCAAAGAAGCCACCCGCATTCCGCTGGTGCTGCACGGCGGTTCAGGAACGCCAGAGGCCGATTTGCGCCGCGCCATATCGCTGGGAATCGCCAAGGTGAATGTGGCGACAGAAGCCATCACCGCAATGCGGCAATCGCTGCTTGAGCAGTGGGGCGCAGGAAAGAATCTCTGGGCCCCGATGGCGCAGGCGGTGGCGATGGAGGCCATGGCGAAGGTCGTCGCGAAGTGGTTTCATCTGACCATGGCGGCGGGCCGCGCTTAGCGTCCGGTCATAGTCAACTTCCGTAGGAGAAACGCTCGTGACAAACCATAGCCTACGGGCCGAGTTGTTCGAGGAATTGTGTTCCATGCCGTTGCTGGACGTTCACACCCATCTTGTGGATGGAAAGCTGGGGGCGCGCGGCTTACACGATGTGCTTCTCTATCACATGAGCGTGAGCGATCTCTACGCGGCGGGGTGTCCGAGCGGCGCGCGCCTGACGCAATTCCCCGGCTGGCCGTCCCAGCAAGAGGCGCATCAACGCATTATTGAAGCCTTGCCGTACTTGAAATATGTGCGGAATACCAGCATTTCGTGGGGAATCCGGCTTATTCTCGAGGACCTATACGAGTGGAAGGAGCCGGTAGAGCCCGACAACTGGCGGCGATTGGACGCGCAGATTCGGGAGCGGGCCGATGACAATGCATGGCAGCGGGAAATCATGCGCCGCGCCAATATTCAGCGCTATTGCACAGAGTACGCTCGGCGAGAAAGTGGCCGTGACCGTGACATTCTCCAGTATTCGCTCGAGTGGGCCTTCTTCACGCGCTCCCAGTGGGGCGAGTTTGACACAGCGCTGTACGAACTTGAACGCTGCTGGGGCAGGAAACCGGAGAGTCCCAGTCCCATCGGCGGAACACGTCCTCCTACGGAACGGGTGATCAGGACCCTCGACGACGTACACGCCGCGATCGATCACTATGTCGCGAACATCCCCTACGACGAGATTCTTTCCGTGGCTACGGGCATCTCGACGGACCTCGACTTGCGCGTAGTCAGCGATCAGGAGATGACGGAGGCCCTCGCACGCCGGGCGAACGCCGGTCCGCACGAACGCGATGTGTATGCGTCCTACGTGAACGACGCGTATTTGAAGGCACTGGAGCCGCACGCGGCCCAGATCGTGTTCCAGTTCAGTATCGCCGCTGAGCCTTTGCCCTTCGAGACGGGCAGCCGGCTCTCGCAGCGCACCATCGGCCAGGTTGCGGAAATGATCGCGCGCTACCCAAAGATTCGATTCCAGTGCCACTTGGCCAGCCGCCACGCCAATCAATCGATGTGCACGATGTGCCGCGAGCTGCCCAATTTTTCGCTCTGTGGCATCTGGTGGCACAACTTTTTCCCCTCGGTCATGCGGCAAGTGATGGAAGAGCGGTTGGACATGGTGCCGCTCAATAAACAAGTTGGGTTCTTCTCGGACGCCTATTGCCTGGAATGGACCTATGCCAAGGCGAAGATGATCCTCAACCAACTGTCCGTCGTCCTGGCCACGAAGATCGAGTACGGCCAGTACACCCGCAACGACGCTCTGGCGGTGGCGCGGGCAATCCTCTACGACACGGCTTACGACCTGCTGGGCATGCGGCCGGCCGAGAGACAAAAACATGAACAGTAGCCCCTCCCTCGGGGAGAGGGTGGCTCGCGACGGCGCTTTCATCAGCCGTCGCGAGTCGGGTGAGGGGTCAGTACCACAGCCAGCAAGGGACGCCAAACGGTCTTCCTCACAAGAAGTACGGCTAGGCGGAGCCGGCGACGGACGAATCCGTGAAACGAATTCACTGCGTCGGAGTGGTGGTGATGGACCTGCTGAACGGGCCCATCCAGCAGTATCCCGTACCGCGCCTGCAAAGCCAGGTGACCGCGGAATGGATTCGCATGATGCCGGGAGGTGGCGCCGCCAACATGCCCTCGGCGATAGCGCGCATGGGACTACCCGCCGGCTCCTTCGCCAAGGTGGGTGATGACATTAACGGCGAATTCATCGTCCGAGAACTTTCCAAGTCAGGCGTTGACACGACGGGCATTCGTGTCGCGCCGGGCGAAGCCACTCCCTTCACCTTTGTGGGAGTACGGTCCGACGGGGACCGGACGTTCATCCACACTCCGGGCGCCAACCTGAATTTCAAACTCGGTGACCTGGATTTCGACCGAGTGCTGGCCACGGATTTTCTCCTCTATCATGATCTGAACGTGCTGCCGAAACTGGATGGCAAACCCGCGGCAAGCCTGCTGGCAGAGGCGCAGCGGCGCGGCGTCATAACCTTTCTGGACGAGGATTTTGGTTATGGACCTAAGCTCGAGCCCCTCACTGCCATGCTTCCTTACTGCGACTACGTGATTCCCAGTTACGATGACTTGCTGGCGATCTATCCGGACGCTACGTCGGAGGAGTTGGCAGGCCAACTCCTGAAATCAGGCGCCGGCACCGCGGTGTTGAAAATGGGACGGGACGGCTGTCTGATCGCCCAGGGAAGCGACCGCATACGGGTTCCGGCCCTGCCTGCCAAAATCGTTGATACAACCGGCGCCGGCGATTGTTGGGATGCAGGTTTTATCGCCGGATTGGCCAGCGGCGAAGACGTCGTCACCGCGGCGCACCTGGGAAACGCCTGCGCCGCATTCTGCATCGAGGCCGTGGGGGGATCAAGCGGCGTGCCCTGTTACGAGGTGGTGCAGCGACGAGCCTCGCAAACGGCGAGGAGACCTTGAGATAATCGAGAAGTACTGGAATAAACCGTGAGAGTAACCTATGATCCGGAGGTGGACGTGTTGCGAATCTTGCTGAGCAATGCGCCCATCGAAGAATCCGATGAAGATAAGCCCGGGGTGATCCTCGACTACGACAAGGATGGCAACATCGTGGGCCTGGAAATCCTGGATGCCTCCAAACGAGTCTCCAATCCTCGCTCCGTCGAATACGCCGTGGCAGGTTAGCGGAGAAAGACTTTCCTGGGTTCTCGCCAGTACGCGGAAGTCATGCTGGACCTGTTGAGAGGTAAGCCGGAGTTTCGAACCCGACCCACAGTTAGCTAGTCACTGGTAGCTCGCCACTGCAGGTGCCACCAATCGACCGTTACACGAACTGATACTGCCCCGGCACCGGCACGGGCGGCACGCTCATGGCGAGTTTATAGTCCAGGGTCTTCGGCTGTAAGTCCTGCTTTGAGGCCATGATCATGTCCCAGGTGATTTCCATGCCGGAGTAGGCAGCTTCGCGAGCCATAATGCAGGTCATGGTGCTTTCGGCGACGGTCATCCCATCGTTGGTGTAGGGAATGTCGCCGCGAATGCTCTTGACCAGCCGGGCATGCTCCTGGACGTAGGGGTCGAGGCCCGGCGTGCCCATGTCGAGCCCATCGGTCTGCCCCTTCGAGCCCACAATGGTGTTCCACACTTTGCGATAAGAACCCTTGGGATATTGCCGGCAGGCGCTGTAGAGGTGAACGCCGTTGGGGTAAACGAAATCCGCCGTCAGGTGGTCGTAAATATTCCCGTAGAGTTCTTCCCGCGGTCGCCACGCCACCCCGCCCGACCCGACGACTCTTACCGGATGGGCGCCCATCACCCAGTTGCAGAAGTCGATGGTATGAATGTGCTGCTCCACCATCTGGTCACCGCAAATCCAGACGAACGAATACCAGTCGCGGTGCTGCCACTCCATGTCGCCCCATGACGGGTCGCGATGGTCAACGTGCAAGACGGGTCCGCTCAGGTAAGTTGCGCTGAGGCTCACCACCTCGCCCAGCGTGCCATCGTGAATCTTCTGGACGGTTTCGATGTAGTCCTTTTGCGAGCGCCGCTGCGTCCCCGCCACCACCGTTAGCTTTGACTCCTCGGCCTTTTTCACTGCGGCGATGAAGCGGCGCGTTCCGGCTGGGTCGGTCGCGATGGGCTTTTCCGTGAAGATATGCTTCCCGGCCTCGACCGCGGCCTCGAACTGCGCGGGGCGGTGGCCCGGGGGAGTGCACAGCAGCACGACGTCAATGTCGGAGGCGAGAACCTTCTTATACGCGTCAAAGCTGCAAAAGCAATGTTCGGGATCGACGCTCACTCGTTTGCAAATCGAATCCACGAGTTCCGCCAGGGGCTGGCCGGTGAATTGGGACGCCTTCTTCGGACTGGCCTCCATCAGGAAACTCGGATCGCGCAGGTTGGCCAGAGACTTTTGGAGCTTGTCCTCGAAGATGTCTCCCATAGCGACGAGTTCCACACTTGGGTCGGCCGTGAGCAGGTCTACAGCCGCTTCCGTGCCGCGTCCGCCGCAGCCGACTAAACCCGCCCGCAGGCGCTCCTTTCCCGCACCTCGCACCAGTTCGGGCTTGATCAAGGTAAATGCCGAGGCTGCCGCTCCGGCGCCTAACGACCGGCTGAGAAACGATCGACGAGTGTAAGTGGTGACTTCGTTTGGGTCCATGTCTCACCTCAATCAGTCGAGAGTCGAAAGTCAAGAACCAGGAACTCATCGGCCCTTGACCATTCGAAGGGCTGGGGGTCGAGAGTTGAAAAGCTGCTCACCTCTCGAGCCCTCAGCTAGTTCTGACTCCTCAGCCTACGACTTTCGACTCTCGACTTTCGACTCTTGACTTCCTATGACATTGCGGATGTACGTCAAGTTCTTGCGCATATCCGCCTCGAGCTGGTTCGGGTGCGCATCGGTCTCCAAGTTGGCATAGCCGGTAAACCCGATATCCCGAATCGCTTCCATGATGGGTGGAAACTGAATACTGCCTTCGCCCAGGTAGTGCGGATTATCCTTCAAATGGAACTGGCAAATCCTGTCCTTTCCAAGCCAGCGGATTTCCTTCACCACGTCAAAGCCCGCCTTCGTGGAATTCCCCACGTCGTAATAGACCAGGACGCTCTTGGAGCGCGACCGCTCCATAATCCGAACGTTATCCTCAGCCGAGATGGTATCCTCGAGCCCCAGCATCACCCCCGCATTTTCTGCCTCCGGTCCGAGATCACGCAAGACATCGCCGAGGTGGTCCATCTCGTCGCGGGTTTGCAAGGCGCGCGGGCCGAAGAACGGAAGCAGAAGCACCTTCGAATTCAGGGCCTTGGTCAATCGAATGGAATCCAACACCCACTTTACGGCCAGCTTATCGTTTTTCAGGCCATTATCATGCAGGCGGTCGACGCACGTGCCGTCGATCGGAATTTTGTACTGCCTCGACAGGTTGAGATAGCGGACCAGGGTCTCCGGGTTATCCAACGGCATCCTGTTGTCCACGATCTTTCGTCCAAACGACACCTGCACGCCGTCAAACCCGAGCCGGGCGGCCAGCGGCACCGCGTCCGGATCGGCGCCCTTTTCCAGGTTCCAGTCCGTCACACCAATCCGAAGCTTGGCTCCTTTGGCCAAACCAAAACGGCAGATGACACTCACGCCAACCGCGGTATGAAGAAACTCACGACGGGTGAATTGAAGCATCGGAGACCTCCAGAGAATGGCGCTACGAACGCGGGCCACATCATACAACAGCCAACTGACCTTATCAAAACACCCTTGAACCCCCGCGGGAGCGTCCCCCTCCCGCACGCGGGCAGAGCCTGTCCTGAACCCAGCGAAGGAATACCGGCGCTACAATTTCAAAGCCACACAAAGCGAAGAGTCGCAAGCCTGAAAAGCGGGTCTGCTACTCACTTGGTGTTGATGGTGCCACGGCAACTGGAAGCGCCGCAGATGCAGCGCATGGTCTCATCGGTGTCGTCGTAGTTGTAGTCGACGGTCAACTCTTCACCTTTGCGAATCCTGCCCAGGCTCATGTAGATAATATGGCCCTTGAAAATGCGCGTTACCAGGTTGGGCGCGCAGGAGTGGTTGACAAGTTCGGCGCCTGAGCCATTTACTGCCCCGTCGATCATCCAGCCATGGTTGAGAAGGAACAGATAACGAGTGTGGCGGCGCTTTCGGGCCTCCTTGGCGCTGATCTTCTCCCCCTTGTACTCGATCACCTTGCGGTTGGGCGGGATATCCTGGTCAGCATAGACGCCCCGGCCGTGGATTTTCGAACGGCCGACGCGCAACCGGTAACAACAGTACCGAGGGTCGATCTTTGCGGTCGACACGACCTTACGCTGGACTTTCCTTGGCATTCTGCTACTCCTCGTCATCTCGCCCGCTGGTAGTGTCGTAATTTGAACCTGGCGCCGACCTTCAGGTCGGCAAATGCTGCTCTAAAGGCCGGCGCTACGAGCACCTCCGACAGGCCGCTGAGCAGAGGGGCAAGATCTTCGTCATGAACGCCACACCCGTCGAGGATCACAACTTTCTTGTCCGACACACGGTCTCCTCTCCGCGCACATATTACCACAGAGGAAGAGACACGAGTGCCCCGCGTGCACGTCCGGGAAATCCGTTGGACTGGCGTGGTCCGCATGTGGTGCGCTTCCTCTCTACTCGACGGTGATGTTTCTTTGGTTGCGGGTCCTGCTGCGCGACAACTCCTGGAGGGCTGGAATCCGGGCGCGGTATGCGCTAATGTGGGGTGACGATGCTTACGGACCGCCAACCGCGCAAGGCGACGCTGCGGGCAGAGTTCCTGGCCAGCGACAAACTCTGCGACCTGAAAATACCGCCGGACGATCGCTTGCGCGCGCCGGCAAGCGCTCTCGACCTGGCCATGAAGAGCGGCCAAAGCACGGCGGTGCGGGAAGTGTGCGCGGAGTTTCTGCGCGTGGCGTCGGAGTTCTACGGGGTGTCCCAACCGCAGGTGCGCGTGCTGGCGGCCCGCCCGGTTCGCGTCTACGAGGGCGCGGCATCGGAGCTTTTTGGAGACTACGACCTTCGAAGAAAGGAAATCCGAGTGTGGATGCGGACTGCGATGCGCAAGCAGGTAACCTCGCTGGGGACTTTTCTGAGCACGCTTTGCCACGAGTTCTGCCATCATCTGGATGTCCAGCGACTGGGGTTTGGAGATACGCCGCATACGCGCGGCTTCTATGCCCGCGCCGCAGTCCTTTACCACCACGCGCGCGGAACTCCCATGAAGCAGCTTGTCTGGGTGCCGCTGCGGGGCGGGCGCTGGCGAATCGATTGGGCGCGCACGAATCGAGGTGACTATGGAGTACGTTAATCTTGGCAAGACGGGGCTGCGAGTGTCGCGCATCTGCCTCGGCTGTATGAGCTACGGAGCGCCGGCCACGGGCGAGTTGAAAGCCGGCAGGCACGCCTGGGTTCTGAACGAGCAAGAGAGCCAACCCTACTTCCGCCAGGCGCTCGATCTGGGTATCAACTTCTTCGACACCGCCAACGTTTACTCGGGCGGGGCGAGCGAAGAGGTGCTGGGGCGCTTCCTCAAGGTTCACGCTCTGCGGGACACTGTGGTTGTCGCGACCAAGGTGCACGGGGTTATGCGCGATGAACCCAACGGCCGCGGCCTGTCGCGCAAAGCCATCCTTTACGAACTCGAGCAGAGCCTTCGCCGCCTGGAGACAGACTACATCGATCTCTACCAGATTCACCGCTGGGACTACGATACGCCCATTGAAGAAACCCTCGAGGCGCTGCACGATGCGGTGAAATCCGGCAAGGTGCGTTACATCGGCGCCTCCTCCATGTTCGCCTGGCAGTTCACCAAAGCGCTTTATCTCGCCGACCTGCACGGGTGGACGCGTTTCGTTTCGATGCAGAACCATTACAACCTGCTCTATCGTGAGGAGGAGCGTGAGATGCTGCCCCTTTGCCGGGCCGAGGGCATCGGGATAATTCCCTGGAGTCCGCTGGCGCGGGGCCGCCTGGCGCGTCCCTGGCAAGCGGAAAAGACCAAGCGCTTCGAGACCGACGGATTCGGCAAGAGCCTGTATTCGAAAACGGAAGAAATGGACCGCGCGGTTGTGGATCGATTAACTCAAATGGCGGGCGAGCGGGGTGTTTCACACGCGCAACTGGCGCTGGCGTGGATGCTCAGCAAGCCGGGGATCACTGCGCCCATCGTGGGCGCTACCAAGCCGCACCACCTGACGGAGGCCGTGGCAGCGCTCGCGCTGCGCCTCACGCCCGAGGAGGTCGCGGCGCTCGAGGAACCGTACGTTCCGCATCTGGTGGCGGGATTCAATTGAGATTTGCCTGGCATCCGTTATCCGAGGGCACGGAAACCTAAAGCTTCTGTAGCCGACTTATTGTCACTTTCAGGACCTCGACTTCCGGCCTGGGAGTTTCGGTTCGCTGTTGCAGAGTCCCCTGTTTTTGCTCTTTTCAGGCTTCAATTTGCGCTGATTTGCGCGCAAAACGTGCATAATCTGCAGCATCTGAAAAAGTGATGTTCTTTTTTTTCAAGTACTTCTTAGCTTCGTTTCCACCATTTTTCATTTTTTGTAGTTCCCTACATTCGCCCATAGCTGGGACCCTTCCGCTTTCCCTTGCGCCTCGGCGCACGCTGATGCCCGCCTGCGACAATGTGTCCACGACAAGACCACTATGATAGGCTATCACACCTCGGTGAGGCTGTCAAGCAGAAAATGCAGTAGTGTCCTAGTTTGGGCGTAGCGCCGACCTTTAGGTCGGCAAATGCTGGCCTGAAGGCCAGCGCTACGATCAAATTAGGACAGTACCGAAAATGCAAAAAAGCAGGGTCTTCCCCGGGGTTTCCTGTCCTGCCCGGCCGGACCGGGAAAAGTGGCCGTGCCGAGGTATCGTTCAGCGAGGCGCCCGTGGCCGAAAGTCGCGCACCTGCCTCTTCCCGCAAAACACCCTTTGCTCCTCGATCTCACATCAACCGTTAGCCGGCCGTCAAAGTGCCCTGCGCCAGGTAAATACTACTCCGTTACACAGGACCTAGATTGGGCAGTGGGGGCTATCCGGGAGTTTGACTTGCACTTCGACTTCGCCGGAGGCATCACTGACCCCGAAGGAATTGGCTTGGATCCACCCTGACCTGTTCCTATTGACTTCGGTTTTCTTCCCCACATATTGAATCACTGCTGGACCTCGGTGGGCGCGGGGTTTGTGTCAGGTTCTGGAGCCGGCGCTTTCACCGCAGCGCTGGCCCCAGACCTCGTCAAGAGAAACAATGTACGCCCGCTGGCTTCCTCATTGAATTCCGCACCGCCTCCCTGGAAAGCCAGCCTTATCCCTTCCACTTGGCGTTCGGCAGGCGCCTTGCCGAGAGCACAGTTCACTTGCAGCATGGCGATTCTCGGTCGCCCCCGCACCGGCAAGAGGCGGATGCGGAAAACGGCCAGTCCGCCTGCCGCCATGGAGCCAGAGAACATTCGCGAACGCATGGGACCGAGCTGTGAGGGGCCCGACGCCCGCCCTGCGCGCATAAGCGCACCGGGTGCGATCCCGTACGAATCGAAGCTAACGAGTTCGCTCGCCACCCAGACACCCGTCTCGAGCACATTTCCGCTGGCGGACTTGTGGGTGTACGTTCCGGCCGCCGTAACCGACTTGCTTTGCATCGAGAGCGTGCCTGCGCCGCTCATCTCGTAGCTGTCGCCTTGGGCGGACTTGACTACCGCCGGGCAGGGGGCGGAGTCACCGGGATCGCAAAGGAACCCCGATGCCACCAGGAAGGTGTAATTAGCGGACATGCTTTGGGCCATGGCCGGACCTGCGCCTGGAAACATGGCCAGGCTCGGCACGACGGCCCATGTGATAACCAGGCTCGAAAGCACCCTATGGCTTGACATGATCTCCTCCCCTCAGAACGACAGCTTAACGAACCTCACTTAGATTGGAGCTGCACCGCGCCTCCGCATGAGATGTAAGTGTCGCCGGAGCACTTGATGCCGCCGCCGTAGGTGACTGCCGCGATTCTGCTGTTGTTCACGCTGAAGGACCAGCCCCAATCCCCCGGCGACGTAAGGACTTGGAAGAAGGCTGGGTCCTTCGTAATCCAATGCATTGGCCGGTCGAACGTATAGTCTTCGTTCCAACACTCACCTGTCATGTCGCCCAGTTCGTTGATGCCCTCGGCGTAGCAGATCGCGACACCCTCCGGCATGGCCAGTACAACTGGAGCGCTGTACGTTTTCCTGAGAGGATCGAGTGGTTTCCAATAGGCAGGAATCCAGCCACTAAAGTCCACGAGTTCCAAATCGCCCGAGATTTCCCCGCGGTCATTGATCTTGAAGGGTTCCGAAACAGGGTAGCCTGAGGCAACGGGAAGCCTGGTGAGCTTCCACTTCCCATTCTTAAGAGGGGTCCAGACCACACCGACCTGCTCCTGACCGTTCAAACCCTCCCCCACGATCTGACCAGAATCATTCACTCCCCATGCAAACCACCAGATCATTTCATCATAACCGTCGGTGTCGAGCTTTTGCATAGTCCATCTGGTAACAGCCTGCCCGTTCTTCCACCGGACGGACGGGGTCCACACAGTCGGCAGGGTGGGAGCACACGTGATGCAACTTTCCTCGACCCCACTCCAGCCCACAATCAGCGTTCCCTGCTTGTTCACTCCGTACGCATAACTGGAGTTGTAGGTTGGGTAACCGATATCGGCGAGGGTTCCGAGATCGACCATGCCGGACTTCTCTGTCCAAACGAAAGCGTGCGCACGGTCGTTGTCTCGAGAGGCAGAGTGCCCAACGATCATGCCTGTGTCCGAGAGCGAAATGACGCCCTCTTCCCAGCCAGTGGCTGTTCCACCCAGCGTGCCGAGGTCGAACCACTTCCCTGCACGTGGACCAAAAAGGGAAACCCCCAGGGAATGGGTTGAGCCGTCGGGCAGGTCGCCCTGGCCTACCCCAAGTCCGAAGTTGTTAATGTCCCCCAGAACAGCCCACGTTCCGCCGGGGTATGTGCCGAGTTCCCAGACTTTGTTATTTTGAGCCCAGGTCCCTTGGCCGCCGGCGATCAGCAGCAGGACCGCCGAAAACACAATACTGAATAATTTCCGCATAAACTCACCTCCTACCATCAAGATAGTTATGACGGCCTTCCGTGGGTCGGGTGAGGCCGCGCCCCTCAACGCCTTAAGCCACCGCCAAGGGCCGGCCGGAGGACGCGACCTCACCCAACCCGCGTCGTCATGCGCTCACGGTGTTCCGGGCTCGTCTCGGGGTCAATGCTCTGCTGGTGACCGCGAGGTGAAATGTTTGTAGCTGGCTAACTCCCTGAGAAGTGACAGTTTGCCATCCAATGTGCTCTTAGGGGTTTGCCTTTCAAGGAAACTCGTAAAGTGATACTCTTGCCCTCAACGGTGGAAGCCGCCCCAATGAATGACAGTAACGCCCGACCGCACCAGTTGCGCTTCAGTGTTTTCGAAGTTGACCTTCGCACCGGAGAACTGCGCAAGCAGGGGCTGAAAGTCAAGCTGCATCGCCAGCCCTTCCAAGTCCTCGCCATGCTGCTGGAGCGTCCGGGCGAGTTGGTGACCCGTGAAGAGATTCGAGAGAAGCTCTGGCCGGGGGACACCTTCATTGATTTCGAACACAGCGTCAACAGCTCGATAAAAAAGCTGCGCCAGGCCTTAGGGGACGATCCGGCTACACCGCGCTTCGTCGAAACCTTGCCGCGCCACGGCTATCGCTTTATCGCGCCGGTGGAGGGTGGAACCTTGCCGGAATTGCCTTCGCCGACAATCAGCACGAAGGCGATTCAGGAATCGCCCCTGCGAAGACACTGGGTTGTCGCAGTGGCAGGCGGCTCGATCGTAGCCGTGGTGGCAGTGCTTTTCGCCCTCAATGTCGCCGGCTTGCGCGAGCGCGTTTTACGGGCCGTGGGGGCGGTTCACGAACCGCCCCTACAAGTCCAATCCATCGCCGTCCTGCCGTTTGAAAATCTCTCCCACGACCCCGAGCAGGAATACTTTGCCGATGGCATGACCGAGGAGTTAATCACCGACCTCGGGAAATTTAGCGCCCTGCGGGTCATCTCACGGACCTCTGTGATGCAGTACAAGGGGACCAAGAAGCCGCTGCCCCAGATTGCGCGCGAATTGCACGTGGACGCCATCGTGGAAGGCACCGTACAGCGCTCAGAAAGCCGCATGCGCATCACGGCCAACCTGCTGCACGCCCCGACCGACCGGCATCTTTGGGCCGAAAGGTACGAGCGCGACCTGCGCGACGTGCTGGCGTTGCAGAGCGAAGTGGCACAGGCGATTGCCGAGGAAATCAGGATCAAATCAACACCGCAGGAGCGCGCCCGGATCACCAGCCCGCCACCGGTTGACCCTGAGGCCTACGAGGCGTACATGAAGGGCTTGGCCGCAATGTCTAACTTCGGCAGATTGGATATTGCGATCACGTATTTTCAGCGGGCCATCGAAAAGGACCCCAACTACGCCATGGCCTACGCTGGCTTGGCGGACGCGTACAGCGAACTGGGAAACAACGAGCTTATTTCGCCGCAGGAGAGCTATCCAAAAGCAGAGGCTGCGGCGCTGAGAGCCCTGGGGATTGATGGCACACTAGCCGACGCTCACCGGATGCTGGGCTGGTGCAAATTGCGCTTTGATTGGGACTGGTCTGGCGCAGAGAGCGAATACCGACGCGCTCTTGAACTGAATCCCAGCAGCGCAGGTGCGCATTGCGGGTATGGCAAATTCTTGTCATTTCTGGGGCGAATGGATGAGGCCAGGGCTGAGATCAGGCGCGGCGGAGAGCTTGACCCCCTGGGTTCACCCCCATTTTGGTTAATGGGAGACGTATTCTACCTGTCCCGCCAGTACGACGAGGCGATAGAACAACTACGAAAGACGATCAAGGTTTTCCACTTAGTGGAACCAGACGCTGGAATGCACAACCTGCTGGGAAGGTCCTATAAAGGAAAGGGGATGTTCAAAGAGGCCATCGCGGAGCATGAGAAGGCTGTGGCGCTGCTTCCGGAGACCCCCTTGTATTTAGGCATGCTCGGAAACGTCTATGGCTTGGCCGGAAAGAAGGCTCAGGCGTTGAAGGTCCTCGACCAGTTGAACCAGCAATCGAAGCGGAAGTACGTCGCACCGTACGACATAGCCCTGGTCCATATAGGTCTAGGAGACAAGGATCAAGCCTTCGCATGGTTGGAGAAAGCCTACCAGGCACATTCCAACGACATGAGTAACCTTAAACAGGATCCGATGTTCGACCCCCTGCGCTCCGACCCACGGTTTGAGGACCTCCTGCTTCGTATGAACTTCCAACCCTAAGCTGCCCCGCGGCCGTTGGCTCCCCCATTTTTCGGGTCTGCCTCCGATGCGATTCCGATTCCATACATGCGCAGTCGCGGAATCGACCGGCATACATGGCCCCAAGGGAGAACAGCCCTTCTGACCACCTCTTCCAGATTGTGCCTGTGAAACGCCCGGCGCGTGCGGCCAGTCGGCAAAACGCTGACGAAATTATCACCGCCGGGCGTCGCGCCGTTCGGAAATCTCGGAGCGGCCTCGCCGGGAACACAACACGGGAGCGTATAAGAGCATCTTAGTCTCTAGAGATCTGCGAATGGCGGATCAGAATAGGAACAAGCATGCGAAGGCTGGTAACTATTGTATTCTGCCTGGTTTTCTCCGGCGCAGCGCTGGCAGCCGGGCAAAGCAAGGAAGCGAGAAGGCTGGAATCCGCGGCCTATGTTGTGAGTGAGATCATGCAGACGCCCGAAAATGGCATCCCCCGGGATCTTCTCGGCCGGGCCATCTGTGTGGGTATCATCCCTTCCGAGCTTCGGCTGGCGTTCGGTTTTGGCGGCACCTTTGGGCGTGGCGCGCTGGTATGCCGGAAGGGCGGTAACGGTCCCTGGGGAGCGCCCTCCATGTTCACCTTGTATGGAGCGAATTTCGGATTCCAAATCGGCGGCAAGGCAACAGACATGGTCTTCATTGTGATGAACACGGGAGGCGTGAGAAAGCTGTTGCAGAACGGCGTTAAGCTGGGCGTGGACGCCTCGGCGGCGGCTGGACCCGTGGGGCGTACCGCGGAAGGTGCCACCGATCTTCAATTGCATGCCGAAATCCTTAGTTACTCGCGTTCTCGGGGGCTCTTTGCCGGGGTCTCGTTGGCTGGTGCGATGCTCAGACCAGACTACAATGCCAATTTCCAGTTCTACCGGCACGTCTATGAACCCAAGGAAATCCTGATCGACGGTCTTGCGACCCCTCCCGCTGCGGCGAAGCAACTGGACGACGTCCTGGCACAGTTTTCCCCCCGCGGTGGCGAGCCATTCCCGGTGATGTCGCAAGTAGAGACTAAGATACAAGACACCAAGACACCAGCGCAGGGTTTGGTGTCTAAGCCTGCGACTTCCCAG
>Ga0326728_10009350_pt1 | contig 23674 bp, 19 predicted proteins | sample MB3enrmetagenome_FD_207602 | JGI IMG/M metagenome (GOLD analysis project Ga0326728, IMG submission 207602) | Lab enriched peat soil microbial communities from McLean, Ithaca, NY, United States - MB31MN | ecosystem: Environmental > Terrestrial > Soil > Wetlands > Peat | place: USA: New York... | reverse complement strand
CGGTGGTAGTCGGTGGACTGCGCCTTACTTTGAAAGGTACATTTCTCTTGCTATCAGTACGGGCGTCCGTTTGATGCTCATTTACCTGATGCTCGGCGTCTTCACAACGATCTCGAACAACTGGATCGCCACCATGAATGGCTATACGGCCGATCTTCCCATCACCCAGATCTTCCCGACGCTGATGTCGATGCTGCTTTTCGCCTTCGCCTCGTGGATGATTCCGAAGATGGCGGCCTCGATCGCCTCGGGAACGTTGGGGGCCGGCGCGGCGGACCTGGTTGGGATGGGGATGGAGGTCGCCAAAGGTGCCGCTCTCACCGCCGCGACGGTCGCCGTTGTTGCGGCGACTGGGGGCGCGGGAGCCGCCGCGGGCGGTGCTCTCGCGGCAACCGAAACAGCGGGCGCAGCCGCCGAAGGAGCTGGCGCGGCAGGCAGCGCCGGGATGGCTGCTGCCAGTGGTGCGACTGACGCGGCAATGGAAGTGTCGAGCGCTCCGCCGCCGCCGGTTCCTGGTCCGACAGACTCAGGCTCGGCCAGCACACCGCCAGCACCTCCGCCGCCCTCTGCGGCGGAGAGTTCTGCAAGTGCTCCATCTGCACCGTCGGCGCAGACTTCGACTGCCAGGAATCTCCAGTCATTGGCCCAACACGCCACCAATATCAACGTCCCGCACGATGGCAGCGGTCATTCGCCGTCGGCACAACTGCGAGTCGAGAGAGAGGAGTAGCTCGTGACAGAAAAAGCAATCGTACAGACGCCGTACATCCGAGCCCGCCAGGAGTGGGACGAACGATTCGGCGACCAAATCAAGAGCCGGAACAACTGGCGATTGGCGGCATTCCTTTCGATGGCGACGGCGCTGGTTTGCGTTACCGGCATGGTTGCCATCGGCTATCGCTCCAACACCGTACCCTACGTCGTCGCCCTCGACGATGTAGGGAGGGCGGTTCCGGTGATTCCGGCGAAGCAGGTCGCAGTCAAGGATGTGCGTCTGCAGGAAGCGGTCGTCGCCCGGTGGGTCACAAATCTGCGGACGGTGATTGCCGACGCCGTAGCTCAGCGGCGGCTGGTCGATGAGGTCTACGCCGAAACAGGCCAGAACTCGCCGGCATCGGCAACTATCACGGAGTTCTATTCCAAAAACTCTCCCTTCGATCTGCTGACGAAAGAGACAGTGGACGCCTCGGTCGAATCCATCGTGCAGCAGTCGCCCAAAACCTATGAAGTGGCCTGGACGGAGGTGTCGCGCGACCTGAACGGCAACCTCATGTCGAGCCACAGATACCGGGCCTTCGTATCCGTCGTGACGCAGGAAGTGACGGACGCAAGGCAGGCACTGGTCAATCCTCTGGGCCTTTACGTCACGAACCTTACCTGGGGCGAAGTGGTTTCGACTGCCACTGACCAGCCAGACAGCAACACACAAAGCAGCAACGCTCAGAAGCCGAACGGAGGACAGAATCAATGACACGGTTCGTATCTATCGCAGTGGTCCTTGCACTCACGAGCTTGGCGGCTGGAGCGCAGAACGCTACGCCGTTAACGCCTAAGCAGAAGTTGGACCTTTCCGGCTACAACTTCAAGGGCGCACAAGCCGCGCTTCAGGCCCAATCGAATCAACCAGCCGCGAAGCAGGAATCGCTCACTCCGATTCCTGCACTCAAGGTACCGCCTATCGTCAGCAGCGTTGCTGCTGGGCAGTCGTCTCAATCGACGGCCCCACCAGAGAAGGGCTCAGCGGTTCCGTTGAATTGGAAACCGCCTCACGCTGACCTGAATGGCTTAAGCATTAGCGCGGCGGAGGTCTCGCGTCTCTGGGAGACCAGTGCGTCGATGCCGACGCAGGGTGAGAACGGCAAGGTCGTTTACATCTACGGCCAGGGGATGCCGGTTCTGGTTTGCGCCCCATTGCGTGTCTGCGCAATCGAGTTGCAATCGGGCGAACACCTTCAGAGCCAGCCGCAGATCGGCGATTCCCGCCGCTGGGAGATTACGCCGGTTCTCTCCGGATCGGGCTTGGATGAGACGCCGGTCCTGATCGTGAAACCCATCGAAGCGGGCCTTGAGACCGATTTGATCGTGCCAACGGACAAGCGCACCTACGTTGTGCGCCTGGTCTCCGATCCAACACGGTTCGTCTCGCGGCTGTCCTTTCAGTATCCCGACGAAGACCGCGCCAAGTGGGTGGCCTTCGAGGCGCGGCAGGATGAGTCCAAGCACAACGCCGAGACTGTTGCCGAAGAGAGGCGCGAAAAGGACAAGAAAGCTGGGGTCTTGCCGATGGCCGAAAACGCCGTTGATCGGCTCTATCTCGACTACAAGCTATCGGGTGATGAGCATCTCCGCCCGGATCATGTCTTCGACGATGGCCAGCACACCTATCTGATCTATCCGAACGATGGACGCTTCCGCGAGCTGCCGACGTTGCTTTTGGTGGTCAACGGCAAGGCGGAACTGGTCAACTTCCGCGTCGATGGATCGCGCTACATCGTGGACAGGCTCTTCGACAAAGCAATTCTTGTGGTTGGCGTGGGCAAGAAACAGACCCGCGTAACGATCACGCGCGAGACGCCCTACTCTCAGGCGGGAAAGGAAAACTGACGATGATTAAGCCTGACGAAAATCCCAAACCGATGAATCTAGAAGGCGCGCGCGAAGAGAATCAGGAAGAGCTTCTCGAAGCGGCACAGACCGAAAAGGTCGTGCGCGGCGTCAATGGTTCGCTGACGCCGAAGGCCCGCAAGCTACGCCCATTAGCGGGCATTATTCTGATCGCGCTGGTCGTGTTGGCCGCGGCCTACATGCGGCATGGTCTGGCTAACCGTCACAAGAGGACGACCAAGCAGGCCGACACGGAGAAGGTCGGCGCAGGACCGGCGACGACTGTCGAAAAGGGCCTCCTGTCGGGTCAGGCGCGGAGCGGCTTGAATACTGGGCAAACCCACGTCCCAGACTCCTCGACGCTTCGTTCATCTATATTGAACGGCGAAACCCCGACTGGCCGGTCGGCTCAGTCGGCGGCACCGGGCAATTCCTCGAAGACAACATCCATCCCGCCTCTGGAGTACAGGCAGACCCCGGTTTCGACCGCAGCCAACGGCTCAAGGTCCTTTGCCGAACAGCGACGGCTGGACGAGTACAACCGGGAACGGGAAGCGATGGAGGCACCAACTTCCGTCAAGGGAAATTTTTCCGGAAGTACCAAAGAAACCTCCACAGCATCCTCCGATCCCTTGGCCGCCATCCAGTCGGCCCTTCTTAATGCCCGGTCGATGCTGGGAGCCGTGACCGGCGGTTCGACCCCGTCCACTCTCGCGCAGGCCGGAACTCCCGGACCGGTCGAGCAGCGGTCAGACTACGAGCGCCAGAACGATCAGGAGCAAAAGACTGTCTTCGGCCAGCAACACTCAAAGCAAGAGATGGAGTACCTGACTGCGACGCGCAAGGCCGCCCAGGGCCAATATGAAATCAAATCGGGCTGGCTGATTCCGGCCGTTTTGGAGCAACAGCTTAACTCCGACCTGCCCGGAATGATCCGGGGGCTGGTTCGTGAAAATGTGTATGATTCCTCTACTGGGAGGTACATTCTAATACCTTCCGGGAGTACACTGATAGGGGTTTACAACTCCCATGTTGGTTACGGACAAAGCGCCTTGCAGGCCGCCTGGCGACGGATCGTCTTCCCGGATGGCTCCAGCCTTGCTCTTGGCGGATTTGAAGGGGACGACAGCGCTGGCGCGGCGGGACTCCGGGACCAGGTTAATAATCACTGGGGACGGCTCCTCTCTGGTGCGCTATTGACTTCGGTCTTTGCTGCCGGTATCGAGGTCAGCCAGGGTACGAATTCCTCGGTTCTGCAATCGCAAAGCGTCGGCCAGACAGTGGGACAGGCAGTTGGCCAGCAAGTCGGCCAACTGGGCACGGAAGTCACGCGCCGCAATCTGAACATTCAGCCCACCGTCGTCGTCAGACCTGGGTATCGGTTTTTTGTTCGGGTTGAGAAAGACATTCAGTTCAGCGGCCCATATGCGCCGATGAACACAATTTCGCAAGGGGCAAGTGGCCGGAATGGTCAGGTAGCAGTTGGAGTAGAAAGGGGGCCCAGTGGCAGTCAAGAAAGCAGTCAAAAAGAAAACAGCTCGCAAGGTGAACCGTGAGGGGCAGCGATGGACGGATGATCGGGCAGGCATGACGCTGCGGCTTCCGCTTGACCTCCGCGAAGCCATCACCGAAGAATCCCGCGTAAAGGGCGATCTGGCCAGGATCGTCCTTTTTGCTTTGAGCCACGTGAATTGGGATGAAGTCGATATTCAGCAGACCCGCAAGGCCGGCATGGCTCTCACCAACCCTCAGCTCATCCATGTCGGCCCAGAAGCTCGTACCAAGCTCAAGGAATGGGCCGAGGCCGAAGGCGTCAGCGTCAATGCTATCGTAGTCAGTGTTCTCGATGAGTTCTTCAAGCGCCTTAAAAAGAGCAAGGCGTTGCGAGAAGAACTGCGGCTGGAGATTCGCGCGCATCGGGGATTTATGCCTAACTGACAAGCGCCTTTTTCTCTGGACTTGTTCGTCATACAACGATGCGCTATTCACTGGGCACCAAATCCAATGTTTATTTCGAGCTGAGTGGGGCGCTTTGACTCATAAAACCTTGAGATAACGCTCTGGGCGCAGAGGAGACCTTTTGTTAGAACGCGACCTGCAGAGCTACTTATTTGATCATCCGGAAGTCCTATTCCCTGGCGAGCCAATTTTGGAGAAATCTCGGGAATTTGGCGTTCATGGGAAACGGATAGATCTTCTATTTCGCACGAAAGGCATACGCTACATTATCGAACTTAAGGCAGTTCCACTTACGCGAGAACACATCGGGCAGGTTGTGGAATATTACGGAATGATGCGGGATGTCTTGAAGGATGGCGACTTCAAGATGGTGTTGGTGGCACCGTCGATTCCTGACTTCAGACAGGTATTTCTTGAAGAGATTGGGATTCGATGTGTCGTGATCCCAAACATACCTTCCGAGGTGTCGGAAATTAGGCGCATTCAGAACGATGCGTCTGCTCACCAGAAACAGGAACGCGTTGAATCAGAGGTGGGAAAATGGCTTCCAGAACTCTCCTCCATTCGCTACGAACAATTTGTCACCAGCGTGACTAGAGAGTCAATGGCAATCGCGCATCAAGTGCTGCGTGACTCCTTAGCCGACCTTCGAGAAACGTTTTCGAGCTACGAGATGTTGCCGATCAAGATAACGCGAGCTGATTCGTCTGACGTTATCTGTGATTCCATCCCAGCAAAGTTGGACTATCCGGGACAGTTCATTCGTGGAGGAGCCTGGTGGGGATACGCATTTGGTGCCTCGGAAGAGATGCCAAAGAATGACGTGCCGAACATTTCTGCGATGGTAATGCCATGGTGCTTTGACCTGGCAATTAATGCCGAACTGCGTACATCACAGGCGGTAATGAGAAAGAGTATAGAGAACGATCCATCACGCTTCGATGAACTCGTATCGCAACACGGCGGGCTTCAGTTTCATGCACTACTGAAGCTAGAACATCAACCGAGGTTCTACCATTGGATTCCGCTCGTCTTCAAGGGCGTGGGAACATGGAGTGCTAAGAGTTTTCTGGAGGCTGGCGATATGATTCTCGCTGATTATGCGCGGATCAGAGATTCTTGGATTTCATATATTGAGAATCTTCGGCCAGAGCTGAGCTCAAAACAGAGACTTCATATGCGGCGCCAAAATAGACAAATGAATTTGGCGCTCAGAATTGTCCGCCCGTTCCCCAAAGGAGACTATTTCTGGTCAATGCCGTATTCGGATCAGCGCAGTATATTTGTGACTGAATGTCGTCGCCTCAAGCCGTTTATAGATTTGTTGAGGTAACCTTTCATCTAACTGCTCTCTCGCCTATAGCATTCAAGCCCGTCGGGTGGGCCAAACGCGTCTGGCGCGAAGCGGCAGCACATCACAGGGCGGGAAGACGGGCGTCGGCAAAAAAGAGGGGCCGGCCTCAGCAGACCCCCCACAATTTAAGGTTCAAGAATTGACGCTATGCGGCTCTTGCCTTTTTGGCGGTTGCGTTGCGCGGCTGGCTCGGCTTCACTTTGTCCGTCGTTTTCCGGGTGGCTTGCGCTTTTTCTTTGGCGGCGAACTCCTGCTTGATCTTGGCCGTGATCGCGGCCACGTCCACCTTGTAGAACTCGGCGGCTTCTCGCAGGGCTTTGGCGGATTCGTTGGGACTATGCGCCGCTTGCAACACGGTGATTGCTACCAAAGCGCGGCCGATTGTGCTCTCGTCGGCTTTGCGAAGAAAAGACGCGAGCAGCTTGGCCGGGGCGTCTCCGGCTCCGTTGGCCTTGCCGATGCCGTGAAGGCGAAAGATGACCGCCAGACGGCGTTCGTCTAAAGCGGCAGCGAGGCGCTCGGTGACAAAGAGCAAGTCGCGCTTCATCAGACGGACAGGAACCGCGTCACTGGTTGCTTTCAGGACGCGGAGGCCGGTTGCCTGGGCGATGGCCTCTTCGCGGCGGCGCTTCTCCTGTTCCGCCTTGAATGCCGCGTCCGTTGCGGGCTTCTGCTTGCGGGCGTGGTGGATGGCGCATTCGGGATTAGCACAGATGGTGCGGAGTTCGCCCTTCTCCGTACCCTCGGTGACAATGGCCTCGGTGGTGTACTTGCACGTCTTGTATTCCGGCCAGTCGCGCTGCTTCTGATTCGTGGGCTTCTCGGTGCGAATCTCGACGTACTTGTTGCGCGGCAGGGCGACGCTGCCTTCGGTCGCTGGACCGTAGGCCGATGAGATTTGCACCAGCTTGGGCTTAGCTGTGATGGATAGCTTTACTAAGCCGTCCAATTTGGCCTGATAGCAGGCCGGATCGGTGCAAGCGTCCTGCGCGATGTCGGCAAAGAGCAGCGCGTTTGCGCCGGTTCGCTTCGGGCAGTCGTCACAGGAACCGGCGGCGGGGTTGAGAGTGGCGTCGGATTTCGAGAACGGCGCGTCCTTGAGAATGAGCAGAATGTTCTGCTCGATCCACTCTTTCAGGTGGCGAACGGGGAGCAGGATGCGGCGGGCCTTGCTCTGGTCGCCGTTCCAATCGCTACGGAAGCAAGCGGCGAGCGCCTGTTCCTGCTCTGCGGGTTGCAGCTTGGCCAAGAGCAGCGCGTGGCCGATGCCGATTTCATCTTTGGCGAATGCCTCGGTGACGGCGGCGGCAAGCTCGGTTAGCTTGATGCGCTGGAGGCAATAGGCCGGTGATTTGCCGGTCTTGGCGGCAATCTGTTCGATGGAGTATTTCGTCTCGTCAAGGTTAAGCAGGGCGCGGAATCCCTGTGCCTCCTCGGTAGTGTCCAGCTTTTTTCGCACTTTCCAGTAACAATGAAGAGCAGCAAGGTTGTTGGTTAAGTTTCATTGGCATTGGATATGAGTCCGTAGCCGCCGAGGCTGTGTAAATGTGGAACGCGTTCTTTGCGTTCCATATTTGCACAGCCTTTTTGCCCGCTTCGTTCAACTGCTTGTCAGCTACTCAAGCGATGGCTCTGACTTCAGCCAGCCTGTTCATCTGCAGATAACGTTTGGTTCCCCACTTGGTAGCTGCCACATGGCGGAGCCTCGCTGCCACCAGCATCAGTGCACTCTTTCCATCGGGAAAGGCGCCTACCACGCGCGTTCGTCGTCGAATCTCCCGCATCAACCGTTCCAAGGGGTTGTTGGTGCGCAGGCAGCGCCAGTGTTCGGCCGGCATTGCATAGTAGGTCAGTGTTTCGTCGATGCCGGCTTCGACGATCTCTGCAGCTCGAGCCAATCGCATCTCGCGCAGCTTCGCTGCCACCTGGTGAGCTTTTTCTCTCGCCGCTTGCGCATCTTCCTGAGCGTGGATGGCCTTCAGCATCGCCGCGGCAGCCTTCACCTTGCCCGACGGAACTGCAGTCCACACGTTCCTATAGAAATGCACGACGCAGCGCTGCCACTTGGCTTCGGGATAAAACTCGGCCAGGTTCTCCACCAACCCCAGACACTTGTCGCTGACGAACAGCTGCACACCTTTTAACCCACGTTCCTTCAGTTCCCGCATGAACTGCGTCCAGCTGGCCTTGTCTTCCTTGGCTCCCTCGCTCACCCCAAGGATCTCCCGGTACCCGGTCTGCGCCACGCCGATGGCCACCAGCACCGAGACGTTCTTCACCTCGCCGCCCCATGACCGCTTCAGCCACAACCCATCCAGAAATACATACGGAAAGTCGCCCACCAACGGCCGTAGACGCCACTCGTCGATCTTGCCATAGATCTTCTGGTTTAGGTCGCTTACCGTGGAGGCCGATACCTTCGTCCCCCACAAGGCCTGCGTGATGTCCTCCACGCGACGAACACTCACGCCCGCCAGGTACATCTCGATCAGCGCTTCCTCCACCGAAGACTCACGCCTTCGATAACGTTCTATGATCGCTGTCTCGAATGGCAGGCTGCGAAGCTTCGGGACCGTTAACGTCACTTCGCCTGCCTTGGTGTGCAGCTGGCGGTCATAGCTGCCGGCTCGCGTGTCCTTGCGTCCTTCACTTCGTTCGTACTTCCGGGCTCCGCAAAGCCGATCCGCTTCGGCATCAAGCAGCGCGTTCAGCGTTTCTTCCACCGTCGATCGCACCACTTCATCCAGATGCGCCTGGATCCGGCCTTCATCGATCTGCACTACAGGTCCCACAACGGCCTTTACGTTGCCCGGACCTGCTTCAACTTCCTTGGTTGGCTCCATCGCACTCGCCCCAGAGGTCTCGCTCCTCCTGCTTGTACCAACCCGCCCCGCCCTCCATCAAATGTGCGAAAAATAGCCTACGTTATCGCCTCCTCCAGCGGATGAACGTCGCGGCGTTGCAGGTTCTCGATCAATTGCGCTTCAAGGGCCTCGGCATCGGTCAGGTGAACGATGCGGACAGGCACAGTCGCAGCCTCGGCAATGAACGCGGCGCGGTAGCGGCGCGCTCCGGCAACGATCTCGAAGCGATGGTCGGCGACAGGCCGCACGAGCAAGGGCGACAAAATGCCCTGGCTGCGGATGGAGTCCGCGAGTTCCTTGAGAGCGGAATCGTCAAAGACGCGGCGCGGGTTGGTCTTGGATTCTTCGAGCGCAGTGAGTGGCACATTGCGGTATTCGGTGGTAGCTTGATTCGTCATGGTTGCTCTCTCCTTTTGAGCGGTTGAAACACTGTGAAGGTGGCGCGGACAGTGCCAGTCGCGCTGTCCGCATGGTGGCTGTTGAGCAGAGGCGGCCTATGCCGCTGACTCTATGGGCTGTGAGTTGATTTCTTCGGTTGCTTCGACAGACAGAGCGCCGAGAATCACGGCGGAGGTACGCTGGATGACTTCGAGACTCTCGGTCAAAAGGGCCGCGTTGCCCGCGTACATCTGGATGTAATCGCTTGAGGCGGTTCCCATCTCCAAGCCGATGGCCTGTCCAACGATGAAGGCCACGGCCTCGGCTTCCGTCTCGCGCACGGTGGCGGTGGTCATGGTGCGCCGCTCGGCTTTGTGCAAAAGCTCGTGCGCCGTCTCGTGTACCAGCGTGGTGAACTCCTCGGCCTTCGACTGGCCGGGGAGCAGCGCAATCCTTCCGCCGTAGCTGACGCCAAGCGCCGGGGCAATCTTCTCGTTGTATTCGAGCTTGATGTTTTGCTCGTCGAGAAACGCAATCAGGCGTTCGCGCTGCTCGCCCACATCGCCCGTAACGCTGTGCTCGAACTCGGGCAGGTCTGCGCCTTCGGTCTGCGCCCAATCGAAGACGTAGACGGCGCGGAAGCCGATCAGCATAGGCGCGGGCTTCGCTTCCTGACTCCCGCTCTGTTCCTGCTCGGCTGCGTCTTTCCGGCGGCGGTGACCAACAATCGGGGCAAGAATCTGGATGCCCTTCTCGCCCTTCTTCACAAACCGGCCCAACTCGTTCCAAGTCCGGATACCGGCAACGCGTGTTGCCGTCGGGCGCTGCCGCGCGATGGCGAGAATGTTGCCGAAAGAATAGTTGTGAAAACGGGCCATTGCTCCGAGATACGCGGTCAAGGCTTCGCTCTTGCCTTCCTCAAGCTGCTTGAGCAGGAAGTCAACGGCCTGTTTAATGAGTTGCTGCGAGGGGTTCTCGCGCTCGGTGGTGCGCTGCTGATAGGGTGACTTGCTGCGGAGCGCCGCATTCTTCCTGTGCGGCGCGGTGGTGGTGTGGTTGCTGCTGGCGTAGGTCATGATTCGTCTCCTTAGGAGTTTGGATTTGCCGTTTTTGAGCCCTGGGAGGGCTAAAAAAAGACATTCGTTTCATAGCTGCGAATTTGGGCGAAGAGAGGCGCTGTCCATCCCCGAAGCCCGCAGGGGCGCGGAAGCGAGCACGGCGTCTTATGCCGCGCAGAGCTGCACAAGCGGGATGGACAGAAGGAGCCGAACGGAGCCTAGAGTTCGCACGGAAACGAATGGCGAGACACGAGGACCAGCCGAAGGCTGCACCATTTCCAAAGGGCCGGCGTTGCGGGCAGGAACAGGCCCGCTGAGGTGGGTGGCGGAGAACAGGCGATATCGTTCGCAGACAGGGAGGAACCCTCCTCCCACAAAAAAGAAGGGAAGAAGAATTGGCGAATGAATGTGGAGTTAAGCGTAAAGAAGCGTAAAGCTCTCAAAAGGAAGAACGAATTCACTGTTCTTTACGAAACTGTTGGAATAAAGTTGCGTCTATTGAAATGTACTCGCCATAACGGAGGAAAAAGAATGGCAGCTATCGGCGCAATCGAGATGAAAACCTCGCGGCACTCTGTGGAAAAAAGTAGAGAAGCTGATCCCGTTGTAGCTGAGAACAGTTTGCTGAGGCGCTACGGTCCTTTGATGAATTTGGCCGCTCTGGCTTCAGTCCTTGATCGATCTCCAGACGGACTTCGCGTAACGCTGCGTTCTTCCGGGGAGTGGGTTGAAAAGATCAATGCAGCTCGCCTTCAACTCGGCCGTCGAGTCTATTTCCGCACAGCAGAAATCGCCGATTTGCTTGGTATCCGGTAACAAGGCGCGTGGGCTCCGAACTCACGTCCGTCCGGTCGATCCTCGGCCTCAGTTCCGATTCTGCCATCGAAGAGCGTCCGCGCGGCGAAAGTTTGAATCGATCCACGGCAAAACCGTCACGCGCCCGATCCGCTCCTAGAATGAACCTGAATCAGGATCAACGGCTTCGACTTGGCGGCGTTTCGTTGCCATTCGTCTATGACGAATTCCGCGAAAGCGCCTACGACGCCGGGGCCATCGGCTTCATTGCCAAATTCCTCGTTCAAACCACTCTTCCGCACCGCCGACAGCCTGGCTCACAATACACCCGAACCGATGGTCACTTCACGCTCCGCGTTACCGATGTCGGTGGCACAGGTCTGCCGTATGGCAGCTATCCGCGGCTGATTCTCATCTGGATGACCTCAGAGGCCATCCGAACGTCCAACCGCGAGTTGGAACTCGGCGCATCTCTGTCGCGATTCATGGCGGAGCTTGGTCTCCAGGCCACTGGCGGCCACTGGGGCACGATTCCACGCTTCCGTGACCAGATGCAGCGGCTCATCGGCGCGGCCATATCAACGCGCTGGGAAAAGGATGTGAACGGTCAGCATCTGACCGCCTGCGAGAATCTGCTTCTCGCTGACCGTTTTCAACTGTGGTGGACCCCGCAGATCCTTCCGGACGCGCCGCCGGCGACATCCTCCATAACGCTTTCGGCAAATTTCTTCGAGCAACTTGTCGCATCTCCTGTCCCGCTCGATCTGCGTGCGGTCCGCGCGCTCAAGCAATCGCCGCTGGCGCTCGATCTCTATGCCTGGGCAACCAGGCGCGTGAGCTATCTGGAGCGGCCTACGCTGATCTCGTGGGGTGCTCTGCGCCGAAGTTTCGGCTCAGGGTATTCCGAAACCCCACAGGGCCGCGCCTGCTTCCGCGCAAAGACGCTCGATGCCCTCGTGCGCGTATGCCGGGTCTATTCAACGCTGCGTCTTGAGATCGAGGAGGGTGGCGTGTTGCTTTTTCCCTCTGCGCCGCATATTCCAAGGCTCACGCGCTGAGCGCCGCAGGCGCCTTTCCCCCGCAGGGGGGTGGAGGTTCTCGTCTCGCTGCGTCACCTCAAGCAATTTCCACAATGCGCGCTGCTACTACAGGCGATCCATACAGGAAATACATATAGGTATATAGGGAGAAGTGCATCCCTTTCATAATCAGGGTGTTGGCGGCTTTCAGTACACCAAATATGCGTAAAGATACACCAAATATGCGTGGAAAACTCGTCCAGGTACACCAAATATGCGTGAGCAGATACACCAAATATGCGTGGAAAACCTCACAGATGCACACCGCCCTGTGGATCGGCGCGATGACACCAGAGGCGCGGCAACGCCAGCAAGTGACACAGAGGCGGAGCAAAAAAATGCCCGCGTCGGTTGTGGCCCGACGCGGGCAACCCAGCTAATACTCGCTGGGCAGGTGGATGACGTTGTTGGCGAAGTAGAGCTTCACTTCGTCAAGCGGGAAGTCCGTGAACGGGATCTCCTGCGTGTAGACGGGATTTCCATTGCCGTCATCGCAGAACACGGTCGCGCTACGGTCGGAGTGAACCTTCAAGTTCCAGACCTGGAACTCTTCGCCGGAAACGCTGGCGTCATGCTGCTGGGCGATTGCGATGATGTCGAGCAGCCAGTAAGCGCCGCCCTGGTCGGCAAGGAACTTTGCGCCGTCGGTGAAAAGGACTGCGCGATTGATGCCGTGGCGATACCAGTTCTCGGAGCCGGTGAACTGGCGGAGTTGAACTTCGGAGAGTGTTGCGGAGTTCGTCATGTTATGCCTCTTTTCCTTGAAGTGACCCCAACGGCGGGGGCAAGAGAGGCACAAAATGCTGCCGAGGAAAGCGCAGCAGTCATAGCTTTTTGGGGGGACCGTGACCGCAGGGCATGGGGGAGCCAAAACAGCGTCATTGACGGCAAGCGGTGGCAGCTAAAGTGCCATCCGCCCGCCGTTCATTGGGTCACGGAAAAGAGAGTCATTGAGGAACAGATCCCAACCGGGAGCATGAATCACCGGTGGTTCGCCAAATAGCTATCGAACCCTTCATACGACGGCTTCCCTTGCTTCTTTTGTTGACGGCCGACAATAGTATGGTCGATCTTCGCCTGCATAAAATGCACAGCGTCCTGGAATCGAGACAAGGGAATCCTGTCCCAATCCGATTTGAACTCGCGTTTGATTGACACGTAAACCCTAGAAAAGTTGAATTCGCGATCCTTCTGTGCCTTGGCGAAATCCTGATACCTGTCGATTAGGTATTTGAGATAGGCCCGGTGGGAGGAACTTCCGCCTATGACATCAGCCGGGAATGTGGTCTTGAGTTTGACACGTCCTGCGCTCTTGATCGTAAGGTTTTGAGTGTGGATCGCTGAGACGGAGAAATCGCCTTGAACATTGATAATGAGCTTCTGACGGAGCAACTCGGCCTGTCTCTCAATTGATGGAGTGATTGTGATATCGCCAATCACTTCGCGCTCCCTCTTCATGGCGAAGAGAATCTGAACGGAATGGACTGCCGGGGTGTCGTCAACAATTTTGTGATGCCGGCTGCACAGCAGGATCAAGTTCGCTGAGCCATTCCTCTCCCTGTCCGTTTGGGTTGGGTCGTAACGTGGTCCCCCTGCGTTACGAGCTCTAATGTGACAGACCTCTCCTGTGACGACGCCGCTTTCCTCAACAAGCGGAACAAGGCAATCTGTGTACGCACACCGATTGCCTGACCGGGCGAATAAGCCGTTTATCGTTTTGCTAGTCGGCACCATTGCTCTTACCTTGAGACTCATCACATCGTAAATCTTTGGGCTAACCGCTCACTCTCCAGCATTGATGTTGGCGGGGAGCGTTGCGGGATAACGCAAGCAGCTGAATTTGAGCAAACTGGCAGCGGCTTTCCAAAGGGAATTCGCGGCGCCTTCCCGAACAATTCTTGAGCTGCGACTGTAACGCCGGGGGCCACATCAAACGCCCCCTCACGTCCTAATTATCGGTCATTTCCAGTTTGCCCTCCGTGAGCTGGCCATTCCTGCTATCGGACAGACTAAAATACGCTTACCTGATAATGAACGGGAAAATGCCTTGCCACTGAATGCTGGACACTTTATCGCTCGTTGGCAACAGTCCTCGGCTGCGGAGCGCGCCAACTACGCCCTGTTCCTGTCCGAACTCTGTGACTACCTGGACCTGCCCCGCCCGGAGCCTAGCCAGGCGGACGAGCGCGCCAACTCCTACGTGATCGACAAAGCCGTCTACCTTCAGAACCTGGACGGCTCCACGACGCCGAACTACATTGACCTGTACAAACGCGCCTGTTTCGTGCTGGAAGCCAAACAGGGCAGCAATCCATCGGCAAATTCTGTGCCACGTGTCGCCGCCAAAGAGCCTCACCGGATGAAAAAGGGGACGGCCGTGCGCGGAACCCACGGTTGGGATGAAGCAATGCTGGCAGCCCGCGGCCAGGCGGAGCGATACGCCAAAGCACTGCCGGTTGCGGAAGGTTGGCCGCCTTTTCTCGTGGTTGTCGATGTCGGCCACTCCATCGAGCTCTATGCCGACTTCTCCTTAACGGGCAAAGCGTATCTGCCCTTCCCCGATCCCCGCACCTTCCGTATTCTCCATGAACAATTGGAGCAGGCAGAGATGAAGGAGCGACTTCGCGCTGTTTGGCTCGATCCGCTTTCCCTGGACCCGTCGCGCGAAACTGCCAAAGTCACGCGCGAGGTCGCCGGCAAACTGGCCGTCCTCGCCCGTAACCTCGAACTTCACCATCCTCCGAAGCAGGTTGCGGAGTTCCTCACCCGCTGCATCTTCACATCGTTTGCCGAAGATGTGAAATTGCTCCCGGAACGCAGCTGGCTGAATTTGCTTGAAAGTCTCCGAGATGATGTCGGCAACTTTCCTCCCATGGCTGAAGCTCTCTGGCAAACCATGAACGAGGGCGGTTTTTCTCCGATTTTGCGGGCACACATCCTCAAGTTCAATGGCGGGCTGTTCGAATCCACTAAAGCCCTGCCGCTCACTCGTGATCAGCTGAGCCTGCTCATTGAAGCCGCCGACTCCCGATGGCGCGATGTCGAACCAGCCATCTTTGGAACCCTGCTTGAACGCGCACTCGATGCCGATGAGCGCCATGCGCTCGGAGCCCACTACACCCCGCGCGCCTATGTCGAGCGGCTCGTCATTCCAACCCTAGTAGAGCCGCTCCGGGACGACTGGCGCAGCAGCCAGGCGGTCATCACCGAACAGGTCAATGCTGGCGACAGGGAAGCGGCTATTGAGACCGCGCGCGCCTTTCACCGCCAGCTCTGCTCTACCCGCGTCCTCGATCCAGCGTGCGGCTCGGGCAACTTTCTCTATGTCTCGCTCGAACACATGAAGCGCCTGGAAGGCGAAATTCTTGAAACTCTCCACGCGCTTGGCGACACGCAGCAATCTCTCGAACACACCGGCCTCACCGTGGACCCGCATCAACTTCTAGGTCTTGAACTCAATCCACGCGCGGCGGTCGTTGCCGATCTCGTTCTCTGGATTGGCTATCTGCAATGGCATTTCCGCACGCGCGGTGATGCTCAGCCGCCCATCCCAGTCATCAGCAACTTCCACAACATCGTCGAATCTGACGCGCTCCTCACGTGGAAGAAAAAGGTGCCGTTGCTCGACAAGCAAGGCCACGCCGTAACTCAATGGGATGGCGTTACTACCAAGAAACATCCCACGACCGGGCAGGACATACCCGATGAGGATGCACGCATTGCGGTCTATGAATATGCCGATGTGAAGCTGGCCAAGTGGCCGGATGCAGATTTCATCGTCGGAAATCCGCCCTTCATCGGTGGCAAGGATATTCGAGCCGAACTAGGCGACGGCTACGTCAAGGCGCTGCGCAAAGCGTACGACCTGGTTCCCGACAGTGCAGATTTTGTCATGTATTGGTGGCAGCGCGCCGCTGAGCTTGCCCGCGCCGGAAAGATTCGCCGCTTTGGGTTCATCACCACGAACAGTCTTCCTCAAGTCTTCAACCGCAAAGTGGTCACACAAAATCTCAGCGCAGCTTCAGATGCAAAGCTCGCGCCGCTCTCGTTGATCTTCGCGATTCCCGATCACCCCTGGTTAAAGTCCGCTTTCAGCGACGGGCAAGCGGCAACCGATCACGCCGCCGTGCGCATTGCCATGACTGTGGGAGAAAAAGGTGAGCACCTCGGCCATCTTTACCGCGTTAAGAGTGAAGGTGACACAAGCGCAGAGGGTACTAACGTGGAACTGACGGAGGAAACTGGGCGAATTTTTGCGGATTTGCGGATTGGCGTTGATGTGGCGGGGGCATTGCCGCTCAAATCGAATGAAGACCTATGCTGTCCTGGGGTCAAGCTGCACGGAGCCGGATTCATCGTAACTCCAGAACAAGCCAGTGCGCTGGGGCTTGGTCGGATTCCTGGGCTAGAAAAGCACATTCGCCCTTATCTGAACGGTCGCGATCTTACTGGTTCCTCGCGAAACGTAATGGTGATCGATCTCTTTGGTCTCAGCAGCGAGCAGGTTCGAAGCCAATTCCCAGAGGTCTATCAACAGATTTATGACTTGGTGAAATCCGAGCGGGACCACAATCGGCGCGCTACCTACAGCGAAAAGTGGTGGATTTTCGGGGAGCCTCGATCGGCATTTCGTACGGCGCTCAAAGGACTATCTCGTTACATCTCAACCGTTGAAACAGCGAAGCATCGTGTCTTTGTGTTTCTCGATATCAGCACCCTTCCCGACAATATGCTTGTCAATGTTGCGAGCGCAGATGCGTTCCACTTTGGAATCTTATCGAGTAAGATCCATGTGGGCTGGGCGCTCGCGGCAGGTGGAACGCTCGAAGACAGGCCCCGATACAATAAAACAATGTGCTTCGACCCGTTTCCATTCCCGGATGCCAGCGAAGCACAGAAGGCTATAATCCGCGAAGTGGCGGAGCGCCTTGATACGCACCGCAAGCGCCAGCAGCAACTTCACCCTACACTCACGCTTACAGAAATGTACAACGTCCTCGAAAAGCTCCGGGCCAACGAGGATTTGACCGTCGAGGATCATGCTACTTACGAGATGGGCCTGATTGGAAGCCTTCGTCAGATCCATGACGAGTTGGATGAGGCCGTCTTCGCCGCATATGGGTGGCCCGCTGGCCTGAGCACCGAGCAGATTCTCGCAAACGTCGTGGCCCTCAACGCCGAGCGCAGGACCGAAGAAGCATCCGGCATGGTCCGCTGGCTCCGCCCTGAGTTCCAAGCGCCCAACGCTCCGGCCATACAGCAAACGCTCGGTGGCCTCGTCCCCGTCGAAGCTCCGGTCGCCGTGCGGCGCAAGCAGCCCTGGCCAGCGACGCTCACCGAACAATTCCGCGTCATCAAAGATGCGCTCCGTGCGACGCCATTCCAGACGCCGCAGCAGATTGCATCGGGTTTCAAGCCGGCCAGCCGCACCCGCGTTCAGGAAATCCTCCAAACCCTCACCGCCCTCGGTCAAACACGCCAAGTGGAAGACAGATACCTCCTATGATTGTGATACACACTCGGAGCGGGATGGGAGTGAAGGCGTAGTTTGGACCTGAAGATTCCTGGGCAAGGACGGCGCGCTTGTCAAGCGTGGGCACGCTCTCTATTCCACTTTCTTGCGACTACTCTGCGGAAGTGTTCTCCGGTTCTATCCATTTGTTGTTCTCCAGCGCCGCGATTATCATTTGCGTTGAATAGACCATCGATTGCAGCCGTTCGGAGAGATAGTCATTGTCGAAGCAAGGTGGTTCGATTTCACGAATTGAGATATTCAGGTCAACATTGGGGTTCGCACTTATTTGCAGACCAGGTTGCCAGCCACCAAGTTCAAATGTTGCGAGCGGTTCGCCGTCCAAGTTACCAACTTTGCAGGTATTCAACTTGAGCAGCTTCACGCCTTCTGGAAGTCGCAAAAGCGGTTTAGCACCTGCGACAGCCGTGCATAAACTGTGCAGCGTTCGATGACGATCCATTCTTGCAAGATCGTTCAGAAATCGAAGCGAGCGATTATAGTTGCAAATTCGCAGTTCGGGGGATAGGTCAGGCTCTGCAAATGGCTGCATAAGGCCAATGAACCGCCTCCTCCCAGCGTTCAGTGCGCCAACCTTCCTCGATTGTCGTCGCCATTCGTCTTCTCTCGCGCAGATTGGGAATTCAATTCTCGAAGCGTCCGGCGGAGGATTTGCACTCGAATCTTCTATTGCACAAGCGTATACGGCACCATCTAGAGCCGCTCGGAGTTGGTACAGGAATTCACCCAGCTCAAGTTCGAGTTCAAGTGGCAGGTCTGAGGAAATCTCCTCCAACCACATAGTGCCACAGCCCTTGTAGTCAACTTCGACCCGAAATTCGACCATGTTTCTTAAACGAGCGTCGTTCCATAGTTCGGCCATTCGGTTCGAGTGTTCGATTGCGCGATCAATGCGCGCGTAGCACTTCGAAAACAAATTCATCGTTCAGGCGCTTTCGTCAGACGGATATATCAAATGTTAACTGAACCGCAGAAGCGAACGAACTGGACCGGGAAACCAAGCTGTTTGTTTCCTTACCGGCTTCGTCCCCAATTCGTTCGTCGAATTCGATTGCTCACCTGCTCCTTCTCTGCCTCAAGTTCCAATATCTCCTGCTTCAACTTGTCAATGTACTTGCGTGCGGGCTCAGGCAAAGCCCTGATCTCGGCGGGCGTTAATTCCCCAGCTTCCGATAGCGGCCGATTGTAGCGGTCAATCTCGCCGCCCAATCCTAATTGTTTGAGAAGCGCCAGGAGCGATTCGACTTCTGCGTCCACCTGAGATGCCGTAGCTTCTTCGCCACGGTCTTTCTGGTAAGTTACGACATGACCAGGATGCAATTCCTGAAGTGGAACGCCAAAAGTCTCTCCCCAACGCTTCAAAAGCTGACGTCGCGGATCTTCCCAGTTGGCGGCAGCCTCTTTGATCGTCATTGTGCCAATTATTTCTTCTTTTTTCGTGCTCATCGGTGCATAATCCTCAGTTGTGATCGCGAGTCCGCGAGAATTCCACTGCGCCGCGTCTCCCGATTAGGATAGTCTGTCGAGCCTTCGCGCCGTGTGAGGAGGTAAGCCATGTTCACAGACACCATTCAGTGGACTATTGCCCGCCAATGTACATCTGGGCAGCGTCCTTCGCAAGGACAAGTTGTATTGCAACTGTCGATCTCTCGGAAGACATTGCAAAAAATGTTGAATTCGACGTGGCCTCAAGGTCAACATAAGCAATTGGATCGGCCTGTCCCGCTGGGACCATGGATACCAATTATTGATCGCATCGTAAAAGAAAACGAGTTGCGCTCAAAGTCCATGCAGGTTTCCCCGAGGATGATATGGCAGTATCTCTGCAAGGAACACGACTTCAAGGGCAGCTTTTCGATGGTCAACGACTACGTTCGTCAGGCACGCAGCATCGCGGCGCTTGATGTAAGCCCTGTCCGCGAATTGCCTGGAAGCAGTTTCGAGAATCGCCGCCTCGCTCTGAAGAGTCCACCGGCAATCTCCGGAAAGGTCATTGCACCTTCCTTACGCATAAGTAATCGGGAACTTGAAAACCGCGCAATCGCGGAGATGGTGTACCACGCTGATCCTTCCAGACAAAATGGAGAAACGCAGGATCAGGCGTTTCAATGGATGCGAGGCATCTTGCAAGGTACAATTCCATTCGACGCTATAGCGAGTGAGATGACCAACGTCCCACCGTCAGAGTTGAAACTCCTTGTTTCAACGTCCACTGAAGAGACGCTTCCGGTGCGCAACAAAGCAATCGCTGTGCTTGGTCGCTTGCGCGGCATCGACCACGTTTCCATCTCTTCCTTTCTCAACATATCTCAAGGAACCTTTTGGCGTTACTGGAGATTGTTCAAGCAGGGTGGCACGAAGAAGCTCTTTGCAAGAAGGACGAGAAGCGACAAGAAGTCTGTGAAGGATTCCAACAAGAAAGCTGTGTTCGCGTTATTGCATTCACCGCCAGCGGCGCACGGCATCAACCGCACCACTTGGAGGATGGAGGACCTACGCTACGTACTGACCAAAGAGGGCTATCCGATGTGCTGCGACACAATTCGGACCATCATTAAGGAAGCCGGTTGGAAGTGGCGGCACGCACGCGTCGTTCTCACGAGCAATGATCCCGAGTACCGCGTCAAAGTGGATGCCATCAAGAAGATTTTGTCCGAACTCAAACCAGATGAGGCATTCTTTTCGATTGACGAATACGGGCCGTTCGCCATCAAAGAAAAGGGAGGGGTCAAGCGAGTCGCACCCGGCGAGGCCTATGCCGTTCCGCAGTGGCAGAAATCAAAGGGGTGGGTGATCCTCACGGCGGCGCTTGAGCTGTCGAGAAACCAAGTGACCCATTTCTATTCGCGCAAAAAGAACACGAACGAAATGATAAAAATGGCGGACATACTGCGGGATCAATATCGAACGTGCAGTACGATCTATCTGTCGTGGGATGCTGCCTCGTGGCATGTATCGAAGGACTTGATTGCCCATCTGGACAAGATCAACCAGAAAGGGGCAGAGGAAGGCTTCCCCGTGGTCAAGACTGCTCCCTTACCGGCGTGTGCGCAGTTCTTGAACGTGATCGAGTCGGTTTTCAGCGGAATGGCGAGGGCAATCATTCACAACAGCGATTACCCATCCGTAGAAGCCGCGATGGATGCAATTGACCGGTACATCAAGGACCGGAATGAATACTTTTCCACCCATCACCAAAGAGCGGGAAAGAAGATTTGGGGAAAGGAGCGGGTTCCAAGCCTATTTGAAGAGGGCCAGAACTGCAAAGATCCACTGTATCAATATCCAATTTGATGAATAGGGCGCGCTGTCAATGGCACTGTGCCAGTATCGGAAAGTCGCGCTCTAAAAATTGCCGCCATAGGCAGCATAGTGGCGAAACGGAAGCTTGGACTTGTAATCGATTGTCTTGTTGAAGTTGAAAATGCCCGTGCAACGCCAATTGAGGTCCGATTTCGAAAGGGCGTCCTGAATTTCTCCAACCGAATTCCCTTGGACCGGAGTGCAGGCTGGATTGTCGCACCAATGATTCAGCGGCACTTCGGCGTTCCGTTCCAAGCCTGCTGTGAATGCGAGGCTCGTTAGACACGTTATACGAGAACAGTCCGCCAGTTTCTCTGCAACGCGCGTCTTACCACAACCGGTGCATACGAACTCGCGAAATGGAAGGCCCTCTTGTCTCTGAATATTGAGGAATTCGTGCAATTCGTGGGGGATTCCCTTTATGTATCGATCGAGGAAAGCGGAATAGGAATCTGGGTACAGCAGGGAGTAGCGGTTATGTCCGAGTGTGATTTCGGCACCGCATTCGGATTTGCCCTGAAGATCAACCACGCCGAAGACGTACATCGTGAACCCGCATGACGGGCAATGGGTCCTCCAGAGGTCAACCCTCGCCTTTATTCCTGCTACCGTTCGAGACTGCGAATACCGCAGTTTCTTTGTCAGAAGATCGCGCACGAACTTCCTCAAGGGCCGCTCTGCGCCGTTCACCTCGACGGTAAACGGGCTTGCGTTCTGTTCACGGTAATGCAGCTTGAACATCGGGGTTGCATACTGAGACAACAGTGAGAGCTGCTCGTATCTGAGTGCCTGGCGCTCTGGAACAGAGGTGAAGAGCCAACAGCAACGGATGTCAGCGTTCGTGTAGGCTTGTTGCCTCCGAATAGTATCTTGGAAGGTCTGTGGGCTAACCTGAACCTCAAACACTCCGTCACATTTTGGGTGCTTCACCAAGACATCTGCGCGCCAGCCGTCTCCTTCGTATTCAGGGATCGCTTGGAGCTTGAGGTCGCGGCACGCCCTAACAATCTCCAGTTTAGCCAGCTGATGCACTTCCGATTCGGACTGTTTACATCCGATGTCTACTTGATGAACGAAGTGTTGGGTACCGGCCGGGCTGACGCGCATGTAGGCGCTGCCATTGCAGCATGGCATAGTCAACTCGATCATTTTGGAGCGAAGCCGTTGCTGTAGTTCCTCCCACTCAGAGTCTTCAAGTGGCAAGACAACGTCTTTACCGCCAAGCGCGGCACGTAGGTTCATGGGTATCAACCGTCCTTCATTGCAATATGCGGAAACCAGTTCGATCTACTATCACAGCGGCTCAGTCCCTTCGTTGAGGATGTCGAGGTAGCCTCTGTAAACGAAGAGGCGGTGACGTTCCCGCCCGGTTGTTTCTTCAAGGATGCCCAAGTCGATCATGTGGCCCAGAGATTTTGCGACGGTTGGAGCTGAGATGCCGATCTTCTTTGCTGCCGAAGGAATCGCGATGATAGGGTTGCGTTGCATGTGCTGGAATACCCTGAGGACCGAAGCTGCTGGTCTACCGAGGGTCTCGATCTTCTTCTTGTCCTGGCTGAAGTGTTCCAGAATCTCTCTCGCCGCGCTGGCTGCTTGTTCGGCGGTGTCGCGCACGCCGATGAGGAAGAAGTCGAGCCATGCCTCCCAGTCGCCCTTGGTGCGCACGCGCTCAAGCAATTCGTAATAAGCTGCGCGATTCGTCTTAAAGTAAAGGCTGAGGTAAAGGATAGGCTCCCTCAGCGCACCCTGAGCACAGAGCAGGAACGTAATGAGCAGCCGTCCAAGTCTGCCATTGCCGTCCAGGAATGGGTGGATGGTCTCAAACTGCACATGCACAAGGCCGGCGCGGATGAGCAAAGGTAGTCCCGTCTGCTCGTCATGCAAGAAAAGCTCAAGCTGATTCAGACACTCATCCAGCAGCTCTGGCGGCGGGGGTACGAAGACAGCATTGCCGGGACGGCTGCCACCAATCCAATTCTGGCTGTGGCGGAACTCGCCGGGCTGCTTGCCGCTGCCGCGTCCCTTGGATAGCAGAATCTCGTGAATCTCCCGAATCAGACGCAGGCTCAACGGAAAGCCTGAGCGCATTCGCTCCAGGCCGTGGTTCATTGCCGCGACATAATTCGAGACCTCCTGCACATCCTCGATGGGCGCGCCCGGTGCCTCATCGTTCTCGTACAGCAAAAGATCAGAGAGCGACGACTGCGTGCCCTCGATTTGGGAAGAGAGCACAGCTTCTTTGCGAACGTAGGTGTAGAGGAGCAGCGAAAGGTCTGGCAGAAGCGAAGCCAGCCCGTCGAGCCTGCCAATGGCCTGGTTGGCCTGTTCCAGTAGAATTTGGAAACGCGAGAGATCGACCGGAGGATCGGGCGGCAATGGCGGAGGCACGAAGGCGCGGACAGCTTCGCCGTGAAACTGCTTTAGGACATAACGTCCTTGCCGGGCGTTGTGATCGGTGTCTGGCACGGCATCCTTTCGTTAGTTTTTCTGTAACGAAAGGATAGTTTATTATCGTTTCGTTAAAAATCCTAGCGAAAAATTTAGCGGGTATAGATTATGGTATAGATTCGAATCCAAATTCTAGCATTATGTTCATTCCATTTAACTTAGCTGCGTATTCGAATCCCCCTCTCCCGCCATTGCATGGAGCAGCCGCTCGCGTGACGCTCGCACTGGCCTTTCTGCGAATCCAGAGAGAGCGGTTCGCTTGAGACTCCGCCATTAAGTCGTTTAGATTGAATTTCTTT
>Ga0326728_10009346_pt1 | contig 23684 bp, 23 predicted proteins | sample MB3enrmetagenome_FD_207602 | JGI IMG/M metagenome (GOLD analysis project Ga0326728, IMG submission 207602) | Lab enriched peat soil microbial communities from McLean, Ithaca, NY, United States - MB31MN | ecosystem: Environmental > Terrestrial > Soil > Wetlands > Peat | place: USA: New York... | reverse complement strand
CCATTTTTACGCTACTTTCGCGAGAGGCATCCCCTTTTGAAGAGGACGATTCCGAAAAACAGTTGTCATTGCTCGATTAACAACGGGACAGCAGTGACGCCCTTTATACACTAATTAAGGAGTAGGTCACTGTCTCATTCAGGCTGACACAAAGGGTTTCGGTTGGTCTTGGGCTTGTCGCCCTTCTGCCATTGCCAAAGCGACATTGAAGCCACTTTGTGTTCGTGGCAGAATGCCTTGCGGGTCCCTTTCCAGGCAGCCAGGGCCTTCAGTAGCGCTTGACGTTGTTCAGGGGTGTACGTGGCCCGGCCCCGCCTTTTGGGTGGTGGGCTCTCTGGACGTGCTTCGTGCTCTTCCACAATCGCCTCCTTTGCGCCAAAATATGGCGCTGTGCTGAGGCGAACTTAAAGGCCCGCTATGCTACGAGAAGAGGGACACAATTACGTTACACACCACACACCACACAGGCCCCGGGTGCTGAGTAGTTACTTAAATATTCAAAACAAGGAGTAAGAAAATGCCCGAAGTATCGATTATTATGCCGTGCTTAAATTCTTCGAAGTATATCGAGACTGCTTTAAAATCCGTGCTAAATCAGTCTTTTCGTAGCTGGGAACTAATTGTTGTTGATAACGGTTCCACAGATTCAAGCCTGGATATAGCGGAGAGGTTTCGGCTTTTTGATTCTAGAATTCGAGTACTTGTGTGTGATAGAAAAGGATGTGCTTGTGCTCGAAATTTAGGGATTGATAATGCGCATGGAGAATATATTTGTTTTTTGGATAGCGACGATTATTGGAGTGAAAAGAAATTAGAAATTCAAATGAATGAGATTAAAGCTAAAGGGGGGGTGTTTTGTTGCGCTGACTATTACGTTTGCAATGAAAATGGCGAGCCGAAGCGAATACAAAGAGGGAATTGGCCACTAACGTTTCGAGGTCTATTATACAAAAAAAATGTCGTGGGCTGTTTAACCGTAATGTTTAATCGAAAAGTTTTCCCCAAGTTCTATTTTGATGAAAATATGAAGTTAAATGAGGATTATGATTTATGGTTAACTATGTTAAAATATATTGAGAGTAATTCGCTTCAGGTAGCATGTATTTCCGTGCCGATAGCTTTTTATAGAGTTCATGATGGTGGAAAGAGCAAAAACAAGATAAGAACATTTTCTGCGAAATGGAAAATATTTTATAAATTTACTGGTAATAGCTATATGAAATCTGTGATTTGTTTAATTTCTGTTTTTTTTAATGGAATCATCCAGCGATTTACGAATAGAGACTTTGTTACTGATAAGAGAGTTAACGTGGATTTAGAAAGTGAAATAATTGAGTCTTCGGAGCAACAATGAAAATCACGTTTTTTATTTGTGCGATATATGTTTTTTTTTGTTGTCCGCAAATTTGTTTTTGTATGAATACTGGAAGTTTGGGGTTGGCATTTGATTTGGATAAGAATGACTATTCCAATATAGAATTATCTTTATTACTGAATTCTGCGGATAAATTAGTTAACCAGAAATGTCACGCAATTTCGATTTTGCATACAGAGGGGCTGGTCCCTCACCAAGGTATTTATGACGAAAGTTTAGTTGCGCAAAGAGATTTTCCGGATATTTTGACATTAGCATTGGCTTGGAAATTTACGAATGACAGAAGGTATTTATCGGTTGCAAATCGTTGGATAGGATCGTGGGTAAAAATCTATGTTCCGAATTTTGATCCTTTAGATGAGTCTAATTTTGATACTTTTATTTTTGCATGCGTTATCCTCGGGGATAGTCTTTCTGAAGAAAATAGAGATATGTGTTCTAAATTATTTTACACATGGGCGAATGGATATTTGGATGGAAAAGGGAGAAGAGATTATCCTGAAACATATAAAGTAACTTCTAATAATAATAATTGGGAAAGTCATAGGGTTAAAATAGTTGCACTATGTAGTGCTGCGTTGAATGATCAGGCATTATTTTCTAAAGCTAAAATGATGTATATTAATCAAATAGAACAAAATTTTCTTCCGGATAGCTCTACTTTAGATTATTGGGATAGAGATGCTTTGCATTATGTAACGTATGACCTTCAACCGTTAGTAGTTGCCTGTTTAGCTGCTTATAGCATGAATTCTGATTGGTTCGATATTGAAAATTTAAAAGGAATTGGTCTACGTAATACTTTAGATTGGCTCGTTCCGTATGCTAATGAGGAAAAAAGGCATTTGGAATTTGCAAAAACACATGCGAAGTTTGATTTATTCCGAAAATCAGTAGGGATGAATGGATTTCAAGGATATTGGGAACCTAATACTTCAAATGAATTGTTTTGGATGGCTAGTTTTTTAGATTCCAAATGGGCAGGTTTAGCGTCCAGGCTTGATGAGAAGGCCCCAGTAAGAATTTGGGTGAGATTTTGTAAACGCAGTCAGAAAGAGCATATTCGAAATTAGTAGCTAAGAGCAAGGGATGAATTCTAGGTATTGTCCTGAGGCATATAAATATGTCGAATACACAGGTTGACCGACGACTTTTTTTGGGAGATTATTTTGTTAACGCTAAGATGAGTTTTTGCCATATTCGATATGTATAAATGTAATGTTTTTTTGGATTAGGCTGTTTTTACCGCTATTTTTGAATGTTGCTTTAGCGGTTCTTTAGCTGGAGATACAAATGAGAGGAAAAAAGAAAGTTGTTCTTATTTTTGGTACAAGACCAGAAGCCATAAAAATGGCTCCAGTGGCTATTGCATTTAAAAAAATACGAGGAATACAAACGAAAATTTGCGTTACTGCGCAACATCGGCAGATGTTGGATCAAGTTTTGAGCACTTTTAAAATCGTGCCTGACCACGATTTAAACTTAATGAAAGATGGCCAAACATTAGCAGAACTCACCGGCCGAGCCATTATGGAGTTGGATTTATACTTTAAAAAGGAGAAACCGGATTTAGTGTTGGCGCAAGGGGATACAACAACGGTTCTCGCTACGGCGTTAAGTTGCTTTTATAATAGAGTTCCGTTTGCGCACGTTGAGGCGGGGTTAAGAACTTGGAACTTTAATGCACCTTGGCCGGAAGAAGCGAACCGGGTTTTAGCTAGTAAATTTGCGGTTATGCATTTTTGTCCAACGATCGGTTCTAAAATGAATTTGGTTAAGGAGGGCGTTGATAAAGCTAAAATATTTGTAACTGGAAATACAGTTATTGACTCACTTTCGATTGCTTTAAAGGCTTGTGCGAAGGTTAAACCAAATATTTTGGGGTTGGACTCTAATATTCTTGAAAGAAAGTTCGTTCTTATAACCGGTCATCGGCGCGAAAATTTCGGAGACGGGTTTCTTAGTATTTGCTCTGCCATTTCTAAATTAGCGGAAAAATTCCGGGATATTCACTTCGTTTTTCCTGTGCATTTAAATCCCAACGTAAACATTCCGGTGAGAAGAATCTTGGGAAAGTACAGTAATAATGTTCATTTGATTCCACCGCTTGAATATTTGCCATTTGTATATTTAATGAGCAAATCATTGTTGATCTTGTCTGATTCTGGAGGTATTCAAGAGGAAGCACCTTCTTTACATAAACCGATTCTCGTAATGAGAGACGTGACTGAAAGACCGGAAGCGGTTAAGGCTGGAGCAGTTAAATTGGTTGGTACGGATGAAGTTAGGATATTTGGGGAGGTCTCAAAGTTATTGCATAATGAGGATTACTATAAGAGTTATTTGGGTATAAAAAACCCATATGGTGATGGTCATGCATCCGGCAGGATTGTAACGGCTTGCGAAGATTTTTTAAGCGGAAAATTTAGGGGGGGGGAATTATGAATTGTCAGTTATATCGATTGTTACCTATAACGTTGGTAGCAACATGTTATAACGAGGCCAAGAATGTTCACGCTTGGTGCGATAGTTTATTATTGATGACCGCTTTACCTACGGAAATTATTGTTGCCGACTCTGACTCTACGGATCGTACAATCGAACTTTTAAAGAATTTTTTTGTCGATAAACCTTGTAAGTTAACGATTCTTTCTGGTAAATGCTCAATTTCAGCCGGGAGGAACAAGGCAGTTCGATACGCGTCGTTTTCAAAAGTGGCAGTTTCTGATTTTGGTATATGTTTTGATCAAAATTGGCTAGAGGAAATTTATAGAAGTTTAGAGGACTTTGATTGGGTAGGAGGTTGTTATAAATTGGCTTGGGGAAATTCAATTCAACATGCCTACTGTAAACTTTTTAATAAAAGAATGTCAGATTTGAATGAGTCTAAATTTCTTCCGTCATCTAGATCTTTCGGGATACGTAAGGAAGTTTTTTTGGAAATGCAAGGATATAACGAAAATTTTGCAGTTGGCGAAGATACTGATTTAGTGTTAAGGTTGAAGAATTCCGGGAAAAGTTATTCATTAAATCGAAACGCTTTAGTTTATTGGTATCCACGAGAGACATTTTTTCAAATATATATTCAACAATTTAGGTATTCTTGGTGGGATGGGAGAATCGGACAAAATTATTTTAGACTGATATATACTTTTTTTGTTTTTTCCTTTTTGGGGTCAATGATTTTATTTTTAGTTGAAAGAAACTTACCTTGTTTGCTATTTTTTGTTGTTTGTTTGTGTGCTTTTTTTGCTAAAGTTTATTTTAATATCAAAAGGAACGGCGAGAAAATTGATTTAATTTCAGTTCTTCTATATTTTGCTTTTTTGTTGGGAGGGGCATTTGGCTTTTTAGGGGGTATTTTTAATAGGCTTTTTGTGAGGGGTTATGAAGTCAAGTAGACACGTATTATTCGCAACCGGATTTAGGGCTCTTGCTATGTTAGCTCCTTTTATTTTTTTGAAGGAAATTCTTGGGGGAGGAAAATCGGAAGCGATTTATGCGGAATTAATTTTGACTTGGGCTACAATTGGCGGGATTTTTATTGATTGGTCCTCAACAAATTTGTTGGGACGTAATCAAAAAAGATTATTGAAGTGCGGGGCTTATCAAAATATTGTTTTGGGGAAGGTCTGTAGCGCTTTGCTAATATCCTGCGTGGTTTGGCTATTTTTAACATATTTTTTTCCAAAATATAGTATTTTGAGATTTTCTTTCTTAACTATATGTTTAGGCGATGCGTTTGACCCTAGTTGGGTCTATTTTGGGAGAAAACAGATATGGGTACCGCAGGCAATGGGTATTTTTCGGTATTTTGTTGCGTATATTTTGGTTCTATTTGGTTTTCATTCTTCGGTAGGGCTTTCGAGTGGTTTTTTTGCAACGAATATATTGTTTACTTTTCCGTTTATTAGAGATATCCGGTTTCATAATAGAGTTTCGTTATCGTTCTATAAATTGATCGTGAAAAGATATTTTTCTCTGGGAGTTAATGATTTATTGACTTCTACTTTTTCAATGTTCGATGTGACTATTGCTGTATTTGCTTTTGGGGCGGATGCAGCTCTTAGTTATGTGATTTCAAGGAAAATTGTTTTGGGTTTTTTGGGTATTGCTTTTGCAAGTGTTCCGCTACTTTATATCGAGAGAGATAATGTTGAAATGAAGCTCCATGAAAGTAGTTTGAAATTTTTGGTTTATTTTGTCTCTTTTACTGGAGGCATTTTTTCTTATTTTGTGATGCATTACTACTATCGAGTTGACTTTAATTTAAGTTCGTTTTTGACATTGGCATTTTTACTTTTGCTTTTGCCGGTTGGGTATTTAAAAAATAAATTTCAGTTCGGATATTTATTTAAAAATGGATTATTTAGAGCTAATTTATTTTCCACAATTGTTGCATGCTTATTTTTTGCAATAGTTTCTTTTTCGATAGTAGAATTTCATCTTGGGTCTATTTGGTGTTTTTCAGCTTTGAGAGTATTAGTTGATTGTGTTTTTTTGGCGTTTGCCTGGTATTTCGTGGAGGTTAAATGAATTCCATTTCATTTGATAACCCTTGGTTAATTGCTGGAGTCACAGCTGTATTATTTTGTTTTAATCAATATTTTGGGGCTACTTCTTACATTTTTTCTAATATAGCTGCTTTAGGTTTGGTCGGAATTATTCTTTTTTGTTTTATTAATAATCGATATAGACATTTTTTGCCTGTTTTATTCTTTGTTTCTGTTTTTGGTTTTCCAGAGTATTCTGCTAATCCGTATTTGGATAATTTTCATAGTCCTTTCTATTTTGCGAAAGTTGGGAGTTTAATTTGTGTTTTTTCATTTTTCCGTCCCAATATTTCTGTTCCTATTTTAATTTATTGTGCTGTTGTTTTTTTGTCAACGTTACTTTCGTTTTTATGCAATGCGATGGGCGATTTATATCTGGAGATTTGGTTTTATGGTTTTTTGTTGATGGTTCTTTTTAATAGGAGCAATCTAAATGGTGGAAAAGATTTCAGAATTATGTTTCTGTGGATGGAAGCTCTGTTTTATTTTTTGGTGCCGATTATGTTGTTTATTGACAAGTTTGAATTATACGATGTTCGGGCAGGGGGCACAGTTGTTTATTTTTATGGCCATTGGCTGGGAATAATTTCCGCTATTTCTGTATATTCTATAGTGAGTAATTCATCGGGATTACTATTTCATTGGACCTTGAGATGGATTTTTATGTTTGTGATTTTATATTTCTGCTTGTCGTCTTTTCAGTCGGAACATTATTTGTTTTTGGGCTTTGCTGTTTTATTGTCTTTGGGAAAATTTATTTTCAGATCGAAAAAGTCTTTTTTGGTTGGCGTTGTTTGTCTGCTCGCTGTTTCGGCAATTATATGTTTGGGGTTTATATATATATTGAATTTAAAAACAAATTCTTGGACTTATATGAAAATGTATCAAGTGGCTTCGCTTTTTTCGGGAACTTCTGAACTCACTAATTCTCTTTTGATTAGATATGCTGAATTTATTTCATTAATTCAACAAGGCGGACTTTATTCCTGGCTATTCGGGTATGGCCTTGCAGGGATATATCGACCGATTGGGGAAATTTGGAATGGGGTTATCCTACGGAATACGAGTTTTCCTTCGGATCAACTTTCCTCTCGGAATTTTCAGATGATTCATGAATCATTTGTCATGTTATTTAAATGGTCTGGGAGTTTTGGCTTGATCTTCGTCGTTTGGAAGATTTTTCGAAAGTTAGGTTTAGAATTTTATAAGTTTCGGGAAAGTTGGCTGGTCTTTTTGTTCTATATTACCTTGTTTTCTTCCTCATTGAATACAGGGCTAATTCTTACGGGTCTAATATTGTTTTCTGCCGTTTAGTATGATTTTTTCTGAGGTGCTGCTGGAGGGTGTTTTATCGTTTTGGGGGGAGATTGCACACGGTGGGGTGTTGTTCTGTGGCGCGGTGGGCTCTCTGGATGTGCTTTGTACTCTTCCACATTCGCTTCTTTTGCGCCAAAATAGTGTGATGTCGTTCTGGACCGGATTTATTGGACCGCCTTTGCTACGAGAAGAGGTAATTACGTTACTCAACCCGAGCAAGGCCCGCAAGGTTTTGGGCTGGAAGCCCAAGGTGGACTTCAAGAGCCTGGTGCGGATGATGGTGGATTCCGACATGGAATTGGCCGAACAGGAACGGATTCTGCGGGACGCCGGGCATAAAGGGCGCACCCCTGAAATGGAACAGGGGCGTTGAGCATGTACGCTCTCAAAGGCAAGCGGGTGTTGGTGACCGGCGGCGCGGGCTTTGTGGGCCGGGGCTTGGTTCAGCGGTTGAAGGAAATGGGAGTTCAAGACCCCTTCGTCGCCCGGCGGAAGGACTTTGACCTGACCCGGCACGAGGACGTGGTGCGCTTGTACGCCCAGGTGCGTCCCCAGGCGGTGTTCCATTTGGCCGCGGAAGTCGGGGGTATCGGGGCCAACCAGAAGCATCCGGGTCGCTTTTTCTTTGCCAATGCGGCGATGGGCCTGCATTTGATCGAGGAGGGGCGCCTGGCCGGGGTGGAACGTTTCATCCAGGTCGGAACCATCTGCGCGTACCCCAAGTTTGCGCCGGTGCCCTTTAACGAAGACGATGTCTGGAACGGCTATCCTGAAGAGACCAATGCCCCCTACGGCGTGGCCAAAAAGAGCCTGCAGGTGATGTTGGCAGCGTACCGGGCGGAATACGGCTTTGACGGCGTCTATCTGCTGCCGGTGAACCTGTACGGACCAGGGGACAACTTCCATCCCCAAAGTTCCCATGTGATCCCGGCTTTGATTCGGAAAATGGTCGAAGCCCGGGAGGCCCAGGCTCCCCAAGTGGAAGTCTGGGGGACGGGCAAAGCCAGCCGGGAATTCCTGTATGTGGACGATTGCGTCGAAGGTTTGATCTTGGCGGCGGAACGTTTGGAGGACAGTGCACCGGTGAATTTAGGCACCGGACATGAGATCATGATCGGCGAACTCGCCGCCTTGATCGCCCGGCTCTGCGGTTACACCGGGCGTCTGGTGTTCGATCCCAGCAAACCGGACGGACAGCCGCGGCGCTGTCTGGACGTGCGCCGAGCCCAGCAACGCATCGGCTTCACGGCCAAGACGGGCTTCGAGGAAGGCTTGGCGCGGACGATCGCCTGGTTTGAGGCGGAACGCAGGAACGGAACCGTCCGGGAAGTGCGGTATGGGGATGCCGACCGGGGCTGAGCTATTCCCCGGCGAGCGTCCGTGAAACAGGGTTTTGCCCGCTCAGGGCGTCTATTTTTCGGGGAGCGTGCGCATGCGCAAGATGCTGGTGACGGGGAGCGGGGGACTGATCGGCGGGGAAGTCGCCGAGTTCTTCCTGCGCGAGGGTTGGGACGTCTGGGGCGTGGACAACAACAACCGTAAGGCCTTTTTCGGGGCCCAGGGGGACACGTCCTGGCGGGTGCGCCAGCTCCAGGAACGCTACGCCAAGAACTACCACCATTCCCAGGTCGACATCAGCGACCGCGACGCCTTGAAGAAAGTCTTTGAAGAGGCGGGCAAAGACGTCTCCGCGGTCGTGCATTGCGCGGCCCAGCCCAGCCACGATCTGGCCGCCAAGATACCGGTGGACGATTTCAAGACCAATGTGATGGGCACCTTCAACATGTTGTTGTGCTCCAAGGAGTCCTTCCTCGAAGCGCCTTTTGTGTTCACCTCCACCAACAAGGTCTACGGCGACAATCCCAACCTGATCCCCCTGAAGGAAAACGCCGCCCGTTCCCGTTGGGTGCCGGTGGATTCCAAATGGGACGAAGGGATCGACGAGACCATGAGCCTGGACCACTGCCGCCATTCGCTTTTTGGCGCGGCCAAGGCTTCCGCCGATATCTACGTCCAGGAGTTCGGCCGTTATTTCAACATGCCGACCGTCTGCCTGCGTGGCGGCTGCCTGACCGGCCCCAACCACAGCGGTGTCGAGTTGCACGGCTTTTTGAACTACCTCATCAAGTGCAACCTGGAAAAGCGCAAATACATCGTCTATGGCTACGAAGGCAAGCAGGTCCGCGACAACATCCATGCGGCCGACGTCGCCCGCTTTATCGATCGCTTCATCAAGGCGCCGCGTTCCGGCGTCGTCTACAACATCGGCGGAGGCCCCAAGAACGCCATTTCGATCTTGGAATCCTTCAAAAAAATCGAATCCCTCACCGGGATTCCCATGCAGTACGAAATGACCGATCAGGTCCGTTCCGGGGACCATCAATGGTACGTCAGCAACTTGTCCAAGATGAAAGCCGACTATCCAGGCTGGGACTTGACCAAGAGCCTGGACGACATCTTCAGCGAGACCGTGGCGTCCTGGAAAGCGCGCCTGTAATGCGGGCGCGGAACTGATCATGGCCCACCTGCACTCTCCCCGCCTGACGATTGCGCTGGCGGTGGCGGTCGTGGGGGTGGGCCTTTTGTTTTTCACCCCTTGGTTTCATCTGCCGGGGACCGACCAGGGTTACGCTCCGGAACAGCCTTTGGCCTTTTCCCACGCCCAACACGCGGGCGCCTTGGGCATCGATTGCCAATACTGCCACGCCTTTGCCGAACGCTCTTCCCATGCCGGTTTGCCGTCGGCGGACACCTGCCTGAATTGCCATCGGTATATCCCCGGCACCAAGGACCCTTCCGCGATTCGACGCCTGTACGGGTATGCCGGTCTGGATGCGGATGGCCGGTCCGATCCCCAGGGGCATCCCCGGCCCATCCCCTGGGTGCGGGTGAGCCGCTTGCCGGACTATGTCCGTTTCGACCACAGCGCCCATGTGTTGGCTGGGGTGTCTTGCCAAACCTGCCATGGGGCTGTTCAGACCATGGAACGAACCCGGCAGGCCTTGGATTTGGGGATGGGGGCCTGCGTGAATTGCCACCGTACGGCCACCCGTCAGGGGCTCAATGGCAAAGCTGTCCATGCGGCCACCGACTGTTCCACCTGTCATCAGTGACGCCATGACCCAGCCCAAGCCTGAAAAACACTTCTGGAAAAGTCTCGAGGAACGCGACGGCCAAGCGGCGACACGCCCGGACGAGGTGCCCGTCGGCGAAGGGCTGGCCGAGGGGCTGGCGGACATTCTGGCGCGGGCGGCCGAACTGCGTATGGATCGGGCCGACTTTTTGAAATGGGCGGGCTTGAGCGCGGCGGCGGCGGCCTTGGCCGGTTGCGGCAAGGCCGCGGAAAAGGCCCTCCCCTATTTGAACCAACCCGACGATCGAATTCCTGGGGAGCTCCAGGAATTCAGCGGGGTCTGCGCGGCCTGCGAAGCGGGTTGCGGGCTGATCGCTCGGACCCGTGAAGGCCGGCCCTTGAAGTTGGAAGGCAATCCCGGGCATCCCCTGAATCGGGGGGGGCTGTGCGGCTTGGGCCAGGCCTCCTTGTTGGGGTTATACGACGAGCGGAGGCCCCAGGGTCCGCTGCTGCGGGGGGCCGAGGCGTCCTGGGACGCGGTGGATACGCAGGTGCGTTCGGCCTTGGCCCAGGACGGCGGCAAAGGCGTGCGGATACTGACCCGGAGCGTGCTGAGCCCGACCTTGAAGGCCCAACTCAAAAATTTCGAAGCGGCGTTTCCGGGCTCCCGGAGTGTGGTGTACGACCCCCTGCCCGCCTCGGCGATTGGGGAAGCCCACGCGCGCACGCATGGCGTGCGGCGCCTTCCGCATTACCATTTCGACCGGGCTTCGGTCCTGCTTTCGGTGGGCGCGGACTTTTTGGGAACCTGGATTTCGCCGGTGGAATTCGCCGGAGCGTATCTGCTCGGGCGGGACGCATCCACCCCTCAGGCCGGCTTTTCCCGTCATTACCAGATCGAGGCGGGTTTGAGCCTCAGCGGCGCCAAAGCCGATGTGCGGTGGGCCCTGGAGTCCGGGGCCCATCCGCTGTTTTTGGCCCATTTGGCCCGGGCGCTGGGGGTGGCGGGCGATTGGACCGGAGGGCGCCCTTGTCCCGTGGCCGGGGACCGTTTGCAGGCGCTGGCCTCGGATTTACGGAGGGCGGGATCGGGCGCCCTGGTGGTGGCGTCGTCGCAGGACCTGGACGCCCAGATACTGGTCAATCTGCTGAATCAACACCTGGGGGGATACGGGCATACGTTGGATGTGCGGCGCCCGAGCCTCCAGAGGCAGGGTGAAGCGGACGCGGTCCCGGGTTTTCTGGAGGAACTGCGTTCGGGGCAAGTGCGGGCCGTGCTGGTGCTGTCCGGCGACCCGGTGGCCGAATGGCCGGAAGGGGCGGAGTTGACCCGGCGCCTGGCGGAATTGCCGTTGAGCGTCAGCCTGGCCTATGCCGAGGACGACACCGCGCAGGCCTGCGGCGTGCTGGCCCCGGACCATCATCCTTTGGAAGCCTGGTTCGACGCGGAGCCGGTGACCGGCTGCCTCGGGCTGTCCCAGCCGATGATCCGGCCCTTGGGCAATACCCGTTCGGCCTTGGAAAGTCTGGCCGTGTGGAGTGGGAAGCCGGTTCGGGCCTTGGACGCCCTGAAGGAACGTTGGCGGAGGGAAGTGTACCCGCACGCCCCGGGCGGTCTGGGCTTTGAGGCGTTTTGGGAGCGTTGCCTGGAAACGGGCTTCGTGGAGTTGCCGACCCAGGAAAGTGTCCCCACGTTTCGTACCCCCAAACCTGAACCGGTGTCGGCCAACCTGGAGGGCTTGGAGTTGCTCTGCGAACCCAAAGTCCTGATGGGCGATGGGCGCCTCGCGGGCAACCCCTGGCTGTGGGAAGTTCCCGATCCCCTGCACAAGATCGCCTGGGATCAGGTGCTGCAGGTCCACCCAGAGACGGCCCGTAAGCTGGGCTGGTCCGAAGGCAGCCTGATCCGTCTTTCGGCCGAAGGCGTCGAAGCGCGCCTGGAGCTTCCCGCCCATTTACAAGTGGGACTGGCGCCGGGGACCTTGAGCGTTCCCTTGGGGTATGGCCGTTTGGCGAGTCGGCGCTTTCACGACGTCGGCCCGGATTGGCTGTTCGCCCAGGCGACGGTGGAGGCGGGAAAACGCTTGGGCCAGGACACCCGGGCCTTTTGGTCCCGCGGGACCGGGGGCCTGCTTTTGCAACGGTTCCGGGTGCACGCACGGGCGGCGGGGGGGCGGCGTCTGCCCGCGAACGCCCAGATTCACCAAAGCCTGGACGCCCGGGGTGCCCGTCAGGCCGCGCAGGAAATGGACTGGTCGGCCTGGCGTTCCGGTGCGCAGGCCCGCCGGGGCGGCCCGATCCCACCGGCCCCCGCGCACCAATCCGGGGCGCGTCAATGGGCGATGCGCGTGGATCTGAACGCCTGCACCGGGTGTTCCGCCTGCGTGGTGGCCTGTCAGGTGGAAAACAACATTCCCGTGGTCGGGCGGGACGAATCGGCCCGGGGCCACGCCCTGCATTGGCTGAGGATCGATCGCTATTACGCGGAAGGGCCCCAGGGGCTCGAAAGCCTGAACCTGCCGATGTTCTGCCAGCAGTGCGGGGCGGCGCCCTGCGAGAACGTCTGCCCGGTGGATGCCACCAGCCACAACGCCGAAGGGCTGAACGTGCAGACCTACAACCGCTGCGTGGGCACCCGCTTTTGCGCCAATAACTGCCCCTACGAAGTGCGGCGTTTCAATTGGTTCGAGCCCAAGGTCCTGAAAGGCCGCGAGCGGCTGGCCTTGAATCCGGACGTCAGCGTGCGCAGCCGGGGCGTGATGGAAAAATGCAGCTTTTGCATTCAACGCATTCAACGGGCGGAAGCGACGGCGCGCCGCGAAGGCCGGGCGCTCAAGGATAGCGAGGTGCGGACCGCCTGCCAACAAAGTTGCCCGACCCAGGCGATCCGTTTCGGCGATCGCGACGATCCGACGCAGTCCCTACGGGCCGTGGAAAGCGATCCCCGGGCCTATGGGGTCCTGGAGGATTTGGGCGTGCGGCCCGCGGTGACCTATCTCGTTCAGGTGCGCCATGGCCTTTGAGCGGGTCCGGAATTCCCGGGGGGAGGCTCTGCGCGAGGCGGTCGCCGCGCCCCTGAGGCGTCCCCCCAGCCTTGCCTGGCAACGCGCATTCGCCGTGGCCGTGGCCGCCTTGACCGTGGGGGTGGTGTCCGCAGGGTATCTTCTGTATGCCGGACTCGGGGTTTTGGGGCTGGATCGGGCCGTGGGCTGGGGGGTGTTGATCACCAATTTTGTGTTTTGGATCGGCGTGGGCCACGCCGGGACTTTCATCAGCGCGGTGCTGTACCTGTTGCGCCAGCCCTGGAGGGCGGCGGTGAGCCGTTCGGCGGAGGCCATGACCCTTATCGCCGTGCTGTGTGCGGGACTTTTTCCTCTGATCCATCTGGGGCGTCCGGCGCTTTGGTTTTATCTGCTCCCCTATCCCAACAGTCGGGGCCCTTTGTGGATGAACTTTCGCTCGCCCTTGGTCTGGGACATGCTGGCCGTGGGGACCTACTTTACGGTGTCGTTGGGCTTTTGGTACTGGGGGCTGATCCCGGATTTGGCGGCCCTGCGGCGCCGGGTTCCTGGTTGGCGGGGGCGCCTGTACGGGCGTTTGAGCCTGGGCTGGGACGCTTCGGTGGGGACCTGGGCGGCCTATGAACGGACTTACTTTTACCTCGCGGCCTTGGCCACGCCCTTGGTGATCTCGGTGCATTCCGTTGTTTCCTTGGATTTTGCGGTGACGGTGCTGCCGGGCTGGCATTCCACGGCGATGCCCCCGTATTTCGTCGTCGGGGCCCTGTATTCCGGGTTCGCTTTGGTCCTGGTGTTGAGCCTGCTGGCCCGGCGCACCCAGGAGGCGCGGGCGCTGATCGGGGAAGACGCGGTGGAGTCCTTGGCCAAGGTGTATCTGGCCTTGGCGGTCTTCATGGCGTGGTTCTATCTGGGCGAAGTCGTTTTCGCCTGGAGAGGCAGCGAAGGGGCGGCCTGGGCGACGCTCCAAGAACGCTATACCGGGGAAGGCTGTTGGCGGACCTGGCTAATGCTGGTGGCCAACATCGGCCTGCCCCAACTGCTGTGGCATCCCCGCTTACGGAGCCATCCCGGATTGCTGTTGGGGTTGGCTTTGAGCACCCTGGCCGGTATGTGGCTGGAGCGTTGGATTTTGATCGCCGGTTCCTTGGAGCAGGGCTATTTGCCCTCCTCGGCGACCGCCCTCCACTGCACGGTGTTCGACTTTGGGATCACCGTGGGGGCTTTTGGATTGTTCTTTACGGTGTACCTGCTGTTTCTCCGGGTTTTTCCGGCCTTCGCCTTGAGCGATCTGGAACGGGCCCAAGCGGGGGAAATTCAACGATGAGCCGGATGCGCTTGTACGCCCGCTTTGCGGACGAGGAACGTTGGAAGGACGCCGAAAAGCAATGGCTGGTCCAAGGGTGGGAACCGGTGGCGGGCTTTCGGCCTTTTGCCCCGGTGGAAGTCCATGCCTCTCCAGGGCCACCTTTCGGCCTTTGGGTGGCGCTGGCGGGCCTGGGGTGCGCCTCGGTCATGTTTCTCTTTGAAACCTATGTCGCGGTCTGGAGTTGGCCCCTGAGCTTGGGGGGCAAGCCGGACTTTTCCTGGCCCGCATTCGTGCCCCCAGCCTTTGAAGCCGGGATTTTGGGGGCGGCGACCGTGGCCTTGGGCTTGGGCCTGCACGCCTTGACCCACCAGCCCCCCGAAACGCGGCCACTGGACTTTCCCGACGAAGGCGGCTTTTGGTGGGCGGTCGAAGGTGAAGACGGGGAGGCCCTATACGCTTCCGCCCTGGCGCTGGGCACGGAACACTGTGTGTGGGAGGTCCTGCCGTGAAGTCCTGGGGCTGGATCAATCTCGGATTGGCGCTACTCTTGGCTGTGGCGCTGGGACTGGCCGTGGGCGGATTTTGCCCGGGCAATCGGCATGCGGTCGCTTGGCCCGATGCCATGGCCCAGAGCCCGGCGTTCGGGGAGGGGGCGGCCTGTCCGTATCTGGCGCGGGGGCAGATCAGCCAGCTTGATCCCGAGGGCACTCGGCCACGATCCGGGCGGGCTCCGCGGTTTGGAGGCGGGGTCGAAGGCGGGAGGGCCGCGGGCAAGGTCTTGCGTCAGCCCTTTGACGCGCAAGCGCCGGCGGTGTTGGAGCGGGGCCGGGATGTCTTTGTCCGCGATTGTATGCCCTGTCATGGCGTCGGCGGACGGGGCGATGGGCCGGTGCCAAGTGCCGCCGGAGCGGGAAGCATGCCGCGTCCGGCCTCGTTATTGGCGGAACATGCCCGGACGCTTCCCGACGGCTACCTCTACGACTATGTGTCCGAAGGGGGCCTGTTGATGCCCGCCCATGGGGCCCAGATCAGCCCGGAGGACCGTTGGAAAGTCGTGGCCTGGGTGCGCCGACTCCAGACCCAGGTGCCCGAAGCCGAGCCGATGCAAGGCGGGCCGCAGGCGCTGTCGGAGTGCGCCTGGGTGGCCGCGCTGACGCCGGGTCCCCAAGGGACGCTTTCGGCGGTGGCCTATGAACATTTCGCCGCGGCTTCGGGGACAGTGTCTCCGACCTTGAAAGCTGGAACGGAAGCTGGGGCCGAGGCCAAGTGGAAGGCGGCCCAAAGCGTGATGGACCAGAGCGATTGCCGGACTTGCCACGACCGGGAGCATCCGGTCATCGGGCCTTCGTTTGTGCAAGTGGCGGAAAAGTACCGGGGTCAGCCGCAGGCGGCCCAGGCCTTGATCCGGAAGATTCGGGAAGGCGGGTCCGGGGTCTGGGGGGGCGTGCCGATGGCCCCGCACCGGGATCTCAGTGAAACCCAGCTCCAAACCTTGGTGGACGGGATTCTGGCGCTTCCCGGAGGCCAGCCATGATGCGGGGTGTCCTGCTCCGGATCGGACTGTGGGCGGCGGTGCTCACCCTTGGCGCGCTGGGGGCGGTCTACGGCCTGCCGAACCACCCCACGTGGGCGGGGGTGCTCGTGGGAACGGTTCCGCTGGCCTTGGCCCCGGCGTGGGGCGCTTTGCTGGTGTTGGCGATCCACGATGTTTGTGGGGGCCGTTGGTTGGAAGGGGAAGTGCGGGGCGGGATGGAAACCTGGGCCCTGGGGACGCTGGTGTTGGGTTGGCTGTGGCCCTTGGGCCAGGCGGCCAAGGTTTCCGGAGGGGGCTGGGCAAGCGCTTTGGCGGTTTTGGGAGCCCTGGTCCCGGCGGGAGCTTTGGGGTGCTGGGCGTATCGAATGGTGTTCGCGAAATCCGAGGGGGCGCGGCGGACGGCGGCGGTGGGGAGCTTGCTGACGTGGGCCTTGGGCCTGATCTGGACCTACGGAGTCGGGGGCTTTAGGGTGGGCCCTGCCGGCGCTTTGGCGCCCTTGATGGCGACGGTGGACCTGTTCCAGGTGGGCTTCGCCTTGGTGGGACTAGAGTTGGGGTGGCGTGGGAACCTTGGCCGGGAAGGACACTGGGCATCCGTTTTTGGACAGGGAGCATTTGCGGCTTTAGCGGCTTATCTGGCCTATTGTGAGGGAATAGTCCGTTGGTTTGGAGACGGGAGCGGGAAGGTTTTGATTGCGAATATGGGCTTGAGGATTGTTTTGGTGGGTCTTGGAATGCAAATAGGCTTCGGCTTAGGAGCGTTTGCTATTCCGAAAAATCACCGGGGGCAATGGGCCTTTGGGGCCTCCGCTCTTCTGGCTTTTTTAGGGGTAATGCTGAAATGGATCGGAACAGGGTTGCTCTTGGGCGATGGCACCAGTCCTTGGGGGAATTGAGGCAAAGATGAACCAACCTCGGAAAATCTTGGTCTTTCGAATCGGCTCTTTGGGGGACACCTTAATCGCAATTCCTGCGATTAAGGTGTTGAAAGCCCAATGGCCGAATGCTGAATTCCATTTGTTAGGGAACGCTTCCCCGGACGGGCGGGTCATGGGGGCGGATATTTTTGACGGGAGTAATTTTTTCGAAACCTATCTTCGGTATCCTTTGCTCGAGACCTTGCCCGTATGGAAAAGACCTTTGGCTTTAGCCACGTTGGCGATATCAATTCGGCGAATGAAGATTGATACGTTGGCCTATTTAGCCCCGTCTGTTCGGAAGGGCGAGCAGATTGCCCGTGATTTAAAGTTTTTCCGAATGGCAGGTATTCAACGTTTTTTGGCGATGGAAGGATTTGGGGATCAACAATCGATGGGGAAGTCCTTAGGTCGTCTCCCCCGGGAAGCTGAGATGATTCTGGAGAGGTTAAAATTTGATGGAATTGAAACGGTGAAATTCAATTTAGGGGATAAATTACATAGTCTTAATTTAACGGAACAGGATTTTTCAAAAGTGCAAGCTTGGAAAGAGCGCTTGCCTTCAGAAAGCGGAAAATCTTGGGTCGGAATTGCACCTGGATCGAATCAAGCTGCCACAGTTTGGCCTACGGAACGGTATGTTTGGGTGGTCCGTGAATTGATCCGTGAATTTGATCTTTGGCCGGTTGTGTTCGGAGGGGCTAAAGATAAGACTGTGGCGGATGAAATGTTGAAAGAATGGGGGAGGGGATATAACGCGTGTGGAGCCCTGGGTGTGCGCGCTGCAGCTGCGGCATTGGAGAAGTGTCGCTTTTATTTGGGAAATGATACTGGGACGATGCATTTAGCAGCTGCGGCGGGTATTCATTGTGTCGGTGTTTTTTCGGCGCACAACCCAGTTGGTAAGTGGGACCCGTTGGGAGTAGGGCATCGGATTCTCCGGGCGGAGATTGACTGCGAATGTTGCGGGTTGACAGTGTGCCACGAAAGAAACAACGAATGTTTACGCATGGTGAAAGAGATGGAGGTTCTGGAGGCCTGTAGAGAAATTTACTTAAAGGGAGGTCGCTAATCAGGATTTTTTTGCTTTGCACTTGGATCGCACCAGTGTCATCATGAATGTTCTTAGAGAAAGATAATGGGTTTTGGTTTTAAGGAGTTACGCATATGGAAGATATCGGTGTCGGCAAACTGCTATTGATTCTCCTGATCATCTTGGTCCTCTTTGGCGGGGGCAAGTTGCCGGAGATCGGTCGTTCCTTGGGTCAAGCGATCCGGGAATTCAAGAACGCGATGCGCGACAGCGATCCGCGGGAGGCCTCTAAGTCCGAGAAACAGGACGATGGGGCAAAGGACCCTAAGGCCTAGGGATTCGCGTGTCCGAAGAGCGTTTGACGCTGTTGGAACATCTTTTCGAAGTACGTAGCCGTTTGGTCCGTTGCGTTTTGATGTTCGCCGTCGCCAGCTTGGTGTGCAATCTACGGATGGACGAGTGGTTTGGGACCTTGGCGGCGCCAGCCAAGGGGCATTTGGTGTACGTCCATCCCCTGAGCGCCATGCTGGCGAGCATGAATCTCAGCTTTTTAGCCGGCTTTTTGATTACCTTGCCCTATTTGCTTTACCATGTGCATGCGTTCTTTAGCCCTGCTTTAAGCTCGGCGTGGCGTAAGACACTGGCCTGGGGCATGGCCTTCGCCTGTGGGCTTTTTGCTTTGGGCGTTTTTTTTGCATGGAAAACCTTGCCCTATGCCATGGATTTTTTGCTCTCGTATTCCCGCCCAGGCTTGGTCGCGATGATCGATGTGGACCATTATTTGAATTTTGTCGGCTGGATTACCGTGGGCTGCGGACTCGCTTTTGAAGCGCCATTGGTCTTTTATATCCTGGCACGCGGCGGGTTGGTGGAAAGCAGGACCTTAGTGCGCCATTGGAGGTGGGCGGTGTTGGCAAGTGTGGTGGTGGGGGCGTTGATTTGTCCAACACCCGATTTTTTGACCTGGGGATTGGTATGTCTTGCTCTTTTCGGGGTGTATCTCGCCAGTATTCTGGTGACACTAGGGGCGGAGCGCGCGAGAAAAGCAAAGCCGGCTGTTTCCTGAAGCTGGATGGATCAGGAGAATGATTTCATTATTTCCCGGGTGAAAGGCTAAGTTGGACCTCCGACAAAACGAAACTAATTGTAACTTACAAATATACAGGACAGAGCTTCCCGGATTTTCCACTGGGAATCCATAGTTTGATAATAGTGTCGAACCTATTTTGTGAGTAATTTCGTCAGGTGGTCTACGCTGCTCTTGGGATTGACGCCTTCGTTCGCAAAAACTATAATATTCAAATTATTCGAGCACAAATCAGAAATTTTGTGCAGTTTTATCCAAAGTTGGAGAAACGCATGTGGAGATTGCTCCGCAGTTTCCATATGTGCACAAGGTTTGTGTAATGAAATTTGGCGTGGGACAGGGATACGCCAAAAAAGCGTGAATGCAAACTATTGAATTCGATGGTGAATTCTATAGTGGTGCAGGGGGTGACTGAAAATGACTCTATTGAGTGTCTTTTGGATAATGTGCGGGACCATAAGTCTAGCCGTGATCAGCGGTTGGGCTTGCCGTTGGGTCGCGTTGAAGTTTCGTATTGTGGATCGTCCTGGGAATCGGAAAATTCATTCCAAGCCGGTTGCGTATTTAGGCGGACTCGCTTGGATCGGCGCGGTGGTGGGCGGCGCCTTGGGAGCCTGGACTGTCGCGCATTTTACTGGGTGCTTGGCCTTTAATGGGCGATTCTTGGCGGTTGGCTTGATTCCAGCGGTGACCGCCGCAGGCCTGGGGCTGTACGATGACCTTTTTGAAATGCGGGCCCGAAACAAGTTTTTGATCCAGCTGGCGATTGCGTTGACGTTCAGTTTGACCGCTTATCGCTTTTCTGTGATTGGCATTCCCGGCTTGCGGCCGATTCTTTTGTCGCCGGCGCTTTCGGTGCTACTGACAACTTTTTTTATGGTTTCTGTAGCGAATGCACTCAATCTGATCGACGGTTCCGATGGGCTGTGCCTGGGTTCCGCCTCGGTGACCTTGGCGCTGATCACGGTTCTCGCCCAATGGCAGGGACAAACGCATTTCGCCTTGCTGGCGTTATTGGGTTTAAGCGCCTGCCTGGGGTTATTGGCCTGGAATCTGCCGCCCGCTAAAATGTATATGGGCGATTCCGGGAGTTTGGGGATCGGCTTTATGATCGCGGGTTTGTTGGTCGCTTTAGGCGCAGGGGCTCCCCATTGGGTGTCGGCGACAGAAACCGCGGTCCAATGGGCGTATCCTTATCGGGTTCTGGTGGCACTTTTATTGGTGGGATTACCTGCTTTGGAAATTAGCTTGACGGTCGCCCGCCGGAGTCTGCAAGGACGTAGTCTGGGGGTTGGGGATCAAGGGCATTACCACCATCGGATGCGACGCCTTGGCTTTGGCCCCTTGGCCATTGCCCTAACGGCAATCTTGACCAACGCCTTGAGTGGTGGCATTGTTCTGGCCGTTTCTTCCGGGGAACGTGGGGTTGCGATCCTTTTGGTGGCGGCCTTGGCGGTTCTGGTTGGGTTGGGCTTGCAAAAGCTCGGTTATATGGACTTTTTTCAGCGCGGTTGGCAGGAACGTCGGCCCCATTTTGCGGTGGCCCATTATTTCGCCGCCATGCAAACGTCCAAACTCAAATTAGCCCGTTCCCGGGAAGAGATATTGGCCCTGATTGAGCAGACTTGTCATGAGTTTGGGGTGCAGGAATGCCGGGTCACGTTGAGAAGCCAGGGGGGGGGGTATCCCGCCTGGACTTGGAACTATATCGGTGGCCTCGCGGTCTCCGGGCAGAGTCTAGCGTGGGATCGCGTGCGTTTGAGCGGAACCCGGAACCATGCGGCTTGGGGAATACATCAAAATGAACGCGAGGCTGAACTGTCCATGAACCTGCGCGTATTGATGTCGGAGTTTATGCGTAAGGTGCTGGACCGCTTGGTTGAGGTGGAAACGTGTGGCCAAGGCGTCGCAGCGAAGCGGGAGGAACTTTCATTGAGGGCCATTCAAAGGATGGTCAGCGTGAAAGCGTTGCAGGAGAATCTGGAATCGGCGTAAACAGGGACGCCGCGGCAATGCCTGAAAGCGCGCTGCGGCGGATCGTGGTGGTTCCGGATCTGCACGGATGCATCACCGTGCTGGAACGCCTGCTCTTGAAAATCGGTTTTGTCGATGCGGACGGGCTCGTCACGGATTCGGATGTGACGTTGGTGCAGTTGGGGGACCTGGTGGACCGGGGCCCGGAATCGAAAAAATGCGTGGAGCGCATGATGGATTTGCAGGCGGCGGCTCCCGCAAGGGTCATTGTACTCAAAGGCAACCATGAGGACATGGTCCTCCGGGCCGAAGGAGATTTTAAGATTTCCCGCCTGTGGTTGATGGAATGCGGCGGAGGCCAGACCTTACGGGCTTATGCCGGATGCGAAGGCCTGATCCGCTTTGGCGGTGCGCATTACGCGTGGTTCAAAGGCTTGCCGCATTACTGGGAATACCAAGGGGTCTTGTTTTGCCATGCAGGTTTGGCCAAGGCTCGCAAAGGGATGATCGACCTGGAAGGGCTGCTTTGGGATCGTCCTCCAGTGGAAAAGGGCCCTTTTCGGGCGGTGGTGTGCGGCCATACCCCGACTGAAAAAGGGAAGATCGAGGAAAACAGAGGCGTGTGGCGTTGCGATGTCGGTCTTGGCCGGGGCGCCAATGAGGACTTGGTCGAGGTATTGAGCCTTGAAATATCGGGGGAACGTTTTGTTCCCCGGATTTTAACGGTTTAAATCTAGAAGCGGGTACATCGAAATTCTTAGATAAATAAGGTGTTTCCGTGAGTTTGTTCTCGAGACCGAAGTTTTCGGTTTTTGCTCTGAGTGGATCAAATGAATAAGAAGCTTGAAACGTGGGTGCTTGGTGGCTTGATGTTGGGCATCGGTTTGGCCGGTACGGCTTGGGCCCAAGGCGATACCGAAGACACGGGGCGACCGCAATTATGGGTCAACGGAGCCTTAGTTGCGGGAGCCAAGACCGCTCCCCAGGACGTGCAGGGAGATTCCACGGTCGGCGGGCATCTGGGCCTCGAATGGTGGCCCAAGGATATTCCCGGACAAAATTGGGCCCTGACAGCGGCTTTTGAAGGCCTCCAGGTCGGGACCAAGCCGAGTTCGGGAACCGATCAATTTTGGGAATTGGGGCTTAATTTTGTGCCTTTCCAATGGAGTCAACTGTCCTTAGGCGCGGTGGGGGGGATCGGCTACAATAATTCCCCCAACGCTGTGGATGCGCACTATTTGGCCTATGTGGGGCCGGAACTGCGCTATCAGGTTCTTCCGTTGTTGGCGCTTACGGCTTCGGTGCGCTATGATGCCACGACCCCGGTCAAAGACATGCGCTCGGGTTTGTTGGGCGAAATCGGAGTGGCGGTGCCTTTGAGCGGCTGGAGGCAAAAGACGCCTGAACCGACGCCCGTGGCGACCTTGGTCCCCGCCTCGGCCAAAACCCCGGAACCAGCCGGGGACACCAAAAAGGTCCCGCAAATTCAAGCCGTTTATAAAGTGCGCGGTGGCGACACCCTTTGGACCGTTTCCGCCAAGAAGAACGTGTACGCTTCGCCCTTTAAATGGCCCTTGCTGTTCAAACAGAACCGCGAAAAGCTGCCGGATCCGGACTTGCTCGCGGTGGGGATGAAGCTGTCGTACAAAAAGGATTGGAGCCCTGAGGACATCAAAAAGGCGATTCGAGCTGCGGAAAAGACGCCGAAGTACAAGAAGCATAAGCACGCGCGTAAAGTGCTGCCGATTCAATATTAAGCAATAAGTTCAGGCAGGAAGCCGACGCGAATCTAGTTTCCCCGAACATTAGGGGAGCCGGAGGAGCGGGCTTCCTGCTTTTTTTTTAGGCTAGGCGTTTTGGACGAGGAAATTTCACCTAAAACTCCAATGCAGAGAAGCCCCCACCATCAGGGCCGTCCCCACCAATCCATCGCCGGCGTGCCCCAGTTGGGTGCTGGTGCTTAGGTTCGCCTGGGACTCGTAGAGTTCAGTGGCCGCGGTGACGGCAAGTCCGTCGATGAGCAGACGGCGTTTCCAGTCTTTGTCCCATTTGCCTTCGATGACTCGGTGGAGCAAAAGATCGGGGACAAAGCCCACCACCATCCCAAAGCCGATGTGGGCGAGGTTATCGACCATCACGGTGTCGGTGCCGGAATTCATGTCCATTTCGGCGTTGGCTTTGCCTGGGGCCGGCAGCAGCAGCGTCAGGACTAAGAAAAGGAGAAGGGCTTTCATGGCGGACCTTCAGTCGCTTGGGTTTCTGACTTCCTGAGTTCACCTTCGGCATTCCTGGGTGTGGGGATTAGGGGCTCCGCTTTTGAAGCCCAAACTGTTTTTGGAGGAAATATCCAACAAAGTCTGCGTTGATATCGAAATTGTCCCGCGCGTAGTTGAAATTTAGGTGGTGGCTCCCCTACCCAGCAGACCGTAAAGTCTGGGTAGGCAACCTTAACCGGGAGAGGAGACCACCATGACGAAGTTACGTCGGAAGACGCA
>Ga0326728_10009343_pt1 | contig 23689 bp, 19 predicted proteins | sample MB3enrmetagenome_FD_207602 | JGI IMG/M metagenome (GOLD analysis project Ga0326728, IMG submission 207602) | Lab enriched peat soil microbial communities from McLean, Ithaca, NY, United States - MB31MN | ecosystem: Environmental > Terrestrial > Soil > Wetlands > Peat | place: USA: New York... | reverse complement strand
ATTGACAATGCGCACAAGCAGGCCATTGAGAAGGTTCACAATGATTACCTGGCGGCGCTCAGCCGGGAAAAGCTTCTGGGGGAGGCCCTGGCGAAAGCCAAGGCGGAAGTCAGCGCCGTCAACCAGCGCATGGTGGATCACAACATCCTCAAGCGGGATTTCGAAATCAACCAGCAACTCTATGAGAACCTCTTGCAACGGTTGAAAGACACCACCATCTCCGCCAGTTTGCAGGTCACCAACGTGCACGTGATTGATGCCGCCACCCCACCCGTATCTCCCGTCCGCCCGAACAAGCGGCGCAACATGGCCGCGGGCCTGCTGGTGGGTTTGATTCTGGGGATCACGCTGGCCTTCGTGCAGGAAGCTCTTGACAGCTCGGTGCGGACCACCGAAGAAGCGGAAAGACTGGTGAACGCTCCGGCCTTGGCGGTTATCCCCTCCGAAACCGACGGATACAGGCGCAAGCAACTGCCCGCGGGCCGCTCTCTCGCCCCCGTGGGGCCGAACGGCGTGGGCCTGGCGGTCCTGAAGCGGCCCTCCTCGCCCATGGCGGAGTCATTCCGCAGCCTGCGGACTTCGGTTTTGCTTTCCACCGCGCCGCGTCCGCCGCAAAGCCTGCTGGTCACCAGCGCGCAAGTGGGCGAAGGGAAGACTTCCACCGCCTCCAACCTGGCCATGTCTTTCGCCCAGCGGGGCGGCCCGGTCTTGATCATCGATGCGGACTTGCGGCGTCCTTCCATCGCGCGGACCATGGGAGTTCCCAATGAAAAGGGTTTGAGCAGCTTCCTGACCGGCGCCCACTCCCTCGAGGAAGTTTTGATCCAATATGATCGCGTCCCCAATCTCTGGATCCTGCCGGCGGGTCCACGGCCTCCCGACCCCGCGGAACTGCTCTCTTCGCACATGATGGAGGCCACCATCAAGGATTTGCTGAAACGGTTTACGCAGATTGTGATCGACTCTCCCCCGCTGCTCCTGGTGACGGACGCCGTGGTCCTCTCCGCCATGGTGGACGGAGTTATTCTGGTGGTGGCCAGTGGCAGCACCGCGCGGGGGGCGCTTACCCGCGCGCATCGCATCCTTGAAAATGCCGGCTCGCGGGTCCTGGGCATGGTGCTCAATAAAGTTGACATGCGTTTCGACACTTATTACGGGTCCTATTACGGTCCCTACCATCAGTCTTATTATGATGAGATCTCCGTGTCGAATCCGCCCCATTCGTCAGGCGGTGGCCGCCCCCGGCCCAAGGATTCACCCCGCCGAGCCTGAGCACGCAGAGTTGCCGGGTGAACTTAAGCGGATTTCCCCCGAGGTGCGGCTGAGGGGCTCCCCAGCACTTGCGCCTCGACGCTTCCAGGATCATTCACGAAATGAGTCAAGCTCCCAACCCTGACTTCGCTGGTGAGAGGGTTTCGTTCTGGCACAGTTCCAATTACATCCTGGCGTGCTCCCTGCGCCCGGGGTGGCGAGTCGCCGTTTTCCTGATCCCCCTCGTGGCCGTCAGCGCCTGGTTGGCCGCGGTAGTCATTCGCGTGGCGCGCGTAACCTACTATGTGGACAGCCTTTCCATCAGCGCCATTCAGCAGGCGCTGCGGCTGGATCCGGCTAATCCCGACTTGTTCCATCGCCTGGGAATGGTCTATTCCTACGATCCCACGAATGTTAATCTCACCGAAGCGGAAAAGAATCTTCGCAAGGCCGCCGACCTCAATCCGCGACGTTGGGATTTCTGGTCGGACTTGGGCACGTCCTGTGATTTCGCCGGTGATACGGCGTGCTCCGATGAGGCCTTTGAACGCGCCCGGGGCCTTAACCCCATGGCGCCGGTTTTGCAGTGGACGCTGGGAAATCATTACCTGCTGACCAATCGTCAGGAAAAAGCGTTCCCATACTTTCGCCGCCTTCTGGATTTGGACCCGTCATATCTGGAGGCAACTTTTCGCCTGTGCCTGCGCGCCACGCGCGACCCCCTGGCGATTTACGCGAACGTCGTGCCCCCGGGGAGAGACGCCGCGCCCCGGTTCGCTTTCCTGATGTTCATCAGCGCCACCGCCGATTACGAGAGCGCCATGCGGATTTGGGGGCAAATGATCTCCGGACCGGACCGCTCCCCCAACCTGTCGGTGGTCAAGCCCTTCCTGGACTTCCTCCTCGACCATAATCAGGTTCAGGATGCGGATACGGTCTGGAACGACCTTCAGCATGCGGGGGTTATTCCGCCGGGACCCCATGCCGATTCCGCCAACCTTCTCTATGACGGCAATTTTGAGGGGCCGCGCCTCAACACGGGATTTGACTGGCGCAGCACCGATTCCCCTTATCTGGTATTTGACTTCGCCGATCCTTCCGCCTACAAAGGCGCCAAGTGCCTGCGCATTGAGTTCGCGGTGGGCCGCAATACGGATTATGATTTGTTGAACCAGGTCGTGCTCATTAAACCGAATACGCCGTACAAGCTAACTGCCTACGTGCGGTCCGACAATCTCACCTCTGACAGTGGACCGCGGTTGCGAGTGGAGGAGGTGGGTTGTACGGGCTGCGTCCCGCGCACCAGTGACGCGACGCTGGGGACTACTCCGTGGCATCCGATCGAAGTATCGTTTATGACCCAACCGCAGACGCAGGCGGTGAGGATTTCTTTTTGGCGGCCGCAGGATCAACCGGGTGCGCCCGACATAACCGGGACGGTTTGGCTGAACGATGTTGTTCTACGCGCCGTGGAAGCTCCCGGATCCCATGCGAACCAGGAGGGGACCCGGTGACCACCCCCACGCACTTTAAGTTCTCAATTCATTCCGGTGGGGCATCCTCGCCTGAGGACCTCGCCATCACCGCCTCTCCTTTGCACGTCATCGCCCGCGTTCTTCTGGTGGTCACCCTATGTGCCGCCCCGTGGGCTTTCGGCGCCGTGGAGTCTTGGGGATGGGGAACCATGATGGTGTTGTCTCTCCTCACCCTGATTCTATGGGCAGGGGGTTGCGCCCATCGCGGCGTCCTTAAAGTTTACTGGTCCCCGCTATATTGGCCGTATCTGGCGTTCTTGCTCCTGGGCGTTATTCAGTTGCTCGCGGGCTGGAATGCCGATCATGTGGCGACGCGTGAGGCCGTCCTGAAGATTGTCACGAATCTGGTCTTTTTCTTCCTGGCGGGCCAGCTTCTCAATGCCCAGCCGGAGAATGGCCGGACCCTGGAATGGCTCGGCCTCATCGTAACCCTGTCGGCTTTTGCTTTGTGCATCCTCGGCTTGGCGCAATTGTTTTTGGGGGTGGGCCCGCGCGTTATTTACTGGAAAATCCCCGTAGCGGGCTGGCCTTTCGGCCCCTACGTTAATCACAATAACTATGCCGGCCTAATGGAGATGTTTCTTCCCATTGCCGCCGCGTACATTCTCTCCCGGTCCCTGCATCCGATTCCGCGGTTGTTGCTCTGGTCCGGGGTGGTTATGGTCATTCTCTCCATTTGGATCAGCGGCTCGCGGGGCGCCACCGTGGTGGTTTTGATTGAGGGGTTGATTCTGGCCGGCATTCTGTTGCGGTACCGGTCCAACTACGTTTCCCTGCGGTCGTTCCTTGCGGTGCTGGGAGTGTTGCTGATTGCCGCCGTGGTATTCTCCGGGATCGTCAGCACGGGGCGCGTGGCCAGCCGTGCCTGGGGGGTTTTTGAACCCAATTCCTCCCTGGAAGCTAAACTCGGCGACCGGTTCAAGGTCGGGATTGAAACGCTGCACATGGCGCGAAGTCATCCCTGGCTGGGGGTGGGAGTGGGATGTTTCGAGTACGTCTTTCCGCAACACTTGACGTTCTCTACGGACCTGCATTGGACCCACGCCCATGATGATTTCCTGGAGGCGGCGTCGGAAACCGGGTTGCCGGGGGTCGTGCTGATGCTGGTGGCGCTGGTGCTCTTTTTCCGGATCGCTTTCCGCCACCTCGAGGGACGCCTTCTGCATAAGTGGGGTTGGATTCAAATGGGCGCGGCGGTGGGCGCGGTGGGATTGCTCTGCCATAGTTTTGTCGATTTCAATTTGCGCATTCCCGCCAACGCCGCATGGTTTGTGGTGTGCCTGGCCATCGCCACACATCCCCGGCCCGCCATGGAAAATCCACCGAAGATCGTTTGGGAATCGAGCCTGGACCGAGGCAGTGAATTCATCACTTAGAGTCCTCCGGCATGGGCGGTCAGGCCCCTTTGAGGGGCCAGCCACCGTAAAGCCTCCGGCTCTGCCGGAGGATACGTTACTTTCGTCATGGAGGGATGCAAATTGAGGGGCGTAATCCTGGCAGGTGGAACCGGTTCCCGGATGTATCCTTTGACGAAGGTCACCAACAAGCATTTGTTGCCCGTCTACAATGCCCCGATGATCTACTACCCCATCCGGACATTGGTGAATGCGGGGATTACGCAGATCCTTATCGTCACCGGCGGGCGCAACGCCGGGGACTTCCTGCGCTTGCTGAGCAATGGCAAGGAATTCGGCCTGAAGCATTTGCATTACACCTATCAGGAAGGGGAGGGCGGGATCGCCGACGCTCTGCGCCTGGCCGAGGACTTCGCGGAAGGTGAGAAGATTTGCGTGGTCCTGGGTGACAACATTCTGGAAGGAAGCCTCGGGCAAGCCGTCGCCAACTTTGAACAGCAGGAGCGCGGCGCCCACATTCTGCTCAAGAGTGTGACCAACCCGGAACGGTTCGGAGTTCCGGTCTTTGAGGGGGACCGGATTATTCGCATTGAAGAAAAACCCGCTCATCCCGCCAGCCAATACGCGGTCACCGGTGTCTACTTCTATGACACTTCGGTTTTTGAAAAGGCAAATCGGCTCACGCCTTCCAAGCGGGGAGAGTTGGAGATTACGGACGTCAATAACGCCTACTTGCAGGAGGGCACTTTGACGTACAGTGTCCTGGAAGGCTGGTGGACCGATGCGGGGACTTTTGAGTCGCTGCGTTTGGCCACCAACCTGGTGGCGGAATCCCTGGAAAAAGCCTGATCGGCATGGACTTCTGCGGTTCCCATGGCGCGGGTAACCACCGGTTCGCCGGGAGGGAGCGTAGGGTTCAATATGAAGCTCGTGGTGACGGGTGGCGCAGGATTCATCGGGTCAAACTTTATTCGCTACGTTCTGGCCCAGCACCCTCGCTATACCATTCGGAACCTGGATAAGCTGACCTACTCCGGGAATCTTCACACCCTCCGGGATGTGGAGAGGCATCGGCGTCACACCTTTGTGCGTGGCGACATTTGCGATCGCCGCAAGGTGCAGGAAGTCCTGAAAGGGGCCGATGCGGTGGTTCACTTTGCGGCGGAAACGCACGTTGACCGGAGCATCCTGGACAGCGCCGCCTTTGTCCGGACGAATGTTCTTGGAACCCAATGCCTGCTGGATGCCGCGCGGCAGGCGGGCGTCCGGCGCTTCGTCCTGGTCAGCACCGATGAGGTTTATGGCAGCGCTTCGTCCGGGGAAAAGTTCCGGGAGGATTCCCACCTGGCTCCCAACAGCCCCTATGCGGCCAGCAAGGCCGGCGCTGACCTGCTGGCGCGCGCCCAATTTCGTACTTTTCAATTCCCGGTTATCATTACCAGATGTACGAACAATTACGGCCCCTACCAGTACCCGGAAAAGTTCATCCCCCTTATCATCATGCGTGCTCTCCAGGGAGAAAATATTCCCGTGTATGGCGATGGGCTGCAGGTGCGGGATTGGATCCACGTCATGGACCATTGCGCCGGCCTGGATGCGGTGCTGCACAAAGGCCGGGACGGAGAGATCTACAATCTGGGCGCCGGGAACGAGTGGCCCAACCTGGAAATCGCCCGGCGAATTTTGCGGCTGGTGGGCAAGCCGGAATCCTTGCTGACCTATGTTCAGGACCGCCCGGGGCATGATCGGTGCTACGCTTTGGACTGCGAAAAGGCCCATCGGGAATTGGGCTGGACGCCCCGCACGACGCTGGAAGCGGGACTGCAACAAACGGTTGATTGGTACTCGTCCCACGCCGACTGGGTGCGGCACGTGGCGGCGCGGGGTTACCGCGCGTACTACCGCAAGCACTATGAACGCCGGGAAGCGACGCTGGCCAAAGTTCTCGATCGGGGAGGAAAGAAGTAGTGCGCGTTCTCGTTACCGGCGCACAGGGAATGCTGGGGTCGGTGCTGCTCCCCTGCCTCCAGGCGGAACACCAGGTTTGGGGAGTCGATCAAAGGGATTTTGACATCGGGGAGGAAGCCGCGGTGGGGCGTGCCTTCCGCGAGTTGCGTCCGGAATGGGTTTTCCACCTCGCGGCCTTTACCGATGTCGACGGCTGCGAAGCGAACTCCGCGAAGGCTGAACGGGTCAATGTTTTGGGGACGCGGAATGTGGCGTGCGCCTGTGCGGAAACCGGCGCCGCTTTGCTGTATGTCAGTACGGACTACGTCTTCGACGGCCGCGCGAAAAGGCCCTACCGTGAGAATGATTGTCCGAATCCCCTGAGCGTGTATGGCCTCACCAAGTTGCGCGGGGAGAGGCACGTGCAAGCGCTGGTGGCGCGGCACACCATTGTTCGGTCTTCCTGGCTTTACGGGCCGAACGGCAAGAATTTTGTGGCCACCATATTGAAGTTCGCGAAGGAGCGCGGGGAACTGCGCGTGGTTTCCGATCAGCGGGGGTCGCCCACCTACACCCGCCACCTGGCCGTAAAGCTTGTGGAGCTTATGGCCGCCCGCGCGTATGGTGTCTTTCACGTCACCGGGTCCGGGGATTGCAGTTGGTTTGAGTTTGCCGGAGCGATTGTCCAGTCGGGAGGCTATCCGCAAGTCTGCGTCGCCCCCATCACCACCCAGGAAGCCGGACGCTTGGCCCGGCGGCCCGCTTTTTCGGTGCTGGAAAATCACCGCCTGGCGGAGAGCCAACTCCCCACGCTTCCGCATTGGACGAAGGGCCTGGCAGAGTACCTCGCGGAAGGCCGGCGCGGTGGCGAATTCGCGACGCAGGCCGCCGATAATCCGCAAGCACCGCCGGGGCAGGGGCAGACACCATAAGCGCTAACTTAACCTGTCCGGAGCCCTTCTACATCCCCGCTAAGAATCTTGGCGATTGGGCATGGACGTGAAACAAGATTCTGCGGGGGGATTTCCGGAGGTGCCCAGCAGACACGCCGCTGTGGTATCCGCAAAGGGCGTTTTTCGTTCCGAATCCGCCTTCGCAATCGATCTTGCATCCGACCAGATTTGGTGATCGGGTACATCTGTCCGCATAACGCAATCCGGCCGGGTAGTAGTCCACTGGCTCGAGCACGATTCCCACACCCTCGACGACTACCGAGGAGTTGTTGCCTCGAACGAGACTTTGGGAGATTGAGGGGGCACCTTTCAACGCGCAGGGACCTAATCCGACCCCGTGCCGCCGAGATGTATCCTACCTAACGTTTAGATCGTTGGTTGAGGGCCCACGACAGCGGCTTGTTTTTGGGTATTAAACCTAATTGTTCAGGTTGCTTCGCGCCGGCATTTATCGCGGATAGCGTCACTCATAAGGTATGTTCCAAATTCCTCATAAAATTCTGGGCGATCCAATGCGAGCGCCACTGTTGCCTTTAGAAAACCCAGCTTATCCCCCGCGTCGTAGCGCGTACCTTTGAAGCGAACGGCATAGATATTCCGCCTCTGCGACAATTGCTTTATTGCATCGGTCAACTGTATCTCACCACCCGCTCCGGGCTTTGTTGAATGGATGGAATCAAAGATCTCCGGCGCAAGCACATATCGCCCGATTATCGCCAAGTTGGAAGGAGGTGTTTTCGCCTTCTCAACCATGTCCACGATTTTGACCAGGCCCCCGTTGGTATCAGCCCCCGGGTCAGGAACCACGGTACCGTACCTAGAGGCATCTTTCGGCGGGACTTCCATCACGGCCAGGACCGCCCCCGGTGGATTGTCCGGGTCCCTATAAACGAGCGACTCGTACGCCTCGATGAGTTGGAGAACGCACGGCTTTTCGGCGTCGATAATGTCGTCCGCCAACACAACCGCGAAAGGCTCATGGCCGATCAATCTGCGGGCGCGAAGCACCGCGTGCCCCAAACCCTTCGCTTCTTTCTGCCTGATGTAGCAGACGTCGACCTCATCTGAGATAATTCCTTGAACCACTGAGAGCAACCCCTCGCTTTGCTTTTCTTCAAGCAGATGCTCCAACTCAAAACTCTTATCAAAATGATCCTCAATCGCGACTTTGCCGCGGCCGGTGACGATAATGACCTTTTCGATGCCGGAGCGGACGGCTTCTTCAACTCCGTATTGGATAAGCGGCTTGTCAATCAGGGAGAGCATCTCTTTCGGCTGAGCTTTGGTAGCTGGAAGGAATCGGGTTCCCAGCCCAGCCGCTGGAAATACAGCACTGACCACCTTTGAACTCATAACCAACCCCCCTTTCACATGCACGACTGAGCCACGTATTCTAGTCACCGAGGCACGTCCACGGAAACCACTTGTTAACGTGGTGCCCCTGAAGGCAAAAAGCTTCGCACGACGCCCGCTTGCAATGAACCCTTCACTCCCTCTTGCCAAGAATAACTGGCGCCCAGCCAGACCAATCGGATCCGCGACAAGATCATTGCCCTTGGCTACCGACCCCCAGGCTAGATTGACCAGAGAGCGCTCCGCGCGTTAACTGAGTCATTATGGAGTCAAGTTCGTTAATCAGTATTGAAAGCCATTGGCCGGCCGCCGGATCATCTCTGGACATCAGGGTCAAAAATGCGTGGAGCGTCTGCCAATCGTCCGCCGAAGTCCGGTTGGAAACCGTCAGACTAGAGATCGTTTCACGGATTCTCGTAACAAATATGTCTTCCTTAAAAGCTTCCAGCGCCGTCTTGAGCTTAGGCGTCCCTTGGGCGCGTTCACATTCTTTCAATAATCTAACGGCGCACTTGTTGAAATCTGCGAGGACGTCTGCCGTCGCGTCAGGTCCTACTAGAATTGCCGAAGGCACAAAGACGTGCGAGAGAACGGGTATGAGTTCCTGAACCTGATTTACCGCGAATACCAGTAAGCCTGGTATTCTTGTGACGGGATAGTCATTCCCTCCGCCGACGATGACCTCATCTCCGATGTAGATGGCGTTGGATCCGAACTTCCGTCCCTGCCGCGAACTGCCGCTCAAGTTGAGGCGGTCGATCAGAAACTCCAGGGCGTAGGCCTTGTCCACCTTCTCAAGTGCGACGTCAATGCTGGTAAGTCCACCCGGACGGGCTACCAGGTGGCCAAGCCCCTTGGCATCCAAGGTTTCCTGAATGCGTTCGATCAATTTGATACGCAGGTCCTTGCCAAAAGCCAAGGCCGGTTTGTGGGCATGGCGAAAGCTCAGGATGGGCTTCAGAGTAATCTGAACGGTGGCCTTCACGGGGCAGGTGTCTGAACCATACTCGACGATTCTTAGATCAACTTTAGGTGCCCTCAAACTCGAGTTGTCTGAAACCTGGGACAGGTCATACGTCTTCTCATAGGAGGACCTCTTCGCGGTCAGGTCGTGCATGTATTTCCGCCCGGCCTCATCGAGGATGGAGAGAACCGCTCTGGCATCGTCTTCGTGAATACTCGAGCGCTCGATATAACCCGCGTCGATGAATCTGGGCCGGATGGCAACCCCTTTTTGGCTGTCCTCGACAAAGATCGCGCTCAGAAGGGTCTCCAAAGTCACAGCACCCTTCGAATTGGTGGTGAGACCGTTTGCCAACTCAGCGAGTGAAGGAAAATGCGCGTAGACGCCAGCCGAGTTGGAGAAGAAGTGAAATCGCTCCAGCAGCTCGATACGGCCAGTGTGCACCAACTGATCGATAAGCCAACTCAAGAATCGCGAACTAAGCTCGTGCATGCTGTTGCCGGTGAGAAAGGCCAGGTTCACGCCGAGTGCCGCAGCACGGAGGAGTTCTGGCGCCAGTGTCTCCAGAAAGTGCTGCCGTTCCCGGTCGGCACCCTTCACAAGCAACGTTTGGTCGATGTCAGCGGCGATGAGGCACCTCTCAGTGATCAACCGCTTTGCCTCACAACTAAACTCGTTCAGGAGCATGATCATCCTCCTAGCTGTGCCTCTGGCGACCATGGAACGGACCGGTCTGACGGACTCGAAGGTGCCAATTCCTGGGAGCGCATTGGCGGACCAAGGGAACGGCCCATCATTTGAGTTCCTGGGCGCTACGAAATGTCGGCTCGAATCCGACTGAAAAAGTAGATCGCCATGCGCGAAAATAATCTTGGCACAAACCCAGCGCCCTTCTGCTGTTTCGTTCCATAAGAACCAGGCGCGTCGACGTTCTCTGACTTCGCCGGCCTTTTCCTCGCTTGAAGGCGAGAGCTTTCAACCCTCCCAAAAGGGGACAATAAAGACCCCGCCAGGCCTCTTGGACTGTTTCGCAACCTCCACTTTCACCCCGTTCGCTTCAGCCGCCTCTTGGCCTGTTTCGGAACCTCCACTTTCACCCTTTCTCGCTTCGGCCCGCCAGGCAATCCGGAATCTTCTGGCTCGACTTCATCTGGTGGGAACATCCAGTCCAGACTTTCCCCGGGTCTTTTCATCTCGTAGCTCTGACGGTCCCGATTCAACAGAAACCGAACCGAGTACACGAAAAATTTCCAGAATTGCACAACATCCAAATATTCCACAAAATCATCGACTAGAATCTGCAAGGCATCACTCAGAGACGCCTTCTCGAAATCCTTGCATGTCGGCGGATCAGGAGGCATCTGTCCCGGGAGTACCTTGACTGCTGCAGACAAGCCAAGTTTGAACTGCTCAGGGAGGTAATCGCAAAGGCCCTGTGGGTATTGGTCGGGAACTTCGCCTCTGGCAAATAGGCCCAAGAAAGTGCCGCTGAACTCATCGCCACTCCAGCCTTTAACCACTTCCCTTAAGCGCGCCAGCGCAGACTCCCACAGTCGCTGCCTGAATTGTTTCCGTCTTTCAGGGTCTGCGCCGCCACCGTACTTCCCAAGCATCACCTCGAGAAACTCACTCGCGTAAACATGTGGAACGTACTTTTTTCGGAGATCTCGGATTTGATCGGTGGTGAGCCGCCCTGTCAAGGCCCGCTTCAATTCCGGCGACGCTCGCAGCCACCCGTCTGCAACGCATCCCATCACCAGCCGAGGCATGTAAGACTTCATGTGCCACATAACGTCTTTGTAGGTGGGTGCACCCGAGTGTCGCAATTGGGGGAATCGGGCCTCTCCGACGCGGGCATGTCCCACTTCGCCGATGTGGATATCGAAATGCCCTAACTCGTGGTGCAGGGAGAATTTAAGATGATCGTCAATCCACACCACATTCAAGCGCATATTCGAATAAGGCGGAAGATCAAGAATCGCCCCATCGCTAAGGCAGAGACCGGCACCGCTAATTACTTGGCGAAAAGGGTTCGCCCCATAATTGATGAGTCCGCGCAAAAAGCTCAACGCCGTGCTCGACTTCACCGTGGCCTTCTCGCTCACACCGGATGGCATTATCCTCGGCAGTTCGGCGAGTTCAACAACACGCGTAGCGAATCCATTGAGTACTTCCTCTTCGTTTTCTCGATCCACCCCCGGTTCTGCCACCTGCCGACTTGGCTGCTCATCATACGGCGGCTGACAATAGGTGCCGGAAAACGCAAAATAATGAATCCGTGGATTCCGAGAGACCCTTTGATAACGCTCGCACAATCTCGCGATGGACCTCTGTACATTCTGAACGTCATCCTTCCACCTGCCCGCGGTCGAGCGAGCATGGGACCCCGCCTCGTGGCGCCGATTGCCAAAATAGATTACATCATCGTCGAGGCGGAAAATCGGGACCTGCCTGCCGATGTTCGCGATCCGAATCGCAGCCTCGGCGACCTTCGGCGCATCGTAACGCATCCGGTCGAGTCCTCCTGCAAGGAAACGGGTGTATCTGTCCGCCGTGACTTCGTCTAGGTTCTCCTCTAATATAGTAAGTAACTGTAGAAGCTCGAAAGCGTCAATAATCTGTATTTCCTTTGTCAATTTCTTAAGTTTAACAAGCGCAGTGTGAATTTGGTCGAGATTCGCCCCAAGGGTAAGGAAGTGAACAGGTCGCCCCTTCTGAAGGAGGCGCGCCCACCCGAGATCGACAAACAAAAACGCTCGGCCCTCCCAGCGCTGTCCAGTCAAGTCAAGTAAGGGACTCAGGATTGCCGAGAGGTATTTCAGGTCCGCTCTAAAGCGATCCTCAAATGAGGCTGTCAATCTAAAGCCGTATAGTTTAGTCCAATTGTAGTCAGTGTGCTCCTCAGTTGCGTAATGCACAAAGAGGAAGTACCGGCGCATGAATTCTTCTTTGCTTTCCTCACCACGATTACCATTTGCTTCGTGACGGGTGGCAGTGGGGGGGTGAATTGCCTTTGACATTGAGATGCCTCCTAAAGGTATCTATGAAGAGCGACAATGGAGGACAGGCTCTGCGGCCTGAGCCACAGGTGCCAGTATACATTCTTCTCGACGATGGTCAACAAGATGCGCTATCGTTTTCGACTGAGTGAAAGCGTTTAATCAAGTGTTCCATATCACTGGTGAATTCAAGAGAAATTGGGGAGATTGGTCCATGGGAGCGCGCCGAAAGGAATTCAGCAGGCTGCTTAGACGCATGCGAACCGATGCTAGACTAACCGAAGCCGAACTGGCTAAACGGGTGGGGATTTCCACGAGCTACATTTACTACTTGGAAGACCAGAGGGACGCAAGATCGCCGTCCCTCTCCGTAGTGGTAAAGCTTACGGAAGGCCTCAACGTCACCCGCGAGCACCGGCTCGCACTGCTTCGAGCAGCAGGCTACAACGCTGGGCCTATATCCGACCAGAACACAGTGCTGAATCCTCTGGTGGAACTTGTCAACAACGACGCCCTTTCGTTCGATGACCGCCAAGACTTAGCGAGGGCGACCCGAGAATTTGCCAATCATTGGAAGGTCCTGAGAGAGAAACGGGCACGGAATGTGAAGAAGGCGCTCATTCTGACGGCGGGTTGGCAGCCGCGTCTGCTATCGGCACGGAGTCTGGAACGTACACTGGCTCACGTAGCCGATGAGGTCGGTCGAGCGGGCATATCTCAGCTCGTAGTGGTCGTCGCTCCCGAGACACCCGAGAATACCTTCCGAGAACTGCGGGGGCGTCTCGCCCTGACGGTCAGTCGCGTGACTCAGGAGCAACCGGTTGGACTGGGAAACGCTATCCTCGCTGCGCGAGCACCCCTTGAGGATGGGCCTTTCGCAGTCGTCCTACCTGATGACGTCGATCCCTCAAGGACCGCCTTGGGGAGACTTGTGCGGCAATACGAGCGCGTCAGAAAACCCATCGTCGCAGTGAACCCAGGCGAGCCTATGCCTAGGTGGCCAGAAACCCGCTATTATGGTATCGCCTTCCTCGGCGAGCCGATTGATAGAAATGTCCCACTGTATCGACTGAGTAGTTTGACGGAGAAGCCCGACCGGATCCCAGCCCAGAGCGCCAATGCGCGAATGATTGTTGGACGTTACGTCTTGACGCCGGAAATCTTTGACATCCTTCAAACTCTCGAGCCCAGTCATCATACCGGCAAATACGAACTTACAGACGCCTTGGCGGTGTTGCTGCGCAGCCAGTCGATTCTGGCCTGCGAGTTACCCAAGAAGCTCCTCCCTTTAGCGCCAGTGCGATTCCTGATCGAAAAACTCATTCACTCCCTTCAGGACCGGCGCAAGTTTGAGGAAATACTATCCCTATGGGGTGGGCGGTTTCTCAAGAGAACCACTGAGAGTTGACCCGAGGCACGGGACACCAACCACACCGGCCCCGAGAATGATGCGGTTACGTTTCTGGTCTGTCCTCCGCAGAAAAGACGCTTTGAACTCGTTGTCTGGTGCTCATTGAACTCAACAATTGGGGCAGCAGCGAAGTGGGGATGTGAACCAGGTCTTTTCCAGCCCATACGCCGTGCGCGCCGCTCCGGCTCAGCCAACATTTGCTACCGTATTATCCTCATCCCGGCGGAATCTCGCAGACTAGAGAGACTAGTTGCAAGTCGCTGTTAGCAGGGCAGTTGCGGCGCAAGCTGGGACTCGGCCTGAAGTCACCTTCGCGTCCATTGGCTCCCACCTGGCCATATTGTGGCGTGCACAAAAGGGATTGCGTGTTAAATTAGCGCTTATAGGAGACAAACAACCATGACCACACAGAAAGCCAGATTGGTTGCAGAACGCGCTGGGACTCGCCTTGTCATCGTCAGCCGCGCGCAGCCCGGCTGTGGCGACGTTATTACCAATCCCCAGGCCCCCCAGTTGATTCACGGGATTGAGGTTGAAGCGTTGGCGCAATTCCCCGATGAGCGCGGCTGCTTCGCAGAACTCTTTCGGTTCGGGGAACCCGGCCTGGCCGGGGATTTCGATGCGGCCGGCGGCTGCAAAATTCAGGTTTCATTTACCGTTTCGTATCCCGGCGTCATTAAGGCGATACATTACCACTTTGAGCAGACTGACCTCTGGGCTCCGCTCAGTGGGATGTTGCAGGTTTTCTTGTACGATCTTCGCGAGTCTTCGCCCACTTGCAGCCGGCTGAATACCCTGTTCGTAGGTTCCCTGCGGCCCTGGAAGGTGCGAATCCCTCCCGGCATTGCCCATGGCTATAAAGTTGTGGGCACGGAATCGAGCTTGTTGGTATATGCTATGAACAGGCTCTATAACCCTCAGGACGAGGGGCGGATTCCTTTTGACGATCCGGGGATAAATTATGACTGGGTGACCCGGCCGCGGTAAACTCTTTGATCTGCTGAGGCGAATTCAGATTTGGGCAGACGCGATAATGAGGGAGGCAGATTGAAAGACGTTGTCGTCATCGGAGCAGGGCCGGCAGGCATCCATGCCTCGTTTCTATTAGCGCAGGCGGGCCTGGATGTGGCGCTCTTCGAGGCCCAGAGCCGGATTGGCGAAAAGGCCATCTGCTCCGGCGTCGTCGGCGACGAGGCTTTCGCCCGCTTTGATCTTCCCCGGGAGCCCATTCTGTCAGACATTCGATGCATTCAAGCCGTCTCCCCCGGGGGAAAAAAGCTTGTGCACCAGACGGACGCCCCCCTCGCGCAGGTTATCGATAAAGGCGAGTTTAATCGGGCCTTGGCGCAGCGCGCCATTGACGCTGGGGCGGAGGTGCTGCTCGGCTGCTGGGTGAGTGCTCTGGCCGTTGATAAGCATTCGGTGGAAGTTCAATACCGCACCACCGACGCGGGGCCGGAAAGCCTGCGAGCGCAAGTGGCCATCATCACCACCGGTGTGAATGGTTCCCTGAATCATGCCCTGGGGTTGGCGCGGCCGCGACAATTTCTGCGCGCCCTTCAGGCCGAATTGACTTTACCACCCAATGGCCATGGCACGGCCACGCGGGTGTTCGTGGGGCAAGGCGTTGCTCCCGGGGCTTTCGGATGGGAGATTCCCCTGGGCAACAACCGCTGGCGGGTTGGCCTGATGACGGAGCAAAACCCCGAGCCGTATTTCGCCAAGCTCGTGCGCAGAGTGGCGCCCCAAGTGGACATGGCAACTTTGCGGGTCGATCGAAAAGGCATTGCCCAGGCCGCCGTGGGCCGCTGCGTGGTGGAGCGCGTGATCGCGGCGGGGGAAGCTGCCGGGCATATCAAGACCACCACCGGTGGGGGAATCTACTACGGGCTACTTTCCGCCGAACTGGTGGCCGATGTGGTGATTCGCGCTTTCCGCAGCAAAAACTTCAGCACTCGCACCCTGGGCGAATTCGAGCGCTATTGGCGATCCACTTTCGGGAATGAGTTGATGGTCGGATATTTCGCGCGCAAACTCGCCAGCCACTTTACCGACGGCCAAATCGATGGCTTCTTCGATGTGGCCAATGCCACGGACCTGCTGGTGCGATTGAATGGCCGGCTGAAATTCGATTGGCACCACCGCGCCCTGCTGGCCACTCTGCGCGCCCTGCTGACACTTCCCGGAGGATTGGGGAATGGGGTTAGGAGCTAGAAGTTAGGAGTTAGAAGCCAGGAGACAGAAGTCAGGAGTCAGGAGCTCGAAGTCAGAAGCTAGAAGACTGACACTTCTCCTGGCTTCTAAATTCTAGCTTCTAACTTCTAGCTCCTGACTCCTGTCTCCTGACTCCTGACTCCTTCACGTCATGCTCAAACGCCTCTTCGACATTTCGCTCTCCGGGCTCGGCTTGATTATCTCTTCGCCGCTTTGGGCCACGATTGCCGTAGCCATTAAGATCGAGGACGGTGGCCCCATTTTTTACGGCCAGCCGCGCGTGGGGAAGGATTGCAAGGAATTCCAGAGCGTCAAGTTTCGCTCCATGGTGCCGGACTCCGACGCCAAGTGGGGCGTTGTTCCCGCCAAGGAACTTGATCCGCGCATTACGCGCGTGGGACGGATTCTGCGCGCCACGGCCATGGATGAACTTCCGCAACTCTGGAATATCTTTCGCGGCGACATGAGTTTTGTCGGACCGCGGCCGGAGTGGTCGGAACTGGTGAAGAAATTCCGCGTGGAAATTCCCGGATTCGACCGCCGGCACACCGTCACACCAGGGCTCACCGGCATCGCGCAGATTTATGGCCACAGCGAACTGCCGCGCCGCCAGAAACTGCGCTACGACATGCTTTACATCAAAGAGCAGAGCTTCTGGTTGGATATTCGCCTGGTCTTCATATCCTTCCTCGTGACCTTTACCGGAAAATGGGAGGAGCGCTCCGCAAAATTGCCGCGGCTGCTCGGTGGGCGGCGCGCTGCGAAAAGGCGGAGGACGCCGGTACCCAAACCCCCATGCGAGGCGCCGGTGGTACGTGGTGGATAGTGGATAATCGGCAAATCCCCGACACTGGCCGAAAATGGCCGGTGTGAAACCTTCATGATGGAAGCGCAACCCTTGCCCCATCAAGCCGTTAGCCCGCCTTGCACCGAAGTCCTCGGCGCGCCAGTCCACATTATTGACATTATGTCCGTTTTGCGCCTGATGGAGCTGTGGATTCACGAGCGCGACCGCCCTCGCTGGATTGCCGTAACCGGTTCGCACGGAGCCCTTGAGGCGCACAAACACCCCGATTTTCGCGAAATTCTGCACACAGCCGACCTCTCCGTCCCCGACGGTCGCTGGGCGGCGCGAGTGGCGGCGCGCAAAATGTCCTGCGCCACGCATCAGGTTCGCGGCGCGGACTTATTGTCGGCATTTTGCGAATTTTCCGCCCAAAAGGGCTTCACCAACTACTTTTACGGCGACACGGACGAAATCCTGGCCTTGGCCAGCGCCCGTCTGCGCCAGATGCACCCCGGAGTGAAGATTGTGGGCGCCTACTCCCCGCCGTTTCGGGAGCTTTCCCCCGACGAAGATTCCCGCGTGGTGGAAATGATCAATCAGGCCAATCCCGACGTGATTTGGGTGGCGTTGGGCCTTCCCAAGCAGGAGCGCTGGATTGTCGCCCACCGCCACCGCCTGAAAGCGCCGGTGATTGTCGCGGTGGGGGCTGCGATCAAATTCCACAGCGGCAAGGTAATTCCGTCGCCGCGTTGGGCCAGCCGAGTGGGCCTGGAATGGTTCTGGCGTTTGATGCACGAGCCGCGCACGGTATGGCGCCGGGCGTTGATTTACGGCCCCCAGTTCATGGCGCTTTCCTGGCTGGACGTGTTGCGGCACAAGCTGCGGCGGAAGTGAACCCGCGGTTGATGAGCGGAGGAATGTTCTTGGACAAACCGGCGCGCGACGCGCATGAAAGCGGAGGGTCCGCCGTCGCCATTCTCGGCGGCGGCATGACGGGTTTGGCGGCGGGCTGGGCTTCCGGACTGCCGGTTTACGAGGCCGAGGCCGCGCCGGGCGGAATCTGCTCGTCGTATTACCTGCGCCCCGGCACCCAGGAGCGGCTCGCCCAGTCCCCGCCGGATCAAGAGGCTTACCGGTTTGAAATCGGCGGAGGGCATTGGATTTTCGGCGGCGACCCCGCCGTCCTGCGGCTGATTCGCACGCTGGCGCCGGCCACCGCTTACGAGCGCAAGTCCTCGGTTTTCTTTCCTGACCAGAACCTTTACGTTCCCTATCCGCTTCAGAACCACCTGGGGCGCCTTGGCAAAGAGCTTCGCACCCGGGCGCTGGTAGAAATCCTGACGACACCCAAGGGCAAATTCCGCACCATGGCGGACTGGCTGGTCCAAAGTTTTGGCCCCACACTCACCGAATCATTCTTCGGGCCTTTTCACGAGCTTTACACCGCCGGCCTGTGAAAATCGATTGCCCCGCAGGACCCGTACAAATCGCCCATTGATGATAACCAGGTGATACTTACAGCAATGTGGACGTCAGCTTCCTGCCGATTCCGGCCCGAGCGGCGAACACTCGGGTAAGCATCTACATCGAGAAAGCCTATGAAGGTGGCCGGAAGCCCGCGCCCGACGAAATCCGGGAATACTCCCAAGCGGCAGTGCGCGAGTTGCAGCAGTGGGGCTTTCTGGGAGACGCGGAAGTGGTGGACCCGACCTGGATTGACGTTGCCTACACGTGGTCTTGGCCCGGCTCGCGGTGGCGCGCTGCGGCGCTCAAGGCGCTGGAGGAGCACGACATCCAGATGGTGGGAAGGTATGCCCGCTGGGTGTTTCAGGGCATCGCCGACTCCCTCCGCGACGGCCTTTACGTGGGTGCCGCGAACCGCCCGGGGAGCACGTAGCCACAGTCAGTGATTTTCTCACCGTGGTCTTTTCCCGGTTGCAGAACCAAGAATCGATTGCCGCCACGGTGGCGTGCTGCATGATTCAAATTGATCACGTGCGATTGCCCTTGGTGTACCACGCATGAGAAAAGACCACGGTCAGAAAATCACTGACCGTGGCTACGTGCTCCCGCCTACCTCGTGGTTGAAGGCAACCCGACCGCAGCGAGTGCCTTGGAAGGCTGCATGTTTGAAATGACAAAATGGGTCGAAGCAATCGAGCAGGGAAAAAGTGTTGAAGATTTGATCCCGGTTAATGCACCGCCTACCGCTGAGTATGCCGACCCGCTCCGCCGCAGGCTTGATTTCTTGCGCTCCGAGATACTGCCTCTCCTCGGCGTAGAAGAACGGCGAGCGTAGCGCGGACCCCCGTTCTTGGGGTCCGCGGTTCTTACGGTGGAGTTCAGGCGAATGTCCCGTGGCGAAGAAGCCGGCGTGGCGAATTCCTTTGGGCAATAGAAATTTTCCTTTTCGGCGTTTTAGCGCGGGAGATGGACGCGAATCGCAGAGCTGCGCCAGCCCGCGCTCAGAACATGAGCCAGAATTATGAACGACGCTCTCCAATAATAGGAAATATGGTGCCTGCCCGCTTTTCCCCAGCGGATGCTCGTGGATCCCAGCCTGCCCCCCGGCTTCGCGGGCAAACTCACCGGCCTCCCCTACCGCGGCAAGCATTACGATTTGACCGCGGGCGCGAACGGAGTGACGGTGAAGGGGACGTAGCGCCAGAAGACGTAGCGCGGGCGTCCCGCCCGCGCTACGCTGGCTCGACTTGGCGAGGCATCGAAGCTAACAACACTCCTTGCCCTGCAACGCTTTCTTCCCTTCCATGCAGATGACGGGAACCGCCACCAGCGCGGCGGCGGGGTCTATCCAGCGGATATGCAGCACCGCATTGAGGACCAAGCCGGCAAGGGTTATGCCGGCAAGGTAGGCGCAGGTTGCGGACTGCACCGCGTCGGCGGTTAATGCCGCGTTGCGAGCCGTTTTCCCGGCTCTTCGCTTCGCCGAACTCAGGGGGGGCATGACGGCGAGCGCGGCAACCGTGACGCCGATGCCGATCCAACTTGTATCGGGCCGCACATGCTGCCACAGCGCGAGGGCAGAGCTCAGGGTGATGACCGCAGCAAGCAGGAAGAGAAGAATGCCCGCCAGCCTCGTGGCCCGGGCCGTGCTCAGGGCAAAGCGTGGGACGAATTGCAGGAGCACCACGAGCGCCGACATGAGTTCGACGAGACTATCGGCGCCAAAGGCCAAAAGCACGGGGCTGCGCGCGCGCCAGGCAGAAGAGAGAGCAAGGGCGCACTCCACCACCATCCAGATCAGCGTGACCACCTGCAACCGCATTATCTGGCGCGATATTTCGCCGGAAGTTCCTGCGCATCCACAGCCGTCGGTCAATGTCGCGTCCTGTTTCTTCATCAAAGCCTTGCGCTTGCCTCACAACCTTGGTGCCTCACGAGTGAAAATCCAGGCCAGGTACCTGCAGGGCGGCGAGTTCGGCGACGCGGCTTGGTTGGAGGGTCGTGAATTCCTTTTGAGGCACCTTGAGATACTTCCACGTTGTCTGGGTTAGGTGCGTAGCAGTCTCGCACCAGCGGGTGGCTGCGGTATCCTTATGGACGACTTCGGCAGTTTCTTGGCCCTTAGTTTCAAGAAGCCAGCAATTCCCCCGACTATCCAGGGCGACAAAGTCAGGCGTATAGAAGTGGAGGTTCATTGCGGCATCGGTGTACTCGATGGTGAAACCGAAAGAAAGAGGAATCTTGGCAAAAGCCTGCACGTCCGGGGCGTTATCCAAAAACTTCGCAAATTCCCGCTCGAAGTCATTATCACAGGGCACCAAGTTGAATACCGTCTTCCGCCCCTCCCAGACTGGGCGCGACCAGGGAAAGGGCTGGCAACCCGAAAGCATTCGCGCCGGTTCGAGCAGTTGTGGCGTCTGTTCCTCGATGGTTAATTCCAACAAGGCATTCTTGAAGACATCCACGCAAACATAGTGGGCCACAGCGGTGCTCATGGCCTTGACCGTCACTGGATCCTTCAAGTCCACGAGGTGGCCAAAAGCCTTCCCCTCAAAGAAATCCCGCACCTTTGGGGCCAGCGCCGCAAACTGCGAAGGCAGCTTCACCGCTTCCGCGATGCGCCGCGCGTAGTACCCAATCACTTCCTGCGCCGTTTGCGGTTCGGGAATCGTATAATCGCGCTCCACTTCTTTCTTGAGAGTAATGATGTCGTAGCCTTCGTAGCGAAAAGTCTTCGTACGCGGGTCGTCCTCGCTCATCGGGAGGACAATGCTTTGCAGGCCCAACGCGTTCAGGCCTGCTATCTCTTCCGCCAGGCTCTTCTTGCGCACCAGCGACGGCGTCAGCACGGGCAGCCCGATGTCAAATTTCCTGCGGTCGTCCAGTGGCATGATGGTGACGATGTGCAGTTTGTCTTTGCCGAGTTCAAACGTATCGAGCTTTAAATCCTCAATTTTTTCCAGTTCGTCCACGAAATCCAGAAACGCCTTATTGCCGATGATATCGACTCGTTCCGTGTAGCTTCCCGGCAACTCGCGAAACATCAGCCGCAAACCGCGTCCGATGGTTTGCTCAGGCAGGATGTTGGCCTTGGACGTATAGGGCCGCAGGCCCACCACCACTGTAACGGTTTGCACGTCCCACCCCTCGCGCAGCATCAAGACACTTACAATGGCGTTGATGGGGCTATTCGGCTCGTCCACTTTGCGTACCGCTTCGCGGGCCGTATCCAAATCCCCCTTACTTACTTGACCCGTCTTGTCGGTGTGGATTACTTGCGTCCTGTCGTCGCCAAAATCTTCCGGGTACTTGGTTTTCAGCCAGTCGGCCACGTCCTCGGCATCGTCCGTAGTATTCATCATGATGAAAAGGACGGGTTTCCTGCGGAGGGGCTCGAGTTGCTCGCGGTATTCCCGCCAGCGTTCCACCGCCGCGGTCAGGTACGCCCGGTAACGCACGCTGGCATAGTCCGATTTGGCTTCCGTGACCTTGGCAATGCCCTTCATCGGACGTTTCACGATGCCGTCAATGATCGCTTGCTTCAGGGGGTAATCGGAGATAGTCCAGGGGAAAATGGCTCCCTTCTGGAAGCGTGGAGTTGCCGAGAAATCCAATTGCGCCGTGAGAGGCGTCTCCGCGTGCAACGCTCGAATCACTTTGTTCCACTCACTGTCTTCATCGTGGGTGTGATGCGCCTCGTCATTGACTACCAACAAGCGCCCGGCGCGCAGGCCGATTCGGTCACTGAAGTCCGCTAGCTCCAGCTTATTCATCGGAGGCTTGGACCCTAGCATCTCCGTCATGATCTCGGGCTCATCCTCCTGCGCCCGATTCGGCCGTTCATAGAATTGCTGGATGTTGGTGAGGAAGAGCGTTCCTTCGGCGTGCGCTTTTTCGCCCTCACCGCGCATCACGCAGTCAAAGTCCCAGAAGATCTCAAGCTCTTTGGGGATAACGGGATCGGTGCGAAAGATGCGCCCGCCCGCAAAGTCCCCTTTCAATCGCTCAAAGACGATGACGTTAGGGGCCACCAGCAGAAAGGTTTTTGCATAGTCCTTGGAGATGTCGTCGGTCTCGCGTGCCGCATTGAGGAATTGCCACGCCACCGCCAGCGCCATGACCTTCGTCTTGCCGCTTCCTGTCGCCATCTTGATGCAGTAACGCGCAAAATCGTCGTAGGGTGGCAGGCGAACATCGCGCAAATTCTGCGCGTAGCGCTCTAACAGCGCCTTCCGGGTCCTGACCTTCTCGAACTCCCACACAAAGATCAGCGTTTCAATCGCTTCGCGTTGTGACGGGTGGTATTTGAAAGGCAGGCCGGTGGCCAGCTTGTGGTCGGTTTCAAACCAGTAGTTCAACAGGATGCGCGTTGTATCGGTAATGCCCTTGTATCCGCCCGCCTTCCAAGCCTTGACGGCTTCGCGAAGCGCGGGCACACACGGCCCCGTGCGCAACCTTGCGGTGATATCCAGCAATTCGGCCTGGCTGGGGTCGGCGGGTTTGGTTTTTCGGCGTGGCATGAGTCTCTAACATCTCCGCGCGCGTCAGGTTGCATCGGGAGAGCGGAAACCGATCCGCGGCCGGCGCTTTTGCGGCGGCCTCATGAGTTTCCGAATGGCATCAAAAACCACCTTGAACTGCGCATCATATTTCCCTTCCATCTCATCCAGGCGGCGCGCCAGATCGCGATTCGAGGCCAGCATTTCCCGCAACTTGACGAAAGCGCGCACGACGAAGACGCTCACCTCAACCGCCCGCCGCGAATTCAAGACGCTTGCCAGCATGAGGGCTCCATGCTCCGTGAAGGCTGAAGGCAATGCAGGCGAAAATTTCAGCTTCTGGAGGTGGTCGCAATTTGCGACCACCTCCAGCTTCTCAGCGTCCCTCAGGCGGAACATGAAATCAGCCGGAAACCGTTCTCGGTTGCGCTTGACCTGCTCGTTCAGGCGTTTGGTCGTGACGCCGTACAGCTCCGCGAGGTCGGAGTCGAGCATGACCCTCTGCCCGCGAATGAGCAGAATTCGGCTCTCGACCCGTTCCGGCGGGATGGCGAGTTTTGAAGTCACAATTTGTGACTTCAAGTTCTTCATGGCTCCCCCTGCATAGACCAGACATATTGCGCGCCGTCAGGAAAAATGCACCGGCCTTGAGGTCGCAGTTTGCGACCTCAAATTTGAGGTGCCAAAGTGGCACCTCAAGTTCTTCATCGCTCCCCTGATGTAGCGTCGCCTTTCAGGGCGGCACTTTGTTTGACATCGCAAACTGCGATGTCAAAGATCTTGCCTCTTTCTCCGCTCTGCCTATCCAACTCACCGCCTGCGCCCGCTTAAAGGACGACAATCTTGAGGTCACAATTTGTGACCTCATATTTGAGGTGCCACCACCCCGGCGCCCAGGGCGCCTCCCCTCCTCATCTGAGGAGGGGAGCTTTTAGGAACTCCCCTCCTGAATCAGGA
>Ga0326728_10009341_pt1 | contig 23691 bp, 22 predicted proteins | sample MB3enrmetagenome_FD_207602 | JGI IMG/M metagenome (GOLD analysis project Ga0326728, IMG submission 207602) | Lab enriched peat soil microbial communities from McLean, Ithaca, NY, United States - MB31MN | ecosystem: Environmental > Terrestrial > Soil > Wetlands > Peat | place: USA: New York... | reverse complement strand
ATTGGTTCAATCAGTGGTCCGACAAGCTCGACCCAGGCAATGCGCCGGTGCAGGCCATCGAAGTCACGCCGGACAAGAAGGTCGTGTGGGCTCTGCGCGCGTGGTCGCCACCGGCGGACCTCGGCCCATCCACGACGATTCAAATTCTCGACGAGCCGCCAACATCCTGGATCGATCCTGCCACCGGTCACCGCGTTGTGCGCCTCACGCGCGAGCCCGGCAGCGCGAGCCTCTACTTCAACCAGAACGGCTACACCGCCGATGGAAAGAAGCTGGTGTACTCCACGCCGGGCGGCATCTCGGTTCTCGATCTGGCCACGCGGGAAGCCCGGCAGATTGTGCCAGGACGCGCGCGCCTGATCGAGGCCGGACGGAAAACCCAGCGGATTTATTACGCTCGCGAGGGCGCCGTGTTCTCGACGGATGCCGATACCGGAGAAACCCGCCGCATCGGCGCTCTGCCTCCCGGCGGGGGTGTAGCCACCGTGAACGCCGACGAGACTTTGCTGGCTGGCGCATACGTCGAAGGCGGTGCGCAGCAAGTGCGGCCTGCCCCGGACCAGCAGTTGCATCCTCTCGATCAGCCGGCGAACAAGGCAGAGATGATGGAGCGGCGCTGGGCGGCGCGGCTCCCCATGGTTTTCTTCACGCTTGACGTTCGCACCGGAGAGATCAAGACGATTCACCGAAGTAATGACTGGCTCGGCCACCTGCTGTTCTCACCAACCGATCCCACGCTCCTCATGTTCTGCCACGAAGGGCCGTGGCACAAGGTCGATCGCATCTGGACCATCCGTGCCGACGGCTCGGGCCTCAAGCAGATTCACACGCGCACCATGGCGATGGAGATTTTCGGACACGAGTTCTGGAGCGCGGACGGCAAGACCATCTGGTACGATCTGCAGACGCCACGCGGCGAAGATTTCTGGCTGGCCGGCTACAACATCGACAGCGGCGCGCGGACCTGGTATCACCTGCAGCGCAACGAGTGGTCCATCCACTTCAACGTATCGCGCGACGGCGCCCTGTTCTGCGGCGACGGAGGAGACCCTGGACAAGTGGCGAAGGCGCCCGATGGCGAGTGGCTCTACCTGTTCCGTCCGGAGCTCATCGAGAATGCCGGCATCAATGAGAAAGGTTTCGTCCAGCCCGGCGTGCTGCGCGCCGAGCGTCTCGTGAATATGTCGAAACACGGCTACCGTCTGGAGCCGAATGTGAGCTTTACGCCGGACCGTAAGTGGGTGGTGTTCCGCTCCAACATGTTCGGACCGGTTTACGTCTTCGCGGTCGAGGTGGCCAAGACTGAACAGCCGGCCCCACCCTCGGCCTCCCGACCCGAGTAGCAAGCCGGAATGGACGAAATCGTACAGATTGCTTGCAAGCCCGATTGACGGAGGGCAGGTAACTTGTATAGTCTCTTGCTGGACGAAGTATAAGTGATCACATAACAGGAGGAAGTTAGATGCCGGTCTTACAACAAGGAAGCAGTGGCTCCGAAGTGGCCGACTTACAGAACAAGCTGCGCGCTCGCGGCTTCGATCCGGGGTTATCCGACGGCTCTTACGGTCCGGGAACCGCGGCGGCGGTAGGAGCCTTCCAGCGCAGCGCCGGGCTTAACCCCGATGGCGTAGTGGGTCCTCAAACGGCGGCCGCGCTGGGCCTGGCGGTGCCACCCCCGATCGTCTCCGCGATTCCCGCGGTCACCGTTGCGATGGTCTGCCAGATGTTCCCGAATACGCCGGCTCCGAACATCGAGCAACATTTGCCGGTGGTGCTGAACGCCCTGGTGGCGCCTCAACTGGCCAACAAGCCGATGATCCTCATGGCGCTCGGCACGATCCGTGCGGAGACTGAGTGTTTCCTGCCCATCAGCGAGGGTCAATCTCCGAACAACACGTCGACCGGCGGCCATCCGTTCGATCTGTACGATTCCCGTGCGGATCTTGGGAACCAGGGGCCACCGGACGGCGAACAATTCAAGGGACGCGGATTCGTTCAACTCACCGGCCGCACCAACTACCAGGTCCATGGCAACGCCATCGGCTTGGGCAATCAACTGATCGACAACCCCGACCTCGCCAACGATCCCGCGATTGCCGCGCAACTGCTCGCCAGTTTTCTCAAGAGCCGCGAACAGGGTATCACGGCTGCCCTCGCCACCGGCGATCTCACCACCGCTCGCCGTCTGGTCAACGGCGGATCGAACGGCCTTGACCGGTTTGAGGACGCCTATAACATCGGTAAGTCGCTGATACCGGACTCAGTCTCGGCTTGACGTTCGATCGGAACAGGCGTGTTATTACTTGCACAAGAGCGGAAAATGCTCCGGATGCCGCCATGAGGATCGTCCCTGCGCTCATGATCCCCCAAACCCACCCCTCCCCGTTGTAAAATAAACAGTTTAAGGACATCTCCAAATGCAGAACACGCTGTTGACGAAGTTTATCCAAAAGAACGTCCGGGACGATGTTCCGGCGTTCCGGCCGGGCGACACCATTCGCGTCCACGTCAAGATCAAGGAAGGCGACAAGGAACGGCTGCAGGCATTCGAGGGCACGGTGATTGCCCGCAACAACACCGGACTCGGCGAGAGCATCACGGTTCGCAAGGTCAGCTTCGGACAAGGCGTGGAGCGCATCTTCCCCGTTCACGCCCGCATCATCGACCACATCGACGTCGTCCGTACCGGCCGCGTCCGCCGCGCCAAGCTGTATTATCTGCGCGACCTGAAGGGCAAAGCGGCCCGCCTCCGCGAGCGCGAATAGCGTTCCAAACCCCATGCGGCCCGAAGCGGCGTGTGGCAAAATCCGTTGCCAGGCCACCATCGAGCGTGAGCTGTGCGCACGAGGCTTTCGCTCGGTGGCGGGCATCGACGAGGTCGGCCGCGGCGCGCTGTTCGGGCCGGTGGTGGCGGCCGCCGTCATCCTCTCTCCCGACCGCCCCATACGCGGCCTCAACGACAGCAAGCTGCTTGAGCCGGAGCGCCGCGAAACGCTCGCCGCGCGCATCCGCGACCGCGCGGTGGCCTGGGCCGTAGCCGCGGTGGATGCCGCAACCATCGATTCCATCAACATCTACCAGGCGTCACGCCAAGCCATGCGGATCGCCGCCAGCCGCCTCAACCCCGCCCCCGATTTTCTGCTGGTGGACGCCGTCTCGCTCGATATGGATGTGCCGCAGCGCGCGCTGATCAAAGGCGACGCCCGCTGCCACGCCATCGCCGCCGCCTCCATTGTCGCCAAAGTCTGGCGCGACGAGTTGATGCGCGTCTGGGACGCCGTTTTCCCGGCTTACGGCCTGGCTTCCCACAAGGGCTACTCGACCCCCGAGCACCTGCGCGCCCTCCGCGAGTTCGGCCCCACGCCTTTGCACCGGCTGAGCTTCGATCCCGTGCGCGCACGCGCCCGAATTCTGCTCTATTGCGACCGGCAAATGGAACTCTTCGAGACGGCGGCTGCCGTATGATGCCGGCCGCGCCGGGCCCCGGCGTTCCGCGCAACGATTTGCCGAAGCGCGCCGAGCCGCCGGCCGCTCCGCCCCGCCCGGCCTACCGCTGGTACCACATGCTGGGAGCCGCGGCTCTGATCGCCGTGTGCACCGCCATGGGCCTCTTCCTGCTCGTCTTTCCCTGGAGCACATTCTGGGAAGCGAACACCTATGTGCTCGAAGTGCCGGCCATTCAGAATTATTGGTCGAGCCCGTACCTGCGCGGCGCGGTCAGCGGGCTGGGACTCGTGAACCTCTTCTTCGCGCTGGTCGACCTGGTTCGCTTCCGCCGCTTCTTCGAGCCGTAAATGCGCCGCTTGCTGCTGGTGGTTGCGATCATCGTCTACGGTTCGCTTTACCCATGGCATTTCACTTTCGCCGGCCGGCCCGAACCTGTGTCGCTCCTGCTCCATTCCTGGCCGGCCGCGTGGGACCGGTTCGTGCTGCGCGATATCGCGATCAACGTGCTGCTGTATATGCCGCTGGGCGCGGCCGCCTGTCTGGCGTGGCTGCCTCGCTTTCCGCGCGCCGCGGCGGCCGCCGCCACGGCCTTCGGCTTTGCGCTCTCCCTCTCCATGGAGCTGCTGCAGAACTATGTTCCGGGCCGCGTCACCAGCCTGTCCGACCTGGCGACCAATACCCTCGGTGCGGCGGCCGGCGCTTGCCTGGCAGTTGCGTTCGCGCCTGAAATCATCCCGCCCCTTTATAGCCAGGCGCGGCGCGCTTCGCAGGGCGCCGCTTTGCTCGTGGCCTGCTGGGGCGCCTACCAGCTTTACCCGTTTTTCCCCATCGTCAGCTCCACGCACTTCGAACGAGTGCTCCACGCGCTGATCGTCACGCGCACTCTTTTTCCCGTCGCGACATGGGCTGCCGCCGCGGAATGGTTTGCCGCTGCGCTGGCTCTGGAAGCCGTCTTCGGACGCTTGCGCACGTCCTGGCTCTGCGGCGCCATGCTGTTATCCGGGCTGAGGATCTTCATGCCTTCCCGCTCGCTGGCGCCCGATGAAGTGGCCGGCGCGGCCCTCGCTCTGGTCGCCTGGGAGATTCTGCCGCCGAGGCGTCGTCTGCCGCTCGGAGTTTGGATGGCCCTGTCGGCAATCTTGTTGGTCGAGCTGGCGCCTTTCCATTTCACCCGTCACGCGGCTTCGTTTTCCTGGATTCCCCTCGGCGCCACCTTCGAAAACGAACGCTCGGCCGCGCTGGTGATCCTGCTGCGGAAAGCGTTCCTCTACGGCGCCACCATCTGGTTGCTGGTCCGCTCGGGGACTCGGTATCCGCTCGCCGGCGGCGCACTGGCCGTGAGTCTGGTTGTTCTTGAAATGATCCAGCGTTATCTGCCCGGCCGCACGCCCGAGATCACCGATTCGCTCATCGCCGTGGTGATGACCGCCGCGCTTTGGGCGCTCCGCGATCGGCGTCTGCGGCCGGCGGTAGAATAAGCCAGGAGCGCATCCATGCGATTGAGCATTGCATTTCTCTGCTTCTGCGTTGTTGCCGCAGCCGCCGAAATCCCGGCCGGAGCGCATGTTGCCTTGCAGTTGGTCAACGCAGTCGATACCCGCACCGCGAAAGTAGGCGATTACGTGTATCTGCACACCGCCAGCCCTATCGCCGCCGGCGGCCACATTGTGGTTCCGGTGGGCAGCTACGTGCAGGCCACGGTTTCGCGCGCCCAGCGCAGCGGCCGTGTGAGCGGCCGCGCCGAGCTGGCCATCCGCATCGAAACGCTCACTTTCCCCGACGGCAAGGAAATTCGCATCAATCCTCACTTGAGCTCTGTCGATTCCGCCGGTTCCGGTCAAAAAGTAGATGCGGGCGAGGGCGACATCAAGCAGGCCTCGGGCCACGATGCGGATGCAGCCCGTGTGGGCACCATCGCCGGCACCGGCGCGGCCATCGGCGGCGTCGCGGAGCGTTCCTGGTCCGCCGCCGGAATCGGTGGCGCGGCCGGCGCGGGCGTCGGCCTGGCCGTCGTGCTCCTCACCCGCGGCAAGGAAGTGGAACTGCGCCAGGGAGCGACCGTAGACGTAGTCTTCGATCGCGCCGTTCCGCTGGATTAGCCGCCGCGGCGCGGCTTGCCCGCGCACCATCCGAGGCTGTCAAGCCTGCTGAATCGAGTCATCTCGGCTCTTCTTCCCGCGCGTGACCGAATTCGGTTTAGTATGGGTCTTCGGTAGGGCATGCTTTAGCTTGCCAAGGACCTCCGTGCCTGTCATCTTCAAATCGCCCTTTCGTAGCCTATGCCTGCTCGTTCTTGCGCTGTCGCTGTGTCCATATATGGCTGCGCAGGGCCAGTGCACCCTCTATGGAACGGTGTCCGGCGCCGCGGGCGACGATGTCCCCTTCGCCCAAATCACTCTAGTTGGCCAGCACACCGGTTTCCGCCGCGAGCTGGCTGCCGGCGCTCACGGGGAGTACCGGGCCACCGGTCTCCCACCGGACGCCTATACCATCATGGTCACGTCGCTGATCGAAGGGGCCTCGGTCTCAACGGCGGTGGTCGAAGACGGCAAAGAGACCGAGCATGGAGTACTCTTCAACCGGACCCCGACCAGCGACGACGCCACGCGCGCCTACTTGGATTCAGTTCGCAATTTGGCCGAAATCGAGCCCGGACAGCAGGGCAGCGCCACCGAAGGCGCCGGCCCATATTCCTTCCGCGCCAACGCGAGTTTCAACGCCAACGGCCAGCGCGGCCAGAACAACAACTTCGTGTTGGATGACATGGACAACAACGACGCTTGGACCGGTGGCGCAATGCTCAATCCACCTTCCGAATCGATCGCCGCGATGACCATAGCGGATGGCTACATTCCCGCTGAGTCGGGTCACGCTACCGGCGCCAGCGTCAGCGTGTGGTTGAACCTTCGATCGGGTTGGGGTGAACTCCACGGAAGCGCGCACGAAGAGTTCGCCAATTCCGCGCTCGATGCCCGCAGTTTCTTCGACGGCGCAAACAAGCCTGCCATGGCTGCGAACCAGTTCGGCGGCAATCTGGGCAGTCCAGTTGGCAAGCGCATCTGGCTTTTCGTCGACCTAGAAGGTCTGCGCTCGCGCCAAGGCCTGACCGTGATCTCCACAGTGCCCACTGCCGCGCAAAAGCTCGGCGATTATACATTCGCGCCGATCTACAATCCCTTCACCATCGCGTCCACTCCCTCCGGCATCTTTGAGCGGCAGCCGTTCCCGAATAACCAGATTCCGCAGAGCCTGTTTTCACCGGCGGGAGAGAAGTTACTGGCTTTGTATCCCGATCCTAACTTGCCCGGCATTGCCGATAACTACCGTTATTCGCCATCGGCGCCTCATAATGCGGGCTGGTTTCACGGCCGCGCCGGCAAGGTCCTATCCGGGAACAACCGGTTGAACGTGGCTGGCGGATACGAACTCGAGCACGAGCACTCGCCCGGCGCGCTTCCCCCGCCCACGGGGCTCTCGCTTGCGCAGAGCAGTCTGGGCAGCGATATCACCCAAAATGCGGACGATGACAACATGACATCTAGCGCCTGGGAGGTCGTAGTCGCTGAGACGGCGGCGCTGAGCGCTTCGCTCATCAATGAATTCCGCGTCGCCGCGGCCTCGTTCCACCTTCAGGCGCAACCGCTTGACCAGGGGATGAATTGGTCGACCTTGCTCGACATCCCGGGCTTGAGCGCCGCCGGCCTTCCCACCGTCAGTCCCACCGGCTTCACTTCCCTGGGCGCCGCCGGCGCCGCGCCGTTCGATCTCCGCATGTCGAATTTCCAACTGGAGGACACGGCGCGCTGGACCACTCCTCACCACGTCTGGCTGTTCGGCGTGCAGGCGATTCGCCGCTTGGCCGATGGCGACGCGGGCAATGTCTCCAGCCGCGGCACCTTCTTCTTCACTCCTGATTACACCAGCCAGGAAGGATCCGCCGCGCCGTCGGGCGATTCCATCGCTTCGCTGTTGCTCGGGTTCCCTTCCGAAGTCGAGCGCGACGTGCAGTTCTCCCCATACCACCTGCGCGCCTGGGAGCTCTCCGGATTTGTCAGCGACCAGCTTCGCCTGGGCCGGCTGACCATCAATGCAGGCCTTCGTTACTCCCTCTACCCGCCGCTCACCGAGGCCGCGGACCGCATGGTCAACTTCAACTTTTCGAGAACCGCTCCGGCGCTCGATCAGTTCGCGGGTCAAGCTGGCGTGAACCAATATGCCGGTCTGGGATTCAACAAACGCGCGCTGGCGCCGCGGTTGGGCTTCGTGCTCAGTCTTTCCTCGACCGGCTCTACAGCGTTGCGCGGCGGCTTCAGCACGGATTACGATTCCGGGACCTATCTCGCGGAAAGCATCCTGGCGCGCAATCCGCCGTATGCGTCGCTGCTCGATGCGATCAACGGCACGTATCAGCTCGGACCGAATCTTACCGCCGGATTGGCCGCCCCAGCGGCGGTTTCCCTTCTCAACGCACAGGCTCTCAACGCGGCCCAAGGCAGCATCAATGCCATTCAACCCGAGAACTACACTCCGTACGCCGACCAGTGGGACCTCTTTCTCGAACACCGCCTGGGATCGCGCCTGGTGCTAGAGATCGGCGGAGTGGGTTCGATGGGCATTCATCTGGAAGACGCATTCAACGCCAATCAACCTTTCCCGGCGCCAACGCCTTATGCCACGCCACGCTATCCATATGACCCTTATGAGTCGCGTATTGCTTATTTGAACCTCGGCGGCGGCTCTACTTACTATGGCGGACAAGCCAGGCTAAGTGGCCAGATTCGCCCCGGTGTGACGATATTGATGAGTTACTCGAATTCCAAGTCGGTGGACGATTCGGTAGAGCCATTTAGCGACCCACTCAGCCGGCCCGCCGCGCCGCAGGACACTTACAACGCGCGCGGTAATCGCGGCCTCTCTCCCTTTGATATCGCGCGGCGCGCCGTCCTGACTGCGCAATACGATCTGCCCCAAATGGCACGCTACCGCTGGCTCGCGGCAGCCACTCGTAACTGGCACTTCAGCACGATAGTCACTCTGCAAACCGGTTTTCCATTCACGCCGGAGCTGGCGGTCAACAGTCTCAACAACGGCGGCTTTCAGCTCCCCAATCGCTCCGGCAACGGCGCTCTCCCCGCGGACCAGCGTTCCTATCTCAATTGGTTTGACTCAAGCCTGGGCGCGGCCGGCAGCGCGTTCCAGGTTCCCGCGCTCTATCAGTACGGTAACTCCGGATTCGACATACTGCGCGGTCCGGGCCTGGCAAATGCCGATGCAGCCATCGGTCGCGCCTTCCGCCTTCGCGACAACCTCCGCCTCGAAACCGGCCTCGCCGCCACGAATCTCCTGAATGACGTGAACCTCGCGCTGCCCGACCGGTTCGTCGGTGTCGAATCCTCGGGCGTTATGAGCCACACAGTCACCCCACCGCGCCAATTTCAACTGTCCCTCCACGTGGCCTGGTAAGCAGCCAGTGACTCGCTGGCGGCTCGCCGTGTTCGCGGCCCGATTTATATTAAGCTCATTGATGTGAATAGCAATACGAAGGTGATGCGCATCGCCCGCCCGGCGGCGAAGATCCTCGGGCTGGCGATAGCGGTCACGGTGCTGACCAAGTTCGTGATGACCGGCTCCCTGGGCGGCCTGGGCAAAATGGTCGCCGCCGGGTTCCTCTATCTGCTGCCTCTCGTCGCGCTGCAAGCCATCGTGGAACGTCCCATGCGCGGCTGGATGGCTGCCGTCCGTTTCCCGATGGACTGGATCGTCTTCGTGGCCGTTAGACTCACCAGCGCCGCCGCGGGGGCGGCTGCGGGCAGTTTAATGATATGGCAGATGCGCCTGGAGAATCCGGCCGATCTGTCCACCATGAACCGGGTGGTGGTCGTCATGGTGGTGGTGCTCAACTGCGCCATGGAGCTGTACGCGAGCACGCGCAGCCGCCTCGAACAGCGCAACCGCCAGCTCGAGGAGCGGGTCGAAACCGAGAGCCGCGCGCTCCAACTTCATCAGGAGGATTTCGAGCGCGCCCGCGAAATCCAGCGGGCGCTCATGCCGGCCACGTTGCCGCAAATCCAGGCATGCGATCTGGCCGCCGGATGCCAGCCCGCCCGCATGGTGGGCGGCGACTACTTCGATGCCATCCGCCTCGGCGACGCCCGCGCGGCGATCGCCATCGGCGACGTTGCCGGCAAAGGCATGGCGGCCGCTCTGCTCATGTCCAACCTGCAGGCCATTGTGCGCGCCTTCGCTCCCGCGCTTTCGCCCTATGAGTTGTGCGCCAAAGCCAACCAGCTCATTGCCGGCAATGTCGCGCCGGGTAAGTATATTACGTTCTTTTACGCCGTCATCGACACGGCGCGTATGCGTCTCGATTACTGCAACGCAGGCCACAACCCGCCCATTCTGCGCCGCCGCGATGGCACGCTCGAGTCGCTCCGCGAGGGCGGACCCGTGCTCGGCGTCATACCGGCCGCCCGATACGCCGCCGATTCCGTCGAATTGGGCTCCGGCGACTGCCTGGTGCTCTACACCGATGGCATCAGCGAGGCCTTCAACGCCGCCGACGAGGAATTCGGCGAGGAGCGCCTGATCCGCGCGCTCGACCAGCCCGCCGGCCTCGCCGAAGAGAGCCGCCAGCGCATCATGGCCGCCGTGACCGAATTCTCGAACGGCAATTTCCACGACGACGCCACCATGATGATCGTCTCCATGCACTGAACTGTCCACCCAATCGTGGCGCGGGCTGTCAAGCCTGCTGAGTCGAGAGTCGTCTCGACTTTTCTTCGCTCCGCTTTTCTTTGCCCGCCGGTCTCCGGAGAAAAAAAGCCGAGACGACTCTCGGCTCAGCAGGCCGGACGGCCCGCGCCACGCGCTTGCTACAATCGAAAGTTCAACACGCATGTCTGAGGACTCCATACGGGAACTGGCCGCCGGTTCTCTCGAGCGGATTCGCGCCGCGCGCAATAACGAGGAACTGGAAGCCACGCGCGTCGAGGTGCTGGGCCGCAAGGGCGCGCTCGCTATCGCCGGCAAGGAAATGGGAAAGCTGGCGCCCGACGCGCGCGCCGCGTTCGGCAAGCTGCTCAACGGCGCCAAGCAGACGCTGGAGCAAGCTTACGAAGCGCGCAAGCGCAGCTTCGACGAGGAATCGCTGGCCCGCCGCCTGGACGGCGAATGGCTCGACCTCACGCTGCCCGCCCCCGGCCCGCGCCGCGGGCATCTCCATCCCATCACCCGCATCCAGCGCGAGCTCGAAGAGCTGTTCCGTTCGCTCGGCTTCGCGGTGCTCGACGGACCGGAGGTGGAAACCGAATATCACAATTTCGACGCGCTCAACATTCCGGCCACGCACCCGGCGCGCGACATGCAGGACACGTTCTGGCTGGAGGGCGGCAACCTGCTCCGCACGCACACTTCGCCGGTACAGGTGCGCGGCATGGAGCGGCTGGGCCCGCCGCTGCGCATGATCGCGCCCGGCCGCGCCTTCCGCAACGAGAGCGTGGACGCCTCGCACGAACACACCTTCTATCAGCTCGAAGGCATGATGGTGGATCGCGACGTTTCCGTGGCCCACTTACTCTATTTCATGAAAACCCTGCTGGCCGCCATCTTCCACCGCGAAGTAACCGTGCGGCTGCGGCCGGGATATTTCCCGTTCGTCGAACCGGGCTTCGAGCTGGATGTTCAATGCCTGATCTGCGGCGGCCCGGGCTGCCCTGTGTGCAAGCAGAGCGGCTGGGTGGAGCTGCTGCCCTGCGGCCTGGTGAATCCCAACGTGCTGCGGATGAGCGGCATCGATCCGGACGAGTGGAACGGCTTCGCGTTCGGCCTCGGCCTGACGCGCCTGGCGATGATGCGCTACGGAATTGACGACATCCGCCATTTGCAGGGCGGCGATTTGCGATTTTTGGAACAGTTTTGACGGTGCGATCTTGAAATTCTCTTACAACTGGATCCGTGAGCTGGTCGACGGTTTGGATTGCGCGCCGGCTCCGCTCGAGCGGCTCATTACCATGAAGACCGCCGAGTGCGAAGCGATCGAGCCGGCCGGCGCATTGCTCGCGGGCGCTGTACTCGCGCGCGTGGAAACCGCCGAGCCCATCGGCGCCGGCCACAACGTCAAGGCCATCGTGGACCTGGGGCCGCTCGGCCGCAAGACCGTGGTCTGCGGCGCGCCCAATTGCCGGCCCGGCGCGACGACGGTGTGGGCGCCGGTCGGCACGAAATTGATCGATGGCGTCGAAAGCGATGGCATGCTGGCCAGCGGCGCCGAGCTCGGAATCAACAAGGACCACTCCGGCATCATCCAAATCGCCGGCGCGCCCGGCGCCCCGGTGCCCGGCTGCGCGCCTGACAGCATCATCGAAATCGATAATAAGTCGCTCACTCACCGGCCGGATCTGTGGGGCCACGTTGGGATGGCGCGCGAAGTCGCGGCAATTTTGGGGCACAAGCTGGTCGATCCCGTGAAGGTGGACCTGCTTCCGAGCGGCGCCAGCCGCGTGAAGATCGCCATCGGAGATTTCGACCTGTGCCCGCGTTACAGCGCGCTCGAATTCGAAAATGTCACCGTGCAGCCGTCGCCGGCCTGGCTCGAATACCGGCTGAGCGCGCTCGGGCTGAACCCCATCAGCAATATCGTCGATATGACCAACCTGTTGATGGCAGAACTGCCCCAGCCAACGCACGCCTTCGACGCCGATAAGCTTTCCGGCGATACCATCTTCATCCGGAACGCGCATCCGGGCGAGCGGTTCCGCGGCTTGAATAACGAAGACTACGTGCTCGACGCGAGCAACCTGGTGATCGCCGACGCTTCCGGCGCCATCGCGCTGGCCGGCGTGATCGGCGGCGCGTCCACCGCCATCAATGACAAGACCACGCGAGTGGTGCTTGAAAGCGCCAACTTCCAGGCCGCTTCCATCCGCAAGACCTCGTCCGCGATGAAGCTGCGCACCGACGCCTCCATCCGCTACGAAAAAGCCCAGGACCCTGCCAACACGGTGCGCGCCCTGGCCCGCGCCGTGGAACTGCTGCGCGAGATCTCGCCGGGCATTCGCGTGGTGGGCGGCGTGGCGGACCAGATGAAAGAGATGCCCGCGCCGCCGCCCATCGAGTTGCGCCTGGAGTGGCTGGGCCGCAAGCTGGGCCGCGCGCTGGAGCCGGCCGAAGTCCGCCGGATTCTCGAAAGCCTCGAATTCGGCGTCGCGGAGTCGAAGGTGGGTGTGTTTTCGGTTTCCGTGCCTTCCTGGCGCGCCACCAAAGACGTTTCGATGGCCGACGACCTGGTGGAAGAAGTCGGCCGCATGATCGGGTACGATTCCATCGCGCCGGTGGCGCCGCTGGTGGCCGCCGCCGTGCCGCCCTCGAACCCGGAGCGCAAGTTCCAGCACGAGGTGCGCGACGCGATGGTGGATCTCGGCTTCACCGAGGTCTACAATTACTCGTTCGTCAGCGAAGAAGCCGTGCGCGTGTTCGGCTTCGCGCCGGAAGCGCACCTGCGCGTGACCAATCCCATCGCGAGCGACCAGGCCCTCATGCGCGCCTCCCTGTTGCCGGGCCTCTGGCACAACATCCAGGAAAACAGCAAGCACCGCGACGTGTTCCGCATTTTCGAAATCGGCCTGGAGATTCACAAACGCGAGCGGGGCTTGCCCGGCGAAGTGCCGCACCTCGCGGCGGCGCTGTTCGCGCGGCAGGGCGATGGCGCGGCGGGCCTGGACGAGATCCGCCACGCGGCCGAATGCCTGATGCCGGGAGCGCAGGCGCAGCCGGCCGCTGCGCGATCCTACGAGCACCCGGCGCGCGCCGCCGACATCCTCTGGAAGGGCGAACGCGTAGGCCGCGTCTTCGAGCTGCACCCGTCGCTGATCGAAACCGGCCGTGCGGCCGTGCTCGATCTCGATCTGGACCGCGTGCACGCGCTCGCCGCCGCCGAGCTCCGCTATACGCCCATCCGCCGCTATCCCTCCTCGGCCTTCGATCTGTCGGTGATTGCCGGCTTGCGCGACCCCGCCGGCGAATTGCAAACCAAGCTGCGCTCCTTCGCCGGTCCGCTGGTGGAATCGATCGAGTTCCTGCGCCAGTATTCCGGACCGCCGCTCGAAGCCGGACAAAAGAGCGTCTCCTTCCGCCTGACCGCCGGCTCGCCCGACCGCACGCTTTCGAACGATGAGACCAGCGCCATCCGCGCCCGCATTATTGAAGGCATGTGGGCCCTAGGCTACGAACTGCGCGTCTGAGCCGGTAGGACAGGCCATCGCCTTTTGTGGCCTGTCAAGCCGCGCTAAGGCACGAAGGTTGACAGACGACCCAAAACGGTCGTCCGTCCTACCGTACGCGACATCGAGGGTACGAACGGCGCGCTTGAGAGCGGACTACAGGCCCTCCAGCAGCACCTCTCCGACCGCTTCGAGCACGTCCCCAACCGCCTCACCGAGGAGTGACAGCAACTCGGGGACGTCCGGCCACTGAAAGTCCGCGAGACTCTGGCGGAGCCCACCTCCGTCCTCATGCAGCAGCTTGAACCGCGGGCCTTCCACACAAACAGATACGCCAAGGCGGCATATCAGGTTCCTCGGCCTGAGGCCCGAGATGGCGACGCGGCGGTAGCGCATTGGCTACAATTCATTCATGACGACCTTTCGACTTCTCATCACGCTAGTCACCATCCTCTTCCTGACGTTGCCCCTGGCTGGTCAGACCCAGCCAACCGCACCCGCTAACCCGCTGACCGCCGACGCGCGCGAAGCGTGGGGGTTCGTGAAGGACATCGTCCTGCGCGCAGCCGAGAAGATGCCGGAGGAAAATTATTTATTCAAACCCGTGCCCGAGGTCCGTTCCTTCAGTCAACTGGTCGCACACATCGCCAACGCGCAGAACCAGATCTGCGCGCAGACGAAAGGCGTGGCCGCCCCGACGGTCCCCCAGACCGACAAGGCCACCAAAGCCGACTTGGTCGCCGCGCTGAAGGAATCCGACGCGTTCTGTGACGCCGCGTTCGAGGGCCTGACCGACGCCCACGCCGCCGAACAGGTGAAGATTTACGGCCGGAACCGCACCCGCCTGACCGGCCTCTACATGCTCTCATTCCACGGTTACGAGCACTACGGCAACATCGTCACTTACATGCGCCTCAAAGGCCTGGTGCCGCCCACGAGCGAGCCGCGCAAGTAGTGGCGAGCTAACGGAGCCGCGACCAAAGGGAGCGGTCCTGCTGAAGGGAACGTCCGCCATCCAAGCGACTCCTTCGATTCATCCGACCACACTTGCCTCCCGTGGCCGCCGCTTGGCGAAACCGGCCGCTCCCTTTGGTCGCGGCTCCGTTAGGGCGTAGGTTGACAGGCGGAAGCGCCTGTCCCACTTTGCGGGCGAGTGGGGCAGGCGCTTCCGCCTGCCAACCGGTCCTACGCCCGCCTACGCATCTCGGCGCGGGCTTCGGCCTCGGCGGTGCGGGCGCGCTCGGTTTCGCGCTTATCGTGCAGCTTCTTGCCTTTGGCCACCGCCAGTTCGCACTTGATGCGGCCTTGCTTGAGGTACATCTTGGTGGGAATCAGAGCCAGGCCTTTTTCCCGCGTGATGCCCAGCAGCTTGTCGATTTCCCGCCGGTGCAGCAGCAGCTTGCGGTTGCGAACCGGGGGATGGTTTTCGCGGTTGCCGTGCGAGTACTGGCTGATGTGAGCGTTCAACAGCCACGCTTCGTTGGCGATCACCGCGCCGTAGGCGTCTTTAAGCTGAACTTTCCCGTCTTTGGCGGCCTTCACTTCGGTCCCGGTGAGCACCATGCCGGCCTCGAAGCGGTCCATCAGGAAGTAGTTGTGACGCGCCTGCCGGTTATCGCTGAGGATCTTGAATCGCGCGTCTTTCTCGTCCGCCAATTTTGTTCTCCACGCCCCGAGCCCCAGGCGCGTCAATGCTTTTAGATGTCCCCGGACAAGCGAAGTGCGACTTCATCTTAGCATAGGGTTCGCGAGAGGCCTGACGGAAGCAGGAACATGCTCTTTTTCAATCGTTTAACCGCAGTCTGGCTGGCCGCCGCGATGCTCGCGCCGCTGGCTCCTCTGGAAGCCAGAACCCGCAAGGGCGACAAGTACCTGGCCGAAGGCCGCATCGCGGAGGTCAAGAAAGACTGGGACGCGGCGCTGGCCTCTTACGAGAAAGCGCTGTCCGAAGATCCGGCCGAGATGACCTACCAGATGGCCACCGAAAAAGCCCGCTTCCAGTGCGCGCAGGTGCACGTCGACAAAGGGCTGCGCTTGCGCGGCCAGGGACAACTGGACGAGAGCCTGGCGGAGTTCCAGAAGGCCTACGGCATCAACCCAGGCTCGGCGATCGCCGCTCAGGAAGTCGATCTCACCCGGCAGATGATCGAGCGCGAACACAAGCGCCAGGCGGCCACCGGCAAGGAAGCGCCGCCGGCCGAGCGGGCCCTGACCCCGGTGCAGGAATACCATCGGCAGGAACAGGAACGCCTGGGCCGGCTGATGGGCGTACCCGAGCTGAAACCGCTCAATCCCCAGCCGATCAACCTGAAGATGAACAACAAGACCCGGGTTTTGTTCGACACCGTGGCCAAGTACGCGGGCCTCAACCTGCTATGGGATCCCGATTACCAGGTACCGTCCGGGGACAAGGGGTTCAACGTGGAATTCAACGATTCCACCATCGAGCAGGCGCTGGATTATCTCGCGGTGCTCACGCACTCTTTCTGGAAGCCGATTTCGTCCAACACCATTTTCGTCGCCAATGAGACCCAGCAAAAGCGGCAGGCTTACGAAGAGCAGGTGGTCAAGGTTTTCTACTTGCAGAATATTCAAAGCGACACGGAGCTGAACGAAGTGGTCACCTTGCTCCGCACCGTGGCCGATCTGCAAAAGGTCGCCCCGTATAAAGGGCAGAATGCGATCATCGCGCGCGGCGAGGCGGACAAGGTGGAGCTGGCGGAGAAGATCATCAACGACATCGATAAACCCAAGGCCGAAGTGGTGGTGGACCTGATGGTGATCGAAGCCAGCACCACTTTCAGCAAACAGATCACGGCGGCGATCGCCTCCACCGGGTTGAACCTGCCGCTGTCGTTCAACCCGCGCTCCAGCATCCAGGTGCAGAGCAGCACCAGCAGCAACAACTCGACCAACAACACCAACACGTCCAACACGTCCGGCCTCACGAACACCACCGCGACCACCAGCAGCAGCACTACTGGAACTCTGGTTCCGCTCAACCAGCTTTCGCGCATCAGCAGCGCGGACTTCGCCACTACTCTGCCCGGCGCGCTGTTGCAGGCGGCGCTGAGCGACGCCGGTTCGAAGATCCTGCAAGCGCCGCAACTGCGCAGCATCGACAATATCAAAGCCACGCTGAAGATCGGCACGAAAGAGCCGATTGCCTCCGGCAGCTTCCAGCCGGGCGTGGCCGGAGTGGGTGTCAATCCGCTGGTGAACACGCAGTTCACGTACCAGGACGTGGGCGTCAACGTGGAACTCACGCCACGCGTGCACGAGAACGGCGACGTCACCATGCACATCGACCTGGATATCTCGACGATCGTCGGTTACGCGAATTTGGGCGGCGTCAGCCAGCCAATTATCGGTCAGCGCAAGGTGCAGCACGACATCCGCATGCGCGAGGGTGAAGTGGGACTGCTGGGCGGGCTGATCAATGCCGAGGACGACAAAACCGTGACCGGAATTCCCGGCCTCGCCAGCATTCCGCTGCTGGGCAACCTATTTAAGGGCTCCAGCGTCAATCACAACCGCGACGAGCTGATGATCGTGGTGATCCCGCACGTGATCCGGCAGCCCGCAATGACCGCGGAGAACCTGCGCACCGTCGCCGTGGGCACCACTACCGTCACTCATCTGAGCCGCGCGCCGAGGCCACAGGAGAGCCCCGTGGCGCCAACGCCGTCGGTGGCCGACATGCAGCCTCCGCCGCCGCCGAGCCCGGTGGCGCCGGCAACTGTTCCGGCGGTGAACAACCCGTTGCCGGTTCCGCCGGCCGCTGGCATGCCGCCGGCGACGGCGCCGCCGTTTGCGCCGGGAGCCGAGCCTCCGCCCACCGGCGGCCCTCCTACGGCGGATTTCAATGGCCCGACCCGCGTCTACTTCAAGCCGGGGCACGTGGATGCGGCGGCCGGCGGCGCCTTCACGGTGGCCGTGACGCTCGAGAACGGGCTGGACGTGGCCTCCGCGCCGATGAGTCTCGAGTTCGATCCGAAGCTGCTTCACCTGAACGACATCGCGCTGGGCGGCCTGCTTTCCGCGGGCGGCCAAAAACCGGTATTCAACAAGAACATTCAGAACGATCGCGGAGCCGCCAGCGTGATTCTCAACGTGATCCCGGACAACCCCGGCGTTACCGCGGCTTCGGGCACGCTGGTCACGCTCAACTTTCAGGCGGTGGCCGCGGGCAGCGGCACCGTCACCATACAATCGTTGGCGGTGAAGAATTCCCGCGGCAGCGTCATTCATACCGGCAGCCCGCAGCTCACCGTCACGGTCAAATAAGAGGCGGCATGCGGCGGCGGAAGCAAAGCGGATTGACCTTGGTGGAGCTGATCGTAGCGTTCACCATCATGCTGATCCTCACCGCCATGTCGGTGCCGCTGGCGCGCGCCAAGGTGCGGGCACAGCGCGAGCGAGCGCTGCGCTATGCGCTCGACGACATGCGCCTGGCCATCGACAAATACAAAGACTACTGCGACGCGGGGTTTTTCGGACCGCACAGGCAGGACACCAACTGCTGGCCCGAGACGCTGGAGTCGCTGGTGGAGGGAGTCAAAATGGCCAGCTCCGCCGACGACAAGAAGCTCAAACTGCTGCGCCGCATTCCGCGCGACCCGTTCACCAACACAACCGACTGGGGCCTGCGCAGCGATCAGGACGACCCCACGTCGACGAGCTGGGGCGGCCAAAACGTTTTCGATGTGTACAGCAAGACCGATCAGAAGGCGCCCGATGGAACGGCATATTCGGAGTGGTGAGCGCCCGCGGCGCGGGAGCCGCGGCTTCACGTTTGTCGAGCTGATGGTGGTGATCACGATCATCGTGATCCTCATCAGCATGGCCATCCCGATCTACCAGAAGTCGATCATCCGCGCCAAGGAGAGTGTGCTGGCCAACAACCTATTCACCCTGCGCACGGTGATCGACAACTACACTTACGACAAGGAAAAGGCGCCGCAGGCGCTACAGGACCTGGTGAGCGAGGGCTATCTCAAGGATGTGCCGATCGACCCGATGACCGGCGACAATTCGAGCTGGAAGATCGTGATGGAAGACGCCAGCCAGGCGCTCAACCAGGCCGAACCCGGCATCTTCGACGTGCACAGCGGCTCGGACAAGATGGGCCTGAACGGCGTAGCGTACGCGGAGTGGTAGAGCCACGAGCAATCGCTCCGAACGGAGCCGCGACCGTTAGGGAGCGGGCGGTCCATCCGACGAGTACCATATCGCGCTATTGAAGACCTACCCGAGCGCCGATTCAATGGCCCCTATCAGTTCGGGGGATTCGGGAGACACCTTGGAGCCGAAACGGGCTATCACCTTTCCGTTTCTGTCCGCCAGGAACTTCGTGAAGTTCCAGCGAATCTCGCCGCCGGTGGATGGATTGGCCTTCTTATCGGTCAGGAACTGGTACAGCGGCGTCTTGTCCCTACCCTTCACCGACACCTTAGCGAACAGGGGAAACGTCACTTGGTATTTGGTGGAGCAGAATGCCTGAATCGCTTCGTTGGTCCCCGGCTCCTGCCACAGGAAATTGTTGGCGGGAAATCCCAGCACGACGAAACCCCTGTCCTTGTATTTTTTATACAGGGCTTCCAGACCCGCGTATTGAGGTGTAAAACCGCATCGGCTGGCCACGTTGACGATCAGCGCCACCTTGCCTTGGAATTGCGCCAAAGGAGCCGGTTGGCCGTCGATGGAATTCAAAGTGAATTCGTGGATGCTGGAAGCCGCGGAATGCGATTTCGAAGGAAACAGCGATCGCGGGAGCAGAGCCGACAGCCTCACACTGATAGAGATGCCCGCGCACGCGGCGCGATGCAGATTCATTCTGCGTTCATTCGGGAGTTTTCCGGCTGGCGATCCAGGCGTCGATCTTGGCTTCCAGCATATCGAGCGGCAGCGGACCCTGGTCCAGCACCGCGTCATGAAAAGCCCGCAGATCGAACTTCGCTCCTAACTCCCGCTGCGCGCGTTCGCGGAGCGCGAGTATCTTCATCTGTCCCATCTTGTAGGAAAGCGCCTGCGCCGGCCACGCAATGTAACGATCCACTTCGGTCTCGATGTTCTGATCGTCCATCGCCGTGTGTTGGTGGAAGAAGTCGACCATCTGCTGGCGCGTCCAGTGCTTGGCGTGGACGCCCGTATCGACTACCCACCGCACGGAGCGCCACATCTCATTCTGCAAGCGCCCGTACTCACTGTACGGATCGCGATAGAAGCCGACTTCTTTTCCCAGGCGCTCGGCGTAGAATGCCCACCCTTCGGTATACGCATTCAGATCCAGGCCATACTTGCGAAATGGCGCCAGGCCGGTGAGTTCCTGCGCGATCGAAAACTGCAAGTGATGTCCGGGGACTCCTTCGTGATAAGCGATCGCTTCCACGTTGAGCAGCAGCCGTTTCTCCGGCGCATACTCGTTCACGTTGATCCGCCCGGGGCGCGATCCATCTCCGGCGCCCGGCGAGTAATCGGCGGGAACGCTGTCGGCGCTGCGAAATGCCTCCATCGGCGCCACGATTAACTTGGTCCTCGGCAGATGTCCGAATAGCTCCGGCAGCTTCCCATACATCTGGTCGCGATACTGCGTGTACAGGTCCAGCAGTTGCTGCCCGCTCATGGCGTGCAGTTTCGGGTCCCGCAGGATGTGGCCGTTGAACGATTTCAGATCGCTGAAACCCTGCGCCTTGGCGATCGCCAGCATCTGGGTCTCAATCTCCGCCACGCTATGCAAGCCAAGCTGGTGAATCTGGTCGGCGGTGAAATCGCTGGTGGTTTCGTGACGCACCGCGAAGCGGTAGCGCGCTTCTCCGTCGGGCAAGGCCCACACGCCAGGATCGAGCCGCCCGTGCGGCGCGTAATCATCTCTCACGAACCTGGCGAACTTCGCGTAGGCCGGCGCAACCGCGTCCTTCACCGCGCTTTCGATTCCTTCCCGCAGCGGTTTCCGCTCTGCCTCGGAGATAGAATCGGGAAACTTGCGCAGCGGCTCGGTGAACGGACCCTTGTCGAGCGCGTAACCGGCGATCTCCTGCGCCTGCCCGGACACTTTCTCGAGCAGATACCGCGGCGGCATGCGGTGGTCGCGCAGCCCGTCGCGCATGTGTCCCATCGCCTCGTCGAGCACGCGCGGGATCTGGCGCAGGCGGGCCGTGTAGTCCCGGTAGTCTTTCGCGTTGCGGAAGGGCGTATCGAGTGCCAGCGAAGCGTATCCCAGGTGAACGCCGCCAAACTGCGTCGCCGGCATCTCCCAGTCCTTGAATGGCGCGCTCTCGAGCGCTTCCCGCAAGCTGCGCAGCATCAGCGCGCGGTTGAGCTTCTCCTGCTCGGGAAAGCCGGTGACATCGACCGCTTCGAAGCGCGCGAGCGACTGGCGAGCGTGCTCGAGATCGGCGGCAATCGCCTGGTCGGAGAAATCGCTCAGCCGGTCGTTGTACCGGTTGTCCCCAACATGAGTGGCAAGTTCCGGCTGCGTACGCAGCGTGTACTCCCACTCATCGTTAAGCAGACGATTCAGTTCCGCCCGGCGAGCTTCCAGCGTCTTCCCGCCGCCCTGGGCGAACAGCGGGACAAGTTGAGCCATAGCAAAAAAAACAATCACAAGCGATGCGTGCACGATGCAAGCCTCCGCAACCTATATTCTAGTCTCGCCTTGTGGGGCAGGATGTCATCCTGCGGCGGGTTGATTAACCCGCCCGGAGTGTCGCCAACATTCCCAATCGGCCCGCAGCTCACCAAGCTGCTCCACAAACAAGCACCTTCGCGGACGTCGCGCGACAATAGTGACATGCGCCTTTCGAATCGTTGCTACGCAGTTACCGGGCTTGGATACTCGCCGCCCTGGTGCGTGAATGCGGGCTTTGTGGTTGGGGACAACCTGACGCTGGTGGTAGACACCGGCGGCAACATGTTAGCGTCACAAACCGTCCACGGATACGCCTCCGCCGCGCGGCCGGGAAACCAACTGCGCGTCGTCAATACGGAGAAGCACTTCGATCACATCGGCGGGAACGGCTTCTTTCGCGAGCGCGGGATCGACGTGTGGGGCCACGCTGCGGCTGTGCGAACGGCCGATGAGTTTCAAGCCGAAATCGCGGAGTTCAACGATGCCATCCCCAACCACGCCCGGCGGGAACGCGGTGAGGCGCGAGCGTTCTTTCATGGCACGCACCTGGTAAATTCGAACCGCCAGATTCACGGCGACACCCGGTTCGACCTGGGCGGCAGCACGGTGGAGATACTCCTTACGCCGGGACATACGGCGACTAATCTTTCGGTTTGGGTGCCCGATGACGGAGTCTTATTCACTGGCGATTGCATGATTAGCGAGTATCTTCCGAACCTGGACGCTGGAACGCCCGGCGATTGGCAGATATGGCTCGAATCGCTCAAGCGAATCGAGTCGCTCAAGCCCGCTACCGTTGTCGCCGGCCACGGCCCGGTCGCCCGAGGCGGCGAGGTCCAAGCAATCGTGGATACAGTGCGGCGCGTGCTTCAAGAATCTATCGCACGCGGTTACTCGCCAACGGCGGACCCGAAAGATGGGTCAGCGTGAACGGCGCAGTTAGCCACTCAGTTCAGGCTGTCCCCCTTTCCGGTTGTCCCCCTTCCGGCTTCTTCCGGCTCGACTCAGTTCAGGCTGTCCCCCTTCCGGCCCCGAAAGATGGGTCAGCGTGAACGGCGCAGTTAGCCACTCAGTTCAGGCTGTCCCCCTTTCCGGCTTTCCCGGCGCTATTGGACCGGCATTTTGGTCGAGATCCCTACTTCGACAGGGCATAATAGCGTGGGTCTCGCCGGAGGATCCCGAGAACTCAAGAATCATAATCGACTGCAACGTATTCCCCGGCAACAGCGGAGGGCCCGTGTTTAGAATCCCCACTGGCGTCGACCAGTTTGGGAATCTGGTCATGGGCGGTCCGTTGAGATTCCTTGGAATCGTGAGCCAGGGGCGGAAGGAGTTTGGCACGGTAGCTATGGACGGAAGACCCGTGGAATTCCGCAGTCCAGATGGAAGGGCGCACCCCATGTTGTCGTCGTCGTGGATCGGCGTGGGGGTAGTCGAGCCCGCCGCCAAGGTCAAACGATTAATACTTGAAGCCGAGAAGAAGTAGCAGGATAAGGAAATCTTGATTTTCAGAAACTCGTGACAGGTCACGTGTTTCCGTTCCCCTGCCCGAGCGCAATTGATAGCGCCTCCGTATAGCGGGGAAGGGACACGGGCGCATTTTCTCGGGGATCCGAGGCCGGACGGAGGACCTTCGCCGCCAGCCGAGCGATATCTCACTCCGCCGCCCCATGCCGCCTCAGCAAATCCACCCCGCGGGGGTTGCCGTGCTGCTCGGCTTGGCGGGCGTGGCGCCAGGCGGCTTGGTAATCGCCGCTAACGGCGTATATCTCGGCGAGGGCGGTGTGGGCGTCGGCGAATGTGGCGTCTAGGCGCACGGCTTCTAATAACAAACCCAGCGCTTGCTCGGTGCGGTTTTCCATGCGGTAGAACTGCGCCAGGTGATAATAGGGCTGCGGGTTGGATGGCTCGCGCTCGATCCACTTACGCAGCCCGTCTATCTGCTGCACTGTTTCGTGGCTCAGTGCGAACTCGACTACCTCTTTCCGCCAGAAGCTCATCGGCGACTCCCAATCAGGAGGATTCTTACATCGGCCACGTTAGTGTTGGTTGGCCCCGTGATTACCAGGTCGCCCAGCGCTTCGAAGTAATGATAGGAATCGTTGGCGTCCAGATAGCGGCGGGCGTCCGGCTTGCGGCCGAGCGTGTCTCCGTCGGCGATGGCGCCGGCCGCGTCGGTGGGTCCATCGGTGCCATCGGTGCCGGCGCTGAACACCACCACGTTGTCGAGGCCGGCAATATCGAGCGCCGCCGCCAGCACGAATTCCTGGTTGCGGCCGCCGAGCCCATCGCCGCGCAGCGTGACGGTGGTTTCGCCGCCGGTGATGATGCAGGCGGGCGGCTTCACCGGCCGGCCGGACTCCGCCACTTCGCGGGCGATGGCCGCGTGCATGCGAG
>Ga0326728_10009340_pt1 | contig 23692 bp, 18 predicted proteins | sample MB3enrmetagenome_FD_207602 | JGI IMG/M metagenome (GOLD analysis project Ga0326728, IMG submission 207602) | Lab enriched peat soil microbial communities from McLean, Ithaca, NY, United States - MB31MN | ecosystem: Environmental > Terrestrial > Soil > Wetlands > Peat | place: USA: New York... | reverse complement strand
CACGTTTGTGCTGGAGCCGCCCGGGCCGTTCACAATCAACTGGACCGTGTCCGCACCGGGTGCGGTGTATACGTAGGTCACAGTCGTCGCCGTCGTGTTTGTGACATTCCCATCGCCGAATTGCCAGGAGCGGCCGGTGATGCTGCCCGTGGACGTGTCCGTGAACGTCACCGTCAATGGAGCCGTCCCGCTGGTCGGCGTCGCACCAAACGAGGCTACGGGCGCCGGCGCGCTGTTCGTGTTCCCCCCGGTTGAAGTGACCACAATCATGTTGCCCCGAATAGTGCCTCTCGCTCCGCCAGGACCATAGACGTTCAAGCGCACGGTATTGGTACCCGGTGTCGTGTACGGGTGCACCATCGTGGTGCCCAACGTGTTGGTCGAGGTCCCGTCACCGAAATGCCAGAGACGGTTCGTGATCCAGCCGGTCGATGTGTCTGTGAACGTGACTGTTAACGGGGCTGTCCCGCTGGTCGGCGCGCCGCTGAACGCAGCCACCGGTGGCGGCACGCTATTCGTATTGCCAGCGGCACTGACCATGATCAGATCGGCCTGCACGTTTGTACTGGAGCCGCCCGGGCCGCTCACCACCAATTGGACTGTGTCCGTACCGGTCCCGGCATATTGGTAAACTACGGTCGTCGCCGTCGTGTTTGTGACATTCCCGTCGCCGAACTGCCAGGAGCGGCCGGTGATGCTGCCGGTGGACGTGTCCGTGAACGTGACCGTCAATGGAGCCGTCCCGCTGGTCGGCGTCGCATCGAACGCGGCCACCGGTGGCGTCGGCGCCACGCCATTCGTGCTATACTGGTAAGCCCCGATGTCCCACGGGCCCGACGCCGGGCGTGGGTTGCCATTCTGGTCGGCTCCGAAGCAGGCGGATGGCCAATTCGTGCCATTGCCGGTCGCCCCGGTATCATTCGCGGCGAGGTGGAAATCGTTGTTCGCGGCATAAGGCGTATAGGAGACGAACGTGGCCTGTCCCGACGTGGATGGCCCAGCCAGATTCACGGGTGTGACCGTGTTCCCCCCGGCTTTGTTGTAGAAGCAGACGATGGCATTGGTCAGCGGTCCGGCGTTGGTCGTGACGCAACTGATTCCGGCCTGGCTGTTATTCGTGCAGAGATTGTTCACCACGACCACATTCGAGTACGAGCCAATCTGGTCATACGGCCCGATCTGCAGGCCGTAGTTGGCGTCGGCAAACGTGTTGTTGGCGACGAGTACATTGTAGATCAGGTTTGTCGCGCCGCCCTCGCCGATGATGATGTCCACGGCCGCGCTGCCGTTGGTGAATAGCGGGTCTGTATAGTAGAACACATTATTGAAGAACTGCAGATCGTGCACGGACGTCGAGGTCGGGCCGCCAAACGCGCCAGCATACTCCATATTCACAACCGTACAGTCCATCATGCGCAGGAAGTTGTCGGCACCAAACTGGAGCGCCTCCTGATGCTTGCCGCCGTTGTAGGCTGGATTCACAATGGAAGCGAAATAGCAGTTGGAAAGCGTAGAGTGGTCAAAGTCAGTACCAACACAGATGTCGCCCTCGCCTGTCGTTGTGCCATCCCGAAGGACGTAGATCGTCGAATCGTGGATAAAAAGGCTCGCCGTGTAGGACGTGTTTCCTGCCATCGCCGCGTAGTACGCCGAGTAATACGCCGGGGAGATCGCCGCGGGAATCGTGGCGCTCTCTTTGGTGGCACCCGGCGGGGGGTAATGGACGAGATTCCCAATTTCGACCGCAATGGGACTGAGTAATTGGATCGCCCCATAGACGGTCACATATTGCAGGACGACGTTGCTGCATCCGTTAAGATAAAATGAACCGCAAATGAAGTTCGAGACAACGAGATGGTTCTGCCCGTTGTACCCGCCGTTGATCGTCACCCAGCCCGGCGTACCGTTGATCGCATTAGCTTCCATGCTCCCGCCATTGAGAACCACCGTCCCGTTGTACCCGGAGTCCTGCCCGACCCTGTATGTCACCGGCGCGTTGTTTGTGCCGCTGACGAGCTGCCAGGTGGTGTTGGTGAGCCAATACGTTTGCGAGACGTTGCCGCCGCTGATATACACCGTGTCTCCGGGGTTCACGCCAGAAGCCAGGTTCAGGTTCGTCCACGCATTGGCCCAGTTCGTGCCGACGTTGGCGCTGGATGACAAGGAATTGTCCACGTACCAAGCGGCAGCATGGGAGGAGGACGCGACGCGGAATAGGATGAGGGCCAAAGCCACGATCTTCCAAGCGCCCGTCATCGCCATGCGGGTCCTGACCAAGCTGAGGCGGGCAAGTAACGGTAGAGAACGAGACAGCGCAAACGGCCGCGATTTCTTGTACATCATAAGCCATTGTAGAGCAGGAATTGCGCCCGGAAGGCCCTGGACTTTGGCCAATTTTGCGCGTCTTTAGCCGCGTATTTCCGACTTGGCTCTCGAAGCAGGAATCGCGCCCGGTTTGGCTCGGGCTTGTGCAAACTCTGTGCGCTCTTGACCACGTATTGCCAACTTCGCTGCCGGCTGCCTTCAATGCGGCGGTTCTGCGCCCGCATGTTGCTCTTCCGCAGCGTCCAGTCCCCACTCTACCTGCCAGTCCTCCGAGGCAACTGCGTTCTCACATTGCTGAATCCCGGAGATGACAGCCAACAGCCAGTACCAGAACACGGCGGTCTGATCAAAATAGGGGATCGAGAAGAAGGCGGTACAATGGGCGGCCAACGCTACGCCAACGGTCCACAACAGCTTCGGATCCAATGACCCTTTGACATCGGTACGGACTGCCCGGCCCACTATCTTGAAACAACACACAATCATTGCCAGAAAAAGTCCAAGCATCAAAAGTCCACCGGAAATGCCTTGGACCACGTAGTTGTTTGTAATATCCATGTTGTTCGGATCACCGGCTATAACTTCCCCGGCGGGAGCCCAGTGGGCAGTGTACGAGGTGCCCACGAGCCACCATTCACTGAAGTGTTTCACGAACTGGTCAATCACGTACGATCGATGCCAGCCTCCTCCTCCAACCACGTCACTTACCTTCGCGATTAGATACCACACCGGCGCCTTCATGACCACCGCCAACCCGAGAATCATGACCACCACAGATCGACGGAAAAAGCGCATTCGGTCTCGCATCGGCCAAAGTGCCAAACCTGCCAGCGCAGCCAGGAAGCAGAGAATCGGGCCGCTTGAAGTGGAGAGGACGGTGACCATGACACAACCAAGAGTCCCGAGGACAGCACGCCGCCTCCCGCTGCCGCCTTGGAACCAGAGGCCGGCCATGAGCGGGAACAACGTGGCGCCGAACGTGCCCGCAAGAATGTAGTTGCGGAACGGGCCTTGGCAACGAAACCGCTCACCGCGATCCGCGGGAATCTCAGGGACCCCGCCGAATACGTGAAACGGGTTCTTGCCTGTGCTGGCTTCCCAAGACATGCAGGCGCCAATCACCAATACCACGAGGGCCAGAACACGCAGATGATCAACCATATCCTCAGGACTGTTCGTCAAAATCCGAATGAGAAAGTAAGTCCCCAAGGCGTTGAAAGCGGATCCGAACGTTTCAGGGCTCGGTCCTCGAAAAATGCCGCAGACGATTCCAGTCAATGCCCAGTATACGAATAGCTTGTCCACCAAATTCATTGTGAACCCCTCGAGTTCCTGGTGGACCAGCACGCGACAAAACCCGACCAGCAACAGGAGACGGAGAAAGTGAAAATGCAGCCCGAACACCACCAGTTGCTGCCCGAGAGGTATAAAGGCAGCCGCCACTAGGAATGCACCGACGGCATTCTGGCGGTTCGCATAGAGAACCACCAGGCTTATTACCACGAGCAACGCCACCGCCAGCGGATTCAGATTGCTGGCATCTTGAGCGGTTTGTTCCATCGGCTTCCCGTTGAGTACCGAGTTGCGAACGCTCGGACCACGGCCATTTCTTTATGAACCCGATCCAGTTTCGGCCGCCATGTCAACTAGATCTCTTGTCCCTTTGTTGAAAAGCACCGACGTTTTTGGTTGCAATCACCGATGGATTGAATGGACCATGGGCTCTTCGTGTTAGTTCCCAAATGGGAGAAGGCGCTGCCGCTCCGCCAAGACTTCCCGGTAGGTCTCAAGCAGTTTCACCCCGGCCGCAGTCCAAGTGACCTCCCGCGCAGTTCGCAGGGCACCGGAACGCAATCGGTCCAGCAGCGCACGGTCGTTGTCTAACATTGTGATGTGTTGTGCCAGAGCCCCAACGTCTCCAACGTGATGCACCAGCGAGTTTTCCATGTGCCGGCAAATGTCGGTGCATGCATCCGACACGAGCGGAACGCATCCGCTACCCATCGCCTCCGCAACCACCAGGCCGAAGCCTTCGGTAATGCTGGGAACAACAAGAATATCGGCCTTCCGCATCAATTCCGGCACATCACTACGATAGCCAAGAACTTTGACACTGCTGTGGGCCAGCATGGGCGCCAGCTTTTCGGCATAAGTGGGCATGAAGTTTCCGACGATAGAAAAAGTGCCATAACAATGAGCTGCGGATTGCAGCCAAGCCTCCAGAGCGAAGTGCAACCCCTTTACCACCGTACACACGCCAACAAACAGCATCGTTAGCCCCCGGTCGTGATTCAGCGGGTTGTCTTCCGGACAAAACCTCGTTTCATCGAAGCCGTATATGTGCCGCGCCAACTTCTCCTGTGGAAACCCCTGCTCCAAGAACGTCTTCACAACAAAGTTAGACGGGCACAGGAGGCGATAGGCCAGTCGATATTCTTCCTCCTCTTTGCGAAGGCATCGCCCGTTATATGCATGTTCGTCACCAAGGGGTAAAGGCACGCCCAAACGCGCAGATTCCATTCGCGCAACCTCGTAGCCAAAACGAGTATGCGTATTGGGCCGCTCCAGCACAGTCGGAATCCCCAGCCTCGCGGCCGTCTTAAGTGTACGCAGTGCCGCCAGCGGCCAAGCATGAACAATGTCGATCTGCCCTGCCAGTTTCTCGATTCTGCGCGACACAATGTAATCGTGCAGAGCGCAAGCGCGCATTTTGCCAAGAAGTTTGTACGGAATACGCAGCTTTCCGCGAGCAAGAGTTGGGCGGACTTCTACGTTCGGCGGCACAGGTCTGTGAAGCACGCCGGGGAACACCAGAACATCCGCCCCCGCGGCCGTGAGCCCATTCACCTGTTGCCAAGCGGTGTAGCAAATCCTGTCCGCACCGAGCTTGTGCGGATAGCTGTATAACACTCGTATACGCTTGTTTCTAAGAGTCATTCGTCCTGGACGTTTCCCCCCAATTCCCCCGAGTAAGAATTCCTTCTCTTGGGCGGGAGGGTCGGTTAGAGCGACGCGGCATCGACACGGGAAAAGATCACGTCCGATTGGTCTCCTGATCCGTTCGGAATCCGTTCGATGCGCTTGGGCCGGATGGGAGGATTCGGCGTGAGGTAGGCGGCCGCTGAATAATCGTTCTCGATGCGATACGAATGGAACCCCCAATCGGAAAAGAGCCCCAAGATGTCTCCTTCGGTCTTCCCTTGCGCTTCGAGCATGGAGCGAGATATCTCGACGACAATTTCCAAATCTTTCCGAGAGTCACGTAATAATGGTGCCATACAAGAGACAACGTTCCATTCGGCCCCTTCCACATCTATCTTTATCAAACGAGCCGCCTTGATCTCTTCCGGTCTGAGTATGTCCAACAAGGGTTTGGCCGGCACTTCGCAATAGGGTTCCAAGTCGCATCGGGCTGCCCAAGCCCGCATCAATGTAGTCGTACCGGACGGGCTGGCCGGTTGCGTGTAAATTCTGACCTGCTCATCCTTGTGCCAAGCGGCCACGTTGACGGACCGAACGTTGCGGGACGAGTTCACTCTCACGTTATCCTGGAGCTTGCGAAAACTCTCCGGAAGGGCCTCGACTGCCACGACCTTACCGGAATCGCCCACGAGCTTGGAAGCCAACAGGGAATAATAGCCAATATTGGCTCCTACATCGACAAATACATCGCCGGTCGCAAGGCGCTGCTGAATCCAGCCCGTCAAATTCGGCTCCCAAACGCCAAAGTAGTATATGAATCTTCCGACGATATCCCTGGCGTTCACACAAAGTCTGCTCCCGAATACTGTCTCCGCCACCACGTCGGTCTCAAGCGACCAAAGATGAGCCGCTAAACGGTCGTACAAGACCTGTTTCCCCAATGAAGATGGAGCGTACCTGATGTAGGCTCTCAGGGGGCGAATCGACAACAGCCTCATGGTTCCCAGCACGCCCGGTGGCGCTGACTTCAAAAGGGCTTTGAGCGAATCCTTTTTCATTCCGGGTTGTCTCGTGTTGCGAGGTCGATGGATTGCGCTGTCAATAACACGTGAAGCTGACCGATCTGGGAACTATTCGGGGCTCCCCGCGACCTGCTCCCCGAAACTCGACCGTTTCTTTGGGGCGGGCGGGCAAGCAGGCTGGCCGGGAATGCAATCATTGTGAACGGGAGATGGATTTGGCCAACCGGTACAACGCGAAATCTCTGTTTTCATAGACCGGCTCAATGCCGCCCTCAGCGGCAAACCGTTCGATGTCACCAGGCGCCACCTGGCCAGAGTCTTTGCCCGGCAGGTACACGCACACGTAATCACCATGGGAAAGCTCACTTACACGGCCCATCGTCAGGGATCTTCGGCCGGTTATCAGCTTCATGGCGCGAGGCTTGAAGAACACAATCGTGCTTGTGGGCTCTGTGTTCTCGGCAACAAATGAGAACATGGCTCGGGATGTTTGGACGTACGGTCCATTACGATCCTCTCGATTCCGCTTAAGGTTGTCGAATGCGCGTTTTGCTGCCAGAACCGCACAGCCCAACAGGATGACAACAACTGGGGAAACACTGATTGTCTTCCACAGCGTCTTTTCGGGTCCAAAGACAGAGGTCAGAAGTTCTGCAAGGCCTGTCAGTACAAATGAGACATAGAAGGGAAGCACGGGAAACAGAAACCGGATCCCCTGCTCGAAAGGCCAGAGAATATAAAGCAAAAGCGTCAAGGCCATGTACACCAGCATGTAAAAGTCCGACCGGTATCGTTTCCTTATCCCCGCGACGGCCAGAAGGATGCTTACGCCATAGGCAACGCGAGCGCCGTGAATCAAGTAGTGGTAGGATGATGTGGGGGGGAAAACCATGCCTGGTATATCAAGATAGTAAACGAGGTGGTGTTTGATGAGCCCCAGCGACAATCCGCTCATAAGGGAGAAGTACGACGATCCCCCGGAGGGCAGGAGAGTGTTCCACACCAATGTTAGGATCGCGAAAGTGGCGTATGGCACCAGGGTGACGCACAAACGACGCACGGTGGTTTGCGAGAAAACACGTGTGAGAGACGCCAATCCACGACCGTCCGTGGTTCGTTGAGCAATGACGCGCGGGAGGGCCACGGCCAATTGTGTGATTCCGAGTGTGAGCAGAAGGTTAATCCCGTTGGTTCGAATAGAAAACGAAACCGCAATCAAGGCTCCGAGAAGCAACTGGTCAGCCAGGGGTGAGATCAGGCGCCGCTTTTCAACCACGACAGCCCCCAGCAGCAGCAGGGAGACAGTCGAAAAAAGAAGGAAGGGTATGTCGGAAAGGATCTGGTTCATGAAGAAAAGCATGTAGGGATTCAGGGCAAAGAGGCCGACCATGACCAGTCGCCAGAAATCTGAATGGTATCTGCGAAACCCAAGCCAGAGTGCCCAGAGAAAGAGCAGAAAGCAGACCACTCCAACGGATTTGAAGGCGATGATGTCGTTGCCGTAAACCGCATAGATGGGGGCCAACAAGGCCGGAAAACCCCACGGGTACGCCGCCGGCCATAGAGCGGATGATGATGATTGCTCGATCATGGAGCGATTCGCTTTGATGAACTCCCGGGGCCGTCCTTCGACGATGCTCTGTGCCTGCATGATGTAACCGGCAAAATCGTCACCCCAGTCGTGGCCATTCGTGAGTCCCATGTAACACAGCAGTCCGGTGATCCCTATCAGCAGGGCGACCAGCGCATTGGCAATCGGAGGTCTCGTCATCTTCGCCGACATCTCCCACGTGACCTGCGCCTCGCGACTATCGCAGGTCGTTCAGTCTCGTTAACCAACATCGTATCGTCCCTGCCGGCGCCTTCAACCCTTTTTGCCACTCCAAGCCCCCGTACCACACCCAACATCAAGAATCGGTGCGGTTGGCAGCAGATCCGGAAGGTGCTCAAAGAGCTTGGCATGTAGACCAGACCTGGCAAGTTCCCATCTCTGCTGCTCTGTTGCGCATTTGTCCTTTCCGGCGTTTTCGGTTAGGGAATTATGCATGTCTCCGCCTTATGCTAAGATCCCTGTCGTCGAAGATCCGAACGTGAACAATTCCTGTCAAAGATCATGGCCCCTAGGTTGTTTCTGTTGGCTAGCCAATTCTTACGCCACACGGATATCCGGTGATTTCGTTTGAGACGGAGAGCGACCCGAGAACATCCAGTGCAAACCCGCCACACTTCTGCTGATCTTATGACGGTAGGCCTGTCGCGTTTCTCTGGCGAACCACGCGGCGATCGTGTAGCCAACGGCACGTAGCGTCAAGTGCAAACAGGAGATGAGGAAATAGCACGCAACAGCCGGGCGAGAGTGATGTTTTTTCCAATACTGCAAGTCGGCCCGCTGCATTTCGATGAAGAAACGAATCGGCGCGTTGGCTGCACTCGCGCCACCGTAATGGACCGCCTGTGCTGTGGGAACAAAGACCAGTTTCCAGCCCGTGCCCCAGAAGCGCTTACACCAGTCCATATCCTCTCCATACATGAAGAACGATTCGTCGAGCAACCCAACCTGCGCTATTGCCTCCCTCCGAACCAGCCAGAAGCAGCCGCTAAGAATGTCCACAGCACGCAGAGTATCCTGCGACCAGTGCGAAAGCGAATAGCCCGTGAACACCTTCCTCTTGGGAAAGATCGTATCGAGGGCCAATGACCGACAAAACGTGTTCCACAAAGTGGGGAATCCCCGGCAGGAACGCTGCCGTCTTCCATCAGCGCCGAAGACGCAAGGGCCAACCATGCCAACATCATGATGCTGCTCGCAATAATCCACGAGATGGGTGATGCAGTCTTTGAGCACTTTCACATCTGAATTGATCAGGCAGACATAGCGGCCGTTGCTCTGGCGAATGGCGATGTTGTTGGCGCGGGCAAAACCGAGGTTTGACTGGTTGCGGATCAACTGCACGCGGGGGAACTCGCGTTCGACGCATTCCGCCGAGCCGTCGATGGAGCCATTATCCACAACGATGATCTCCAGGGGGTATTCGGAAACCCGGTCAGCCAATGACCGCAGGCAGTCCCGCAGAAAATCGCGGGCATTCCAATTGACAATTATCACCGAGACCGACAGGTTCGGCTTCATATCGGTCGGGATCTTGCGTTGGGATGTCGTCGCGCCTGGCATGTTACCGGGGTGTGGAGGAGACCGGCATGGAACATTCCCCGTAGTCGGCGGATCCGGTTCATCGTTTTGGAACTCCTGGTGGCCGCCACTTCCCGGTGATCATTCTCGGGCCTTCACGAACATGAGTCGTGAGCAAATTCGTTTCATCTGTTCTCGTCTTATATGCTCTTGGACTTCGAGCGGAATCACGATCTGGCGTCCAGTCACGGTGGACCACACGTAGCCAAGAAACCAAGCCGCAGAGCCTACTAGAAACGGGGCATCGGCTGCCCGCGAGCAACATTTCATGAGTTCGAACAGCGGGTGATATGCAAGCGCGTGGTCCCGGGTTCCAAGCTGCCAATTACGTCGAATAGGTCCGCCGAAAGCGGCGTTCCGCACTTTAAGGTGATCCACCAGCAGGTCCGGAAAAGTTTCGGTCTTATAGCCGTCCATGCGCGCACGCGCGCACGCAATCGCATCGTAGCCGCCCTCGGGGATCGGCAGGAGCCCGCCTTGCGCTTCGTAGCAACTGCGCCTGAAAAACTGCGTGGCACCCGCGACCTCATTCAGGTTCCGCGATGTTTTCTTGACGTCTCCATCCGCCACGTCAATGACCAGGCCACCAATGATGCCCCGCTTCAAGTCCTCCCGGAACCGGGACATCAGATTCCCGTAATAATGGGCCGGAAACCGCAAATCGGCGTCGAGTAATCCGAGGTATTCGTAATCCTGGCAGCTCAACGCGCGATACCCGGTTTGAATGGCGAAGACCTGCGATGAGAAGTTGCGTATGGTTCGCCCCTGCAACTGCAGATGCTTGATGAACGGTTCCTTACGAGCATACCTCCGAAGGATTTCATCGGTCCCGTCCGTGGAACCGTCGCTAACGATTACCCATTCCTTTGGCAGGATTTCCTGGTTCAAAACGCTGCAAATCGTGGCCTCGACGGTGGCCTCTTCGTTTCGGGCGGCTGTGATCAGGACGTAGGACTCGTTTTCCATACTTCTGGAGGGATTTAACATTGCGATTTCGAGGAGATTGAATCAAGAGCCAGGAGATGCGGGAGTGGTGCCTGAGGGCTGGCAACTGGAATCATCACCCTTGTCATCCGCGGTATTTGTACGCCGAGGGGCGCGGCAAGAGAGTCCTTTGAATGACGTCTGCACGACCGCGAGCCAGTCATAAGCGCCTTGGAGTTTGGCCAAGAATAAAGAGCGGTCGTCGGCTGAATTCATGGGCAGCCGTGGCAGAGTGAAGAGTTGATCGTTCGCGCTGGCCCGGCCGATCCGCGTGGTCACGCCGCATTCATATTTGGCTGCTCGCAGCAGTTCCTCCAACCTCGCGACGAACCGCCGGTCACCACTTGGAAACGCGTACGGGTACGCGAACGAGACGACTGCGCTGCCGAGCCTGTCCTCAATCACCGCTTTCGAATTCGCCAGTTCCGCACGAATTTCGTCAAACCCAAGTTCGTAAAGCCGGGGATGATTTACCGTGTGGGACCCGATCTCGATTCCTGCCTCATTTAGTTCGCGGGCCTCACTCCAAGTCATGCATTCCCGGCCCTTGAAACGACCTGGCTGATCTCCAATAAACGCGGTCGGCAAAAAGACCGAGGCCGTCTGCTCGTATTCCTGCAAGATGGGAAAGGCGCTGGTGTAGAAATCGCGCAGACCGTCGTCGAACGTCAGGACCACAGTTTTCCTGATGTCACTGCACCCGGAACGGAACTCGTGCAAACCGGCCTGCAAACTTACCACCCGGTAACCCTCGACGTGCAACAGAGCCATGTGTTGCGCAAAAATCGCCGGGCGTGTGACAGTCCGATAGTAGGGCGATACAGCATCTTCCGCGCCCTCGGAAATGCTGTGATACATCAGGATGGGCAACTGGGCGCGCTTCGCCCCCGAAACTGCCCGATGAATCGGCTGGACCAAGCCCAAGGTTATGAGACGGTCGAGGCGCATACTACCGACGCACGAGGAAATGTGGGGTTTTGACTGTCGAACCGCCCGACCGGTCCAGCCGCCCTTGTAAAATCACGCGGCGGCAGGTTTGTGGCCATGCTCCCTCACCGCCATCCACTCTACTGACCGATGGAATGCTGGCCCTACTACTCATACAAACAAGCCGTCCACCAAGTTCAGGTATTTCACCTTGGCGGTTGCCCAGTCGTTGCGGGCCGCGTGTTTGGACGCCCGCTCCACCATTTGCTGACGCAGCTCCTGACTGCCCAACACGTCACACACGGCGTCGGCGAGTGCGTCCGGATTGCCGGATTCGAAAAAGCGCACTCCCGAGTTGTCAAAATAATATTGATCGATCTTGGTGTTCGACACCACAACGGGCACTTGCAGGGACATAAACTCCATGATCTTCGTGCTGTAAGCTTCGTTGCCGAATGAATCCGCTCGTTTGGGAACCACGCCGATGTCGGCATTGGCCATGATCTCGGCGATCTGGCGTACCGGTAGCGGATTGAAAATGCGGACATGCTCGTTCAACCCCAATTCCTGGACCAGCGCCACCAAGCTGCCCTTCATGTTGCCATCCCCGTAAATGTGCAGTTCGGCCTGGGGTACCCGGGCGTTGATCTTGGGCATGGCACGGATGGCGATATCCAGTCCCTGATGCCATTGCAGGCTGCCGGGAAACAGAATGACCTGCTTGCCCTCGTGTCGCGACCGAGGACGAGGCTGGAAGATCCCTGTGTCTACGTAATTGATCAGGACGGAGCATTTGCCGTTGGTGCGGGTCCGTTGCGCGTACTTGTCGAGCCACAGGTGGTTGGCGATGATCACGTGGTCGGCGTACCGGGCCGACAATCGTTCCATCCATTTCAGCATGTGGACGGCCGTCGTGTCCTCCTGCTTGCCGAACTTGCTGCCATAGAACTCCGGCACGATATCGTGAATATCCAGAATCACCTTCGCCCCCGTCAACTTGGGAGCCCAGGCGGCAAATACCAGGAAATCGGGCACGTTATGAACATGGATCAGGTCGTACCGACGTTTCAGGTTTTTCCAGGTCAACCACACGGCAGAGTTGACCCAGAACCGGAGCAGCGGCAGCAGATAGGCTGTCTGGCCTTTGGCGCGCTTGCCTGATCGTCGCAGGACGCGGTGTATCTGGACCCGGTTGACGGTCTCAGTGTCCGGTTGGTTACGGTCCCGCTTCACGCACAACACGTCGACCTCGTCACCCCGCTCCGCCAGCGCCTCCGCATAGCGCATCACGCGGTTGTCAGTCTCATAAACCGAGTGGGTGAGCATGCACACCCGCCGGCCGGACGCCACCCGTCTCTCGGGTCGGAGAACTTCGCAGAACTTCGCCACGTCGCGGGGCAGCGCGTGCCAGTAGAGATTCGCGTACTTCTCCTGGATGTATTCCAGGAACTCCTGATAATGCGTGTACGGAAAGCTCCGGCTCGTCTTCGTGGACGTGTCGAAGTTGAGGTAATCGGGATGGACGTTCACCAGCGCCATGCCGCCGCATTCGACGATCCAGTCAAGTTTCCTCTTCCAGATCTCGGGTGACGATTCCTTCAACAGCAGGAACAGCGTGGAGTCCTGGGGCAAGGTGTAGGGCAACTCCACATATCCTCGTCCCGTCGCCCTCCCCGGCATCCAGAACGGGAAAACCGTGTTGACGCCATCCGGCTGTGGTTCAAACGGGTCGGTATCAAACGTGGACGAATCATACAGGATTTCCAATTCGTGGACCCAATCGAGATTGTGGTGCATGAACGCCGAGCGGAACCCGCTGGAGCCCCACTCGCTCAGGTAGGAGTTGATGCGCTTGGCCTTCCGGGCAAACTCCTTGCGATTCCGAAACAGTTTGCCGTCGTGCTGAAGATCATGCACCCCCACCTCAAACCCCTTCCGAGCCAGCTCGGCACGCATTTCTCGCGGAATACTGGCTTCGCCTTCCGGAATAAAATTGAACGACGACCGGAACCCGAGTTTCATCTCCAGCGCTGCCAACTGACCGACCTTGCCGATCCCCCCAGCGCCTTCCACGTCGTGCGTGATTGCCAGGGCGAATTTCTTGCCGTCCGGCCAGCCGGGCCAGTTCTTGGGTGGTTGGGCCGCGGCGTGGTTGATGGGCCACACATCCTTGTAGGCCCGCAACGTCCACCGGGCAAAGATCCGGCGCAGCCCCATCCGGAAACGCCATGGGAGATAGGGCTTTAACTGGTAGTAAATGCGGTTCTTCAGCATGGGTGGTTGGCCGACGAGAATTCAGTGTACGGTTTCAGCATGCGCCGCCACCGAACCCCTCCAGCCCGATGGGCACGGCGGCGCAAGCGATCACATCCTCAGGAGTCGCTCAGGAATTCCTGGTGCAGTCGCGGCGGTACGTAGGTGCGGGTCTTGTTCAACACCGCGGAGACGTTCGCTTTCGATTCCGCAAGCAACGCGCAACTCTGTTGAACGAGTTGGCGATCTGTCTTCTCGGATTCGATGACGAGCAACACCATGTCCATGAATCCGGCCAAGCGCGGTGTCACGCTCGTCTGGGTAATCGCCGGCATATCGAAAATGATGTAGTCGTAATCGCTCACCTTGAGCTTCGGTACCAGATTTGTGAACCGCTTTGGCAGAATACGCGGGAGCTTGCTGCCATTCGCCGCCTCGGTCTCGGTCACGACATACAACTTGTCCTGCACCAAGGCGCTGTCCTTCTTATACAACGCTTCCTCCAGCTTGGCCACGGGCCGTCCCTGACAGAATTGTTGGGCCGATCCCTGCTCCTGGTTCATGTCCACCAACAGGACATTGCCGTCCCCGGTCTCCGAGAGAGTCGCTGCCAAGCCAGCCGCTGTGGTGGTGACTCCCGCGCCACGACCGGCACTCGTGACGGCAATGAGCTTGGGCTTGTGCGTGATGCCGCGCACCTCGAAATACATGACCAACCGATCTCGCAGCGCTTCGTAGAAGGGCCGCAACGGCAGCTTCGGACTCCATGTCTCAATCCCGTGACCCCCGTTGTCAGGGGATGGGCCGCCAACGGCGGGTGCGGGTACCGCACCGCTGTCGGCCGGCTTCAACGCGCGCAACTTGTCCTTGTCCACCTTGGCGAGGCGCCGGTGTCCGTTCCTGTTGACGTCGGGAATGGCCAAGAACAGCGGCAACCGCAGTTTCGTCTGCACGTCAATCGGCCGTTTCACCGAGCGATCGAGGAATAACTCGATCAGAAATGCCCATCCCAAACCCAGCGCCAGGCCCCCGGCAACTATCATCGCGATTTTCTTGGGCGAGCCGGCCGGTGCGCGGAACGGAGGGGAAGGTGCCTGAATCTTGCTGATGTTGGAGATCTTTCCGTGATTCACCGCTTCGTCGATGCGGGCCTGCTCCAAACTCGAGGAGAAGTATTGATAGTTCGCTTCGTCAAGTTTCTTCTTGCGTTGCAGTTCCGAGATGGTTGAGTCCATCTGGTCCATGTTGCCCGCCTCCTTGCGAATCTGGTCAAGCTGTCCGCTCAGGACCTTGATCTTCGTCTGGATGGCCAATACCTGGGTCGTTTCCGTCCCGACGTCAACCGAGGTCCCGGCGCGCGGGGCGCTCGGGTTCGATACAGAGACGCCGAGCCGGGTCAGCGCGGGATATTTTTCTTCCAGCGTCCTCTTGGACTGCTCCGCTTCGGCGATTTGCTGGCGGATGCCCTTGACGAGCGCGTTCTCATCGGTGAATTGGGCCGCCAACTCCTGTTGTCTCTTCCACAACTCATCGACGCGCGTCGAGATGCTCTTGTATTCGTCGATGGGCAGCGAGGCCGCGGCGGGCTCACCGTTGGTTGGTGCCGTGCTGCCGGGTGCCGTGGCCGTGATCGCCTTCAACGTTGCCTGGTGTTCGGCCAACTCAGCCTCGGCATCAAAAATCTCCTGGCGTATCTTGGCGATCTGGTCGGTGTAGTCCTTTTTGCTGTCTTCGAGAGAAATCACCCCGGCCTTGTTTCGCGCCTGATGAAGTTCCTCCTCCGTCTGGGCCAATTGGGCGCGCAACTGGTCCGTCTCCTGCGACAGAAAATCGTCCACCACGCCAAACGCCTGGTGGATTTCCACGTGTTTCCTGAAGTAGCTGTCGATCAACCCCGTCAATACCGGTTGCACGATGTCGGGGTCCGGATGCTGAAACAGAATCCGCATCACGTTGCTCTTGTTCGGCACCTCGACCACCAATCCCTTGCGGACTACCTCGGCGGCCCGAATGCGATCCTTGCCGCCACCGGCCTTGGCCAGGATCTTCTCCGGCCCGATGGTATCCACCACCTGCTCGGCCAGGTCCAGACTGTTCAGGATTTCGATCTCCGAGTTGATGACGGTCTGCCCGTCATACGATGAAATCATTCTCGAGCCGTCTGGTGTTGGCGAGGGAGATTTGCTATCGAGCACGTAGCGGATGAACAGCTTGGCTTCCGATTCATAGATCGGCGGCCGGAATGCCACGAGCGCGACAGCTCCCAACAGACCCACGGTCGAACAGGTAATAATTTTCCACTTGTGCTTGAACAGCACGTAGTACACATCATCAAGGGTCAACCGCGACCGTTGGTTCATTGTCTGTCGATCATTCATTCACATCACCTTTCACACCATAACGCCTACGCCATGTGTCTGTAAAGCGCGGCTCCAATGCACCGCGTGACCGGACCGGGGAGTACCCGGAACACACGATTATGCCAGCCGAACGCTTCGTCTTTTACCGTCACAAAACCGCCGCTCCGACGGTCATACCGCACATATTCGATTCGGCGCTCCTGGGTGCCCCACCCCAGCTTGAAACTCCGTAAACCCTCGTTGTCCAGCGAGGTCCGGCCAAAATCCAACTCGTCAAACCCGTGCGCTGCATACCAGCGGATCGCGTCCCACATCACCAGATTGTTGGCCCGCAAGTGCTGAAATCGATCGTCGGACGCGCCGAATTTATAGATCGCCCGTTTCCCGATATGGAAGAACATGGCGCCGGCCACAACCGTCCGCTCGTTTCGGGCCAACACGACAATACCCCGATCAGGGGACAGGATGTGCTGGTGGATGTTCTGGAAGAACCGAAACGGCTGGGGCGGAAGGCCGTGCTTCCTTCGCGTCTTGCATTGCAGGCCATAGAACGCGCGTACGGCAGCCCGATCTTGCGATATTTCCACAATGACCCCGCTCTTGTGAGCTTTCCGGATCGCGCGCCGCACGGCGCCATCGACGTTCGCGAACAGGGCCTCCTCGTTATCGACAAGGCCGAGTCGGTGGCCGTAGTAACAGGTCGAGGCCGTTGCGCCAGGCCACAGCGCCTTCCCGCCACGGCATTCCAGGTATTTCCAGTCCCGCGCCTCGGCGTGCCGCAGGGCTTCTTCAAACAGGCCACGGAATGCTGCGGGATCCGGACAGACGGGATCACAATCGTCCGTGAAGGGGAGCGATACCCCGCGTCTTCCCGTAAGCCAACTGTTAACCTCCATGATCGGTAGCAGGCACTGGAGACGTCCGGCATCCCGGACGACGAAATACACAGGGGTGTAGCCATATACGTCGTGCAGAACTCTGGCCCAAGCGGAACTGTGGAAAAAGGATGACGGGGGGGCGCCCACCAGCCTGTCATCCCAACTGGAATCTTCGAGGGGATTTACCAACTGCACAAGACCGCCATTGGGGCACGTCTCCGCTGGTGAATGCGGGCCGCCGGCAACCGCCGCACACTCAGACAGCACACGCATGCGCGGTTTTGGCAAGCGACAGGTGGGAGTTGACCTCCCGTACGACCGTCTCGATCTGCTCCGGCGTCAATTCCGGAAACATCGGGAGCGACAGAAACTCTTCGGCACAACGTTCCGCGACCGGAAACGAACCGCGTCTCAACTTCAGATGTCCGTAGGCTTCCTGCAGGTGGATCGGAATCGGGTAATGAATTCCACTGGCGATGCCGCGATCGGTCAGCGCTCGCTGAAGTTGATCCCGGCCTTTGACGCGCACCGCGTACACGTGATACACATGCGTCCCGTATTCCGCTTCCTTGGGTGTAATCAAGTCTCGGCAGTTGCCCAAATGGGTCTCGTAGAGCCGGGCGTGCGACCGGCGGGCCGCGTTGCCTCGATCCAATGCTTTCAATTTCACTCGCAGAACCGCTCCCTGGATCCCGTCCATCCGCGCGTTCCAGCCAATGTGTGAATGATGATACTTGGCCCGCTGACCGTGATCGCGCAGCACCTGGATTTTCTCCTGGATCGCCCCGTCATTGGTGACCACTGCCCCCGCTTCGCCCATGGCCCCGAGATTTTTTCCGGGATAAAAGCTGAAACAGCCAGCGTGGCCAATGGAGCCTGCCTTCCGTCCTTTGTATTCAGCACCATGGGCCTGGCAGGCGTCCTCGATCACCACCAGTTTACGCCGACGCGCAATCTCCATGATCGGATCCATGTCGGTCATCTGGCCAAACAGGTGTACGGGTATGACGGCCTTCGTGCGAGGAGTAATGGCCGCTTCCAACAACTCCGGGTCCATCGTGTACGTCTGCGGATTCACGTCCACAAATACGGGTGCGGCCCCGCTAAAGCTGATGGCTTCAGCCGTCGCCAGAAACGAGTTGGGGACCGTGATCACCTCGTCGCCTGCGCCAATCCCGCAAGCCATCAACGCGAGCCACAGCGCATCGGTGCCACTGCCCACTCCCGCGGCAAAGCGCGTGTGGCAGTACGCCGCAAAATCCTCTTCGAACTTGGCGACGAACGGCCCGCCCGCGAAGGCGTTGCTTTCGATAACCTCCTGAATGGCGGCCAGAATCTCGTCCCGAAGGGCGTGGTGATGAGCGGTTAAATCAAGGAATGGTACCCGCATGCGTTACCTTTTTCGTATTGGACCGCATGACCCGTGCCGGATTGCCCGCGACCACTGCGCCGGGCGGTACGTCCTTGGTGACGACGCTCCCCGCACCCACAATCGCGCGTTCCCCGACGGTAATTCCACAGAGCAAGGTCGCCCCGGATCCGATGGAGGCGCCCCGTTTCACCACGGTGGGCAGGCACTCCCAATCCGCTTCGGTCTGCAAGGTCCCATCCCCGGTGGTCGCCCGGGGATAGCGGTCATTGATGAACGTCACATTGTGCCCGATGAACACCTCGTCTTCCAACGTGACGCCTTCACAGACAAACGTGTGACTGGAGATCTTGCAGCGGTTCCCGACCCGCACCCCTTTTTGAATCTCGACAAAGGACCCGATTCTTACGTCGTCTCCAATCTCGCAGCCATACAGGTTGACAAAACCGTAAATGCGAACGCCCCTGCCAAGCTTCACGTCCGGCGCAATCAACTGAACAGACGGCGGTAGCCCACTCATGACCGGTGTACGAAACCTACATCAAGCTGGCTTGGAGGTTTGCAACCCGTCTGGCTGACGCCGGCTTCTTCTTGGTGCGACCCAGTGGAGAAGCCGATCCGAGTTTCTTGGAGAGGCTGCCGTTGTGACCGTTCCCATGGCCATTGCCGTTCCCGTTGCCGTTGCCATTGCCGTTGGTGCCGGCCTTGGCGGGCTGATGGGTAAGATCGACAGGCGCCCCGCTGTTCTTGATCGATTGGGAAGCCGCTTCCAAAATCCGCACGAGTTCCAATCCCCGGTCGCCGCTGGTGAGCGGCGCTGCGCCCGAGCGGATGCAGTCAACAAAATGCTGGCATTCGGCCTTGAGCGGCTCTTCCTGTTTGATGTACGGGACGTACATGTCGCCGTAATGATACGCGTAATGGAACTCGGCGAACGTGTCGTAGTGCGGCGGGCGTTCGACGCGGGTGTCAAACACCTTGATTTTCTCCTGTTGGGCGACGTCATCGTACACGATCATGCGTTTGCTGCCGACGATCGTCATTTCCCGGATCTTCCGGGGATCGATCCAACTATTATGTATGATCGCCGACCGCTCATGGCCAAAGTACAGGCACATCGCCGTGACGTCTTCGACTCCCGGCGTGATATGCGCGGTGCCGCGGCAATTGAGGCTCCTCGGCTGCTCCTGCAGAAGGTGCAAGATGATGGCAATGTCGTGTGGCGCCAGGTCCCAGGCCACGTTGATGTCTCGCTGGAACAGACCCAAATTCAACCGGCGGGCGCAAATGTAGCGGATTTCCCCGGCTTCCCCGGTGTCGATGATCTCCTTGATCTTCCGCACCGCAGGCGAATACAGAAACGTGTGGCCTACCATGAGGATCAGGCCCTTCTTTTTGGCAATATCGATCAACTCTTCGCACTGTGCAGACGAGCACGCCATCGGTTTCTCGATGAGCGTATGCTTGCCGGCCAACAGGCTCGCTTTGGCCATCGGATAATGCAGGCTCACTGCCGTTGCCACGACGACCGCGTCAAGCCCGGCGCCGTTGAGCATGTGCCGGTAATCCGTTTCCCCTTCCACGTCGGGGTACAAGGAACGAACGTGGGCCAACCGTTCCTTGTTGATGTCACACATCATCTTCAAACGACAGTCGGAGAGTGACCGGAAGTTACGAACCAGATTCGGTCCCCAGTATCCACACCCGACAACACCAACTTTTATTTGCTTCGCCATGATTCCTCCTGGACGGTGATGGATTCCGCAGTCGGTACGGGGGTACCGCTGGGAACCGATTCAGTGAAGGCGATCGGTTGGCTGATCGGTTTGCGAGGACGGCCCATACTCAGCATGGGCCATCCCGATGACTTCTTGTTGTTCCCATTCGACACGATGTCACGGACCTGAGCGATCACGGCGGGAATGGTCCGCAGCATGATGGTCAGATCCAACCACAGGGATTTGTTTCGATCGTATTCCAGATCAAAGCGAATCATTTGGTTGAAGGTGGTCGTATTCTTCCCGGATACTTGCCAGAGACCTGTCAGGCCGGGCAGTGTGTTGAAGCGCTGCTTCTGCCAGTCGAGGTGCCGGTCGTACTCGCAGGGCAGGCAGGGACGCGGCCCCACCAGGCTCATGTCACCCCGAAGCACGTTGATGACTTGCGGCAATTCATCCAGCCCGGTCGCACGTAGTTGCCGCCCAAATGGTACGACCCTCGAGTCCCCGTGCGCATCCATCTTGACCATGGGAAGATCAGAGTCGATCAATCGCGCGCAATGCCCCTCGTGAACGCTGGTGTCCGCATCGGTCACCATCGTCCGGAACTTCAAACACGTGAAGCGCCGGCCAAGGTGGCCAATTCGCTCCTGGTAAAACAGAATGGGCCCCTTGGACCCAAGCTTGATAAGCACCGAGATCACCACCATGACCGGGACCAGCACCGGCGACGCGATCACGATGCACCCAATATCCAATACTCGCTTCCAGCCGGGAATTCGCACCGAATTACTGCTCGGTGATTTCCAAACCAAAGGTTGTTCTTGCAGGAGGTTCATGCGCGTGGATGGAAATCCCGTTGCTTGACAGGCACGGCTTGAAGTTGCCGAGTCCCGAAATCCAATAAACGCAATGCCAGCCCCGCGGAACGCATGAGCCCGTAGGCCCATTCCGTGCAAGCTCTTACGCCTTGTGCCAAACTGTATTGCAATCCCATGTACCCTTTCACCCTACTGCTCCCTCTACCTTGATATTTCCGACAAGGCTCCGCACTTGTTGGCTGCGCTCATTTCCAGCCAACTGTCACATCTTGCTCCGGCTCGCCTACTAAGCCGAACATTCATGTTCTGCCGCATGTCTCGCTCTCGACGCCTACCACCAAGCAAATGCGGCTCTGCTAACCCGCTCAAATCAACGAATATGATGCCGCCAACAAAGGCACCCGGTCGGCCATGCAATCCCTCTCGACCGCAATCGACGTACGAGGAATCTCCACCGGCGTCGGCCGTCCCAAAAAATCCAACAGAACCTGTACACGCCGTCTGGCTGGCAATAGCCGCAGCACCACGGCGCTCATGCCCGCGAAGGCACCGTCGGCCATCACCACTTCCGATCCTGGCGAAAGGTGATCTTGTACCGTCATCGGCTCGGTCGACTCGAAGCACTCCTGCAACTCCTCGACCACCGAATCGGCCACCGCGGGAATCCCGGTCCCAAATCGCAGCAGGGAACTGACTCCTGCGGTGTACTGAATATCGTTCAGGCTTTCTTCGAGCACGCAACGCACGAAGATGTAGCAAGGGAAAAGCGGTTCTACCACCCGTACCACGCCGCGCTTGGTCGCCCGTTCCACTCGCAGTTGCGGGTGAAACACCTCCAACCCGATGTTTTTCCTGACGTTGGCAGCCGCAATGTGGTCGTGCTTCGGTTTGGTCCGTGCACAATACCAAGATGGAATAATCGTTTGCATGCTCACTCGCCCGAGTATGTCTCTTCGACCAAAACGCCCCACGCCTTGCCGACCAGGACCGGCTGAAAAGAAAACACCGGCCCTTGCAAGGACCAGATGTATTTCGTAATCGAACCGCTAGCCGTTGAACTTACTGGCTCTCGCAGAAGCAGCCGTACCGTTCCAGTCGCAACCCCTCATCCTTTTCCCTTTCTTCCCTGAGGTTACACGCTACCGTTTGTTACTGGTTCTGAGAAGAGGCACCAGCCTTGAGTGACTACTCTTCTGCCGCCTTAACGACTCCCACCCTCACACACATTGGGCTATATCATGTAGCCGAACCTGTCCTTTGTCAAGCGCCCACCGGCATTTCGGTCGCCACCCCAAAACCCACTCGTCGCCTGCGCACAAATCCACAGCTCCCATGGCATGTTAAACACCTGATAATGAGTGCCATAAGTGGTAACCACTCCCTACTGAACCCACACTGCCTGCGCTGCTGCAAAAAAGGTCAATCTTTGCCGGGAAGGCCAACGGCTATGTCTTGCTCTTTGCTCTCATGACTCATTGCGGCGAGTCGCTCAAGTGGGGGTTGTACGTCGGTACACCGTGTGCTGCCGTCCGCCCAATCAGCTCGTCGAAATCCGTGTCCCCGCGCAACCTAGCGAGGTCGACATCTTGGACCGCCGATTGCCGATAGGCTTGCGCGGGGTCGGCGGCAAAACACTTCTTCAAGTTCTCCACCGCCAACACCGGCTGATCCAGCAACGCGTACACGCGGGCGAGATCGTACAAGGCGCCAGGGTCATCGGGTCGCAAATCCAGGCTCGTATTGAGTTTCTCCACGGCGTCCCGGAAATCGTTGCGCCTGTGGCTCATCTTGCCCAGGTCGATCAACGCGCTCCCCCACATGGCATATGTGCCGGCTGCGTTGGGCTGCACCTTCGCCGACCGGTCAAATCTCTCCAGCGACTCCCGCAACAGCGTCACCTTCACTTCCTGGTTCGACGAGATATGCGCCGCCTGGACCAGGACGCTCGCCCAATTCGCGCACACCGGACCAACCTCGCTGCTGAACCGCGCGCGCGCGGCGGCTTTCGCGTACAACGCAGCCGCTTCCTTATAGAGGGCGAACCGCGCCGGGTCGTCCACCGCGTAGGCAGGGAGTTTCGTCGAGAGGATCACCGCCCACTTGTTGTACGAATCCCAATCGTTCGGGGCGAGTTCCGCCGCCTTGCGGCATTTTTCCACCGCGCCCTGGTAACACGCCAATCGCGTCCGCGAGTCCACGGGCAAATCGCCGATGAGCAACAGTGTTTCGCTCCACAGGATATACGTGAGTTTCACGTCGGGCTTCTGTTCGGCGCCCTTGTTAAATTTTTCCGCCGCCGCCTGGAAATCCTGCAACTGCTGCGCCTCGTTAAACGCCTGCTTGCCGAGCTCCACGAGCGAGATGCCCCAGTTACTGTACGCCTCGGGAAAATTCGTGCGCGCGTTGGTCGCCCGCTCAAACGACTGCGCGGCCCCGGCAAACTTGTGCTCGCGCATCAATTCCACGCCGATCGTGAACTGGGTTTGCGCCACCTGTTCGGGCGTGAGTGCCGTGGCCGGCGTCGCAGCTTGAACCACGGCTTGGGTTGATGGAACCTGTTGTGACGGCGTCTGTTCCGTGCCCGCGCGCGCGCTCGCCACAGCGGCCAGCAGAATCAGCCTCAACCCCACGCCGATCGTTCGTCGACTCATATCCTCGTCAGTTTCCGCGGCGCGGTCCGCGCAATCGAGGCTACCCGACGCCGCAACATCGCGCCCGTCACATCGGACCCTCGCCATTCCGCCGCCGCCGCCACGGTCAGTTTCACCAATTGCTCCAGATCGTTCACGCTCACGTTCTCGGCCCGGGGTCGCCGTTTCAAACCGATGTTGTGGTAGTTGCCCAGCGGCAGACACAACCCGCCCGCCCGATAACCGAACCCCACAAACGCCGTCGCCTCGCACGTCCCGCCATCCATGAGACA
>Ga0326728_10009339_pt1 | contig 23692 bp, 24 predicted proteins | sample MB3enrmetagenome_FD_207602 | JGI IMG/M metagenome (GOLD analysis project Ga0326728, IMG submission 207602) | Lab enriched peat soil microbial communities from McLean, Ithaca, NY, United States - MB31MN | ecosystem: Environmental > Terrestrial > Soil > Wetlands > Peat | place: USA: New York... | reverse complement strand
CGTATTGCCCGTAATGAAAATCTGACCAATCCGCACAATCTCTTTCTTATCGACATGGAAATCGATATCGGTCGTATGGTCTTCGGGATTCCGCCTGATTCGAGGGTCAACATCGACCCGTGCAAAGCCCTCGTCCTTGTAAGTTCTTTGTATAAGCTCCATGTCGTGGCGGACTTTTTCACGGCTGAAATAAGCGTTAGGCTTGAGCTCCAGTTTTTTCACAATCTTTTGCTCGTAGCCCTCGATCAGGTCCCCCGTCAATTTGACGTCGGTCACCTTATACCTCTCGCCTTCCTCAACCCCGATGGTGATGTGGAACCCATCGGCTTTGAGTTCGATATTAGGCGAGCTGATCTTTGCGTCCATATACCCTTCGTCGTGGTAAAAAGCGGTTAACCGATCGAGGTCCGTCTCAAGGATCTCTTTCTGGAGAATCCCCCTGTCAGTCACAAGCGAAAGTATGCTCTTCACCTTTGTCTGCATCGCTCCGCGCAGTTTGCGCGCGGAAAGATTCTTGTTGCCGGTAAATTCTATCGATTTTATGTAAACTTTCTTCTTTTCATCGATGTTGAAAGTGACTACGGCTTTGTGCGGATCTTTGGGATATTCTATTTTCGAGGTCACTTCAGCGTTGAAATAGCCCTTTTGCTGATAGAGCTTGAGTATCTTCTGAACATCGTCGCTGACCACGCTTTGCTGCAGGATTGAATATGGCTTTGTGACGATTGCAGCCAGGATGTCCTTTTCCTTTATCTTCTTATTGCCGACAATCTTGACTTCCTGCACGGTCGGGTTTTCCTGCACGATAAACGTGAGGACCTTTCCGGCGGGGGTGTCGGTGACTTCGGCATCCACCTTCTCGAAATACCCCATCTTGAAGATGGACCGGATATCGTCACTCACCTGCTCAGGCTTGAGTAATTCACCCTTCTTGCTTTTAATATTTCCCTTTATCGCCTCGGCTTCGATACGATCGTTTCCCTTGACTTTCACATCCGCTATCAATGCCTTCGAGAGCACCTGGACGCTCATCTGCTGCACAATTTTCCCAACTGCGGAAGCTAGGTTTTCAGCCCCTTTCTCTTCTGCCAAAAGAGTCATGGGCTTCTTCTGGCCGGACACATCCACGAGCGTGGCATCGATACTGATAGCGTTACCGATCTGATTGAAGCTCCCGAACACGACATAAGCAGCTCCGAGCCTGCTCCCGATGGACCGCGCCTCCGCTTCGGTGCTGACAGCGGCGCCCGCCACTTTCTGGACCTCCTGGGGATCGATCAGTTTCATGCCTTCTCGAGAACCGAGTCGAACGAAAACCTCATCGATTGCTTTTTGCGTCTTTGCGACATCCTGTTGGCCATGCATCACGAGAGGCAAGACGGCTACTTTGTGTACCTGGTCCTCAGACCACGCTGCCTGAACTGCCAGAATAGAGAAAAAAACAAAACATAGAAGTCCCCCCGCTTTTTTCACGCCCACCATGATCTAAAGCCCCCCCGCCCGCTGCCTGCCCTGCATGATATTTCCGCCAAATCGCTGCCAGAAGCCGCGCAGCACTCTTTAAGCTTCAGTTTCAGGCAGACCCCGCCTGCCCCGTGATCTCTCTAATACCACCTTATTTACGCCTGCCCAATAGAATTTTTTGGACGGTTTAAACCCCGGAACCGTAGAATTTTGCCCAATATCCGGAGACATGCATCAAATATACAGCACCACTGTCCCCGAAAAATCCTTACGTCGAATTCTTTTATGACAAATTCTTTTATGTCAAATTCTTTGACGTCGAAGAACCGGACGGAAACCGGCCCCGTCCCGGCGCCATGCTCTCATATTGTGGCCGTAGAGCATACGGCAGACAGATCCCGATCTTCTCTCAAAAGAGCATCTTTCAAACGCAAAACCCGGTGCATCATGGACGCCAGCTCCTGGTTGTGCGTAACGATTATCATGGTCAAACCCAGCTTTTCATTGAGCGAAACCAAAAGTTCGTGAAGAGTGCGCCCGGTACGGCTGTCGAGATTACCGCTCGGCTCATCGGCCAGGAATAATTTCGGGCGAAGCGAAAGCGCCCTGGCCACTGCGACCCTTTGCTGCTCGCCGCCGGACAACTCTCCAATCCGGTGCTTGAGCCTCGCAGACAAACCGAGCGTGTTCAGGAGTTCTTCGGCCCCCGACTTTGCCTCCGCCCGGGGAAGACCTGCGATCAAACCGGGCATCATTACATTTTCAAGCGCGTTGAACTCAGGGAGCAGGTAGTGAAACTGAAAGACAAATCCGATGTTGCGGTTCCGGAAATTGGCCAACTCCCGCTCACCCCAGAGAAACACATCATCTCCACCGTAGAGCACCTTCCCGCCGGTCGGTTTTTCCAGGGTGCCCAGTATATTCAACAGGGTCGATTTGCCGGCGCCCGAACTTCCTACGATGGCAATCCTCTCCCCCCTTCGGATGACAAGCTCGAGGTCCCTGAAAAGCTCGATTGTCTGGACCCCGTTTCCGAAAGTCTTGGTAAGCCCAAGTGTCTGGACTTCTATGCTGTGCTTGACTTCACTCATATCTTGGGGCTTCCACCGGTAACGGCGCCGCCGTGGAAGACGGCGCTACCGGGATGTGCTTGACTTCACTCATATCTTGGGGCTTCCACCGGTAACGGCGCCGCCGTGGAAGACGGCGCTACCGGCATATGCTTGACTTCACTCATATCTTAGGGCTTCCGCCGGATCGAGCCCTGCGGCCTTGCGCGACGGATAAAGGGTCGCCAGCAGGCTTATGCAGATTGCCGCAAAAGCAATAACCGCCAAGTCAAAAGTTTCCATTTTAACCGGGAGGGTTGAAATATGATAAACGTCCCGCGGCAACTCGATGAATTTGTACCTCTTGAGCAGCGAGCACAAAGTGAAGCCGCCCAGAATACCCAAGCCCGTTCCGCATATGCCTATGAGAAACCCTTCCAGGACGAAAATCTTCCTTATGCTGGCCGTGGTGGCCCCCATGGCCTTGAGTATCGCAATATCGCGGCCTTTCTCCATGACCAGCATTGTCAGCGAGCTGACTATATTGAAGGCCGCCACCAGTATTATCAGCGTCAGAATCACGAACATTACCACCTTTTCCAGCTTGAGCGCGGAAAAAAAGTTGCTGTTCATTTTGATCCAGTCGCTGACATAAAAAGGAGGCCCAAGGCGCTGTTTCAAAGCTTCCGCGATTTCGCCCGCCTTGTAGATATCATCGACTCTGACCTCAATTCCGCTAACTGAGTCGCCGATCCCCAGGAACTGCTGGGCAACGGGGAGATCGACATATGCAAGTGTATTATCGTATTCGTACATCCCGGACTGTATGATCCCGACCACCTGGAAAAGCCTGCTCCTGGGCGCCTGACCCATCGGAGTCAGCCGGCCGGACGGCGAGATGATCGTCAAATACTCCCCTACCCTGGTCCCGAGATTATTCGCCAGTTCGATGCCGAGGATGATGCCGGGATAAGAGGCTGAGGCTCCGTTTGAAGGCTGAACCAAATCAGCGAGGTTTCCCCGGGTGAGGTTTTCCTGGAGTTTCAGGACCTTCGATGCAGAAAGGGGGTCGATCCCGCGTAAAACAGCCCCCGCGCTCCTGCCCGATGTCATCATGACCGGCGCATATATGAACGGTGTTGACCCAAGTACCCCCTTTTCCTTTTCAACTTCGCCCATCACTTCCCTGTAGTTCGAAATCATCCCGGCGAAGCTTGTGATATTTACATGAGAGGTGATACCGAGAATGCGGCCGCGAAGGTCGTCATGGAACCCGTTCATTACCGCCAGAACGACGATCAGGGCGGTTACCCCGACCCCCACTCCGGCAATCGAAATGAAAGTAATCAGGGACACAAATGTCTGTCTGCGCTTGGCCAGCAGGTACCGTATGCTTATGAAAAATTCGAAGCTCATGATCTCCTATTGGCTTTTCTTTTCCGGTCTCATATGAGGAAAAAGAATAACATCCCTGATAGAGGGTGAATCAGTAAAAAGCATAACCAGCCGGTCGATTCCGATTCCCTCACCGGCGGCAGGAGGCATACCGTATTCGAGCGCCCTGATATAGTCCTCATCCATCTGGTGGGCTTCCTCGTCCCCCGCCTTAAACGCCTCCAACTGGCGGGAGAACCTCTCACGCTGATCTCTGGGATCGTTTAATTCCGAGAAGGCGTTGGCCATCTCCCGAGCCGCAATAAACAGTTCGAATCGGTCGACGAATTCGGGGGCACCTTCCGTTTTTCTCGAAAGAGGCGATACCTCGAGTGGATACCGGTAAATAAAGGTCGGCTGGATCAGCCTCGGTTCCACCACAAGATCGAATATCTTGGTCAGCAGCTTTCCGTGACCTTCGAAACGTTCGATCCCGATGCCCACGGACCTTGCAAAAGCGACAGCCTCATCGAAGTTGTCCACCGCGCCCTGCGGGACATCTCCAATACGGGTGAGCGCTTCCATGAAGCTGTAGCGTGCCCAGGGCGGCGTGAGGTCGATAACGTCACCCTGGTATTCGAGGACCATCCGGCCCTCGTTTACCTCCATGGCGATCAGGCGGAAAAGCTCTTCGCTCAGTTCCATCAGGTCTTCATAAGTTGCGTAGGCCTGGTAAAACTCGAGCATGGTAAATTCCGGATTGTGCTGAGTGGAAACCCCCTCATTGCGGAAATTGCGGTTCAGCTCGAAAACCCGCTCGAATCCGCCGACCAGCAGCCTTTTCAGGTAAAGTTCAGGGGCTATCCTTAGATAGAAGTCCATGCTCAGCGCATTGTGATATGTCTTGAAGGGCTTGGCGGCCGCCCCGCCGGGAATGGCCTGCATCATGGGTGTCTCGACTTCGAGGAACCCCCGCTCGGAAAGAAACCGCCTTATTACCGCTATTATCCGGGCCCTCTTGCGAAAAGTCTCCCGGACCTCCTCGTTTACGATCAGGTCAACGTAGCGCTGGCGGTAACGCAGCTCTATGTCCTTGAGGCCATGATACTTTTCGGGCAGAGGCCGCAGGTTTTTGGCAAGCAGCACGAATTCCTTCGCTAAAAGCGTTACTTCGCCGGTTTTAGTCCTGAAAAGCGGCCCTGAAAAACGGATTATGTCGCCAATGTCCAGCTTTTTCGCCAGCGAGTAGCTCTCTTGCCCGACCTGGTTCTGCTGAACATATATCTGAATTCTTGCATCCGCGTCAGCGATATGCATGAAAGTCGATTTACCGAATGAGCGCACCGACATGATCCGGCCGGCAATCGTATAGGGCGCAGCATCCGATTCAAGTTCATCAGCCGTCTTTCCGGCGGCGCGTTCCAGTACATCCTTTATCTTATGAGCAACGGGATATCCGTTGGGATAAAGCGCTATATTCTGCCGCTCGAATTCAGCGGCCTTCTCCAGCCGCTCCCGCACCACTATGTTCGAATCTTCCATTTACCAAACGCCTTCCAAAAATAAATGACCCCGCCGATAATGGGACCGGGAGCACCCCGGATCACAGACACCCCGGGCTTGATCCACGTTCCGTGGCAGCGCCCGCGCGCGTGGGGTCCTTTTCTTTAGAGTGCACGGTTCACTGTCCACTGAGACCCTCGCCGATTGGAAAACTCGAAACGTAGATGATTTGGCCTGATACGTCAAGGGGGTTATGTTTTTGCCTTTCTTTGCAGGCTGTTGGCCAAAACGGCCCGCAACCGTCACGATCGATTCTCGAAATTGGGCCGGCCGGACCCGAAACGGCCCTCCAGCCCATAAAAGTCATTCTTTCCTATGGTCCGATTCCTCTTTCCCGACCCTGCTTTTCGTCAACAGGGAAACCGAAAACGCTATTATCAGCAGGCCCAATACCATGGGGACCCATTCCGGCTGGGGTGCAAACAATTTGAACACCCCGTATCCGAGAACCAGGATGCCTCCTATCAAGCTCAGCCATTGCATCGGTCGACTCATAATACTATCTCCTCCATTAAGCCGAAAAATCCATATGGCGGCCCATTTTGAGTATTAGACTCGAAATGGCCGGGTAACGTTTACTACAGGTAACGATTTTTCGCTGAAAACGCAAAATAAAATGGCGGGCGTCAGATCGGGAAAAAGCCAATGCCCTGAATAAAGCCGACCCGGCTTCATCGCGGCGGCGGCGGCCAGGTCCCAGAGGTCGCGGGCGTCACCCGCTACGTCATCGGCAAGGGCGCGGCGATCGGGGGCATCACCTGCCCAGGTTACGAATCCGGTTTTTGCCCGTTTCTTTCAACCTGTCTCTTTCAAAATGTTACCGAGCCGAAAACCTGAATTGTGGAAAGTTTATTGACATCCCGGGCAACAAATCACTATTAAGAAGACAGCGCGCCTGTAGCTCAGTTGGATAGAGCAACGGACTTCTAATCCGTAGGTCGAGCGTTCGAGTCGCCCCAGGCGCGCCAACGTGTTACGAGAAGTAGGCGAGTTATTCGCAGATGTGATGTAAAATTCTACTGGGAGCCGATTGGCTCCCTTTTTCGTGGGAACAGGTTGGGGACCACTTCCCGTCGGGCAGCATGGCAGCACCCCTTGGGCAATGACGTACGATTGCGACTGTTAGAATGATTAAAATCTTCAAGGGGGATAGGAGGACGCTCCAAAAAGCGTTTTCCACAGCCGCCCCGCCCTGGATACATCAGAGGACCGATGATTTTTAGAGGGCGGGACTGCTCCACGAGTGGCGCAGGAAATGGGCGGTGTATCTGCCGGAGCCTGGTTGAGGTTTAAGCGTATGCACCATGAGGACCACGCAAAGCACACCCTTCGTATCTTCGGGAGACGCGCTGATGAGGTTCATACTTTTCTCGATCAGTTCTTTCCGAAATACAAAATATCCCACCGGAGGCTTTTACATCACCGCCTGGGGATTAAGTTGATCGTTAAGAAGTTCGGTGAAAAGGCATGGGGACCGGCAGAGCTTCATATTCTTGATGACGAGGGGCGGATTCCGGAAACGTGGCTCGATCATGACGTTGTTTACCTCGAACCGCACGACGAGGCCGAGCAAGAAAAAGATTTGATCCTGCTTTATGGACGGGAAACTTATGATCGAGTGAGGGGAGGGATATCATGAAATTAATCGAAAACATCTAAGCATTATGGAAAACATCTTATGATGTTTAAGGAGCTGTACACGAATTTTATGGCCAAATCGGATGTGGGCGTTGAGATCGAGAGGATAAAAAGGATTATCGTCATCCGACCATCTGATATTATCTCATAAATTGGTCAAAAAGGAGAACGGCTTTGCTGAACCTAAACCCTGAATACATTCGTGAGATAATTGGAGTCGTCAACGCAAGCCCTTTTCCAGATCACATGTCGATGCGGCTTTCCGAGGTAGCGCTGGACAAAGCTGTGCTGGAACTTAACATCGATCGTTGCCATCTCCAGCTTTTTGGTAATGTTCACGGAGGAGTACTCGCCACGATAATCGATGCGGCGACGTTCTGGGCGGCTTTCATGAGAATTCCCGAAGAATCGGGCCTGGTGAATATCGATCTGAAACTGAATTACTTGAAACCGGTCAAAGACGGCGTGTTGATAGCGGAAGGCTGCGCAATCCATTCGGGCAATTTAATCAGTTATGCCGAAGCAACTGTATATAATGAATCCAGGCAGACGGTCGCCCATGGCACTTCGACCCTGGTTACGCTGCAAGGGAAGGGGCTGAAATTGCATTCCCGCAAATTTCTGGATTCATAACCGGGCGGAAAGGGTCGTAAGGGCGATGCAGGGATGCAATGAAAAGCTTGAGGAGGAGTTTCATAAGAACTCAGCAACGGTATGCACAGATAAGGGGTTCTAGTGTGGGAAATGTCCCGCCTATTTGACGCTCTGCCGGGTTAAAAACAGCAACGTACTGCTCGATACCGGGGCTGACGTGCTCACGGGCGGCGTCATACGCTGAGGTTTCCGAGCAAACGCCGCGCTCTTCGAGAGTATCATCTACAGCCCGCCAAACAGCACTCCGATCCGATTCGAATGTTCCGTTGTACCGTACATTGCTGGTAATGCCTTCCTACATTACAGCACGGGACTTGCCGGGTAAGTATTGTTTCGCTCGATTTGAAATTCTTTTTGCTCTAGTACCAACGCCCTGATTCTACATATGAATCTTGAATTCGAACGGTAGTCTCCGAAAAGATGCTCATCCCAATCTCTCGATCTGCGGAATTCAAAATGGAAATTGGCGCTCTTTCACTATCGAGTATCGTTTCTTGACTGCGTTGTGTGAAAGTTGATCCCGTTCAGGCTTGATTGCGGGGTAATCTTCTTCAAAGCCGCTTTCCCCGCTCCTATTCTGCGTGGGTTATGGGTCTGCATTTGGCGGTATCTTGCTCACTGCGAAAAGCGAGGACTGGCAAGGTCTTTGCTTCGACCAGATCGATAAAATGTTAGGTGAAGCATTTGAGAGGCAATGGAAGTCTTTTTTGAAAGCTGAGGTACAGGGATATGAAAGATTATGGCGGATTCTGGATTCGTGTGGGGGCTTTCTTCATCGACAGTGCCGTGATGCTCATCCCGGTTCTAATGATTAGATTCCTCACCTTTGCTACAGCCTCATCCTTCACGGAAGACTTGCGTGTTATCGAATTCTTTGATGCCATCAACTGTCTAACAGTTTGGTGGATCTATTCGGCAGTGTTTGAATCATCGGACTGGCAAGGCACCGTAGGGAAAAGGTGCTGCGGTTTAAAAGTAGTGAATGAAAACGGGAGCAGGATTTCACTTGCTCAGGCTACTGGACGATATTTCGCCAAAATACCATCGGCTGTGATCCTTGGAATTGGGTTCATCATGGTTGGTTTCAGTCAGCGCAAGCAAGGATTACACGATAGCGTTGCGGGTACTTTCGTCATTAAAGGGCAAGCAGAATCTTCAGCGGACACAGACAGGGATCCGTCTCCCTCTCCCAAGTACAATGATACCAAGAAATGCCCGGCCTGTGCTGAAACAATCAAACTGGAAGCGAAGAAATGCAGATATTGCGGAGAGATTTTTGATCCAATGGAAGTTGAAAAAGAAGTTGCATCACGTCAGGAAGCGATAGATTTTGTGGACATTGTTACTTCGAATGAAGGAGAGCAGTTGCGGCAACAAGCAGTGCAAGCTGAAAATGAAATAAGAATGAAGCAGGAAGCCGGTTTAAAACTCTGCGAAGTTTGCGGCAACTGGGATATGCTCGCCGCTTTTGACGAAGACGGCGGCGTTGGTGAATGGTGTCCTCATTGCAATGAAATAAGATGGACTCAAACCAGCACAGAAGAAATTATCGATTTGCAGGAACCGATCCCTATCGAGGAGATTAATGAGTACACCGTTCCGAAACTCGAAACCCATTTAAAAAAATGCCCAATTTGTGGCAAATGGGATGTCTACACCGCTTCTAGCGGAAGAGAAAGCACATGTGAATGGTGTCCTCATTGCAGGAAATGTGTTGAAATAAGCGTGATTCAGCGCAGCACAGAGAAAATTATCGAATTGCTGGAAGAAGAAAAATCCCCATTTCAGATCACCGAAGACAGTTGTTGCCCTGTATGTCCCAAATGCGGTTACGAACGACAACCCAAGGACGAGGGTTTTGTATTAAGAAGTGAATGCCCGAGGTGCGGTGTCGTTTACGCCAAATTCCTTGACCCTATCGGACAAGAGCCAACCAAATTATTACAAACAAATGACCTGAAATTAAGATGGCAATTAGAAAACCAATGCCAACCAACTGGTAAACATATCGTAGCGATGAATTCCAGGTTACCTTCAGTTGTAATGGCGATATGTTTAATTGCAATTTCAGGGTACATTATTTTCAGCAGCGCTGCTTATAATAATCACAAACAAGCCGTCACTGATGAAATTGCCGATTATGAGAAGAAAGACAGCATAGAGCTTTCAAATCCACTGCCTCTATTTGCGAAAATCCAAGAAGACCGCAAAAATTATAAAGAGGTGGCTCAGCATCTGGAGCGACTTAGATCGATTCAAGAAGCTGGTTTCGGAAAGAGGAATCCTAAGGTAGCGGCTACTATCAGTGATTTGATCAGCGAATACGAGACGCAAGGGGATACTTACACGGCAGAGCGACTGAATAACCTGGCTGATTCGAGATGGGGTGAAAAAGCTCATTCGGTCAGGGGTTTAAGGAATAGCGTCCATCAAAATCATTTCATTGAGTACATTCGCATAAATAGCTCAGCGAAAATGTTAGACCCTACTGATTGAAATTTCTATTAACGATTTACGTAGCGATCACATAGGTTTGCCGGCAAACCTGTTCATAACAGGTTGACTTTATAGATGTTCTTGGAAAACCCCAGTGGGGTCTTACACGCTACGATGCTCTAACATTCTGTTCTCAATGACTTTTCTGGATATTTTGCACGATATTCCTTAAATTTCTTTCAAAAAGCAACGGATTTATTCTACGTGGTCGAAGAATAGCTGGAAAGGGTCTTTGGTCAATGAGAGGGTGATCCAACACCGAACCATCTTCCCAGATATTCAAGGGTGATTAATTCTGGTCGGTGTCCCATGTGGATACTCCCGTTCTTCATTGTTTCAGTATGCTACGTCACCTAGGTTTGGTGGAAGCAGTAAAGAGCAAACATTGCGCCTGGCACCTCGATCCACCATCCGAAAATATTCTTGCGTAACCGGAATGTTACTGTACTATGGCTTCCACACCGTGTTAACCTGCTTTCCCCTTTCCCTTGATGCCCGCCAGGTTGAGGAGGCGCCAATGACAAGATACAAATTAGTGAACTTAATTGAGAACAAATTTGGCTGAGCGGGAGGAGAGAGTGGATAAAGAGCTATCAGGGCCGCCCAGAAATCATCGAGAAAGAGCCCTCTCAGATTAAGGTAAAGTGATAGAAAGCAGGAGTAGTAAGATGGCAAAATACGGCGAAGATCGAGACCAAAGGGGGAGTCAGATTATTCTACCCACCTTAATCTTAGCAATTTTACTTTTAAGTGGGTGTGACAAACTGAAACAACTTACTCATCAACAAGAGACTAGCCAAAAACAACAAAGTGGAAATATCGAAAAACTACAAGAAGAAATCAAGACTCTCAATAAGAAGGTATATGATCTAGAGATACGATTAACCGAGATTCAACAGGAAAATAAATCCAAACAGCTCCATGTCGAACAGGAATTCTCGAATCTGAGTTCATCTTTAAATTCACTAGCAATCTATTATGCTGCACTTGACTCAAGTATAAACAAATACAAATCATGTATATTTACTAGAAACTCTAAAGGCTTTCAGCGTGTGGATACCGATTTAGGATACTTCTTTATATCACTTGCAGGAATAAGCGAGCGCCAGAATAATTGTACACTTCACTTGAATATAGATAATCCATCAATGTCTGAAATTTCAGGATTCATATTGCAATTAAAATGGGGCAAAGCATTCAATCCAAGCGGATCAGTGACACATGATGATTGGATAAAATCCTTACAGTCGAAAGATGAACACTTCACAGAGCATTTGAAACCTGGTCGATGGAATAAAATCGAGATTTCTTTAGGAACAGTACTCGCTGAAGAATTGGAATACATTACCATCGGAATGGTGGTCGACAATATTTTGCTAACACCTGACATTGAGAGTCATGGAGCTCCGACTCGCAATCCCAACGTTCTGGAATGGAGAACTCATTGAGGACAGGAAGGCCTGAGCAAGCCATATCCGAATCAGATTTTCACAGTGCTGATTTGGGCATCGGACAGGAGCAAGTTTGAAAAGTCGCCTGAAAGGCTCTATTCCGGGAAAGAGATTTATGTGATCGGGATGATTCAGAGCTATCAAGGGCGTCCAGAGATTGTGGCGAAGGAGCCCTCACAGATTAGAGTGAAGTGACGCCATTTTCAAAACGTAACTGTGCAATCACCAATTTGGGAGGCAGCATGATTTCTCTCAGAGGTCTTCCGATTTTCTTTTTCGCAGTTCTCTTTGCTGGCCAAGCAAGCGCTGTCGAGATCCCAAACAGAGCAGGGAAAAAGGACTCAGGCAGTTGCCACCGGACACTCAGGTCATTAGCCACCTCATAATCGTTCACCGTAGGTGAAGCAAAAGGATTCACCAATGCCGAAAAAACTCATCGAAATCGCATCAGAGATTATCCAAACCCAAGTATCCAAAACCACCATGACGGCAACAGACATTGCGTCCTCTCTTCGGCAGGTTTTCGGTACGCTCCATGAACTTCAGCAGGCCGAAATGGCTGGAATTGAATTAGCTCCGACTGCCGCAGAGGAAGTAGCCACAACGAGGCTTACCCCGCAAGATTCCATCCAAAACGATAAAATTATCTGTCTCGAATGCGGCGCCGAATTCAAGCAGCTCACCGTGAGGCATTTGTCGTCGCATGGGATGAGCCACAAAGATTACAGGAAGAAATATGGGTTCACAATGAGGACCCCTTTGGCGGCAAAGTCATTGACCAAAACCCGAAGCAGAGCAATGAAGAAGAAAGGACTACCCGAGAAGCTCATGCAATATCAGGAGGCCAGAAGGCAGGGGAAAGCCCAAGCGCCCACTCAAGCTCCAACTGAGCCATTGACAGCCGCCAAACCTAAACCAATGCTCACGCCGCAAAACTCCATCCAGGATGACAAAGTAATCTGTCTCGAATGTGGCCTTGGGATGAGACAGCTCACGGTTAAGCACCTTGTCAGTCATGGAATGGATCAAAAAGAATACAGACAAAAATACGGATTTTCGATGAAAACACCCCTTGCCGCCAAATCGTTAGTCGAAGCCATGAGCAAAACGGCTAAAAAGAGAGGGTTGCCAGAGAAACTGACCCAGTTGAATGAAGCCAGAAGAAAGGCAAAGGCCGGGGCGAAAGCACCTGTTGAAACGAGTGGTCCAGGAGCCCAGAGAGTAAAGAAAGTCAGGCAGGCGTTTAGCCCGAAGAAGATGGAGTAACCTTTTCAAATTTTCTAAGGATTACATTCCCCACAGGGCTTGTACCCAGCTCTGAGCGCCTGATTTCTATTTTTGAAATGGGCTATGCAGTTTGGACAATCGTAATTTCTACAGCCAGGTGAATGGAAAATGTGAGTGACAATATCCCCATGGACCTCTACTGATGTCTGCTTCGGACTAGAAGAATTTGGCAGTGTGTTTTCCAAGGGCTTGTTTTCTCGTCTAAATTCCGATGGTGGGATGAGATTTTCAGTTGACCACAGCCCGATCTTCTTGATTTGGGCTTCTTCTTGATTTCTGATCCACTTTTGACAGGATGTGTCCATGCAATACTGACCCAGAACCCAGGCCAATCCGGCTTTTACTAATTCTTCATTAAGGGACATCCCATCGACGCTAACGATTACGATAGTCCGGCCACTGCTGTCAACAAGCATTGGCCTCACTTCGACGATTCTCCCGGTAACCATTTGTGACGTAAAATTCTTGCTCTCCGGGCCGAAATTTTGCTGCTGCCTGGGGCAATGAATCCCATAGAGAAAGACCTTCTCCTCTCTCCCGTCGTGCAGAACAGTTATTGCGTCCCCATTCGAAATATCAACTACTCGTCCCTGCCAGCCCCACGACATGGCAGGAATGAAAATGAGGACCACAAGGAAAATCAGTGAAATCACCTGGCGTGGCATTATTCTACCCCCATGGACTCGAAACAGATTGCTGCCTTCTATTGGATTTTAGCGCATTTTACGACTTCGGGCGAAGCATATTAGAGAATTTGTCATTGGGCAGATGATGGTACCGCATGGGAGATGGGCTATTTTTGCGCCAGAAAATCACACGAACAGAAAATTATCGGTGTCAGGACTGATTTCCGCAGAGCCAGTGAGATGAGCGGGGCGGTGGTGAATGCGAGGATTGAGTGTTCTTGTGACTGGATTGTGAAGTCAACAAAGGGGCTTGTAGCAACGATTTCGCATCTCCTTTGATGGCCTATGAGGGACAGAATTTCAAAGATTCCAACTGAGCAACTGACACTGGAGGACCCAGACTCAGGTTTTTTTGGACTCTGCAATCAAGCTGGTCTTTCTTATACTTTTCGGAGATAGCCTCAAAAGTGGCCTTATCCTCAGAATTAACAAATTTTTCCATAACTTCCACTAATTCTTCTCTTATGGCCTGGAATTTTTCCTGGAGTCTTGTGTCAAGACACTTCCATTCACTGAAATGGTTTGTTTCCCCATCATTCGGGCCCAAACAGACGAATTTTCCCTGAAGAATCTCAAGCTCATAACCTTTTATTTTCAGCAGCATCTCCACACATCCTCGCAGCAAGTAACAACTGAGCCTATCCTTCTTTGGAGAGAGCGGTCAATCCAGCGTTCAATGATTCACAATGAATTGTTGACTACCTACTAAAAGACGACTGAAAACTACTGCTGGTTGCGTTAGCTATCTTGTATCCCTTAATCGCCATCTTTGTCGGTATCGAAAGATTTTCCATCCTTTGTCGTTATTATCGTGCCAACCATCCTCATCTTCTCTGATGGCTCAATACCGCTTGTCGGGTGCAAGGGCTGATTGGTTTTTCGCAAATCAGCACTTATCTTACTACTGCCTTGAAAACAGCAGATTGTAAATTTGGAGCATACCAAGTTTAAAAGGGGATTTCATATGAGAACTGGAGTGCTTATTCTCACGTTTGTAATCGCTGTGGCCTTTTTCATTTCTGCATCGCAGATCATTGCAGCGGATGCCGGCGCGCAGTCGGTATCAGCAGCAGATCGCCTCTCCATTGAGCAGTCCCGATATTCCGGACAGTGGAAAGGCGATGACCTTACCGTCGAATACAGCTATTCCAAAGATCAGGGGCAAATGGACATCTCGGGCAACATCCGTTTTGCCAGCTTTTTAATTCTGGGCTACACTCGCCTCGAGGACTTTCGCCTTGGGGCGATATTTTTAGATGAAAATGGCAGGGTTCTGAAAGAAATTGGACTGGTAGCCAATCACGACGCATTTGATCTCATCCCATTCAATCACAGGATAAACCTACCGCCTAATGCCGTTTTCATGGCTTTCAGCTACCAAGGGAAAGCCACCGGTGTGCGCCGGGGAAGGACTTCTTTCTGGTTCTACCCGATCCACTGACAGTAAGCGTTTAACAACAGATACGGGAAATGGATTGGGGCTCATTGGCATCATCGGCACTGGGTCCGGGGCCATCGTAACCGCTATGGCGAATGGATTCCTGGGCACTGTCGCTAATTTTACTTCAGACCTTTAGTTCTCTTTCCGACAATATCAGTGGAGGCATCATCCTCCTCCGGAGAGCCGAAAGTAGGGCCAATTGTGGCACCTTCTTTTTCGGCTCTTACCATTTTAGCGGGTTAATCACAGATGCCGTGTGGCGAGATTAGACCGGTTGAGATCGGCATCAAGATAGGTAGAAGATTTGGGTTTTTACTCCCGCCGTAAAACTCTCTACCCCAACCCCCATGGAGCACGTGCAAGAGATTTCGGCTTTGCAGTTGCCGGAGGGTCAGGATAAGGCGCACGAAGCGCAGGGATAGGGCTTTAAAGCCTCTATCTCAGGTCAAGCATAGGCAAGTATGGCCTGCTCTCCGTGGAGCTGATTCAATCTTTGCGCATTCCGATTTTTCCGCCCACCACTCCCCACATGCCCTGGAACAGGTTTTATCCCCCAAGTGGAGGGTGGCGGCCCACTGGCGTTTACAGGTGAATATCGGGCGAACGCGTCTAAAGCGCGAAGTCAGAAATTTGAAAAAACCCTGGTGATTTATGCATTTCGAGTCTTGCTGAAGTCCGCGCTGGTTTTTCGAGATGGTTTCCTGCTGGGCGGCCAGTTGCGACCCCGAATCTTTTCCCATTTCTTCGACAGAGTTGGATTCAACTCTTCATAAATTTTTCTCGAAAGCTTTACGCCTGCAAGAATTGTTCAGTCAGATATTAAGTCGCATCAAATATTAATTATTCAAAACACAATAGGTAGCAGTTGTCTCGCTTGATTATTGATTTACGGCTATCTTAAGTGCCTATTATATACCCACCAAATTCACCATTGACAAAGCAACGTGTTGCAATTTAGACTGATACTTTCGAGTCATACTCCTGGGCCACATGATGAGAATTTATGGGAATTCACATTTAATTGAGGTGGTGCCATGCAAAGCGTCCGAAGATTTTATGTTTTCATTTTGTCATTGTTGCTGTTCCTTTGTCCAGGCACAATAAGCAAAGCTTCGGAAAGTGAGGCTGTAAAAAGTAAGCCTTCCTCAACGCTTGTAGAAGGGTCTTGGGCAGTGGATGCCAGACTCAAGGTCACAGTCCACATCAATGGGTATAAGTCTGAGACCGTTCATGAGAATGCTTACGACGTATTCACTTTTAATCCAGACAGTACCTTTGAAATGACCGATGCATCCGGTTACTGGAGGGAAAAAGCTAGAAACTTCTCCGTCTATTTCGATGCACAAGACGTGGATAATTTATTCTACGAGATTTTTGGCGATTACGACATCAATGTCAACGTTAATGTCACCAAATGCATCATCACCGGGACGGTAGGTAAGAGCACGATAAGAGGTACAATGACTTTCAGAGCGAGCTTCTACCTTCCCGATTATGGATTAGGTGGAACAATTGCCGCCACTATCCCATTTTCTGGTGCACCGACTACCGATCCATACGATGCGAGTAGCGCAGGCCAATCACTAAAAGAAATTTTTCGCGGAGTGGTTGGAAAAAGTATCAAAGCGACATTGCAAAAATAATTCCTTCCGAATAGCAGCGATTAGCTCGTGAATGGAAACCGAAATAAAACAAGGCGACACTCACACCGTCGCCTTACTTCTTTTAGTGTTCCGGTACCCGTCCGGACAGTTGCCGGCAAAGAACGAACGCGCGGGTTCGACTCTCACACCCGCTAAAAATGGAGAAGGCCCACCACCTTCCGGCAATCGCTATTAAGAAAAATAGGCGTTTTTTCACTTACTCACGGGCCGGAATTTGAGCGCCTTCCCGTTCAGTTATCTGGGCTATGCCCAATGCTGTTAACTTTAGATTCGAATGCTTTTTGGGTCACGAAGAGCACGAAGGATACACGAAGTGCACGAAGGAAAATCATCGTAAGGGGATCTTGTATGGGAAAGGTTTTCCTGTGCTTTCTCTTCTTCGTGTTCGACCAATACTTTTCAGGTTCGAAAGCCCACTAAGGTGCTTCTCCAAATCGGTTTTCTTTGTGCACCTTCGTGTTCCTTCGTGTTCTTCGTGACTTTGGCGGGCCTTACTGACCGCTCCAAACTGTAGTCTCACGAAGGGGCAGGAGAACTCGAAGTTTGCTTGCTGCTATGCTGCGCTGGGCTTAAGTCCGGCTTAAGTTAACGGCATTGGGTCCGACCCTGTTTGCCTGAAGGGGTGAACGAAATCAATTGGTGATGCGGTTCAAGACTTCCGAAGGAGTCTTGCCAGTCTGAATGTATCCGGAATTTGTTAATGCAGGTGGGAAGCCGTTGAAAGATTTGGGGTGTCACTCTGGAGCTGTCTTTTCACTGAAGCCGGCAATGGCTCAACTGAACGAAACCTGACGAGCCTCCTGTTCTCATTCAGCCTTTGGGGTCACGCTGTTGCATGATTCCGAGGCGATCCCGGTCCCGACCGAATTGCTGGCGTCCACCGTAAAAGTATAGGTTCTTCCGTTAGTCAGCCCTTTTACGGTTATGGGGCTTTGCTTGCCTGAGGCTTTGATTTTCCCGGGGTGAGATGTCACAGTATAGCGGATTATGGGGCTCCCGCCGTCTGATTTCGGGGGCTTGAAGCTGATGGTTGCCTCTGCGTTGCCTGCGGTTGCGATTACATTAGTTGGCGGGTCCGGCATGAGAAGGAACATGGGGTCCCCAAAACCTCCCCTTCCAATTCCTCCAAACGCCCAGGAAGCCGTTACCGTAAACAGCAGAGCGAAAACAGCGGTTACTGTTCCAATGCCGGTCATTGCATTACTTCCGATGGCGAGGATGTTTTTGCCCACTATGCCACCACCCAGAAACGTTCCCGAAGTTTTTCGTCCCGGATCAGGCTGTGCACGGCAAATGCGTGCTCCAGGAGATAGCCGCTAGAGGAATTGCTGAGACCTTCTCGCCTGAGCTCAGCAATGAGGAGTCCGGATATCTCCTCAATTCTCTTTGCTTGCTCATCTTTCGAAGTCTCGCGCACGAGATCATCGATCATGCGTGCTACAGGCTCTCCCAGGATCGGCAGGTCCCGCACGCCCCGGTGCATCCATTTGTAAAATGGAGTGTATTTCCTGTTGAGCAGAAACACCAGGGAGATCGCGTCAGCGCAGAATTTTGTTTCCGAATACCGGGCAGCAAAATATTCTTTTCTCTTTATCGAGCGGCTGAAATTGTACTGACCCGCCTGCGCCACAGTGAAACAGCGCGAAGCAATCTTTTTCAGGCGAACATCTTCGGGATAAAACCGAAGGATGCGCTCTCTCCATTCCGAGAACACCCCGAGCCGGTCCGAGAAAACCGCCCCGTTCGTACAGGTCCCAAGTGCCTGCTCCGGTATGCGCAGCCACTCTGAATTGCTCGCAGGCGCATGATCGAGCCCGGTATACTGTAAATAAAACGAGCGCAGGTCGCTAACTCCCGTCCTGTGTTCTTCCCCCGGGCTTACGATTCGCTGTCCAAATCCCTTGAATTCCGGGGGCAATCGATTGTATGCCTCCTGCAGGTCCCGGCCTATCTGCGCATAATCCTCAACGGTCAGCCAGAGACAGAAACCGGGGCCCCAATCGTGATCTCTGGATATTTCATCGTCAAAACCGAAACATTCCGAACCGGGACCGACACAGCCGGCGGCAATCCGGTCCTCATAGCCGCCGAAACCGTCCCGGATCATCGGAATGCCGTGTCCTTCATAGTACTCCCGCGAGAGGTCGAGACCCTTCATGGTTCTCTACCTATCGACTTTCGTGGGGCAGATCCTCCTCCGAGTTCGGCCTCGGCGTTCAGTATATTTTTTTCCGCATCCTCATAAGCACCTTTTCTCAAAGCGCTGTATCCGATGTCTTCCAACCGCCCGGCCTTCCGCTCGAGTTCTTCAAGTTCCATTGGTGTTGCTTCCCCTATTTTTTCCTGACACTTTTTTTTCAGCATCCTCGATCGATGAATAACCCAACTGCCTGACCAGGCATTCATAGACCTCTTCGGTCAGGCTGACGCCATGTGCCAGCTTGTCCTGAATATCCTTGTGAAGCAACGCCAACGTTGCATCAGAATAGGTTTCCAGCTCGCCTCGGGCATAGGTCTCGAAGGAGGTCATGGAAACGGAATCTTCCGCGCTGGATAATGGGCGACCTTTGCTGAGGATGCCGGGATATTTCTCTTTCATGGCTCGTTGCCAGGCACAGTAACTGGCGGTGATTACATCGATGAGAGGATTGCTGTTCAGCGGCGCAATGAGATTGTCCATGCGCGCATACTTTTGGGTCATGAGGTTTATGCCGGCGCTTTTCGCATTTTCAAGATCACGCAAATAGCTTTCGAGGGTCGGCAACGACCAGGGAGAAAATTGAGCCCTGCGATGAATCTTAAAGCTTTCGGGATACTGCTGACATGTATTGGGGTTGGCTGAGGAGACCTTCAAAAACATCTCGATCTCGATAGCCAGGATCTTTTCTATCACATCTTTCTCGGCGTGTTTTTCAGAATCCATTGTGCCCTCTGTCTTGTCCCTTTCAGCTATTTTTCTTCCAGCGCCTTCTTGATGGCATCATCAACTTTCTTGTCCAGAATCTTTTTTTCCTTTCCTCCGTCGTGTTTTACGTCTCCTTCCTCTTTCTTCTCACTTACGACATTGGAATGGGGGTTCGCTTCAATCGAAAATTGAAAGAGCTGGAGATCAATCGAGGTGCCTTTTCCAAAATCCGGGGTATCGACGGTCGCAGCCCATACAGCCGAATGGTTCAGAAGCACTAAAACCAGAGCAGAAAACATCAATCTCTTCATGTGAGCTCTCTCGATTTGGTGCCCGTAATAGCCCGGTCTTCAATCACTCTCCCCATTCATTGCAGCTCGCAGAATATTGGAGCACTTGAATGTCACTACCTTTCTTGGCGGTAGATTCATCGGCTCTCCCGTATTTTTGGGTTGTCACTCTGGAGCTGTCTTTTCACTAAAGTCGGCAATGGCTCAACTGAACTAAACCCGACGAGCCTCCGGTTCTCATTCAGCCTTTGGGGTTACGCTGTTGCATGATTCCGAGCCGACCCTGGTCCCAACGGAATTGCCGGCCGTTACCACAAAAGTATAGGTTATTCCGTTGGTCAGCCCTTTCATGGTTATGGGGCTTTGCTTGCCTGAGGCTGTGATGTTGCCAGGGTGCGATGTTACAGTGTAGCGGATTATGGGGCTCCCGCCGTCCGATTTCGGGGGATTGAAGCTTACGGTCGCCTCGCCGTTGCCTGCGGTTGCGATTACGTTAGTAGGCGCGCCAGGCAACAGTTGGTTCATAGTGGCACCGCCAAACGCCCATGAAGCCGTCGCCACAAGCAGCAGAGCGAAAATAGCGGTTATTATTCCAATACCGGTCATGGCACTACTTCCTGTTCGGTATGTTCCCACGCAGTTTAAGAATAATCACCGGGAATAAATGCATCAACTTAAGTCTCAAAGTCGAAGCGCAGGCTTACAATTCAGGTCGATGGAAAAGGGGTGGAAAAGGGGTCGGACCCAATGCTGTTAACTTTAGATTCGAATGCTTTTGGGTCACGAAGAGCACGAAGGATACACGAAGTGCACGAAGGATCCTGTATGGGAAAAATTTTCCTGTGCTTCCTCTTCTTCGTGTTCGACCAATACTTTTCAGGTTCGAAAGTCCACAAAGGTGCTTCTCCAGATCGGTTTTCTTTGTGCACCTTCGTGTTCCTTCGTGCTCTTCGTGACCCTGGGGGGCCTTCCTGACCGCTCCGAACTGTAGTCTCACGAAGGGGCAGGAGAACTCGAAGTTTGCTTGCTGCTATGCTGCGCTGGGCTTAAGTCCGGCTCAAGTTAACGGCATTGGGTCCGACCAAGCCAGGTATTCTGTTACACTCAGAAAACTTTCAAAATAAATGTTTCCTTCTTGCTTAGAAGAGCATTTTGGAGGGCAAAATTGGAAGGCCGCTGACGTGAAGGGTCTGCGTTTATCCATTTTCCTTGCAACTCTCCGAGTAAAATGACCTAATCAGGGTGTACGAGGAAGCCGCTTTAGTGTGAGATTCGAATTGCGTGCTACAGGAGCGGATGCTCATGGCCAGAGCACAACGACATTTCCTGCCCGGTACTATCCTAGCGTTCCCGTCAACATAAAACTTTCAGTATTTAATATTAGCTACTAGCTCGTAGTCAACATACTGAAACATCACCTAATAAATGGGTATTTTTGTAGACTATCTACCCAATCTCTGCCCTCTAAAATCTCCCTTGACACTTGTTGTGACTGCTGACAGGGTGCAAAATAAGTGTTTAAGTGTTTTGGGGTTGAGCTGGAAGTTTCTTAGGGCCAAATTCGACCCCCAAATGCTTTTAGAGATTCGTAGCATTCCATTTGATGCACCGTTCCGGTTTGATTTAACCGCAAGGAGGAGGAGAGGAAGTGATGAACTTTCAACGTTTCATTAGACTGTACTTAGTAATTGCCCTCGTGTTTGTGCTTTCTGGATGTGCAACTGCCCCTCAATCATCTGGGCCCAGGAATTTACTCGAAGCGGCACTGCAAGGTAATTTGAATGCGACACAAGATTTTCTCGCCAAGGGCGCCAATCCTAATATGGAGAATACGAGTGGCGCGACTGCGTTAATGGTTGCCGCTACTTATGGGCACGCCGAAGTTGCACGGGCATTACTCGACAAGGGCGCTAGCGCCGATGCTAAAGTGGATGCCGGTAAAGCGAGAAGAGCTAATGCCGGCGGGAGTGCAGGGGCAACGGCTTTGATTATGGCCTCTGAAAATGGGCATGCCGATGTCGTACAAGTGCTGCTTGACAAAGGGGCTGACATCGATGCCGTGAACGCCTTCGGTCTTACCGCGTTAATGTTTGCTTGCCGAAGTGGACAAACCGAAGTTGTACAAGTACTGCTCGATAAGGGCGCCAATGTAAGCATCAAGACTAAAGACGGGGCCACGGCATTATACCTGGCTGCTTATAGCGGTGATATAGATATTATGACATTGCTGCTCGATAAGGGAGCAGACATGAATATCAGGACGGCAAGTAACTGGAATCCCTTGATGGCTGCTGCTTATAATGGTACTCCGGAAACTGTGCAGTTACTGCTCGAAAAGGGCGCCGACATGAACAGTAAAGACGCGAAAGGCAACACTGCTTTTTGCTTAGCCTGTGATGGAGGCAATGTAGACACGGCCCTTTATCTGTACGAAGCGGGGGTTGACCTAACAGTGGCGGAGGGGCAGTTAGGCACCAACGGCGCGAAATATCATATTTTAGGGGATTATTTCCTGGCGCAGGAAGAGTTTGACAAGGCCCTCGATTCCTATCAGCGAGCAGGGGATTATTATACGAAGACAGCAAATGAATTCAAGAGTTCTGCAACCAAATTAGCAGTTGCCCAGTTTGGCGTCATGCTGTTGCAAGCAGCGCTTGCAGGCGCGGCTGCCGGAGCAGCGCACTCATCCGGTGGGTATCATTCGCATGTTAACGTAAAGGTGGGTAAGCTGTCGGCCATGCACCATGCTCCGGCAAAGGCAAGTCTTAAAGGGTATTCTACTTACAAGGCCAAGTACAATAAGGATTATGTAGGTACTACGAACAAAACAATCTTCGTCCCTCTTGTACCAGTGCCTGAGAACGCGCCTCTTGAGGTTAGGAAACAATTTGCTCAGGAAAATGCTAAGCGATATGAAGGTCTTGCAGAATTGATGAAGCAAGCGGCAGCCTGTTTCAGTAAGGGGCTGGATGGAGACGCGCTGCATGCCTGTGTGGAAAACGCGGGTTAGCAGTCAGTGTAAAACGTACATACATGAATTGTTTAACCACCAGAACCAAGCGGGGGAAAGGTTGGGGGGGGGGGGGGCGGGCGGGGGGCGGGCGGGCCCGGGGGCGGCCCCCCCCCCCCCGCCCCCGCCCCCCCCCCACGCCCCGCCCGCCCCCCCCCCCCCCCCCACCCCCCCCCCCAGGATTTCGGCACTCAAGCGCAAGCGCGTGAGTGCCGAGCGCTCGGCGTTGCGGCGGTTGGCTGGAGGCCGGACCCTGTTTGAATGTTTACCCTGTTTGAATGTTTGACAATAGTCAACTGTCCAGTTCTTGAGGAATGAACCAGCCTCATGCCTGGTGTTGAGAGCATCAGGTCAGGCTACCCCAATATGATCTTTGGCATGCGAGCGCCGCGCCGACAGCGTCAAAGTGATGCGGTTTCCAGAACACGCGCTGGCATAAAGCGACGTGCTGAAAGTGGATGCTTGAAAATTATACCCTCAAACGCATAAACTGTTTATGGGTTAAAACAGCGAGGTTATTTTGTTTATATGCAACGCGGAAAAGTAAGCCAAACGGCTCAGTACATAGCCTTCTGCAGGGCTTTGGAGACGCAGGAGAAACCGGCGCGGCGCCTCTTCGATGATCCTTACGCCTTCGCTCTGCTGTCGGGCCCGTACCGTATGTTCGCTCGTCTGGCCCATCTCCCCATATTGGGCAAACTGGTCTATGCCATCCTCGAT
>Ga0326728_10009338_pt1 | contig 23693 bp, 25 predicted proteins | sample MB3enrmetagenome_FD_207602 | JGI IMG/M metagenome (GOLD analysis project Ga0326728, IMG submission 207602) | Lab enriched peat soil microbial communities from McLean, Ithaca, NY, United States - MB31MN | ecosystem: Environmental > Terrestrial > Soil > Wetlands > Peat | place: USA: New York... | reverse complement strand
GACCGTGGATGCCACGGGGAAGTATATCCTCCCTGGCGCTATCGACCCGCACACTCACATCGAAATGCCTTTCATGGGCACCACGTCCTCGGACACCTGGGAGACGGGCTCCATCGCTGCAGCCTGCGGCGGAACCACCACCATCATCGACTTCAGCCTTCAGAACAAAGGGGAGATGCTCCGTGATGCCGTGGATCGCCAGAAGGGAAAGGCGCTCGGGAAGTCCGTGGTGGATTTCAGCATCCACCCGGGGGTCACGGACGCACGGCCTGAAGTCATCGACGAGGTGAAAAAGGCCATTCACGAATACGGTACTCCGAGCTTCAAGATCTTCCTTTTTTACGATTTCAGAGTGGATGACTACACCATGATCCGTCTGCTTGAGGAAACAAAGAAATACGGCGGTCTGGTACAGGTGCACGCGGAGAGCTTCGACATGATCCGCAGACTGAATGAGCGGTTCGAGGCGGAAAAGACCATGGACCCTATGCACCACGCCTGGGCTCACGCGGCTATGGCGGAGGAAGAAGCAGTGGACAGGGCCGCCAAGGCCGTGGAGTTCACCGATAGCCGCATCTATGTTGTCCATCTCTCTTCCAGCCGCGGCCTGTGGAAGATCAAGCAAGCCAGGGACAAGGGCGTGCGAATCCATGCCGAGACATGCCCACAGTACCTGACGCTGAACGAGGACCGCTACAACGAGCCGAACTGGAACGGCGCTAAGTATGTCATGTCCCCACCGCTTCGCCCCCAGGAGAGCTGTGACGAGCTGTGGCAGGGCTTGCGGGATGGGGACGTTCAGACTATCGGCACCGACCACTGCCCGTTCAATTTCAAGGGGCAGAAGGACATGGCCGGCAAGGAAGACTACAAGAAGATCCCTAACGGCGCCCCCGGCATCGAGACTATGCTGATGCTTCTGCACACCGAAGGGGTGGTGAAGGGCCGCATTACCCTTGAGAGGATGGTGGATGTGCTTTCGACGAGCACCGCGAGGATGTTCGGGTGCGCGGACAAGGGCTCGATTGCCGCCGGCAAGGACGCGGACATCGTGGTGTTCGATCCGAAGCGGAAATTCAAAATTACGCAGAAGAAGCTGCACCAGAACGTCGACTACACTCCCTGGGAAGGCTTCGAGATGACAGGTATGCCTGAGATCGTGTATTCTCGGGGCAAGCGCGTTGCCGAATGGGCCGGCGACCAGATGAAGTTCGTCGGTGAGGCTGGGCGCGGCAGATTCGTGAAGAGGCAGCCGCTGTCGGCTTTCTGAGATAAGTTGTGCGCTCCCTTCGCCAGGAGGGAGCGCGTCTTTCCCGCCCAATTGAGGCGCCAATCACGGAGGAATGCTCATGGAAACGACGAAACTGAGGGTCAACGGAGCTCGGCTTCGGGCCAGCCTGGAAGAGATGGCGAGGATCGGCGCCACTCCTGCGGGAGGCGTGCATCGCCTTGCTCTTTCTGATGAGGACAAACGTGCCCGTGACTTGTTCGTGAAATGGTTGAAGGAAATCAACCTCACCGTGACCGTTGATGAGATGGGAAATATTTTCGGCAGACGGCCCGGCAGGAACGACAAGTTGGAACCCGTCATGTTCGGTTCCCACATCGACTCCCAGCCTAAGGGGGGGCGGTTCGACGGGATTCTCGGCGTCATGGGGGCGTTGGAGGCCATGCGGACAGTCTTCGACGGCAAGGTGGAGACCGAGCATCCTCTCATCATCGTGGATTGGACAAATGAGGAGGGCTCCCGATTTGCCCCCGCGATGGTGTCCTCCGGCGTCTGGGCGGGCTCCCTGGAGCGCGACTGGGCGTACTCCCGGACGGACATCAACGGCAAAAAGCAGGGTGACGAGCTTGTGAGAATCGGCTACAAGGGATCCGTGCCCGCGCGGAAGTGGCCCACGCACGCCTACTACGAATACCACATCGAGCAGGGCCCGATGCTCGAGCGCCTGGGCAAGACCATCGGCGCTCCCAAGGGCATTCTCTGCCTCCATTGGTACGACGTGTACCTGGAAGGGGAGGCCAACCAGGTCGGTCCGACCCCTATGGAGGGAAGGCATGATGCACTGTGCGCAGCCGCGGAAATGATCCTGGCAACCAATACGCTGCCGGATCGTATGAAGGGAAACATGGTAGCCACGGTCGGAGAAATCCAGAACGGCCCCAACTCTAGGAACATCATCCCTGACAGAGTTCATTTCACCGTAGACATCCGGTCCTGGGACGACGACCATGCGCTCAAGGCCTGGGAGCTTCTCAAGAAGGACTTCCAGGAAATCGCTTCCCGAAGAGGGACTCCTTTGCGGATCGAAGAGACATGGCGAGTTCCGCACGCGCCGTTCAACGAAAAACTGGTACAGAGGGTTCTGGACACGGCGACGGAATTGGGATACTCCACCCATCACATGGTGAGCGGCGCCGGGCATGACGCCAGCTATATGAACCAGGTCTGCGCCACGGCCATGATCTTCGTGCCGAGCATCGGCGGCAGAAGCCACGTGGAAGTGGAAAACACGAGGTGGGAGGACTGTGAAGCCGGCGCCAACGTGCTGCTGCATTGCCTCCTGAAGACCGCGAACGAACGCTGAAAGCTTTTGACCCGCGACGTACCTGCGGGCAAGGAGAGGAGACTTAATGAATACTGCGGAATTGCAGAAACTGGACCGCCAGCACGTCATCTACAGCTGGAAAGCCCAAGGCGGTTTCACCCCCACGGTGATCGACCACGCCGAGGGCATCTACATGTACGACACGGACGGCCGCAGGATCGTGGATGGCTGCGCGGGGCTTCTCAACATCAACCTGGGGCACGGGAATAAGCACGTCCTAGATGCCATGAAGGCGCAGATGGACAAGCTGTGCTATGTCGCACCCGGGTTCGGCACGGAGTCCAAGGCGAAGCTCGCCTCGATGGTCGCGGAGGTCACTCCGGGAGACCTGGACTACGTGATGTTCACCAACGGTGGGGCCGAAGCGAACGAGAACGCAATCAAGTCAGCCCGCTGGTTCACCGGGCGCCAGAAGATTTACGCCGCCTGGAAGAGCTACCACGGCGCCACTGCGGGAGCGATAACAGTGACGGGTGATCCGCGCCGCTGGCCGGCGGAGCCGGGCATCCCCGGCGTCGTTCATTTCTTCGGACCGTATCCCTACCGCTGCCCTTTCGGGTCGAAGGACGAGCAGGAATGCGGCGAGCGGACCCTTGCGGTGCTCAAAGAGCAGTTGATGTACGACAACCCCAAGTCGGTTGCCGCCATCATCATCGAGCCTATCGTGGGGACCAACGGGATCATCGCCCCCCCAGTGAACTACATGAAGGGGCTGCGCCAGCTGTGTGACGAGAACGGGATCCTCCTCATCGTGGATGAAGTCATGTCCGCTTGGGGCAGATCGGGGAAGTGGTTCTCTATCCAGCACTACGACATCATTCCCGACATCATTACCACGGCAAAGGGAATCACCTCCGGCTATGTCCAGCTGGGAGCGACAATCTGGAGCAAAAAGATCTGGGACTATTTCCAGGAGCGCAAGTTCGTGAGCGGTTTGACCTATACGGGGCATGCGCTGGCATGCGCTTGTGGTGTCGCCAATATCGAGGAGTACAAGAGGGAAAACCTCATCGCGAAGTCCGCGGAAAACGGCGAATACCTGGCCAAGAAGCTCAAGGAGCTGGAGAAGAAGCACTGCTCGGTGGGAGACACCCGATGCGTCGGACTCTGGGCGTGCATTGAACTCGTGTCGGACAAGAAGGCCAAGAAGCCGATCGCCGGGTTCAACGACTCCATTCGAAGCGTTTCCGGGCAGCTCGGGAAGATTTTCATGGAGAACGGTCTCTACCTGTACTGCAACTGGGACTACATTTTCATTTCGCCCCCTATCATCATCTCCAAGCAACAAATCGACGAGATGGTTGCCGTGATCGAGAAGGGGCTTGCTTGGACGGACACTCTGGCAAAGGCCTGATCCGCGGGCAGCTCCTGCGGCCACAGACTGAAGAGACAAGGGCGCGCAACGGTGCAGTCATGCGTTGGCGCGCCTTTTCCTTTGTCTGGGCAGGTCTAAAACCACCTTTTTCCTAAATCTATAACAGTATTGCACTTCTCTTTGAGGCTAGCTCCTTTGCCACCGTTCTTGAAAGCTTGTCCAACAAACGTTCCACGATTTGGAGAATGTCAGCGAACCTCAGAGATTTGACCAAGTTCGTCGATACGATATGCATTTGTCGCATAATCTACCAGCCCGTTACGATCTGAGCTCTTTTTTTTCACAATTGTTCCAGACATGAATTATTTCCAAGCTCGATATCTCGGTGAAATACCCGAAGATTCGGGGGTTCTTGAAGCTGCCCTTTACGTGAGATGGACAAAGCAATATCATGGATGAATTAATCTAAGAATAAGGCGGTGTTATGAAAAAGAGGAATGTGGAAGCTTTCATCATGACGATTGCCGTTATCTCCTTGGTATCGTGTACGACGGTGTCATTTCAGCCTGTCGTTGAAGGCCGAGGTATGGAGAAGCCTGTGGATCTTGACAAGCTGCGGAATGCCATTCGAATAGCTTTCGGGATTTACAATTGGCGCGTCGTGTCAGCAACCAACAGTGAGTTCGTTGCGGAGTTCGGTAAGGGCAGCAACGACAAGGTCCAGGCGACGATCAAGGTTGATTACTCAGATGCCGGATACAAAATAGAATATGTCGATAGCCAGGGTTTGAACGCCGATCTCGAGCATAAGACCATCCACAGGAACTACGTTCGCTGGGTCAATAACCTGGATAAGCAGATTTACCTAAACTACTACAGGCAGCTTTGAAGTCCGGCATCGGACTCCGTGTGTTCTGAAAAAAAGGAAGTGAGCATGGACCGGTACTATCTCGAGGACTCTCATAAGGCGGTTGACGCAAAGTTTGAGGCGCAAAGAATCGCGTTCTCGCCGCTCACGTTCCAGGCTGCGATGGCCCTGCGGAACCTGGGCATTCTCGAGGCAGTCTCTCTCAGCGGAGAGGAGGGGTCTACGGCCACCGCGATCGCGGAAACCCGGGGTCTCAGCCTCTACGGCGTGGAGACGCTTTTGGATGCGGGTCTAAGCATGGAACTGGTCAAGCTGCGGCGGGACTCCCTCCCGCTCATGTACATCCTTGGGAAGGTCGGGTACTTTGTCCTCTTTGATCGCATGACGCAAGTGAACATGGATTTCATAAATGACGTCTGTTACCAGGGGGCCTCTTTCCTTGAAGAGGCTGTCCGCTTGGGCACTCCCGCGGGATTGAGGGTTTTCGGTGAATGGAAGACGATTTATAACGGACTCTCGAGCCTGCCACAAAAGGCGGCCCAGAGCTGGTTTACCTTCGATCATTACTATTCGGACAGCGCGTTTCCCGACGCTCTCGATCACGTGTTCCGCCACGGCCCGCGTGTTCTTTATGATATCGGCGGCAACACCGCCCGGTGGGCGCTACTATGTTTCCACTACTCGGCGGATGTGCGGGTGACCATTTTCGATCTACCAGGCCAACTCGATGTGGCCCGGAGAAATATCGAAAGTGCCGGCGCCTCCGAGCGCATTGGCACGCATGTAATTGACATCCTGGATCCCACGCAAGCGCTCCCGCCTGGGGTCGACGCGGTCTGGATGAGCCAGTTTCTCGATTGCTTTTCTCTGGAAGAAGTCCGGGCAATAATGGGCAAGGTCCGCGCCGCCGTGGGACCGACGTGCGACGTGTGGGTCCTAGAGCCTTTCTGGGACAGACAGAGGTTTGTCGCCGCTTCTTATGTGCTGCACGCCGCCTCCTTGTACTTCACCTGCATGAGCAACGGGAATAGTAAGTTCTACAGATCAGATGTCCTGATCGATGCGGTCAGGGATGCCGGCTTCGCGTTGAGGGAGACAGTGGACGGGCTAGGGGCGAACAGCTATACGCTCCTGCGGTTCCAGACGCTTTGAGTTCCTGGGTACGGCTTAGGATATTTATAGAGGCGTGGAGCGCATGGGCACCGGGCGTGTCGTCTCGAAAGGATTGGGAGGAATGGTCATCTGGGCGCCGGGACATTGAGCTTTCCGAAGCGGCGCCAGCCTTGGGGCATTTGCCGACCCTCTTCAAGCGCCGTCTAAGTCAGCTCAGCAGGATGGTACTCCATGTGGGACACGAGCTCAGCCAGGGACGCCATGAAATAAAGGTGGTATTCGCGTCCGCCTACGGAGAGATTGGGCAGCAGGTGAAACTCACTGCATCACTTCTCGACAGTGGAGAGATCGCCCCATCCGTTTTTAGCTTTTCCGTGTTCAACGCCCCCGTGGCCCTTCTCTCTATAGCGGAGGCGAACACGGACGGAAACGTCGCTTTGAGTGCGGGCGCGGCGTCTTTCGAGTCAGGCCTTCTAGAAGCTCTTGCCAGGCAGAAGCATGCCGATTGTGGCAAGGTTTTGTTCATCGCGGCCGATGAGCTGGTGCCAATGCCTTTCCGTGAGCTGGCCCCGTCGGGAAATGTTCCGTACGCCCTGGGACTCCTTCTTCGCAAAGAGCCGGACGCTGGTGCTGTAGGGATCGACTTACAGCTAAACCAAGCCCGAGGGGGCCAGCCGGAAGGAGATCTTCCCCCATCGGCGCTGCGATTTCTCCTATGGTTCCTAGGGTCCCGCCGAGAGCCCCTGACGCTCGCGCAGATCGGCTACACGCTCACCCTAATGTAGGCGCTGCATGTGGAGAAAGCTCAACTACTGCTGGAGGATTTTCGGAAAGACACTATCTTTTGCCCTTTTCGGAATAGGGGCTCTGCTCTTATCCCTCCTCGTCTTTCCGGCGCTTCGAATCTGCGTGCATCCGAGGCAGCAGTCGCGCAGGGCAATGCGAAAGACAGTTAGTTTTGCCTTCTCCTTTTTTTTAATGATTATGCGCTTTCTGGGTCTTCTCCGGCTGAACGTGAGCAATCCTGAGAAGCTGAGAAATGCGCACGGCGTCATAGTGGTGGCCAACCACCCGTCGCTTATCGACATAGTGATTCTCATCGCCTATATGCCGCAGGCAGATTGCATCATTAAATCCCGACTAAGGAAAAACCTCCTTATCCGAGGGGTCGTGAGGATTTACATCCCAAACTCGCTAACCATCGAGGACACGACACATGCCTGCAAGAACTCCTTGGCGGAGGGCAATAGTCTGGTCATCTTTCCGGAGGGAACTCGGACTGCTTCCGACAACATGCCTTACTTGAAGCGCGGGAGCGCCAGGCTCGCGCTGCGTTTGGGATGCAGAATCCTTCCCGTTCTCATCCATGCCAGCGATCCGCGAGGCCTTCGAAAAGGGGACCGCTTCTTCTCATTATCACGCGACGGCCCTGTCGTGTTCACAATAAAGCCGCAGGAAGAGATCTCTATTGAAAATTACCGAGACCAAGAAGAGGCTAAGGACGCGCGAAGATTGACAAAGGAGATTCAGGTCCGTATACTTCCCGGAAGTCACTATACTCCCCGTGGAGCATGAGGAACCTTCCGATGGACAGCCTTGAACTAGAAATCAAGCAGCTAATTGTTCGTGCTCTTGATTTGGAAGATATCGCGCCGGAAGCAATTGAAACTAATTCTCCGCTTTTTAACGATGGACTTGGTTTGGACTCCATTGACGCGCTGGAGCTCGGCATCGCGATAAAGAAGAAATACAATGTTAGTTTTTCTGCAGAGGACCCGGAGAACCGTAGACACTTCGCTTCCGTCAGTGCGCTGGCGAGCTTTATTCGAGCGAATAAGCCGATATGATGACGAAGGAAGCAATCTACCAGAAAGTGATCCAGATCCTGACAGAGACCTTCGAATTGTCTCCGCAACAAATCACCCCGGACGCCCAGCTGGTCCAGGATCTCGATCTGGACAGCATCGACGCTGTTGACCTAGTCGTGAAGCTTCAGCAGTATACCGATCGAAAGATCGAACCGCAGACGTTCAAGCAGGTCAGAACGGTCGACGATGTTGTGGAGGCAATTTACCGCATAGCTAACGACGGCACCGGCTAGGTGAGATGATCAAGCTCGGCAAAATCTGCCTGATTGTGGTGACCATTCTTTATCCCTTTGCGGTCTTGGCGGGTCTACTATACTTGAAGACGTCCCCCCGCGTGCTTGCACTCTGCCTCGTTGTCATCGTGGTAGTAAGCTTCCTAGCTTACGTAGGGGCTGAGAAGAATGATGGTTTCAGCCGGGTGCGTTTCTGGGCCACCGCCGGCATCTTGACGGCACTCATCATTCTGATCGTCGTCTTCAATAGCGCCTACCTTGTCAAGCTGTACCCGGTGCTCATGAATCTTTTCCTTCTGGGAAGCTTTGGGTTCACCCTGATCCGTCCGCCCAGCATGATATTCCGCTTTGCCCTTCTTGCCAGGAAACATCTCCTCGATGATCCTAACCTCGAGTCCATTCAGTCCTACTGCCGTGGTGTGACTATCATTTGGTGCGCGTTTTTCATATTTAACGCTTCCATGTCCACGGCAACCGCTCTCTGGGCGCCGGATTTTATCTGGACTTTGTACAACGGCCTGATCTCGTACATTCTGATCGGTATCTTGTTTTTTGGAGAAATGGCCGTAAGGGCGATCAAGTCTCGCACATGAGCGTCTGTTATCGAATCTCCAGTCTGACTGCCCAGACCTACGACCATCAGCATGTCGTGACGTTCGGGCCAGGCCAGAAGGACGCGTTTCGGTGGACGGACCTTTGGGGCGGTGTCGCAGCCGTCGCGGCGCACGTGGAATCTCATCCGCATAGCCTGTGGGTCCTCCATACCGAAAGCATCCCTTGTTTTCTAACGGGCTTTTTTGGCCTCCTTCATGCAGAAAAGGAGATAACGCTTCCAGCTAACATGCAGCCGGGGTCGCTGAGGGAAGCGGGTGGGCTCGACGCGGGAATCCTGGACGAGACCACCCTCACAGCGCTTATTGAGAGAGGAAGAGGGACGACCGTAAAATTTGCCCTGCTGGATCCAGGACACGCGGTTCTTCGCTTCCACACCTCTGGAAGTCTGGGCTCTAGGAAGATTGTGTCGAAGGTCCTGTCCCAATTGGAGAGGGAGATTGAGAACCTTCACGCGGTGTGGGGGGCGGATCTCGAAAACCGCGCATTTTATTCTAGCGTCAGCCACCAGCACATCTACGGATTCCTTTTCTCCGTTATGCTTCCCCTTTGCATGGGGCAGGCCATCGCTTCCAAACGCCTGTTTAATCCCGATGCTCTGAACGGCCTTCAGGCGAAGGCGATCGTGCTCGTCCTAAGCCCTGCCTTTCTTAAGCGCGCCGTCCAGAATCGTACGGCACCATATAACTTCCAGCCTTCCCCGTTCATTTTCTGTGCCGGCGGCGTCCTCCCCGGAGTGACGGCCCGCGTTGCAGAAAGGATCTTCGGGACTCGCCTGCGGGAGGCGTACGGAAGTACAGAGACCGGGGGAATCGCCTACAGGGTAGGAGGAGAGTCTGAGCCATGGAGGTGCTTTCCCGGCATCAACATCAGGGTTGCTGAAAACTCCGGTATTGAAGTGCAATCCCCCTATCTGCCTGACGAGGGGTACATCGCTACCGGGGACGCTGGGAGGCTTGTTGCCCCCGGCGCCTTCACGCTTCTGGGCCGTCTAGATTCTATCGTAAAGATAGAAGAAAAGAGAGTCGCCCTCGGCGAGGTGGAAAATCGGCTCCGAGAGTCACCCCTGGTGGAGGACGTGTATGTGCTTGCTCTCGAACAGTCAAGGCAGTTTCTCGCCGCTGTCATTGTCCTGAGCGCCGAAGGGAAGGCCAAGTTTATCTCTACGGGCCGTCGCGAGATCACAGCCAATCTCCGCAGTCATCTCAAGCAATGGTTCGAGCCCACAACCATCCCCCGAAAATGGCGGTACACAGAGACCATACCACGCGATACTCAGGGGAAAGTACTTCGAGAAGCGGTCATTGGTTTTTTCGAGCGGGCGGATTCGGTGGCTCAGACGCAGCTACCGGAGCCCACGGCGGTGGAGAGGGACGGGGACAGGCTTGCCGTTCGCCTTTCGTTCCCGCCAGACAGCGTCTATTTCGATGGCCACTTCCCCTCCTTTCGCCTGCTGCCTGGCGTTGTGCAGCTGGACTGTGTTATGCGGCTTGTTCGGCAACACCTCGGAATAACACGAGGCGTTGCGGAGATACCACGGCTGAAGTTCTCCCGCCCCATTTTTCCCGATGTTCCCTTGGTGGTGGAAATTCAGTTCGAGCCGAAGAAGGAACAGATCCAATTCCGCTATCTTCGCTACGGAACAGGGGAGGTATTCTCTTCGGGCAAGCTGAAGCTCCAGAAATCCCAATGAGTCAGGATGTCTTTCGGCCTTGTGCCCTCATTCCCGTGTACGATCATGGCAACACCGTCGGCGCCGTCGCTGCTGGTCTGCGTGCCGAGGGTTTGCCAGTTTTCCTCGTGGATGATGGAAGCGATGCTGAGACCAGGGCCCAGCTGGCCGAAATTTCAGGTCGTATGAAGGACTGTACCATTCTCAGAATTCCGGTCAACCGGGGCAAGGGTGCTGCAGTATCTTTAGGGATCCTGCACGCGGCCGCTGCGGGATTCACGCACGCTTTCCAAGTGGACGCTGACGGCCAGCATAACCTGGCGGACGTTCCTCTCTTCCTTCGTGAAGCACGCGAGCACCCGGAAGCGCTGGTATGCGGGGCGGCCGTGTTTGATGCTTCGATTCCGCCGGCCCGCAGGATCGGACGCAGAATTACAGTGTTCTGGGTTGCCGCGGAGACCTTATCTCGGGACATTCCCGAAGCTATGTGCGGATTTCGGATGTATCCGCTAGCCTCCGCGTGCCGGCTGTTGTCTCGCGTACACATGAGCAGGCGAATGGCGTTTGACATCGAGATCCTAGTCCGTCTCCACTGGCGAGGAGTGCCGATGCGTTTTCTGCCTACCCAGGTCGTCTATCCCATTGGCGGCGTCTCGCACTTCCGGATGGTCAGGGATAATCTCGCTATCACTTTGGTTCATACTAGGCTTTTTGTGGGAATGTTAGTCCGTCTGCCTTTCCTGCTGGCACGAAGGGCTCGATTGACCGCTGCAGTCTGAGGCACAAGAACATGGAGCACTGGTCGACGAGAAAGGAGATTGGAGGAGGCATCTGGCAGCTGAGGCTTATGCTCGCGCTCTACCGCCGACTGGGGGCCCGGCGCATTCGTGCGCTCCTCGTTCCAGTCGTTTTCGTCGTTTTCATTTTCTCCCCCGAACTGCGCGCCATCTCGAGTCGTTTCTTGGCCCGTGTTTCCACTCTTCGCGGCTCATCGCCTCCGAGTGCGGGAGATGTCTTCCGGCACCTCTTCTCCTTTTCCTTCTCTCTGGTGGAAAAGGTTGCTGCTTGGTCCATGGAAATGGAGTTGGGACGATTGAATTTTAAAACCGCCGATGCCCTAGACCTTGTCGATCTGGTTAGCCGAGGGTCCGGAGCGTTCATTATCTGTTCTCACTTAGGAAATACGGAAGTCCTTCGCGCGATGGCGAGCATCGAGCTGGCCCGTCACCTGCCTCAGCTGGGAATCACCTCCATAGTCGATTTCTCTGGAACGGCTCGCTTCAACCGTCTTCTTGAAGAAGTAAATCCGGGCTGTATGATTCGACTAGTGCCCGCAATGGACATCGGCGCGGATACGATTATAGTGCTCAAGGAGCGAATTGCATCGGGGGAGCTCGTTGTTGTCGCGGGAGACCGGACCCCGGCCCGTAACAGCGGCGGCATAAGCGAAGTGCGTTTCCTCGGGGGACTTGCTTGTTTCCCGCAGGGGGCTTTCACCCTTGCCAGTTTAATGGATGCACCTGTGTTCTTTATGTTCGGCCTCCGGGAGGATGACCGAGACTTTGACAGTCCTTACGGCTTTTACGTGTACCGGGCCCGCTCTGACGTCTCGGGGACTCGTCGGGAGCGCAAGGTCAAGATACAGGCTCTGATTGAGGAGTTCGCCACGCGCCTTGAATCTCTGTGTGTTGCGCATCCTTTGCAGTGGTACAATTTCTACGATTTTTGGGGAGAGATGTCCGGAGAGACCCGCCCGAGCACACAGCAAGACTTTTCTAGGAAGTCTCGCATGACCCATGAGCCCCCACGATAAATCGGGAGGCCTCAGGATGACTGATGGAGGCTGCCGCATGGATCCCACCTGCCTTTGGTCAGAAGTAGAGTTTACTGTCGAGTTCTTCGACGTCGATTCGATGCAGGTCGTTTGGCACGGGAACTATCTCAAGTACATGGAACGGGCTAGGTGCGCCCTGCTGGACAAAATTGGGTACAACTACAGACAGATGATCGCTAGCGGTTACACATGGCCAGTGGTTGACGTGCGGCTCAAGTACATCAGGCCGCTAGTTTTCGGCCAGAGCGTACGGATCAGGGCGACAATGATTGACTACGAAAACCGCATCAAGATTGGTTACGTAATTTACGACCCCTTGGGTGAGGGGAAAATCTTCGAAGGGCACAGCGTGCAGATGGCCGTCGACACGCGCACGGGGGAGAGCTGCTTTGCGACCCCGCGGATCGCGGTGGAGCGCATCGAATCGTTCCTCAACGGACCGGAGGGCACATGAAAGCGCGGATCTTTCTCTTTACCGCGGTTATGTCTCTGGCCTCCTTGAGCTTGGCTGCGCAGCATTCCGTGTTTACCTCCCCACTAACACCCGCTTCGCGGCCGTCCCTTGTGCGTGTCTGCGACCGCATCAGAGATGACGCTATTGTGAGAGGCAGTTTCAGCCAAGTGAAGACTCTTGCGCGGCTGTCAAAGAGTTTCATCTCCCGCGGCCGCTTCGTATTCGCGGTGGATAGGGGAATACTGTGGGAACTCGACACGCCGTTCGCCTCCACCACGATCATTACCGGGGACCGTCTTGTCCAGCGCGACCCAGATGGAAAGACCAGCATCCTCGATGGGAGTGCGAATCCTATGTTCCGCAGGTTTGCCGAGACGCTCCAGGCAGTCTTCGCCGGCAACCTCGCGGTCATTGAGGAGCAATTCGATCTATATTTCGAAGGCCAGGCGGAAACGCAGTGGCGCCTCGGGTTAGTCCCCAAGGACGCGACCGTGCGTGGGGTGATTGCCTCATTGGAGATCTCGGGCGATACACATTTGCGTGAGGTCCTCCTGACTGAAGCAGATCAAGACACCGTTCGCTACACGTTCACCGATATACAGTCGGCGGGGGCTCTCACGCCAGATGAAGCGCGACTCTTTTTCTAACACCCTCTTTAGCCTCTGGGATCAGACGCGGCGTTTCCATCTCCCTGTGTGGATCGTCTTCCACGTTCTGCTCCTCTGCCTTTTTGTCCTGACCACGCCCATTCGTGTGGACAGCGATCTCTTTTCCATTCTGCCGGATTCCAACGCATCGCTCGCAGTCAGCCACGCGGACAGAAAACTGAGCACAGCCCTGAACGGGACGTTTTCAGTGCTTGTGGGCCACAAGGACTTCCTGACGGCAAAGATGGTCGCGACCGAGCTGGTTGCAGGCATTCGAGGCCATCCGGCTTTGGACAAGGTGACTCTCAATGTGGACAACTCCCTGGCGCGCAGTTTCCAGGATTTCCTTTTCGAGAGTCGCTACCGTTGCCTCCCGCCGGAGATCCTGCGGGACTTGGAAAAGGGAAGCGTGGATCGCATCGCTTCTGATGCCTTCCAAGTAGTGTCAAGCCCCGTGTCCGTCGGTGCGCTCGAACAGCTCGACCGCGACCCCTTTCTCCTTTCCTACCGCAGCCTCCAATGGTTTCTGGAATCCGGATTTCTAAGCAACACAACACTGGAGCCCAGGGACGGCGTGCTCACGGCCCATTTCGGGGGGATGTGGTACGTGCTTATCAATTTCCATCTCAGAGAGAGCGGGATGAACATACGGACCAACGGTCATGTGGTGCCCGCCCTCTTTTCACTCGCGACGAATATCCAGCAGCGCACGCCGGGCCTAGATTTCGTATTTACTGGTGTGCCCTTTCACAGCTATGAGAGCGCCTCCAGGGCGCAGAGCGAGATCGCAGTGATCAGCGCAGCGGCTACGGCGATGCTTGTTTGCGTGCTGGTGTTGATCTTTTTCTCCCTCATACCCCTTGGGGCCACAGTCTTGACGATGGTAATGGGCATCGCGGTAGGAATGGCCGCGACATTTATGGTTTTCCGCGAAGTGCATCTCTTTACTGTTGTTTTCGGGACCAGTCTGATCGGTGTCAGCGTCGACTATGCAGTGGTGTTCTTCGCAGAGTGGATGAATCCTCGCGAGAGCCGTGAAGGCGAAGACATCATTCGCAGGATTCTCTTCGCGATTGGCATAGGCCTAGTAACAACACTGGTCAGCTACTTGATCCTCCTCTTCGCGCCTTTCCCTCTCTTGCAGCAGATGGCCGTGTTCTCCTCAGTGGGCCTGCTGAGCACTTTCTTGTCGGTGATATTAATATTCCCTTATCTGAAGCCTCCCCGGCTTCTTCGCAGAAACATCCCGATCAAGGCTCTGAGTGGGCTGCTCAGAGGTTATGAGCGCTTATTCGCACTACGGTCATGGGCGCGGTGGTTAATTCTGGGGTTGGTAGTTATGGCTACGGTAGGAGGCCTCCTTCGTGTTCGCCCAGTTAACGACCTGAAGTTAATGTACCATATGCCGCCCCGTCTGGCCGCATGGGAGTCTAGGGCTGCCCAGATTATGAATCTCGGATTTTCCAGCATATATTACATCGTTCGCGGCGCGAACGCCGAGGACACTTTGCAAAGAGAAGAAGCGCTGACAACCCGGCTGGATGATGCTGTAGCGGAAGGACACCTCGGCGGTTATATCGCTACCTCTAGGATGCTCCCATCGCGCGCTCGTCAGGACCTCACCTACCAGTTGGTAGGCACCGTGCTCATGCCCCGGGCTGAACGGCAGATGAGGGCGCTAGGTTTCGATGCGGCCGCGCTCAAAGCGCTCAAGGCGGATTACCGGGCCCAAGCGGGGTCCTATCTCGATAGCGACCGGCTCTTCGCGCTGCCTTTTTCGACTCTGACCCGTAGCCTATGGATAGGGGATGTAAACGGGGAGACCTTTTCTGCAGTGTTGCCCCTGAGGGTGCGCGACACGGTGCCCCTGGGTTCTCTCGCGAGGGATCTTTCAGGGGTCACGCTAGTCAACAAGGTGGACGACATCAACCGCACCATGCAGCAACTTTCCGCGATCGCCCTCATTCTTACTGGCCTTGCTTACGCTATGATTTTTGCGGGATTGTGGTGGCTGTACGACTTGTCGACTGCCTTCAAACTATGCTTGGTTCCGGTTTCCGCGAGTATCATCACGGTGGCTATTCTCGGGTATGCCGGCCTTCCGTTCAACATTCTTGCCATTGTCGGCCTTATCCTAGTCAGTGGGATCGGATCAGATTACGCCGTGTTTTATCAAGAAGGTCATGCTCGCCGCGCTGTAACAATGCTTGCAGTCACTCTCTCATTGGTCTCCAATGTGTCGTCTTTCGGCGCCTTGTCCTTCAGCTCTCTGGCGGGTGTTTTCGGGCTGACGGTCACCTTGGGCGTCGCCATTTCGTTTCTTTTGGCTCCTTTGGCTACGCGTCGTATGCGAAAAGGAGAAGCGGCCTTAACCGCCGTTCATCAGCAAATAGGTGCCTCCGGTGAAGCTCCGGAACGGTGAGCCGTCCGCCCGCGTCGGTGAGCTCACCTGTGCCGAGGGAAAGCACATAAGGTCGAGAAAACGCACCCTGCGGCGGGATCTCCATGCACCACCACCCGGGACTCTGTACCGCGGGAGCGGGCGGACCTCCTAGGAGGAAGGCGGGAGCGTTTCGCATGTCCCACACGCTGCCCTCCCTGAGCTTCAAATACGCTTCCTTAAGTGTCCAATATGCGTAGAAGCGCGTCGCTGCCACCTTCCGTCCTTCGGTAGCAAGTGACGCCGCCACCATATCCGCCTCTGCCGGTTGGAAAGATTCCCGGGCTATCGTGAGCAAGTCACGGTCCAGGATCACCTGCTCCAGGTCGAGCCCTACGGGAATGTCGGCAACGGCGCAAGCCGCAATGTCCCCGGAGTGCGAGAGGCTGAAATGCCAAGGTCCCGCGCATCCCAGGAAGGGCCGGCCGTTCGTTGTGATTGCAATTGGAACCGAGGCTGCGGGCATGCCGAGGAGGTCCGAGAGCATGGTTCGAACAAGCCAGCGTCCCGCCGCAAAGCGGCGAATCGCACTGGGGGATCTGAGTGCTCGGGCGCGGTCTCTCTCTTCTTTAGAGAGGACAGGCTTTGCCACCGTGCCGACCGCTGCCCTTGCGCACTCTATTCCGCCCAGATAGATTCTGCTCATGAGGGATCTCTGCGGACGCGCGACTCGGAGGGGAGCCTTGTTCTGTGCCGTCGCATTTGCTCTTTGCCTCCCTGGCTGCCTGACTGTGCATGATTCCCAGCAGGGCGGTCAAGCCGCGCGCGTATACCTGACCGACAAGAAAACGGTCGCAGTGCTGCCTCCTTCCGCACTTGGCCGCGCCTTCGAATCCTATCAGCAGATTGAGGGCAGTTTCCGGGGTCAAACATACTTCTTTGACGCCTATGTGCAGGCTGACAAAGATCGCTTGGTGATAGTTGCATTCAACTCCCTCGGGACAAAGTTGTTCGAGTTGGAGCACGAGCGGAACGGCGTGCGATTCTCTACATCCTTGCACGCAGACGGAATGAAACCAGAGTATATCCTCGAGGATTTCCAGCTCTGCTTCTTTCCAGCAGATGTGGTTAAGAAGAACCTGGAGGCGGCAGACCTCTCTTTTACGGTGAGCCGAGAGGGGGAGGGGGAAATCCGAACGGTCAGCGACCAGGGCCGTCCCATCATAGAAATCCGGAGCGATGGGGGTGAAATTCGCTACCGAAACCTCTTGCGCGGCTATCAGTACCTTGTCAAAGGGAATTGAGGAAGATGGAAATGTTCCTCGGTGCTCTTGGGATTATCAACTCCCTGGGAGCCGATAAGGAGTCTATTCGGACATCTCTCTTGAGGGGAGATCGAACCGGAATTCGTGCCCGCTCGTACAGGGCCGGCGAGTTTCACGTGGCGACGGTCACTCCCAGCCCCCCGTCGCGGGATATCCCGCGGCCCTACGCCAATCGCGTCAATTCACTGCTGGCCGCCGCGTGCGACCAGATTATCTCCGAGGTGGAGGAAACCGCAGCGCGGTATGGCCGAGACCGGGTCGCAGTGCTGATCGGCTCAACGGACAACGGTTCGGAGGAGACCACCGCTGCTCTTGCTTATCGTAGGCGCGAAGGACGTTTCGCTGATGGATACTCACTGCAACAAATGCAGCCCAACCTCCCGGCGCAATTCGTTGCGGATTATCTCGGTTTGGCCAATGTCGCGGTATCCGCTTCAACGGCGTGCGCCTCCAGCGCAAGCGCCATTGTCGCTGCGCGCAACCTTATCGAGTTGGGTGTCTGTAGTGCTGCAGTGGTCGGCGGTGCAGACATTGTTTCGGAATCCGTCCTTCTGGGGTTTCTCGCGCTTGAGGCTGTTGATCGAGGCCGGTGCAATCCTTTCAGTATCAATCGCCGGGGGATAAACTTGGGAGAAGGAGCTGCACTTTTCATCCTCGCTCCCGAGCCACTCGGCGGCGCCTCCATCCGCCTCCTCGGGGCTGCGGAAACCTCTGATGCTTGGCACATGACGGCCCCGTTGCCAGAGGGCGAGGGTGCCTCGCATTCGATGCGGGCGGCCTTGTCCGAGGCGGGGATTGGGCCGGAGGATGTTGATTACTTGAACCTCCACGGCACAGGCACGCTACTGAACGACAGCATGGAGAGCAAGGCAGTCCACGCTGTGTTCGCTGAGAGAGTGCCGTGCAGCTCCACAAAGTCCCTAGTGGGGCATACTCTAGGGGCGGCAGGCGCAATGGAACTAGGTTTTTGCTGGCTCCTCCTTTCGCAGGTAGATGGAGAGAGCACGTTGCCTCCTCACGTGTGGGACGGAATGCGGGACCCGTCGCTGCCCCGTTTGAATCTTGTATCGCCGTCCTTTCCCGTAGCGCGCCTTCGGACTTGCTTGAGTAACTCCTTTGCTTTCGGCGGCTGCAACGTCAGCCTCCTTATTGGCCGTTCCTGACCGCCGGGCACACGCGCGTCCGCATCGGTTGTCCCCGATCATTGTTAAAGCTTCCGCTCCGGCCACGACAGTCCCTTGGCGAAAGAGGCGGCTCGCGCTATACTTTTGCGCCATGGCAATAGAAGGCACAGTTCTCGAAAGGTCTATCCCGCACAAGGGAAGGATGGCCCTTATCAGCCGGGTGCTACAATACGATTTTGAAGAGGAAAGCCTGGTCTCCGAGGTGGACATTAGGGAAACAGATCTTTTCTTTGATGCGGAGCGAGAAGGCGTGCCCTCGTGGATAGGATTCGAATACATGGCCCAGAGCATAGCGGCGCTCTCAGGGATCAGGAGGCGGATGGAACTGGGCGAGGAGCCGCGAATTGGCTTCATTATGAGTGTGCGGGACTTTACGACTTGCGTTGCGACTTTTGCCCCTGGACAAACACTGCGGGTGGAAGTTCGGAAAATCTTTCGCGAGGGGGACGTGGCTTCCTTCGCATGCAACATAGCAGAGAACGGGGCGGAGCAAGTCCATGCGATCATCAACACCATCGAGGCGGACGGAGGCCCCCACGCGGCGGTCGGTGAGAAGGATGGATAAGGGCAAAAAGTGCGTGTTGGTGACGGGCGGGAGCAGGGGGATCGGGAAGAGCATTGCCTTGGCAGCGGCCGCCGAAGGCTATGCCGTAGCTATTGCCTGCCACCGCGGAGCGGAGTTGGCGCACCACTTGGCGGCAGGGATCAACGGGAAGGGCGGAAATGCGCGCGTCCTGCAATTCGATATATCTGATCGGGCACAGAGCCGCTTTGCGCTGTGCAGGGATATCGAGGAGCACGGCGTTTATTACGGCGTGGTATGCAATGCAGGCGTGACAGCGGACAACGCCTTCCCGTCTCTGACAGAAAACGACTGGGACAGCGTCATCCATACAAACCTAGACGGTTTGTATAATGTCTTACAGCCACTCATTATGCCCATGATTCAGGCGAGGCGACCGGGCCGCATCATCACCCTTTCATCCGTATCCGGCATAACAGGCAACCGGGGCCAGGTGAACTACAGCGCGTCAAAAGCCGGCATTATTGGAGCTTCGAAGGCCCTGGCCGTTGAAATGGGCAAGCGCGGCATCACCGTCAATTGCGTCGCGCCAGGGATCATCGAGACGGAGATGAGCAAGGATGCACCCTTGGACAAAGTTCTCCCTGCCATTCCCCTCAGGCGGCTGGGCCGGCCGGAGGAGGTCGCCGCGCTGGTAATCTTCCTGCTCTCCGAGGGGGCCGCGTACATTACCCGCCAGGTGATTTCTGTCAACGGAGGGATTGTGTGACGAAACGCGTGGTGGTAACAGGCGGCTCTGCAATCACTCCCATCGGGTCGAGCTGGGAAACCATTGAAAAGAACCTCCTCGCCAGAAGAAACGGGGTAGTGCGGATGTCGGAGTGGGACAAATACCCCCACCTTAACACGCGCTTGGCCGCGCCGGCCCCTTTCGACGATCCAGGGTATCCGCGGAAGAAGACACGAGGCATGGGAAGGGTTGCGCTCATGGCAGTGAAGTCGGCGGAAACAGCCCTGGCTGACGCGGGACTCCTGGGAAACTCTGACCTGCAAAGCGGCGCCTGTGGCGTCTCCTTCGGCTCTTCCACAGGCAACGTGGATGCCCTGCTTGATTATTACTCAATGCTTGTCGTGAACGATGTCCAAAGGATCACTGCGACAACATACATCCGGTCCATGCCGCAAACCTGCGCTGTGAATATCGGGATTTTTTTCGGGCTGAACGGCCGCCTTCTTACGACAAACACCGCATGCACGTCGGGCAGCCTTTCCATCGGCATGGGCTACGAGGCGATACGCTTCGGCATGCAGAAGCTCATGGTGTGCGGCGGCGCCGACGAGCTTTCTCCCACGAGTTCCGCTGTTTTCGACACGCTTTTTGCCACGTCTGTGCGAAACGCTTCTCCCCATCTCACCCCGAGGCCTTATGACCGGGATCGGGACGGCTTGGTGATCGGGGAAGGGGCTGGGGTTTTGGTTTTGGAGGAACTCGAGCACGCTCAGGAGCGGGACGCCCGCATCTATGCCGAAGTGGCGGGGTTCGGCACCAACACGGACGGGGACCACATCACTCAACCGAACAAGACGACGATGGAGATCGCTCTCCGCCTTGCATTAGAGAGCGGAGGCGTTTCGCCCGATGAGGTCGACTATGTTGACGGTCACGGCACGGGAACGGCGTACGGGGACATCGCTGAGAGCTGGGCCACATACAATTGCTTCCGTCGGCCAGTGCCGATCAGCAGCCAGAAGAGTTATATGGGACACACCCTCGGAGCCTGTGGGGCCATCGAGGCGTGGCTCGCCATCCGCATGATGGATAGCGGCTGGTTCGCCCCAAATATCAACCTAGATAATGTAGACCCTGACTGTGCCCCGCTGCACTACGTTACCGACCGGGGGCTCACTTTAAACGCCCGCTACGTTATGTCCAACAACTTTGCGTTTGGGGGAATCAACACCTCGTTGATCTTCAAACGATGGCAGGGATAGTGTTTGGGGAAAGGCGAGGCTCCTCCTGCCAGTGATTGCGATTGCGGCGTAACGGACTCGAAGACTCACCCGATTCGATATGACATCCGAGCGGTGCACACCTCAAACTGGAAGGTCGCGTACCAAAGATTCGGCCTTCTCTTCTTGTGCTATTGGTTCTTGGGTGTCATCCTCTTCATCGACAGGTACAGCTATTTCAACTTCCTTTCTTGTCTTTTCTGGGTGATGTCTTACCAGGCGCTCATCGGCTTCGGTTAGAGGATAACCTTGAGGTGTATCACCTGATTGTAGCGGCAGCAAATTATCTTGAAACTCCCCATCCTCATCGCCCATTCTGTTTAGGTCTAAACCTCTTTTGGGCGAACAGTCTCGCGTGAAATGCTGGTAATGCGGGGTCCAAAGCGCGTATTCCCACACCTGCCGAGCAAGTACTCCCGTACGAGGCTGCGCTTTCATTAAGCATGCATTCTGGAAAGACTGTGTGGAAAGATTACGTCGAAAGAAACAGGGGCGCGCCGCCGCGCAGGTGTGCACAGTGGCGCGCCTCTTGTTGCGGCTTTACACGTGCATCATAACAACGGGAATTGTGTCGCCTGTCCGGCCACGATGTACCAGGTCACAAACAGCGCGTTGACGAATGCCCCCGCGTAGACCCTCCCCGTCCTTTCGTAGAACCATGTGGAAAAAACCGAGACCACGACCATGAGGGGAAGGAACTGGATTGCTACGATGGTGTTTAGCGGCTGCGAAGGACTAAGGAGCATGCCGCGCGCAAAGAGCGTGATGTATTCCAGGAGCAGGAAAACAAGGAAGCCCCCCGCCATGATCCCCATGTTTGCGAGGTATCGGACTGCCGGCGCCGAGTCAGGCAGACGATACTGGGCGTGGAGCGTCACGGAGGAGATCAAGAAGAAGGCGGCAAACGGGAGCAGGTACCGCAGAAAGATCCCGAACTGGAGCGAGCTCATGGGCTTCAACGCCACCACCCAGAATCTGAAGTCGATCTTGAAGAAGTAATCCGCGAGCGCGAGCAGAAGGTAGCCCGCGAAGACCACGGCAATGGCATATAAGGCATCGAGTCCGATGAGCCCCCATGCACCCGTGTCGGGTTTCACCAGCCCATATGTGGCTGCATTCGCGCCGCGCTTACTGCTTACGGTGAAGTGCCAGATGATAAAGAGCACCAGGAAAATGGCGCCATTCATGAGCGCCCAGACCATGATTTGGCTCGTGATGGTCTGCGGGAAGAGCCAGGACGCCTTGACTCCCTCGCCCAACGTCATGAACAGATAGAAGAACACCACGGGGATGGCCGCCGTCACAGCAGCCCAGATCCACCACGCCGGGCCGGTGAACGGAGTGACCGTGGGGGGCTGGCCGGCAATTTGGGTGAACGTGCGTGTTCCTAGGAGCGCGCGTCCCATCCCCAGGAGGAAGAACACGAATCCTATGAACCCCAGGAGTGTTGCCAGCTCCTTCCATATCCAGATCTGGTCGGCGGAAGGAACTGGAGCTCCGCCTTTCAGAGTCTGGCTGAACCAGTCGATCGCATAGCCGATTGCGGCGTTAGAGATGTGGTCCCCCGGATGTGTCGTGACAGGCGTGTAGAGGACGCGTGCAGTCCCGTCAACGATCGAGCCGTAAACTTTTCCCGGCACAATGTCGTCCGTGACGCCGAACACTTTCTTGAGCTTGTCGCTCTTCACGACATCGACCGCCTTCGGGACCCCCCACATAAGCACGGAGAACTCATCGTATTTGCTGTAGACCACGGCCAGGTTCTTCGGCCAAGTCGGGTTGCCTTCGGCGGCAAAAGGAGCGCCGGTGGAAGACCCTTCCAGCACAGCGGACTTGTAGGCGTTCGGCATGACGGCGGCGGCGGCGAGGAACGTCCAGCCCCCCATGGAATGTCCTTCCAGGCCGATGTTGTCCTTGTCCACGATGTTCAAGGACCTGAGGAAAGCCAGACCGTCGGGGCCGCCGAACCCGTTCGCGAACGCCGGCGGGTCGGAGTATCCGTGGCCGGTCTGGTCGAGGGCCAGAACCACGTAGCCGCGCCGCGCCAGCTCGATCGCGAAGCCCGACTGGGTCTCGCGGGAGTTGATGTATCCATGGACCGCGAGAATGCCTGGCGCTGGAGTCTTGGCCGTCGCGGACTTCGGCACATACAGGAGGGCGCTCATCCGCACGCCATTCGTGCCAATGAACCGCACGTCGCGGACGGCTACCTGGCCGCCGTTTGTCTCGACGAGCCATCCAATCACGCCGGCCACGATGACCAGCGCCACACCGAGGATCAGGAACGTGTTTCGTTTCATGAAGGCCTCCGGTTGATCAGGATGACGTATTGTACAATCGGGGCAGCCACACCGCCATAGCAGAAATCACATCGTGGCGGGATAACGCTTGACGACATGAGTATTTTTGCACCACCGCGGAGGAGAATGCCGGAAATGTCTGTCCGTCCTGTCAACGATCTCATAACTGCCCAGCCCACGGTTGAGGGTACGGGGGTACGGCCTCAGCGTGCGTTCGGGTTCGGTGATACCGAAAGCCTCGACCCCTTTCTGCTCCTGGACGATTTCCGAAACCACGGGCCGCAGGATTATCTGGCTGGCTTCCCGTGGCATCCGAACGCAGCATCGAAACCATCGTGTACGTCCTTTCCGGCACCGTGGATCACGGCGATAGCATGGGGAATAGGGGCACAATAGCCGAAGGGGACGTGCAGTGGATAACGCCGGCTGCGGCATCATCCAACAGGAAATGCCCAAGGGCGATCCCAAAGGCAGGATGCACGGGTTTCAACTCTGGTCCAACCTGCCCTGTTCCTTGAAGACGACAAACCCCCGGAACCAGGAGATCCACGCCGCAGATATCCCCGAGGTCACCAATGATGACAGGACCTGTGTCAGGGTGGTCTGCGGCACCATCTGGGGAGCCACAGGTCCTGTCGTCGACGTAGCTTCGGAGCCCTTTCCCGTCGTCTGAAAGAGCAAAACAGGCCGCACCCGCGTCCGAGCCGAGTGTTCACCTCTCCACGGCTCGTGCCCTTCTACCT
>Ga0326728_10009337_pt1 | contig 23696 bp, 18 predicted proteins | sample MB3enrmetagenome_FD_207602 | JGI IMG/M metagenome (GOLD analysis project Ga0326728, IMG submission 207602) | Lab enriched peat soil microbial communities from McLean, Ithaca, NY, United States - MB31MN | ecosystem: Environmental > Terrestrial > Soil > Wetlands > Peat | place: USA: New York... | reverse complement strand
AGGAGAATATTCGAGAATGGTTCGAAGTTCTGGTTCCATTGTTTTGGCTCCAGAGCGCTTCGCAAATCATGGTCCATTAACAGTCCGATACCCGTTCCAACCATGCCTGAAAGGGCCTTTGGGCGCTATCCATGCCGTCTAGTTTCAATAACTTACGAGACGGATGACCGCTTTCACGGCGATAACACGGGTTCAAATCCCGTCGGGGACGCCAACAAAACAAAAGACTTAGAGATGATCAAGCCTGATTCCAAGGGTTTGATAGGGGTCGATAAAGAGAGGCCGTTTTTACTCTTCATCTTCCCCATCATGCTTCAGCCCCGAGGAACTCCCTCACGGCCCGGCTCTGCGAATTCCGCTTCACTTTTGTCACGGTTTGAGTGTATCCATCCATCGTCATCGTCCAGCCCAGCCAGCGCCCGGTTCGCCGCTACCCGAATGCCCACGGCGCCCGTCAAACACTGCGGGTGATATAATTTAGCCCTGAGACAGCCGTTCCACGCCCTTTCTTTTGCGTCTGCGCGTCGCCGTCTGGAGGTTTCTCTCGCTTATGACTCCCCGCGCCCGCCGCGCCCTCTTCGCCGTAGTCCTCTTCTTTACCGTCTGCGCCGTCGCAGGCAGCTTCCTGCAACGCAGGGTGGGAGCGCAGTCGGCCTCGGACGAGAGCCAGCTCCGCGACAGCCTGAAGTCTTTCACCAATGTATATTCCATCGTGGAAGAGAACTACGCCGAACCCATCGAAGGCGACAAAGCCGACGCGGCGATCTACGATGGGGCCATCCCCGGCATGCTCCGAGTTCTCGACCCCCACTCCAACTTCTACGATCCCAAGGCTTACGCCAAGATGCGCGAGGAGCAGCACGGCCGCTACTACGGCGTCGGCATGACCATCCAGCAGCCGTACAGCGGCGGCAAGGTCTATGTTCTCTATCCGATGGAGGGTGCGCCGGCTTTCAAGGCGGGCATTCATCCCGGCGATGTGATTGCTGCGGTGGACGGCAAGAGCACCGAGGGCCAGACCTCGGACGTGGTGGCCAAGGAGCTCAAAGGCCCCAAGGGCACGCACGTGCAGGTGAGCATGATCCGCGAAGGCCAGCCCAAGCCGCTGGACTTCGACCTCGTTCGCGATGAGATACCTAACCCCTCCGTGGACCTCAAGTATGAGATACGCCCCGGCGTGGGCTACATTCACCTGAAACAATTCCAGGAGACCACCGCGCAGGAGGTTATCGAGGCCGTAGACGGTTTTTCCAACCTCAAGGGGCTGGTGCTGGACCTGCGCGGCAACCCCGGCGGCCTGCTCAGCCAGGCTGTCGAGGTCTGCGATCACCTCCTGGCCAAGGGCCAGACCATCGTTTCCCAGAAGGGCCGCGCCTACCCCGACGTGGTGTACACGGCTACGCACGGCAACGACGGCCGCACGTTTCCCATCGTGATTCTGGTTAACCACAATACGGCTTCGGCGGCGGAGATTGTGAGCGGCGCCTTGCAGGACCACGACCGCGCGCTGATTGTGGGCGAAACCACCTTTGGCAAGGGCCTGGTGCAGACGGTCTATAACCTGAGCGAAAACACCGGCCTCGCCCTGACCACGTATCACTACTACACGCCCTCGGGCCGGCTCATCCAGCGCAACTACGCGGGCGTTTCCCTTTACGACTACTACTACAACCGCGGCGGGGCCCTGCCCTCCGACTCCACCAACCGCGAGGTCAAGCTGACTGATGCCGGACGGACGGTCTACGGCGGCGGCGGCATCACTCCGGACGAGAAGATCGAGTCTCCCAAAAGCAACCATTTCGAGGAGGAGTTGCTACAAAAGGATGTTTTCTTCCTTTTCGCGCCTGTGTATGTATCCAAGCACACTGTGGACTCAAACTTCGAAGTGAACGACGCCGTGCTGAACGAATTCAAACGCTACCTCACCAGCCAGAACGTCCCCTGGACCGATGCCGACTTGAACGGCGTGATGGACTGGTTGAAGACCAGCATCAAGGACAATATCGTTACCATCCAGTTTGGTGAGTTGCAAGGCCTGCGCACGCGGGCCGACTGGGATCCGATGATTCAGAAGGCGCTGACCTATTTGCCCGAGGCGCAGGCTCTGGAAGACAACGCCCACAAAGTGCTGACGCAGAAGGCGGAGGCGCGGAACACGGCGCCGTAGGCTGCGCGTGAGTCAGGCAAGAAGGCCGTCCCCGCGGGGACGGCCTTCTTGCCTTAGCTTCGAGAAACTTCCTATTCAGCTTCCTGTCCGGCTCAGGACTAACTCCAGGTGCGGATGCCGATCACTCCCCACCAGGCCAGGTACAAGGCGGCGATCAGCAGCGCGGAGGTTACGGCGATGGAATACCAGCGGACGCTTCTGCGTATCTGCTGATTTCGCGCGCGCCACAAGGCAAATGCGCTGGCCAGGGAAGCAGCAGGGTAAGTCAGCGAGATCAGGAAGATGCCGACCGACCAAGGTGTCAGGTTCCCCATGCGCGCCATCGCGTCATGCGAGGCGACCAGAACAAAGAAGGTCACAAATCCGAGCAGACTCAGTACGGCGACAAGCGGCCACAGCCGAATGGCGCGCTCTGCCGGGCGGCGGCGCTTCTTGATGATGCCTCCGATCATCCAGAACGGCGCATACAACAGGATCGAAACGAATGCGAACACAAACCAGGCAACCAGACCGGCCTCGACAAAAACCATCCAGGCTGGGATACGCTTCAACGTCACCTCCCCGCCGGAGGTCATCTGGATGAATCGCCCCTCCGCGTTGGGCGCCACCAGCATGACCGTCGCAGCCGGCTCGGCAGAACCCCACTTCGGAACGGAGCGGAACTGCCCGCCACTGACGGGAACGAAGACCTGATCTCGTTCGCCCAGGTCCGAGAGCAGCATCCTGCCGCCCTCGAAGCGGACCCAGGTTACGCCGACCAGGCGATTGATAAACTCCGAACTGGCGTTGCGCACCGCGTCGACCTCGTACCAGCCAGCATATTCAGGAGCGTTCGCAGGCAGCGACGCAGCGGCGGGCACGGCGGGTCTGGCGAGTCCCCGTGTAATGTATTTGCGAATCGCATCGCCGATCTGCCAGCAGGCGCTGCCGTTGCCGCTGTTGATGCTGTAGGCGTAGCCCACGCCATACTCGGGCATATACCAGATCTCGGTCAGTCCGCCTTCCATGCCTCCATCGTGGCCGTGATATACAAAGCCATCGTCGATGCTCCAGAAGTTGCTCAGGCCATATCCGGTCTTCAAGCCCTGTTGCGCGGCCCAGGTGCGGGTCGGAAGCTCCATGCGATCGATGGCGGCCGCCGGCATCACTTGCGTTCCGCCGACGGCGCCGCGATTCAGGTAAAACTGCAGGTAGGCTGCCATATCCCTGGCGGAGGCGTTGATCGCCCCGGTGGGACGGAAGAGAATGTTCCAGTAGGGGACCGCCGTTTTGCCGTCCTCGCGGTAGAGGGTTGTCAACTGCGGCGAAGGCTGTTGAAAATAGGAGGCCGTCTTCATGTCGATCGGCTGGAAGAAGTTCTGCGTTACGTAGTCTTCATATCGCTCGCCCGCGATCTTCTCCACGATGTAGGCTGCGACGGCGGGTCCGGAGTTGGAATAGGACATGCGCGTCCCCGGCCGCCAGCGCGAGATGCGCGAGTGGTGATCGTAATCGAGGCATTCGCGCAGGCTCATGCCAGTGGAATCCTTGGCTCCGTCATGCGCGCCCATATCGTCCCAGCCGGTGGTGTGTTCCAGCAGATCGACCACGCGTACCGGGTCGGTGGACTCCCAGCGATTCTCAAACCATATTTCGGGCACGAGCTTGCGCACCGGGTCTTCCAGCGACAGCTTGCCTTCGTTTGCGAGCTTGAGAATGGAGAGCGAAACGAATGCCTTGGAGGCAGAACCGATCCGGAAGAGGGTCTCGTCTGTCGCGGCGTGATTCGAAGCAACATCGGATTTGCCCAGCCCCGCAACCCATTCGGGACCTTCGCGGCGCACGATGGCGACCGACATGCCTGGCGTACGTGTGTCCTGGAGGATCTTCTCCAGTTTCTGGCGCAACTCCGGGATCGATTGCGGGGGCTTCGGCGCATCGTCCTTCTTGCCCTGCGCAAAGCAGACGGATACAAGCAGGGAACCTGCAAGCAATGCTACGCTGGATCTCATCACTTTAACCTTTCAGTTTTGGAACCGGACTCCCAAGAGCGGAGGCAAACAAAGCTTGCTTGCGCACGAGGCCGCCTTTCTCACATGAAATGCAAGAAGCTGGGATTGGGATCAATGCCTGAGATACGCGCGCCGCTTTGAATCGGTTCCCGCGGTTGAAGTTAGTGCGCCGTCGAAGCCGCGGAGGCGCTCCGCGGCCAAGACCGGAAAACGACCCTCATATTCAGGAGTGCCGGATAGGGAGGAAAGTCAACTCCCTCCCTGTTCAGGTTTCAAAGACCAACCGCTCAAGCCGGTCAGCCGATTCAATTCCCGCCGCAGATCGCTGCGCACACGAATCTGACGGGCCTCTCCGGCAAGGAGGCTAGCTCCAGGTGCGGATGCCGATCACTCCCCACCAGGCCAGGTATAAGGCGGCGATCAGCAGCGCGGAGGTTACGGCGATGGAATACCACCGGACGCTTCTGCGTATCTCCTGCTTCCGTGCGCGCCACAGAGCATATGCGCTGGCCAGGGAAGCAATGCCGAAGATCGATGTGGTTACGGTCAGGCCGAAAGACCAGATGGTCAGGTTCCCCAGGCGCGCGATCGCGTCATTGCCCGCCAGGATGACGAAGACAACAAATGCAATCAGACTCAGTACCGCAATGAGCGGCCACAGCCGCATGGCGCGCTCGGCCGGGCGGCGGCGTCTCTTGAAGAGGCCGCCAACGATCCAGAACGGCGCATATAAAAGGATCGACACAAACGCCAGCAGGAACCAGGCCACCAGAGCGATTTCAGAGATGGCAAACCAGGTGGGGATGCGCTTCAGCGTTCCACCGATGAAGACAAACCGTCCCTCGGCATTCGGCTTGAGCAGTATGGCGGTAGCAACCGGCTCGGCATTTCCCTTCTTAGGAAGGTAGCGGAACTGTTCGCCGCTCGTGGGCACGAAGGGCTGATCGATCTGGCTGAGGCTGGAAATCAGCAAGTTGCCGTTTGCGAAACGGACGCGCTGCATCCCGACCAGGCGCTCAAGGAAGTGGGTCAGTTCGTTGCGCGAAGAGGCGAACTCATACCAGCCCGCATACTCCTGTGCATCAGCGGGTAGTTTTCCCGCGGCGGGCACCGGCTGGCAGGTCAGTCTGCGGGTCACATAGGCGCGAATGGCGTCGCCGATCTTGCCGAAGGCCCCGCCGTTCCCGGCGTTGATGCTGTAGAAGTAGCCCACGCCATATTCCGGCATGTAAGCCATCTCGGTCAATCCGCCGTCCACGCCTCCATCGTGGCCATGATAGACAAAGCCATCGTTGAAGCTGGTGTAGTTACTCAAGCCGTATCCGGTCTTCAAGCCTTCCTGCGCCTGCCAGGTGCGGGTTGGGGTCTCCATGCGATCGATGGAGGCCGCCGGCAGGACCTCGGTCCCGCCCGCCGCGCCGCGATTCAGATAAAACTGCACGTAAGCCGCCATGTCTTTGGCCGAGGCGTTGATGGATCCCGCTGGACGAAGCAAAATGTTCCAGTAGGGATAAGGGGTCTTGCCGTCCCCGTGATAGAGCGTCGTCAACTGCGGCGAAGGTTCCTCGAAATACGTGGCCGTCTTCATGCCGATGGGCAGGAAGAAATTCTGCATCACGTAGTCTTCAAATCGCTGCCCGGTAATCTTCTCCACGATGTAAGCGGCCACCGGAGGGCCGGAGTTGCAATAGGCCATGCGTGTGCCTGGCCGCCAGCGCGAGACGCGCGAGTGGTGATAGTAATCGAGTCCTTCGCGCAGGGTCATGCCCTTGGCGTCCTTGGCATACTCGCGCAGGTGCATGTCATCCCAGCCGGTGGTGTGTTCCAGCAGGTCAACCACGCGCACCGGGTCGGTGGCCTCCCAGCGATTCTCAAACCATATTTCGGGCACGAGTTTGCGCACCGGATCCTGAAGAGACAGCTTGCCTTCGTTGACCAGCTTGAGGATGGAGAGCGAGGCAAAGGCCTTGGAGGTGGAACCGATGCGGAAGAGAGTCTCGTCCGTCGTAGTTTGATTTGCGGCCACGTTGGACTTGCCCAGTCCCGCCACCCACTCCGGCCCATCGCGGTGGACGATCGCGACGGACATGCCGGGCGTATGCGTGTCTTGGAGGATCTTCTCCAGTTGCTGGCGCAGCTCCGCGATCGACTGCGCCGGCTTGGGAGGGCTATCCGCTTTGTTCTGCGGGGCGCAGGATGCCGCAAACAGACAGAGTAAGATTGCGCGAGCGATGGATTTCATTCCAAGCCACCTCATGATTTCGGGGCCTGTTCTCAAGTGGCGCACAGGCACCGGCAAATACCCCTTGGCAGGGAGCCAACCCATCATAGTTAGAAACAGCGAGAGCCGCAATGCGGGGCGCAGGCGATCGAAAGACCGACAGCCGCTGCCTCGCGAATCCGGACGGCAAGCGGTGCGCCGGCCTACGTCTCTGAGCGCTTGCTGTTGCACTAGGACTGGGTGCCCCACCCTCGCCGCGTCCTTGTCCTTGCGGCCAGGGTGGGCGAGCGCCGCAACCCATCGCGAGGAACGAAATCACACTGTCAGAGGCCAGGAATGGAACGTTCCCTAGTTCCCCGGCGTCGCTTCCACCACCATGCGCACCAGTTGGGCCATCTGGCGCTTGTGCACCGTGCGCCTGGTCATTTGCTCATCCACCCGATTGACAATAATCAGATCGAGCGCCGGCACAACCACCGCATACTGGCCAAGATGGCCTTCGGCCCAGAAGCTCCCTTGCGGGAAAGCTATCTCTTGCGGCTTGCCGCTGGCCGAGTCTCCGGTCCACCACAAATACCCATAACCGCCTGACGGCGAATCGGAATAAGGGTGCGTGCTCGCCTTCACCCAGTCTTCCGGCACCACCTGCACGCCGTTCCACTTACCTCCGCGAAGAAAGAGCAGGGCAAAGCGCGCAAAATCCCGGGCGCTCATATCGAAGACATACGCCGGGAAGCGCGTATTTGAGCCAGTGATGTAATGGCCGTCGCGGGGGGTGAAATCCTGCATGCCGATGGGCTGCGCGATTTTGCGGTAGAAGGCGTCGAAGATCTTTTCGCCCGCCGCCTGCTCATAGATGAAGCCAAGCGTATTGAAGTCCCAGTTGTTGTAGTACCAGAAGGTGCCCGGGGCATGGGAACCCCGCGGCGGCTTCTGTTCCTCCATCCCCTTGGTCTCATATACGGTGGGATGGTAGACCCCGGAGCGCGCTTCGAGCAGATCGAGCACCCTCGCCTGCTTCTCTTCGGCCGTGAGCGAGGGCTTTTTGTCGTCGATGCCAAGCTTTGCAAGGGTATCGGCGGGGTCGATCTTGCCCCCGGCAACGGCAATGCCGATCAGCGAGTTCAACAGGCTCTTGCGGCAGGAGTGCAGATTCGACTTGTGCGCGACGTCTCCCCACGCGGCAACCACCACGCCATGCTGCACGATCATGGCCGACGTGGAGCCCATCTCCTCGATGTACTCGTGGATTCCTGCGAGTTTCTGCGCCTGCCACCCCGCCTTCTCGGGAGACGGAAACTGCATCCACTCCGCGCCGGGGACAGTGGTCGATTGGCAGTGGGCTTGAATCGCCCAGCCGAACAGCAACAACGCGATCAAACGGCAATGCTTGTTCATGCGAATACCTATAGCGCGCGAAGCCAACTGCGTTTCGACGACGGACCCACTGGAATTGCCGGTCTGAATGGAATGACGCGCCGGTTACGATTTTGCGGTTCCCATCGGCGAGATCAGCAGGAAGGTTACGCTCTCCGCGGTGCTCCGCCTGTGCAGTGTTCCCCTCGGAATCACCAGCATGTCGCCCTTCTTGAGCGTCAATGTCGCCGCTCCCACCGCGGCGGGCGCAAGCCATTCTCCGGGCTTGGTATTGCGCCCGTCCTTCGGCGTGCCGCCAACCTCGTAGACCGTCGATCCGTCGAGTATCTGCAGCAGATGGTCGCGGCCCTCGTGCCACTCGAACTCCTTGGCGCTCTTGGCCACCTCGGTGGTAAGAACAACCGGGCAGGGCATGGTTTTGGCATCAACCAGGTTGTTATTGCCCCCCGCTTGCAGGGCCTTCATGTCGTCCTGAATGCTCTGCGCGGTGAACAGTTGGAATGCAGCCGGGCCAGCCGGCGCCGGGTTCTGGCCCCCGGCCTGCGAGGCAAACAGCGATGCATCGGTGAGTGCGATACCTGCCGCGGCGGCAACTGGCGCCGTGCGCAGGAAGTTGCGTCGACTTGAATTCTTCATTGAAAGGTTCTCCATAGAATTGCCTCGGCAACGGTGGGCAATCGAAGCCTGCGTTTTGCCAGCGATCGGCGCCCGATTTCTCCGCCGTTCAATAGCTTACATCGCCTGCCCTGTCCGATGTCTCAACCGGAGGGGCTCTGAGTAAGCCCTTGCCAAAAGGCTTGCATTCCCTCAGGGGATAAAACCCAGCCATCTTGCGGCGACGCCCGGGGGAGCGGGTGCTCCATTTGGATCGGGTGGCTGTGCCTTATTGAACAGAAGGTTCAAGTCCCGGCCTGTTAGCTTTACAGCGATCTCGATCCTCCGCGCGCGCAAATGCATGGGGCCATGATTCAAAGATGCAAACCCTGTCTCTTGCCGATTTGCGCGCGGATTGGGCCAAGCTTCGCACTCTATCTGCAAGGGGGAATTCATGGTGTTCGTTCATCTTCGCGGTATCCTTTTGGGGGGCGTGGCGCTGGCCTGGCTGATTCCGCCGCCGGTCTTGACCGCACAGCCTGCACAAGGGCATGAAGCCACTATCTCAGCGGCTCCGGGCGCGCTGGTCCGCTGGACTGCGCCGGGCGCGACGCGCTGCAGCATGAGAGCGCGCTCGTGGGCCGCGCTGGAGGGAACCTGCTACTATCCGATCGATTTGCTGGTCAAGCCGGGGCCCATCTCGATCGCGATATGGGGCACGGGGGCAAAGGAGTTCGCCCGCATCTCCGTGGAGCCCAACGATTACGGGACCGAGGAGGTCACGCTCCCCGACATTCCGCAAGCCAACCCCTCGCGCGAGGACCTGAGGCGCGACGCGGGCGACCAGGCGGCGCTGAGCAAGATCTGGGCGAGCAAGGAGGGGCCGGCGAAGTTTACGCTTCCCCTTGGGCCGCCGGTGAGGCCGCTGCCCGTGGGCAAGTCGTTCGGCGTGAAGCGGGTGTACAACGGCAAGCTGGCCGAGCAGGCGCACATGGGCGCCGACTACGATGCCCCGGTAGGCTCGCCGATCCTGGCCGTTGCGGCCGGGACAGTGGTCTTCGCCAAGGAAATGTTCTTTGAGGGCAACGCCGTGTTCATCGACCACGGCGACGGCCTTATCAGCATGTACTTCCACCTCTCCGAGCTCAAGGTCCAGGCGGGGCAGGAGGTCACGAAAGGCGAGACACTCGGCCGGGAGGGCGGGACGGGCCGCGCCACCGGACCGCACCTGTGGTTCGGCGTCCGCTGGCACGACGCCCGCATCAACCCCCACTTTGTTCTTGAGGCTCCAGACAAAATCCCATCAGTGAACCGGGTGTCGCCATAGCGGCCAAATACCGTTCTGTTTACCGGCCGCCTGAAACGAGGTTGCCGAGGGCGGATGCGTTTTGCTTGGGGATCGAAGCCGATCCCCTTCGCGCCATGATTCCTGCTCAGCGCTCTTCCGGCTGGACCGTGTTGGCCAGGACGCCGAGGCCGGGGATAGAGACTTCGACGCGGTCGCCGGGGTTGAGCGGGCCTATGCCGGAGGGGGTTCCGGTGAGGATGAGGTCGCCGGGTTCAAGCGTCATGACGGACGTAATGTGGGTGAGCAGGGCTGGGATGGCGAAGATGAAGTCGAGGGTTGAGCCGCGCTGGCGGAGCTCGCCGTTGACGCGGGTTTCAAGGGTGAGGCCGGCCTCGGGGTCGATTTCATCGCTGACCCAGGGGCCGATGGGGCAGAAGGTGTCGAAGCCTTTGGCGCGGGTCCACTGATCGTCTTTGGCTTGCAGGTCGCGGGCGGTAATGTCGTTGGCCAGGGTGTAGCCGCGGATGGCGGAGCGCCAGTCTTCCGGCTTGAGGTGGCGCACGCGGCGGCCAATGACCAGCGCCAGCTCACCCTCGTAGTCGACGCGGGCAGAGGCGGGGGGCATGCGGACGATGCCGCCGGGGGCCAGCAGAGCCGACGGCGGCTTGAGGAAGATCAGGGGTTCGGTGGGAAGCTCGCTGCCCATCTCCTTGACGTGGTCGCGATAGTTGCGGCCCACGCAGACGATCTTGGAGGGCGTGACGGGGGCGAGCAGGGCGGCGGCGCTGAGGGGGCCGGGCTCGAAGCTGAAACTCCACGAGGTTGCGCGGCCGTGGGTGAGGCGGAAGGCAAAGTCTTCTTCGGGTGCGCGGGCCAGGTCCACGATGCAAGGCTCGCCGTCGCGGTATTCAACCGCGCCGTAGTGGGCCTGGTCGTCGAGCAGAAAGCGGCAGTATCTCATGGACATCTCCTCCTGGCGCAGGGCGGCGGCTATGGGCTGGGCGCGGTCTCTTCCGCTTCGGCAGAGCGGGCGCTTTCATGGCCGCCCTGGTCAATGGCGGTGACGGTGTACCGGTAGGCGCGGCCGGGCTGGACGCGGGCGTCGTGGAAGGCGGGGCCGGCGAGTGGCTGCGCGGGCGAGATGCGCTGCCAGCTCTCGCCGCCTTCGCTCCTGTAGACGATATAGCCAGCCAGGTCGGCCTCGGTATCCGGCTGCCAGCTCAAGTCAATTGCCGCCTCCGTGCCGGCGCTCGGGGCGGTGGCGACGGCGGCAAGACCCGCGGGCACGGCGGGAGGAAAAACGTCAAGGGCCTCGACGCGGACGGGGTCGGAGAGCGGGCCGGCCAGCTCCAGCGTCAGACTCTCGCTCTTCCCTGGGTCAAACATTCTCTTGGAAATCGTGACGCGGACGACGCGCTGGGCGCGATACTCATAGGTTTCGCCAAAGCGAATCTCCTTGTCGAGCGCGCGGCCGGTTCCGCCGGAATCCACCAGCAAAGTCTGGTCCACAGGCTCGGGCGGAGGGGCAAGGATACCTTGCTGAGATTTGGGTTTTGCATCCGGCTGGTGCGTGAGCAGCTTGCGATGCAAGCGGATGGACGCATGACTTAGCGGCGGCGCGCCAGGCGAATCCGGCGTCCAGCGGAGGACGACGCCATCTTTGCGCACCTCGGCGGTCAGGTTGGCCACCGGAGCCGGCGCTTCCCCGGCCAGTACGACGGCGGCATTGGAGAGGCCAGCCGAGCGGCCCTTGCGATTGGGCAACTCGACAAAGTAGGTGAGCTGGCGGGGCGCGCCGGTGGCAAGCGCCGGGGGCAGGGTCTCAGTGAAGGCGCCGGCGGCTCCGGGAGCGAAGAGCAGACTGGCGTCAACGGGAGCGCAGACTCCTTCGTCCTCTTTGCGGCAGACACGCACCGGGAGATTGCCCTTCAAGAGCAGCTTGTCGGTGTTCCTCTTGGGCATGGTCCAGGCCAGCGACACCTGGTTGCCGGCGCGGGTGGCGGAGAGGTTCGTCACCGCGTCAGGCAGATTGAGCGAAGGCGGCATGGGCGCGCCTGGCGTTCCGCAGCCGGTGAGGACAAGGCCGATTGCCAGTACGGTTGCGAACGCGGCCCAACCCGATTTGTTCGCTGTTCTCATCGCCCTCCCAGTCTACCGGAGCGGCGTCGATGTGTGCGCACCGGCGTGGATCGCAGCGGGAACGATTGCGCTCGGATTGAAGCGATAGCCGCGACCCCGTTGCTGGCCGTTACTTGGCGGCCGGCTTCTGCGCTGGCGCTGCTTTGACGGCGGCCTTAACCGGCGCCTTTGCGGAGGCGGTGTCAACGAGGGCCTGGTCGATGGCTTGGTAAAGCTGCTGCTCGGGATTGCGGACCTCGATGAATGGAGCGCCTTTGCTGTTGGAAGTGACCACGAAGATAGCGGGAGTGGCCGTGATACCGGTGCGCTTGCCCAGTTCGCTGTCGGCCTTGATCGCATCTGCCAGCTTGCCTTGCGGATCCATGGCAAAGGGAAGCTGTATCTTGTGGTCGCTTGCGAACTTCTCGGTGAATTCGCGAAGCACGCTGGGATTGTAGATCGAATTCTGGTTGGCGAAAATCTGATCGCGGTATTCGTCGCCGAGAGCTTTGCTCTTGGAGTCGAACCAGCGAGCGTTGACGGCCGCGATCGGGCTCCAGGCGTGGTAGGGGATGATGAAGTCGTGGCGCACCCATGGAATCTTGTACTTGGCTGCTGCATCTTTGACGATCGGGTTGGCATGAGCGCAGGCGGGACACTCCATGTCGGCAAACTCGACGATGGCTACGCGGGCGCCGGAGGGCGGATGGAGCGCGGTGGCGTCCAGCACATGGGTTCCAGGCGACGGAACGGCAAACTGAGCGTGGGTGCTGGCAGCCGCAACCAGAAGCGCAAAGAGGCCTGGAAACAGGAAGGCGAGACGGCGGGCGGAAACGAGTTGGGCGGGGCGCAAAAGAGAAAACATAGCGGTTGGACGGCTCCCTGAATTGATTGTAACGGGAGAAGAGCGGGATTGGCGGTCATTGCCGGTCGCGGCGGCGGGCGACCATCCATTGACGCCATTTGTAATCGGCGATGAGGGAAGCGGTTATGAGAACTGTGATGAGGATCGCGATGAGTATCTTCATGGGTGTACAGGGGTTAGGGGTCAGGGATCCGTGAATCCCACCCTAGCGACAAGTACAACGACGTCGCGAGGGTGGGGCACCCAGATTCGTGTTGCTCACCCGCTTGGGTGGTTCCTTTCTACCGGCCTACGACCAGAACGACAAAGCTGGCGGGAACGATGGCTGGGCGAGGGCGCGGGTTCTCGGGAGTGGGGTCGGGCCGGGGGCCGAACTCGGCGGTGACCAGGTAGATGCGATCAGCGGCGGGGTCGTAGGCCATGGTGCGCGCGCCGCGCTGGGTGGGCAGGCTCTCAAGGGTGGGGTAGCCGGTGGCCGCGGCATCGATCACAGAGAGGATTCCCTCGCCGCAAGAGGCGAAGGCTAGCTTGTGGGCCGCGTCCCAGCCGGCTGCGTCGGGACCATCGGCGATGGCGGGGTTGGCCAGCACCTTGCCGGTGTTCGAGTCGACGACGGCCATGTGCTTGCCGCCGCAGACCGGGAAGAGCCGCGAACCGGCGACATCGAAGGCCAGGCCGCTGGGGCCGTCGCAGCCGATGAGGGGCCACTCGGCGGTGAGCTTGTTGGTGTGGGCGTCGAGGCGCACGATCTCGCTCTTGTCTTCAATGTTGTCGAAGACCGTTCCCTTGCCGTCGACGGCGGGAAACTCGGGCTTGCCGGGGAGGGGGATGGTGGCGACGACCTTCCGCGTGGCGGCGTCGATGACGGAGACGTCGCCAGGGATCCTTGACTTCCACGCAGCGGCGTCGGTAACGGTAACACCGCCCGGAGCCCCCGACTTAGACGCAGCGGCTTCAGTTACGGAAACGCCGCGGCCTCGGCCGTTGAACGCCCAGACGGTTTGCGTGGCCGGCTCGAAGACGATGCCGTCGGGGTTCTGGCCGGTGGGGATGGTGGCGACGGTGGCGAGGGTGGCGCGGTCGAAGACGACTACGGCATTGCCGCCGCCGTCGGAGATGTAGCCGAACTTGCCCTCTGTGTCGAGGGCGATGCCGTGGGGACCGTGCAGGCCGGCGATGGTTCCCACGGACTTGCCTGTCTGGGTATCGAGGACTTCGACGCGCGCGCCGCGGGTGAGGTAAAGGCGGTGGGCCGGAGAGTCCACGAGCAGGTAATCCCAGCCGCCGTCGCCGCCGATCTTCCAGCGGTCCAGGATCTTGTAGGGCTGCTGCGCAAAGAGCAGGGCGGGGGCGGCAAAGATGCCGCACAACAGGGCCGCGGCGGCAAAGAGCCGGGCGGCGGGACGAAATCTGGAACGAATGGTCATGAAAGGCTCCGTTTGGAAGTTGAACGGTGCAAGAATACCATCTCGATGTTTCAAATGTTCACTGACCCCGGCTCACTTCCCCTGATTCGATAAACTGACAGGGAAGGCAAATTGTCCTGGAGCCCTCTTGAACGCCGACCCCGAAGAACGCCTCATCCGCCCCGCCCGCAACGTCCGCGGAAGCCTTCGCCTGCCCGGCGACAAGTCCATCAGCCACCGCTACGGGATGCTGGCCGCCTTTGCCGAAGGCGTCTCGCGCTTCAGCAACTTCTCCACCGGGGCCGACTGCGCCTCGACGCTGGCCTGCATGGAGGCGCTTGGCGCCAAGGTCAACCGAATCAAGGAAGGCGAAGTCGAGATCACCGGCGTCTCCGGGCGCGTGATCTCCAGCAGCCAAACGCTGGACTGCGACAACTCCGGCTCGACGATGCGCATGATCTCCGGCCTGCTCGCGCCCCAGCAGGGCAGCTTTACCCTGGTCGGCGACGCCTCGCTCTCGCGCAGGCCGATGGAGCGCATCCGCAAGCCGCTCGAAGCGATGGGCGCAAAGCTCACCCTCACCGAAGGCCACGCGCCGCTGACCATCCACGGAACCGCGCTCCACGCTATCGGCTACACCACCCCGGTGCCCAGCGCCCAGGTGAAAACCAGCATCCTGCTGGCCGGCCTGCAAACCGGTGGAACCACAACCGTTCGAGAGGCCGTGCGCACCCGCGACCACAGCGAACTGGCGCTGCGAGCCTTTGGCGCTACTCTTGCCCGCACACTCGACTCAGTGTCGATCTCCGGCCCGCAGAAGCTCCACGCCATCGATGCCGCTGTCCCCGGCGATATCTCCTCCGCCGCGTTCTTCCTCTGCGCCGCGGCGCTGTTTCCCGGCTCCAGCCTGGTGTTGGATTCGCTGGGACTGAATCCTACCCGAGCCACGCTTCTCGACGTACTCACTGCTCTGGGCGCGCGCATCGCCGTCCTCAATCTTGAGGAGAAGAATGCCGAACTGGTGGGCACGGTGCAGGTTTCGGCCCCGCCCGAGGGGCTTGGATCGGCCGAGGTAAGCGGGGCACTGGCCGCCCAGCTTATCGACGAACTGCCGGTGCTGGCAGCCATTGCCCCCTATACCAGCGGCGGCATCCGCATCCGCGACGCCGGGGAACTGCGCGTCAAGGAGTCCGACCGCATCGCGCTGGTGGCGAAGAACTTGCGCGCCATGGGGGCCGAAGCGACCGAATTCGACGACGGCCTCGACGTGCCCGGCGGGCAGACCCTGCATGGCGCCGTGATCGATTCGGGCGGCGACCACCGCATCGCCATGGCCTTCAGCGTCGCGGCGTTGCGGGCCGAGGGGGAGACGCTGATCCAGGGCGCTGAATCGGCAGCCATCAGCTTTCCGGAATTCTTCAGTCTGCTGGACCTGGTTGCGGAGCGGTAGGCGGCCATTCCACCTTGATGAAATGAAAAGGCCCGTCCGGCCAATTCAACGGCCGGACGGGCCTTGCTTATCCGTTTGATTGAGCCGCGCTACTGTGCCGGCGGCGTTGTCGAAGGCACATTGCCGAGTTTGGCGGGCACCAGACCCGGCACAAGGGGCGTCGTCTTCACATCTCCCGTCGCCGCGTCATTCAGATTAATGCCGTAATGCTGCAAGGTCGCAGCCAGTATCTGGTACAGGCTGGCGCGATCTTTGGCATAGCTCGCCTTGGCCGCGATCAGATTGTTTTCCGCCGAAGCCAGGGCGCGCTGCTGCTGCAAGACAAGCGCGGTGGTGGAGGCTCCCAGCCGCAGCTTCTTCTGCTCGTCCTCCATGCTCTGCTGGCTATAATCCCTGGCGGCGATCGAAGCCTGAACCTGCGCCCGGTCGTTGGTCAAAGCAAACTGAGCATTCACCACCTGCATGCGGATTTGCGTGTAGAGCTGCTCCAGCCGCAACTCCGCCTGGCGGTACTCCATCAGCGACCGCGCCTGCACCGACTGCGCGTACCTGTTACTAAGGGGAATGCTCAGGTTGAAGCCGATGCCCTTGTCCGCGGCCGAGTTGTTGAAGGCATTCTGGGCTGCGGTTCCGTAGCCGGTGGCAATCCCCGACGTGCACTCCGATCCATAAAACTCAGAACTGCAGTTCTTGTTGATGGAACCGGCGATTCCCTGTCCGGCGAGATAACCGAAGACATCGAACTGCGGCAGGAGCGCATTGCGCGCGCCCTTCAGCGTGATCTCATCGTTGCGCAGCGTCAGCACCGCCTGTTCAAGTTCCGGCCTCTGCTGAAAGGCTTCCTGCACCAGCGCTTCGACCGGCTGTGTCTCTTCGGGAATCTGGTCGAGGCTCACGCGATCGGTGGGAATGACAGCCGCGGCCACCAGCGCAGGATCGTTGAGGTTGCGGGCGATGGCCTGCTTGATGATCTGCTGCTGATAGTTGAGGGCAAGCTGCGAGCTGATAAGGGATTGCTTGTCGGAAGCCACGGACTGATCGGCGTTGAGCACGTCCAGCGGCGCCATGGTGCCGATCTCCAACTGCTTGCGGTTGTCGGCTGCCACCTTGCTGCTCTGCTCCAGCGCGTGCTGCTTGGCCTGCACGTCCTCATAGGCCTGCACCAAGCCCCAGTAGATCGATTCCACCTGGTTGACCGTGTACAGAATCTGCTGGCGAAAGGAGGAATCGGTAATGCGGCGGTCGTTCAGCGCCTGGTACATCCAGCGCTTGTTCACCCAGATGCCGGCTCCCTGTAGCAGGTGCTGGGTCACAGTGGCCTTGAAGTTCGAGCTCAACTGCGGGCTGTAGAGCGTTACGCCGTTCGAGGTGGTGGCGTAGGTATTGTTGAAGCCGAACTGGAACTGCGTGCCGGTGACAAAGCCCTGATTGTAAGCAAAGTTGTAGGTATTGGTTGAGCTGGTGCCGCCGGAGAAGAAGCTCGTTGAAGGAGAATGGTCGCGGTCAAACTGGATACCGGCCGTGACAGCGGGATCCAGGCTCTCTGGCGATGGGCCAGCGCCAGCCGTGGTAAGCGTCAATCCGGCTGTGCCGGAACCCGCGCCGCCCGACCCGACCGTCGTTCCGCCAGGACCGCCGCCCGCGGTCAGTGTCGATGAAGAACCGCCCAGGGTATTGGTGATCAGGCCGGCCGGTGCGCCCAGAGGCGCCGCGCCGGTGCGTGTGCGCAGGATATCCGTATCCGCAATGTCCAGGTCGTAGCGGGCGATGGCGATATCGAAGTTGTTCTCGATGGCCAACGCGATCGCGTCGGAAAGGCTCAGGTAGATTTTGCCGTCCTTCACCAGGTCGCCCAGCCGCACCGAATTGGCAAAACTGGCCTTGGGAATGGTCGTTGGCCGGTACATGTTGATCGGGTCGCCCAGAAGGCGGCCGGCGGGCTTGGAAAAATCCCGCGCGGAGGTGCGAAGATCCAGGGGCTGGGTCAATACAGGCGCTGGCGCGGCAGGCAGATCGGACGCCGCCTTCTCTGGAGCCGCGGCTCCTGCGCCGGCTTGCTGGGCGAATCCCGAGGGCGCTCCCGCCGTCAATGTCAACAGGACCGCCGCTATTGCGCGCAGCCGTGTGCCTGCCTGCCCGCGCCTTGCCTCTGCGCCCATCTCGCGCGCGGTTTCGTCCTGCCGATTGAAGACACGTCTACCGTTCAAGTCCATGATTCCTCTCCACGAATTGCTCAGGCATGTGGGGTGCCATTCTTCAAGACGACCGGAAAGCCTCTCCGGACGCAAATTTGTGTGTGCCTGACAGATTTTCGCTTGCAGCCCGGCCAGCGGGCTACTCTCTGCACTACGCACGCAGCGCCCGGTTCGTTCCAGCCCAGCCGGTTCTTCGCGTCTCCCGCATCGCCGTTCCCGGCGGCCTGGCCGTTCTTGCCTGCGGAAACCTGAGTATATCCCACCGCCGCACGCCGCTCCGGCGGTCGCCGCTGTCAGGTAACCTGTTGATTGGACCAATCCCCGTGACCGAGTTCTCCCAACCCGCATCGCTGCTGCAAACCTGGAAGCTTACCCTTGCTTACGACGGCACGGAGTTCCGGGGCTGGCAGGTGCAGCCCGGCGAAGTTACCATTCAGGGCGAGTTGCAGGCGGCTCTCGGCCGCATCACCGGCGAATCGCCGCTGCCCCAGGGCTCGGGCCGAACCGACGCCGGCGTCCACGCACTGGCACAGGCGGCCAGCTTTGCTTTGCAGGCTCCCATTCCGCCGGGCAACCTGCTGCGCGCCCTCAACCGGACCTTGCCATCTTCGATCCGCATCCTGGAAGCGAGAACGGTACGGAGCACATTTCATGCGCGGCATTCGGCTGTCGCCAAGAATTATGAGTACCGGGTCTTTCGCGAACTCCTCTGCCCCCCTTTCCTGGCGCGCTACGTTTTCGCCTGCCCCTGGCCCATGGACGTGGAAGCCCTGCAAAGGTCAGCGCGGCTCTTTGAGGGCGAGCACGACTTCAGCAGCTTCGCCGCCACCGATCCCGAACTGGCCAGCCACGGCGTCGATCCGGAGGCCAAGCCAGAACCGAGGCCGCTGCCCAAGCTCGGGTTTCAGGTTGAGCCGCCCACGTCCTCAACGGTGAAACGAGTTTTCTCCTCGGTATGGGAAGTGCGCAAATGCGAGGCTGGCGATCTGCTTGTCTATCGCGTTCGCGGCAACGGATTCCTGCACCACATGGTGCGCAACCTGGTGGGAACCATGCTCGACGTGGGGCGCGGCCGGCTCAAAGTCGAGCAGATTCCGGTAATCCTGGCCGCGCGCGCACGCTCTGCCGCAGGGCCCACCGCGCCGGCGCGCGGGCTTTTCCTGCATTCGGTGGAGTATGACGAGCGGGAATCTGCCCTGGAAAACGAGTAAGTACCCTCCAGCTATGCCGGAGGACACTCACGGGCGCGCTTCCGGGTAGCATCCCAGCTTCTTGACCATGATGCAATGAGGGCGCAGTGCCTCAAGGGCGCGCGTACCCTCTTCGGGCGAGCGGATCTGGCAATCCACGTAGAAGATGTACTCCCAGGGCCTGCCCTGGACCGGCCGGGACTCGATCTTGGTCATATTGGTGCCGATGCCTGAAATTCCGTTCAACGCGCGAACCAAAGTCCAAGGCCTGTCTTCCACGGAAAAGGCGAGGCTGATCTTGTTGGACTCGGGATCGGGAACGGCGTCCTTAGAGCGGCGGACGAGGAAGAATCGGGTATAGTTCTCCGGGTTGTCTTCAATGCCGGCCTGAAGGATCTGCGCGCCGTAGTAGCGGGCCGCGGCCTCGCTGGCGATGGCCCCGGCATGGCGATCCTGCACTTCGACAAGTTGCTTGACGCTGCCGGCGGTGTCGTAAAAGGCGTAGGCCTCCATTCTGGAATGCTCGGCCAGGAAGCGCCGGCACTGCGCCAGGGCCACGGGATGCGAGAAGACGCGATCGATTTCGCCGATGGAGGCGCCGGAGATGGCGATGAGGTTATGGCGAATGCGGAGGAGCGTCTCTTGCAGGACCTGCACGTCGTGGGCCAGCAGCAGGTCGAAGTGCTCCAGCACCGAGCCTGCAAGGCTGTTCTCGATGGGAATGACGGCAGCCTCGACACTGCCGTCGAAGAGCGCGGCAAAGACGTCGGCAGAGAGAGAACACGGCACGATCGCCGCATCGGCAACCAGCTTGACGGCCGCTTCGTGGCTGAAGGAGCCGGGCTCTCCCTGGATGGCGATCTTCATTCCAGTGCCTCGTTCTCCTGTTTGAGCGCGCGGGGCGGGCGCTTGGGATGCGCCGAGCGGGAGGTGCTTTCTGGCGTCATACCACTGCTCGATTGGAGTTTTCTCAGGGAATGTGGGCGAGGACATGGCATTCAGCTCCGCAGCCAGAGATCGGCTGCCACAAAGGCTAGAAAGACGGTGGCAATGACGCCGTTCATGGTGAAGAAGGCGGCATTGAGGCGGCGCAGGTCACGGGGCGAAACCAGCGAGTGTTCATAGGCCAGCAGCAGGGCCGCAGCGGCGATGCCGAGCCAGCCGAGTGTCCGAAATTGAAACAGTATGCCGAACCATGCCAGCAGGACGAGCATCGCCAGGTGCATGGCGCGCGCGGCCCAGAAGGCGCCAGGAATACCGACTGCCTGGGGCAGGCTGTGCAGGCCGGCGGCGCGGTCGTGCTCGCAGTCCTGGCAGGCGTAGAGGACGTCGAAACCGCCCGCCCAGAGGGTGACGGCTGCGGTGAGAACCAGGATGCGGGGGTCGAGCGAGCCGCGGATGGCGATCCAGGCCGCCGAGGGCGCCAGGCCAAGGGCTAGTCCGAGCCCCAGGTGCGACCAGCGGGTGACGCGCTTCAGGTAGCTATAGCCCAGCAGCACCGCAAGCACCAGCGGCGACAGGCAAAGCGTGAGCCGGTTGAGCTGCGCGGCGGCCAGCACAAAAACGAGCGCCGCGAGCACGGTGAAGCCGAAGACAAACTGGCGCGAGAGCAGGCCGGCAGGAATGGCGCGGCTCCGGGTGCGGGGATTGACGGCGTCCAGGTCGGCGTCGGCCCAGCGGTTGAAGGCCATGGCCGCGGAGCGGGCGGCAACCATGGCGACGAGAATCCAGGCGATGGCGCGCAGGGCGGGCAGGCCGCCAGCGGCGAGCAGCGCGGCCGTGAGCGCAAAAGGCAGCGCGAAGATGGAGTGCTCCCACTTGATCATCTCCAGCGTGGTGCGCGTTTTGGACCACAAGCCTGCCATTGCCGCTCCAAGCAACAGTGTACTTGAGGTGCTGCCAAGGAGGACCGGTGAGCAGGCTGGCAGCTTTGGGAGTATCGGGGATGACGTGGCTTGGTCCAATGCAGTAGAGCTGGCGCAACGATCAAAAAGCGGCGACGCTACGTGGAATTTTATGAGGATACCCTCGCCGATGCTGCTCTATTCGCGGGCTTCGGCTTCCTCGACAGTGGCGGCCATGGAGATAATCGAGTCTACCCTGGTCATCTTGAAGAGCTCCACGACGCGCCTGTTCACGCCGGCGACAATCATGCGCGTGCCCTTGCGCTGGCAGTGGATGTAATGGTTGATGACGGTGCCCATGCCGGCCGAATCCATGTAGGGAACAGCTGTAAAGTCGAGGATGGTGAGAGGCGGCGGGTCGCCTGCGCGGAGCTGCGCCTGGAAGTCGAAGAGATTGCGCAGGGTGAAGGGGCCGACGAGGCGGAAGATCAATGTGCCCTGAGCTTTGCCCGGAAGTTGTTCGAAGGAGAAGGGGTCGTCAAAAGCCATGGTGGAACCAGTGTAAGGAACCAGAGGCGTCTGTGTGTTACAGGCTTGTGAATGTCGCGCGGCAGTGCTCTTGCGGGGAGCTGCCTCGACTTCCGCGGAATGCTCGCAATGAAACCCGGATCTCGAGAGGGGTTTTTGCAAGAGCTCGGCAAGGACCCTCTCCGGCCCGATGGCGGCTTTGATACACAAGCGCAAGAAAAACGGTCGCAACGATGGGTTATCTGCGGTATATTGGCTCCTGCCGGAAGACAAGAACAGGAATTCCGGACGGAAGGGGAGAAGATGAAGATCAACAGAACTGTGAGTATTGTTGGGATGCTCTTGTGCCTGGGATCGGTGAACCTGGCAGCACAAACTGTACGGATTGGAGGGGAGTCGCTGCGAGCCAATGGTCAGCTTGCTCAGGGCTTTCAATACACGGGTCCGTGCCCCGTCGATCTGCAATTCGGCTGGGGTTTGATCAGCACCGGACCAACCACTGTGAATTACCGCTTTGTCCGCAACGATGGCGGCCATTCCACCAACGCACAGAGCGTTTCTATTCCGCAAGCCAACCGCTCCGTGCCAGTCTACGAGAAGTGGCGGCTGGGCGCGAATACCCCGCAATTTGCCAGCTACACCGGCTGGGTGAAGCTTGTCATCGAATCTCCCAATCCCCTGGAAGGGAAGATCGGGTTCACGATTCACTGCCAGTAAGGACCAGATAGACGATTCGACGGCCCGGCGCCGGCTTGATCCGAGTCCGCATCCGCCCCTCCTGGGCGGTAAGCGCGAAGTGGCCGAAGCCGGCGTCCTCAAACTCCGCCCGAGCGAGGGCGAGACCCTCCTGACGCGGGTGCGTTGAGGGTATTTCGGGCGGAGAAACACAGGACGCTGACCGAGTATCCACGTAATCGGAGCCCTCCTTGGGCACGCGCGAATCACCTGGAGGCTTGTAGGGAGCCGGTGCGTCGAAGAGGCATGAGGTTCAGTTCCTCCCGGCAGCGTTGACGCCGGCAGAGATTACTATTTGAAGCGTTCGCTGATGGCGGCGGCGAGGATAAGAGCCAGAGCCCAGCCGAGCAGGATGATCGTCCAGCGAAGAATTGCGAGCCACGGATAATTCATGCCGGGGAGCCAGCGGGTCCAAGCAAGGTACGGGCGACCAGGAAACCAGCTTGCGGGCTTAGCTTGCGGATTGGGTCCCCAGGCGTCGTCCTGGCCGAGTTTCACTACGGGAAGAACATTTTCCAGCGTATACATTGCCGCACTGAACGGAACATATTCTTCAGGGATCTCTCCGGACACTCTGAACTCTTTGCAGGCATCGCTGTCCTTTGGGGCCATTGCCTTCATGCGGCGCGCACGCCAGAAAATCACGAAGCCAAAGAGCCACAGCAAGACGATAGGAAACAGAATCCGCATTGGTTGTTCTTCGAGCTTGTCATTGATGAGGCTTGCCAAGTAGTAGAACGGGTTTGCTGTGCTTGCCTGCTGGCGGCGAAACACGTAGATGACCCGCTTGGCGCCGTCTGAGTTCCCATTCGCCTCCAGGACTTTGGCGACCTGCATCCACGGCTGTGGCTTGTTCAACTCTTCTTTCGGCTGGAGTCCTAACCAAACAATGCGATCCTCTGCGACCATCCCCGGGGTAGTTCCCGCGGGCAAAACAAAATCCCGATACACGAGTCCATCCAGCTTCAGATGCCCCTTTGAAGGCCTGCAGTTACTGTCGTCCTGAAGCCTTGCGAAGCTTGAGTTAGAGAGATCGAGGTTGGCAGCCTCGGGCCACTGGATTCCGGTGCATATCAGATCGCCACCGGTCTGCAGTCCCTTGCACTCCAAATTGCCGATCCTAGCGCCTGTGCAGTCGAGATCGCCGCCGATCTTCGCGCCGTTGAACCGGACCGTGGTGGAAGAGAAGAATCGCTCTCTGAGAAAGACAGATTGGCCGATTCTAGCTCCGTCCGCGTAAACGGTGGTCTGTTCGGCGGTCAGGTGCGCGCCCGAGCAGTCAAGGCTGCCGTCGATCTGGGCACCGGGGAGGTTGATCGTGCCGGAGGAGGAAAACCCTCCCACTAACTGAACTTTTCCGGAAATCCTGGCTCCATCGGCGTACAAGGTGTTTTTCCTGGAGGTAAGGGTTGCTCCCGAGCAGTTGAGGTCGCCCCCTATTTGCGAGCTTTGCAGGCGAATTGCGCCCGAAGAAGAAAATTTGTCGGTGAAAAAGACGCCGTTTGCTATATCGGCCTTAACAGCGAGTATGGCGATCCACTCGGAGGTATTGCCGTCGGAGGGTGAGTCGCCACCGCCGAATATCGCACCGGAGCAGTCGAGGGCGCCTCCTATTCTCGTCCCGACCAAGCTGATCGTTCCCACTGAGGAGAATCTCCTGCTGAGATGGATGTCCCCAGCGATCTTTGCTCGATCTGCGCTGAGCGCGACTACCTTTGCCCTGAGGG